>Ga0334888_1000137_pt1 | contig 117740 bp, 93 predicted proteins | sample GraSluR1_MG_FD_207227 | JGI IMG/M metagenome (GOLD analysis project Ga0334888, IMG submission 207227) | Sludge microbial communities from methane-producing bioreactor in Wageningen University, Netherlands - Granular Sludge_3_08-R1 | ecosystem: Engineered > Bioreactor > Anaerobic > Unclassified ... | reverse complement strand
TCCGCCTCCTCGATCTGCCCCTCCCACCAGTACATCGAACTCACGGCGGGAACCAGGTTGACGCACGCCACCAGGCGCTCCTTCAACAGGCTTCGGCCCAGGTCGCGGGCTTCGAGCATGGAAGGTGCGGTGACCATGCACACCGAGAATCCAGACATGGGGGCTCCTAAACGGATTTTTCGGCCCGACCTTCCGTCAGGTGACCGGGAAGGTCGGCGGCATCGACGATGACCCGGACGTGATCGCCCGGAGCCCGGCGGGTGGCGCGGTAGACCCAGGCGTCCCCCTCCTCATGCCGCGCCATGCCCATCTCGATCAGGTGGTTGGCCGAATCGACGATCAGGACGCCCAGGCGGGTGACGGCCACGTCGTCCGAGGCATGGATGCGGATGAGGTCGTCGGGTCGACCGTGGTAGTCCTCCAGGTCGATGTGGTGGATCTCCGGAGCGTGCAGGAAGTCCGCGGTGGCCACCTGCATGGCGGAGGCCCGCCTCTTGCGGGCCGCCTTGCGGTACTCCGGAAGGTGGCGGGCTCCTCGGGCGTAGGCCAGGGCCTCCTGGAAGGACTCCCAGCAGGCCGGGTCCTGTCCACATGGGCAGTCCAGGGCCCGAACCTGCCGGCGGCCGTCCGCTGTGTCCAGGAGGCGCAGACTCTGGCCGATCCGGCCGGAGAATCCGTCCAGGCAACGTTCGTCCTTGATGTCTGCCACGGTCCGCTCACCTCCCTGGGCTGGCCTGTTGGATTCATTCCCCGGAGGACAGGCGACTCCTGTCCGGTCCCGGCGGTGGCGCCCGGCCTGGACCTCCAGTCGGCCGGCCTGCACCCGGGGCCTTCCTCCGGTAGAGGGACCAGGCCCCCCAGCCGCTGGCCTGCCAACTTTCCAGCAGGTGGAAGTCTGCAAGCCAGGGAGACGACGGAGGGGCTTCCCCGACCAGCAGGAGAAGCGAGGTCCGGATCGGGCGTGCCGGGTCCCGGTCCAGGATGTGACGGATGTCGAGTTCACGCCCGCGCAGGATCGACTCGAGGATCAGGACGTCGGGATCCAGGCGTCCTTCGGGAAGGAGGATCGAGGTGATCGCGCTCTCTCCGGTGCCCTCCAGCTCCGCCAGGATCCTTTCAGCCGTGGCGCCCACGGGTGGCCCCGAAGGCCGGGGGGGGGAGAGGCGGACCAGCCATCGACCCTGCTCCAGGTCGGGGCCCGCAGCCCACGAGACGCTGGGGGGCTGCAGGGTCCAGGAGCCGACCTGCAACCACCCCACCGCCAGCAGGAGGAGACCTGCCAGGAAGGCGCACCTGGGGAACCTCCCCAGCCAGGAGAAGGAAACCGCCAGCACCAGGACCGTGGCCGGCAGGGCGTAGCGAGGGCCGGGCGGCACCTGCCAGACCGCATAGAACCCCAGGAAGAGCGCGATCCCCGACCAGGCGACCAGGGTGGGGACGCGGAGCTCGCGAACTCTCAGCGCGGCCAGGGAACCCAGGGCAAACCAGGCCGGCGCAGCCCACGTGCAGGTGGACAGCGTGGCCAGCAGACGGGTCAGGCAGACCCCGGCGGCGACGCCCTGTCCGGCGTCCCCCGCCGCCTTGGTCTGCAGCTCCCATGCCGACAGGAAGTACCACCAGGCGCCGACCAGGAAGGCCAGCCCCCAGGACAAGGCGATGCCTGCCGCAGGACTCCACCCGGCTCGCCTCCAACTCCGCGCCGCCAGGGCTCCCAGGAGGGCCCAGGCCACCAGGCACAGGCCGTAGGGCAACCAGGGGAATCCGTGGGAGGCCTCCGGGCGGGCGGCCAGGAGCATCAGGGCGGTGAAGGCCAGACAGGCCACGGCGGCACCCGCCATCCGGCGGTTCCTGGGACCGGCCTTCCAGGCCAGGACCAGCGGCCAGAGAAGCCCCGGTCCCATGAACAGCAGCCAGGACCACTTCGAGAGCATCCCCAGACCCGCCACCACGCCCAGGGCCAGGGTCGGAGCCGGGTTCCTGCCTCCCCGTGCGGCCAGCAGCAGGGCCAGGGCCAGGGCCACCAGGGACGTGGTCCCCACCTCCAGATAGTATCCGTGAAGATGCAGGCTCATCCAGGGGTTTCCTGCGGCGGCCAGCAGCGTCAGCGTTCCTCCAGCCCGCCCGCCCAGCTCACGCCCGGTCCACCAGGCTCCGGCCAGGTAGGGAACCAGGAAGACGAACTGGGAAGCCAGGGCCACCAGCCGCGAAGGACCCCAGACGGCGTAGAACCCTGCGCTGACCAGCGAGGCCAGGGGCGGATAGTCGTCCGGCACGAAGACCAGGCCCGCGGCCAGCCGCCTCCACAACAGGATGCTGTCCTGGATCGACCGCCCGGAGTGCTCCAGCAGCGGGCCCTGGTCGCTCAGGACCCAGAGCGCGGCCAGTCCCAGAGTGACCGCCAGCACCAGCAGAACGGACGCGATTTCCCAGGGACGGACCGGGGGACGTTCCTGCATCGGGGGGAATCCTCCTGAGAAGACGGCCCCTTCCTGGCACGTTCCCCGGCCTCCTCCAAGACCGGGCCAGGGGAGCCGTGGGAGACCGGGGTGATTCGGATCATTGCCTCGCGCGCCCAACCCGACTGGCATGGAGCCTGTCGCGGTTCGACCACCGCGCCGGCGGGGGAATCAATGCCCGACCTGGAGGCTTTGTGGAAGACTGGGGATACAAGACGATCGTCGAACCCTTCCGGATCAAGTCCGTCGAGCCCATCCCGATCCTGGACGCCACGGCCCGGCTTCGCGCCTTGGAGCGCGCCGGCCACAACCTGTTCAAGCTGAACTCGACCGAGGTCACCATCGACCTGTTGACCGACTCGGGCACGGGTGCCATGAGTGCGATCCAGTGGTCTGCCCTCATGCAGGGCGACGAGAGCTACGCCGGGTCCACCTCGTTTCGCCGGTTCGAGTCGGTGGTCCGCCGCCTGACCGGATTCCCCCACATCCTGCCGGTCCATCAGGGGCGGGCCGCAGAGCGCATCCTGGCCCGAACGATCCTGGGCCCTGGACGAATCGTCCTGAACAACACCCACTTCGACACCACCCGGGCCAACATCGAGCAGGTCGGCGGGGTCGCCAGCGACCTGCCCGTGCCGTGCGCCCTGGAGCCCGAACTGGACGACCCCTTCAAGGGCAACATGGACCTCGATGCGCTGGACCGGGCCCTGGCCACGGGTGGGGAGCGCGTCGCCCTGGTCATGATGACCCTGACCAACAACGCGGTCGGAGGCCAGCCCGTCAGCATGGGCAACCTCCAGGCGGTGTCCGAGCGCTGCCGTGAGGCCGGGGTTCCGTTCTTCCTGGACGCCGCCCGATTTGCCGAGAACGCCTGGTTCATCCACACCCGCGAGCCGGGGTATTCCGACTGGACCCTGCCGGAGATCGCCCGGAAGATGTTCGACCTGGCCGACGGGTTCACCATGTCCGCGAAGAAGGATGCCATCGTGCATATCGGGGGCATCCTGGCGACCCGTCGGGACGATTGGGCGGACCTGTTCCGCAACGAGCTGATCCTCGGAGAAGGCTACCTGACCTACGGGGGCCTGGCCGGCCGGGACCTGGAGTGCATGGCGGTGGGCCTGGAGGAATCCCTGGACCCCCATTACCTGCGCTACCGGACGCGGAGCATCGCCTACTTCGCCGAAGGCCTCCAGAGGGCAGGCTTCCCCACCGTGCGCCCGCCTGGGGGGCACGCGGTGTTCGTGGACGCCGGGCGCCTGCTCTCGCACCTTGCGGCGACGCAGTTCCCTGGAGTCTCGCTGGCCAATGCCCTCTATCTGGAAGGCGGGATCCGGAGCGTGGAGGTGGGCTCACTGATGTTCCCCGAGGCTCGCCTGCAGCTCTTGAGACTGGCTGTTCCGCGAAGGGTCTACACCCAGTCCCACATCGACTACGTCCTGGAGGTCGCCCAGCGGGTCGCCGCACGCAAGGCGCAGATCCCTGGCTATCGAATCGTCCAGGAGCCCCCGTTCCTGCGCCACTTCACCGCGGATCTCGAGCCCCTGCACCGTCCGTCGGGATGGCGACTGGAACCCGAGAGCTGATCGCGAAAGGGCCTCCGAGGGTGCATGGGGAAGCCGCCCTCCGGCAGGCCCTGCCTGTCCCCCCTCTCCAGCACGGCGCCGATTCCTGGCGCACAGAATCCCTGAAAGGACCCCTCATGTCGATCCTACGCCCCTTCCGCGCCCTGCGCCCCAACCCCGAGCATGTCGCCCGCGTGGCCGCCGTCCCCTACGACGTGGTGGATCGCAGCGAAGCCGCCGCCCTGGCCGAAGGCCAGCCCATGAGCTTCCTGCACGTGTCGCGCGCCGAAATCGACCTGCCCGAAAGCGTCGACCCCTACGACCCGGCCGTGTACCGCAAGGCGGCCGAGAACCTCGCCCGCCTTCGCAGCGAAGGGATCCTGGTGTTGGACGAGCAGCCGGCGCTGTACATCTACCGCCTCCAGATGGGCGACCACGTCCAGACGGGCGTCGCCGGGACCTTCTCGGTGGACGAATATGATGAGGATCGGATCAAGAAGCACGAGAAGACCCGCAAGGCCAAGGAGGACGACCGCACCCGTCACATCCTGGCCACTCGAGCCCAGACCGGCCCGGTCTTCCTCACCTACCGGGGGACCCCGAAGCTCGAGGCCCTGGTCGAGACCGCCTGCCAAGGTGATCCGCTGTATGACTTCACCTCCCCCGACGGCATCCGTCACACCGCCTGGCGGGTGACCGCCACGGGCCCGCTGGTGCAGGCCTTCTCCGAGATCCCCCGGATGTATATCGCCGACGGCCACCACCGGGCCGCCAGCGCCAGCCGGACCCGGGCGGAGCTGCGCTCGCAGGCCGCCGACTGGAGCGGCCAGGAGCCGGCGAACTTCTTCCTGGCCGTCGCCTTCGCCGCGGATCAGTTGAGGATCATGCCCTACAACCGCGTGGTGGCCGACCTGCACGGGCAGACGCCGGAGGCGCTGCTCGCGGCCATCGGGGCCCGGGTTCCGCTCCAGGCGGGCGCCTCCCCCCGGCCGCAGACCCCAGGGCATGTCAGCATGTATCTGTCCGGATCCTGGCACGATCTGGACCTCAATGCCCTGAAGGCCGATGCCGGCAGTCCGGCCCAGCGCCTGGACGCCGCCCTGCTGCAGGACCACATCCTGGCCCCGTGCCTGGGGATCGGAGATCCGCGCACGGACGAACGGATCGACTTCGTCGGAGGAATCCGCGGCACCGAGGAGCTGGTCCGCAGGGTCGAGGAGGGCCGCGCCGCCGTGGCCTTCTCGATGGTTCCCGTCTCACTGGACGAGTTGATGGCCATCTCGGATGCCGACGAGATCATGCCGCCCAAGTCGACCTGGTTCGAACCCAAGCTGCGCGACTCCATCGTCAGCCACGCCCTGGACTGAACCTCCCCGATCGAGGTCGCTCCCCCGGACCTCATCGGTCCGGGGGAGCGACCGGGAGGCCGAGCTCCGGGGGGACTGGACCGACCGGGCCCGAAGGACCGTCCTCATGAAGTGGCATCGCGAAACCGACGGACGCATCCTGATCAACCTGGACCGCGGTGAAGACCTGCGGTCCACCGTGGAGGGCCTGGCCGCCGACTGGGGGCTGGTCAGTGCCCGCATCAGCGCGATCGGAGCCCTGGAAGACCCGGAGCTGGGTTGCTGGGATGCGCAGGCCCGGCTCTACCACAAGCAGGTCTTCCCTGGGATCTGGGAGATGCTCTCCCTGAACGGCAACCTCTCGCTGCTGGAGGGCCGGCCCTTCCTGCACGCGCACGTCACCCTCTCGGGGCACGACTTCGCGGTGAAGGGCGGGCACCTTCTGGAGGCTCGCGTGGGCGTGGTGGTGGAGGCCTTCGTCGACCCCTACCCGACCGCGCTGCCGCGCCGGATGTGCCAGGAAGTGGGCCTTCCCCGCTGGGAACCCGGTCAGTCGGGCCAGAATCCGCCGCCTACCTGAGGTCCTCGGCAGGAGAGTCGACCAGGGCAAACATCAGCTCTCCGCGAGCGATCTCCTCCTGACCGACCCGGCAGACGGCGCGCATCTTGCCCATGTCGCGCTTCATGCTGAGCGTCTCGACGTCGATCTCCAGGACATCCCCCGGAACCGCGGCCCGGCCGAAGCGACACCGGTCGATCGAGGCGAACAGTGCGTTCTTTCCGCGGTTCTCCTCGGCTGCCAGAACCGCGGCGGCACCGGCCTGGGCCATGCACTCCACCAGGAGGGTCCGGGGCATCTCAGGGCGACCTGGAAAGTGGCCTTGAAAGAACTCTTCATTGGCCGTCAGGTTCTTGACGCCCCGGGCAGACCGCAGACCATCCCGGCACAGGATCCGATCCACCAGGAGGAAGGGATGGCGATGAGGCAGGACCTCCATGATCTGTTGAAGGTCCATCGCTCCGTCCTGGCCGAGAGCTTGGGAATCCTGATTCTGCGACACGGGTTCCTCCAGGGGAAGGTTCGCTGGAAGCCTTCTACACCTCCGGCAAGCGCCCTGCCCGACAACCGGCCCCCCGAGGTTCATCAAACAGCAACACTCCGGCAAGGGTCCAGAAACAACCAGGATCTCGACCCGGCATCCGATCGTCGTCAAGAATCCTCGTGACATCAGGGAAGTTCTTCCCGGACAACGAGGTGGACCCCATGAACTCATCGAAGACCCCCGCGCCGACTCCCCCCTGTCGGATCCCTCCGACCCTCGGCATCCGGCAGCCTGGAGCCTGTCAGCTCCGGGTCCAGGGTGACGACCCGGAACCGCCGCAGGGCGACCGCCTCGAGCTCTCCCCGCAGGCCCGAGCGCTGCTCCAGGCCGGTCCCCAGGCCCCGCCCCCCCCAACGCTCCGACTCGGGGACCAGGGCCAGGCCGTCCGGCGCCTGCAGGAGGACCTCCTCCGCTGGATGCCGGGCTGGAGGGGAATCCTGGCGGAGGACGGGTGTTACGGACCCCAGACCGCCAAGGCCCTGACCTTCTTCAAGAAGGTTCTCGGGACCGGGGTGGACGGACGCTGCCTGGACTCCGCGACCGAGAAGCTCCTGGACGAGGTGCACAGCGGCGAGTTCTGGAGCAGGAGCCCGGACGGAAGCCCCCGCCACCTCCGGCAAGCAGGGCAGGAGGACGCCTACCAGCGCGCCCTGGCCAGCGGCCACCCCCTGCGCGAGGAACGGGACGGGTTGAGCCCGGAGCAGGTTCGTCGCGTGGCGGCCAGTCACCCCGACCGCCTGGTGCGCTACCGGGGCTTCGAAGCTCGAGCCCTGACCTTCAAGCGCTTCCTGGCGCTGGAGAAGGCGGTGGCGCAGGGTTTCCCTGGACATCGCCTGGCGATCACCTGCACCACTGGCGGGAAGCACGCGGGAACGGCTCACGGGGAGGGACGCGCCCTGGACCTGGTCCTGGAGCGAATCCGCGACGGCTACCGACCCGACACCCACGAGTTCGACAGTCCGCGTCTGGAGGAGCTGGCCCGCCAGAGCGGCTTCGAGACGCTCAACGAGTATCTGCACGGCTCTCCCTGGTGGACGGGACCGCATCTGCACGCCGAGGCCTGGCCGGAGCCCTGATCGCCATGCCTCCCCGGGCCGGCACGAAGGGAGTCCGCCCGGCGGGAAGAAGGCACGGCCATGATCTCCTGGCCCCGTCTGGCCGATGAGCACCGGGCCCTGGCCGCCCTGGCCGCGGCCCTGCTCTTTTTCGTCCCCCTCTTCCTGCTGGCGCCCGCGGACGACTGGCGGGTCGTGGCCCTGGCCGCCCTGGCCGGCGGCTTGACGGCGGTGGTCTGCTGGCAGCACTTCCCGGGCTGGGATCTCTTCGTGGCAGGTTGCGCGTTGTCCGTGGCCGGGGCTTTTCATGCCGCGCCGCCCGACGAATGGACCGCACAGGCGATCCTGCTCCTTCCCGCCGCGGCCTCCTGGTATGCAGGCGCCCGGCTGGGTGAATCCTGGGTGGTCTTCCCCCTGGGCCACGAGGAGCGCACGGCCCTGGGAGGGATGGCCCGCCTGCTGCGCGAGCTGGGTCGCGGCTGCCTGGTGACCGCCTCGGTGGGAGGGGTCTCCTGGGTGACCTGGAGCCTCTTCCTGGAGGCGGCCGCGCCGCTCGCCTTCCCACTGGCTCTCATCCTGACGATGCTGGCCGACGGCCGCTGGCCCGTCCGCCGCCCGTTGTGGGCGGCGCTGGGCCTGCTGATGGCCCTCCCCGCCGCGGGTGGGGTCGCAGGAGCCCTGGCCCGGGCCCTCTCACTCCCCCTCCCGGCCGCGGCAGACCCCTGGCTGGTCGGCGGGCTGTCGATCCTCGGTTCGATATGGGGCCTGTGGCTGTCGCGCTGGCGACGAGGCGAGACCCACCCCGACTTCTGCGGGGCCCCGCTTCGGGAGTCTTCCCATTGAAGGGCCGGAACCTGATGGATTCCACGCCGTCCTGCCTGGAGGATTCTGGGAGGATCCGTGAGACGGCGCCCCCGACCGATGCCTCGACCCCTCGCCGCGTCTCCCGGCCCCTGGCCATCCTCATGGTGGCGGCGATGCTGGTCGGATGCCTGGCTGCCCTGGGCCAGTTCCAGGCCGACCGTTCGGAGTCTCCTGAGCCCGGTGCGAGACCGGCTCGTCGGGACGGGAGGATCGTGGCCGGCCAGAGGGTGGATTTCATCACCCTGAACCTGCCGATCGCCCGCGTGGAGGAGGTGCTGGGCGCAGGGAAGATCCGGCCCCAGGCGGATTCCCAGCTCTACCTCTTCGAGCAGGTCGGAGTCCACGTGGCCACCCGGAAGGGACGGGTGCAGTCGATCCTGGTCCAGGTGCCCGACCTTCAGACTGCCGAGGGCATCGCGGTGGGTTCAGACGTGGACCAGGTCCTGCGCAGCTACGGCGAACGCTACGAATACGAGGCCCGAGGCTCTGAGGACTACTGGCTGCACTACTGGCCGCAGGGCATCCACTTCTCGGTTCAGGGCACCTCGGTCACCCAGATCATGGTCGCGCCTCCGGTCATGCCGTGATCCTGGGGAGAGGTTCTCACCCGGATTCCACCGCCGCCAGAACCAGGGCCTGAACCCGACCGGCCCCGGCCGCGCGCAGCACCCGGGCTGCCTCAGCCAGGGTCGAACCGGTCGTCATCACATCATCCACCAGCAGAAGATCCAGTCCCCCGACCGCACCGGTCCGGAATCCCCCGCGCACGTTCTCGCGGCGTTCCTCCCGGGACAGGTTCTTCTGGGAAACCAGGGCCCGGGCGGGAACCAGCAGGTCGTTCCGGGCCGGCACCCCCAGGCGACCCCCCAACTCCTCCGCCAGCAGGCCCGGAACAGAGAGCCCCCGCAGCCGACGGCGTCGGGGTTCGGGAGGGATCGGGACCAGCGCATCGGGAAGCCGGCCCCTCCAGGCCCGCTGCATCAACTCCGCCAGGACCGGAACCGAGGCCGTGCGCGCGCCGTGCTTGAGGTCCAGGACGGCCCGGCGCAGGGGGCCGCGGTAGCGGCCTGCCGCGAAGACCTCCACCCCCCCGGGTGCCTCCAGACGACAGGGTTCGAGGCCCTCCAGGCAGGCGGCGCAGAAACGCCGGCCCAGGACCTGACCGCATCCCGGACAGTGGGGAGGGAAAAGCCAGTCCAGCACCGACTGCCACCAGCCAGGCCAGCCCGGCGGGTTCAAGGGGAAGCCGGCGGGCCCGGGCGGCCCGGATCGTTCCACAGCGTCACGGCCTGGCCACGTGAGCCCAGAACCCGCCCCATGAAACGTGGTAGTGCCATCATCCGCAACAGGCGGGAGGGCTCGCAAGCCAGGCGGAACAACCACTCCAGGTGCAGTCGGATCATCCAGCCCGGCGCCCGGGTCTTGCGGCCCGACAGCACGTCGAAGCTGCCGCCCACCCCGATACCCACCCCGACGCCCAGCCGATCCTGGTGCTGGCGCATCCAGCGCTCCTGGCGAGGCGAACCCAGACCCGTCAGGAGCACGCGGGCTCCCGAAGCCGCAACGGCCTGGACGACCGGGCCGTCCTCTTGGAAGAAGCCATCCTGGGAACCCGCGATCCGCAGACCGGGATAGCGATTGCAGAGGGTCCGGGCGGCCTCCTCGGCCACTCCCGGCGCCGCCCCCAGCAGGAAGAAGGAGCCGTTCGAGCCGGCCAGGGTCTCGGCCAGGCGACAGACCAGGTCGATGCCAGCCACACGCTCGGGAAGGCTCAGGCCGCATCTCCGGGCTGCCCACAGCAGCCCCGCGCCGTCGGCAACCACCAGATCGGCTCCGTTGACCAGTTCGCGGAATTCCGGGTCATTCTGGGCCCGCATGACCATCTCGGTCCCCAGGGTCACGACCAGATGGAAGCCAGGGCGTCGGGTCAGGGCCAGGACCCTTTCCACCGCCTGATCCATGGAGACGGCGTGCAGCTTGACTCCGAGCACGCGCAGGGTGGTGGGAGTGGATTCCGTCGAAGAAGACATCGCCGCGCTGCGTTCTCGACATCGCCCCGGGGATCCTGGTCTGGCAGCCTCCCAGACCCCCCAGGTCAGGGTCTCAATCCTCCTCGTCGCGACCTTCCTCGACGAAAGGCCCTTCCACCGGCAAATCCAGACGGAAGACACTGCCCGAGCCCATCTGGCTCTCCACCGACAGGTCCCCTCCGTGGGCTTCGACGATCCGCTTGGCGATGGCCAGCCCCAGGCCGCGACCTCCGTGGCGGGCTCCGCGCCCCTTCTCGACGCGATAGAAGCGTTCGAAGATCCGCGAAAGCTGGCCCGCGGGGATCCCCGTCCCGCGGTCCAGGACCTCCAAGAAGACCCACCCCGGGGCTCCCAGCCCCAGGCGCAAGGTCACCTCGCTTCCGGGAGGAGAGTACTTCACGGCGTTGTCGACCAGGTTCAGGAGGACCTGGCTGAGCCGGTCCCGGTCCGCCTGAACCGGCGGAAGCACATCTGTCCCGCGCACGGCCAGGATCACCCCGGACTTGGAGGCGTGGGGCATGAGCACCTCGGCGGTACGTTGCGCCAGGAGGACCAGGTCGGTGGGCTCGAAATGGAACTCGACCTGTTGGGCTTCCATCATGGACACGTCCAACAAGTCGTTGATCAAGCGTTCCAGGCGCTCGGCCTCTTCGCCGATCACCTGCAACCAACGACGGGCCAGGTCGCGATCCTCCAGGGCGCCTTCCAGCAAGGTCTCGGCGTAGCCCTTGATGCACGTCAGAGGGGTCCGCAGCTCGTGGGTGACGTTGGAGACGAAGGTCACCAGGATCTCGTCCAGTTCGCTCTTGAGTGCGGCCTCCTTCTGGGCCTCGTAGACCAGACGCTCGACCGAACTCTCGGAATCGTGGACGATCACCGTATAGCCGGAATGGAAGTCGATCTTCTCCTTGACCCCCAGGAAGGCGGCCTTCTCGTTGAGAAGGTTGGTCAGCTTCTGGACCACCCGATAGGAGATCAGCTTGAGGTCCGACTGCGAGAAGCTGGCTTTGTGGCGCGGGGGGGAGAACAGGAAAATCACGAAATAATCTGCCCCGCGCCCCCCGACCGCCACCAAGTCCCGGTCGCGAAACAGCTTGCCGCGCAGCCGGCCCAGGGCCTGCCCCAACTCCTCGAGCAAGGACTCGGAGACCTCCCGGCCGTAGGTCTCCTTGAGGAGGTGGAACTGGACCACGTCGAAATACAGGAAGCCGACCTGGTCTCGGCGCTGCAGGTAGAACTCGACCTGTTCAAGCACCGAGGCGAGGATCGGAAGACCCGTCAGGTCGTCCCGCAGGACGCCACCCTCAGGACACTCCTCAAGAGCCTCCCGATTCACAGGCCCCACGAGTCGATCTCCTCGAGCAGCGCGTGGTGGGTCATGTTGGTCTGGATCGGGGTGACCGAGATGCAGTCCTCCTGGATGGCGCGGAAATCGGTCCCCTCCTCGGGACTGCCCGTGGGCATCGAGCCTGTCACCCAATAGTAGTCGTGTCCGCGGGGATCCACCCGCTTGACGATCTGCTGGTCATACAGGCTGTGTCCCTGGCGGGTGACCTGCACCCCCCGGATGGCCTCCGAGGGAAGGTCCGGCACGTTGACGTTCAACAAGGTTCGCGGAGGCATCCGGGTGTGGTGGGCCAGACGCCCGGCCAGACGAGCCGCGAAGGTCGCCGCCGTCACGTAGTGCTGCGGTTGGCTTCCCACCTGCGAAACGGCGATCGATGGAATCCCGTGAATCAGACCCTCCATGGCCGCCGAGACGGTCCCGGAATAGGTGATGTCATCGCCCAGGTTGGCCCCGCGGTTGATGCCCGAGAAGAGCAGGTCCGGCCTTTCCGGCATCAACGAGTACAGCGCCAGCAGGACGCAGTCGGTGGGCGTGCCGTCGGTCACGAAGCGGGTGAGCCGCTCCTCCCCCGACAACTCACGGACCCTCAAGGGCGAGTGGAAGGTCAGGGCGTGACCCACGGCGCTGCGTTCGCGGTCCGGGGCCACCACCGTGACGTGCCCCAGGGGGCGCAAGGCCTCCAGGAGGGCGTCCAACCCGGGGGCGTGGATCCCGTCGTCGTTGGTCAGCAGGATTCGCATCGAAGAGGCGGTCTACGGTTCCACCGAACCCGGCGCGGGGCGGGCTCGGCGCCCCTGGTGCAGCAGACGCTCGGCCTCCGCCAGGAGCTCTTGGACCCGGCGGGCCCGAGGGTCCATCTCCGGGCGCGGTTCCGTCCGGCGCATGGCGCGACGCAGGACCAGGGTGATCAGCAGCCCCGACCCGAGGCCCAAAGAGAGCCAGACCCAGGGCGGAGTCCGGCGCGCATCAAACCCTTCCATCCTACCTCCCGGCCCCGAGATCGGGGCAGCATCTCCTGCGGTTCCAGGTTCGCATCCGTCCAGGACAAGTCCTCCGGGGAGGCGGAATCCAGCCGGAGTGGTCCGCCAGACGGTCCCCTCAGCCCCCGGTCTCCTGGCGCCGGGCCAGGAACCTGCGGATTCCCCAGGCCAGCACCGCCACGGGAACACCCACGATGAAGCCCAGGATGCCCACCATCCACCCGTTCAACGAGCCCATCAGGTCGTCCAGCGGGGGAAAGGCTCCAAAATATACGTCCGGCGCCAGCAGTCCCAGGAGGAAGAGCGCCGCCGCCAATCCGAAGAGGGCCAGGAACCGCAGGCCGAAGTGCAGCCGGGCCGGGAAAAGGGCCAACAGCGCGAAGGCCGCCAACACCAGCCAGGTCACCCACACGGGCAGGTCTGCCATCATCTCAGGACTCCTCCCTCGCTGGCGCCGTCTCAGGGCGATCTCCGAACCGGCCCCAGGCCTTCTGCAACACGCCGGGATCCCCTCCCGGGAGAGGTTTCCCGGGCAGCGGACGGAATCTTCGAGGATGCGAGTCTCTCTGCGCGTCCTTTGGGTCGCCCTGTGCCTGGCGGTTCTTCTCCCTTCCTGGCCGGTTCGCGCCGCCGAGCCTCCCCGGCCCCTCCTGGAGCGCCCTCTGGGTCGCCAGCAGGGCGTCGAGGTTCGCGCGTGGACCTATCTGTCTGACGGTTTGAGGGTCAAAGGCAGGCTGTACCTGCCCGACCGGGACGGGAGAAGGCCCGTGGTGGTCTTCAACCACGACGGGATTTCGGGGATCTCGCGTGAGCATCACCTGAGCAGTCTGCGCCTGGCCCGGCGGGGCTACGTGGTCTTCTCGCCCTCCTACCGGGGAGAGGACGGATCCGAGGGGATGGTGGAGATCGCCAAAGGCGAGGTCCGCGACGTGCTGAACGCGCTGCCCCTGCTGCGTGGCCTTCCCGAGGCCGACCCCGATCGGATCGCCATGGCGGGCGCCTCCCACGGTGCGCTGATCAGCCTGCTGGCGGCCTCCCGCGAGTCGCAGATCGCGGGGGTCGTCTTCGCCTATGGCGTGGCCGATCTCCCTCGCTGGTGGAACGACCTCAAGGCCCGGGGGAAGCTGGGCCGGGATCCGATCACGCGGAGGACCTATGGCGACGGGCCTCAGGCTCGACCGGAGTCTTTCCGGATTCGCAACGCAGTCGATCAACTGGCCGGCGTCCAGGCGCCGGTCCTCATCCTCCAGGGTCTCCTGGACGAGACCACCCCGCCGGAACAAGCCCACCTGTTGAAGAAGGCCCTGGATCGCCAGGGCGTCCCCAACCGGATCCACCTCTACCCTGACGCCCTGCACGGCTTCCTGGTCTACGCCCCCTACCTCACCCAGGACGTCACTCCCCAGGAGAAGGCCCAGGCAGAATCCGCCTGGGGGGAGGTCTTCCGCTTCCTGGAAGAGGTCTTCAAAGAGTCCTCCCCCACCTCCTGAAGGACTACAGCGAGAAGCGCACCCCGTCCGAGCGTTCCAGGACCAGGCTGGAGCCGTGCACCCGGCGACCCTCCTGGCCCAGTTCCAGCAGCAACTTCCCCTGGTAGCGGCTTCCGGCCACCTCCAGGGCCTCGATGCGGATCGGAACGAACCACAGGCCTCCCTTCCGGGCCGGAATGCCGACCTGGAAGACCGCCTGTCGTCGGGAGGCTCCCAGGAAGCCGATCTGGGACCTGACGGCCAGCGCGGCCCGGGCATCGGCCCAGCGCATGGCCTCGCTCAACTGGCCGTGCTCCAGGACGGCCGCCGCGAAGGCACGAGCCGTCTCCTCGGGTCGAAGGTCGGCTGCGTCCGGCCCCGGGAGCGGACGAGGCCCGCAGGCCAGGGCCAGGGCCAAGAAACCGAAGAGCAGGATGGGGATCAGGCTCCGTCCGGACTTCACCGATCGTTCCTCCCGATGGTCACCTTCCAGGGCGTGCTGGCTCCGCGAACCTGGGGTGCGTGGACCTCCCAGACCCGGGCCGGAAGCGAGGTGAAGCTTCCGGCCGACGTGACGTGCGCCTTCCAGGCCAGGCGGGTCAGGCCCGGGGCCACCTCCTGGAGATGGAAGGTCGGCCCTTGCGGACGCATCTGAACCCGGGTCCCGGCCGGGAGGGTCCCAGGCGGTTCCGGCTCCAGCCCGGCCGCGGAATGCTCTTCGATCGCCAGGCAACGCAGACGACGAGGGGCCTTCAACTCCAGGACGGTCTCCACCCGATCGCCCACCTGAAGGCGGCCCCCATCCTCCAGAAGCTGGCGCCGCCCTGAGGGTTCCAGGCGGTAGTGCCGCCGAGACAGGTCCAGGTTTCCGGCCAGCCGGGGGCCCACGGAGGAGAGGCGGACGCACCACCAGGAGCGACCGCCTCCTCCCTTGCGGATCTCGACCCGCAGAGGACCCTCGGGGATCTGCGCTCCCCGCAACGAGAGCAGGCGAGTCCCGGTCCAGTCCGGCGGGGCGATCCGGCCGGTTTCGACCTCATTGCCGTTGATCCAGATGCCATAGCCGAAAGCCGAGGGCTTCTCGCCGAGCCGAGCCAGGAAACGGGCCAGGGCGGTGACCGCCAGCGCCGTCTCGCGCGGAGAGGCCCACCCCTTCAGGCCCCGCTGCTGGGCAAGCCAGAGGGCTGCCGCCTCGGTGAGGGGATGCTCGGGTTCCAGGAGCAGATGGGCCTCCAAAGCCAAGGCCGTGGCCTCGACCCGGGTCCAGCCGGCCCCGGCCGGCCACCAGGCCAGACCGGCCCGGCCGTCGTGCTCGGCACCCTGGCGGGCCTGTCGCAGTTGGTCCCGGGCCGCTTCGGCGTAGCCCATGCCTTGCAGGGCCAGGGCCAGTTGAACTCGGGAGGCCGGCTCCAGGCGGATGGAGGGCCCGACCAGGGACAACAGCGAGCGCCCCGAGGCGCGATGCGCTTCAGAGAGAGCCAGCAGGACGGCCGGCCGCGCTTCGGCCGGAAGCTTCGCCTGGCCCTTCCTCAGATAGGCGCAGGCCTTCTCCAGCAGCGGCGCCGCGCTCTGCGACCCGCCCTTCTCGAGATGAACCAGGCCACGGCACACGTAGGCGGTCGTAGACAGGTCCGAAGGCATCCCCTCCCACCAGCCCCACCCGCCGTCCGCGTTCTGGGCGTGACCCAGGCGGCGCAGGGAGTCCTCCACGACTCCAGGCAGGCGCTCTTCCAGGTCCTGGCAGGGAAGCTCCAGTTCCTTCAGGGCGCGGACCAGGACCAAGGCCGGCACGGCCCGGGAGACCAGGCCCTCGTTGCTGGGGGGGGTGGCCATCAGAGGCTCGACGGCCGAGCCGAGGAGGGCCGCCAGTCCGGGAGAGATGGCCACCTCCAGGCGCGGCTCGCGGGCCGACGCGGGCAGGGCCGCCAGGTCCAGAACAGCGGAATCCTCCACCGATCCGGCGCGAACCTGCTCGTGGATCTGGCCGGCCGGCGCCACCTGCAGGACGCGCCGGGCCCGGTCCTTCACTCCCGGAGCCTGAGCCGTGACGAGCATCTCGACCGAGCCCGCGCCCCGAGTCCGGACGGGCAACGGCCAGGTCTCCCGACCGCCTCCCGAAACCTGCAACTCCGCCACATCCGCTCCCTCCAGGGCGAGATGGGTGGCCTGGGCCTGCAACCTCAAGGCCAGGGCCTCCCGGCCCGGATTCTCCAGCACGGCCGAATAGACCGCCGAGTCGCCCTCCACCAGATGTTCAGGCCCTTCCAGGCGCAAGCCGAGGCGCGCCTCGAGATCCACGAAGGTGGTGGATTCGCCCATCCGGCTTCTGCCGGCCACGGCCCGGGCCAGCAGCCTCCAACGCCCGGGGCGCAAAGGCCAGGTCAAGGAGACCTCCGCCACGCCCTCCGGGCTGGTCCGGAGTTCAGGGCTCCAGAAAGCGGTCTCGCCGACGGGTTGCCAGCCCGGAGCAGAGGCGGGCGACGGAAGAGGCAACGCCGGCACGGCGGCCGGGGTGACCAGCGAGGTCCCCGTGACCACGGCATGCGTGGAGGGCGGGCCGAAGAAGGCGGGCACCAGACGGTGGCGAGGCTCCCCGGGCAAGGCCTCCTGACTGACCAGGGCCAGTGAGACCTCCGACTCGACGGGACGGTCCTCCGAGTCCACCGTCCGGACCCGGATCCGACCTGGCTGCCCGGGGACCGGAGGGGTCAACGGCTCGATCTGGACCTCCAGGACCTGGGCCGGATCCGGGGCCAGGATTTCCTGGTCCACCGACAGGACCTTGGAGTCGCGCAGGGTGGTGGCTCGCAGGCGGAAACCCGGTGCCAGATCCCTGCCGATCGGAAATTCGACCCGGGTCGTACGCGTCGGGCACTCGACCACCATCCGCCGGACCACCTCCCGGCCCTCCATGGTCAACAGCACCTGGGCTCCATCCCGAGGGGTCCCCAGATCCACCCGGGCCACCTGCCCGGGCCGATAGCGCCGACGGTCGGTCCGCATCCAGAAGTCCCCTGGAGCCGGTTCGGTCCGGGACGCCAGCAGGCGCGCCTGTGCGGTTCCCCCCCGGGAACCGCGGGCCTGGGCCTCCAGACTCCAGGGCCCGCTTCCTTGAGGGGTCCATGGCAGGGTGCCCCGGCCACGCCGGTCCAGTTGCAGCGGTCCGAAGTCCTTGACCTGGGGAAGAACCTGGCGGAGCTGAACCGAAACGGGGGCCGGGCGCCCTTCCAGATCCCAGGCCTGGACCCGCACGGTGGCGGGATGCCCGGGCTGCACGTCCCCCTCCGCGGCCAGGTGGAGGAGCACGGCGCTGGGACCGACCACGAACTCGGTGCGGGCCAGACCTTCACGGCTCCTGGAGTCCCAGACCCGAACCTGGACTTCCAGACCTTCGACTCCGGGGTCCTGGTTGGGAGCGGTCAGGGGCATGGCCAGGGCGACCCTTCCCCTGGCATCGGTCCGGGCCTGCCCGGTGCCCCGAGAAACCCCGGATCCGGGCGAAGGGGCCAGGGGAACGACCGAGCGGAACCAATCCAACTCGGGGTCCGAGGGAGGCCGGATCTGGAGGGTGCGACCGCGCGCCTGCCATTCGACTCGGGCCCCCGGAACCGGACGATCCAGGGCATCCCGGACCTCCAGGTCCAGGTGGGCCTTCTCGCCCCACACCCACCACGATTGAGCCGGACGGAGGCGAAGGCGGAGCCGGTCGGTCTCCGAAGCGGCCACCGTGAAGAACGACCGGGTCATCGCCACCGGGGGACCCGAGCCGGCGATGTCCTGAAGGCGAAGGGTCCAGGTGCCCTCCAGGGACTCCTGGGGAAGCGGAACCTCGCCGCGGAGGGTTCCCAGGGGGCTTGCCTGGATGCGGGTCTGATGGAACCGACGCCCTTTCGGATCCAGGACCTCCAGGAGGAAGGGATGGCCTGCGGGCACCGCATACCCCTCAGGCTTGACCGAGCGCACCACCGCCTTCCAACGCAGGCGCTCCCCTCCGTGATACCCCGATCGGTCCGTCTCCAGGACGGCGCGCCAGGATGGCAGGCGTCCCGGGCTGCGCAGGTCCGGCAGGATCAGGTGGTCCTGCCCGCGACGCGCCAGGAGGAAGCGCCTGGTCGGAGCAGACAGCGCGGGCATCGTGACCAGTCCCGCCCCGCTCACCGCCAGGCTCTCGAGGGGGCGGTCCGAGCCGGTCGGCGAGACCAGCCAGGCCTCGGCCTCCCAGACGCCCTGCCCGCGGGACGCGTCCACCAGCCAGACGGTGGCCTCCCCCTCCGATCCGGCCAGACAGACGCCGATGAGATCCGTCACAAGAAGGAGCCCACGGCTCCGGGTTCCCTGCGACCGGGCTTCCAGCAGATACACCCCTGGCTCGGTCAGGTTCAACTCCAGGCCCTGGCGGCGCCAGCGGTGGTCCTGGAGATCCACGCTCGGGACGGAGAGCCGCAATCGGGATGGGGAGGTCGGGGTGAGGCCGGAAGCCAGATCCTGGAGGTTCGCTCCCTGGGCGACGGCCTGCACCAGATCGACCTTCCATGCCTCGATCTGCAGACCCGACAGGTTGCGGATTCGCAAAGGTACCTGCGCGGGCCGACCGGGTCGGGACACGGTCCAGGGCGGAAGGCTCAAGCGGGGCTTCTGGAGGTCGGCCAGCATCCGGGCGGCCTCCGAAGCCTGCGCCGACCGGGGAAAAGCCTGGAGCAGGGCCTCGAGGTCCTCCCGCGCGTCGCGATGCCGACGGCTGGCATTGAAGGCCCGGGCCGAACGCAGACGGGCCTCGGGAACCAGCGGGTGCTGGGGTTGGACACGGGCCATCTCGCGCCAGACGTCGACGGCCCGATCCAGGGTCAGGTCCCAGACCTCAGGAGTTTTCAGGTAGAGATCGCCCAGGACCAGCCGCGCCTCTCCCGCCGGAAGCCCCCGGAAGTCGCCCCGGATCACCTCGACCAGGTCGGTCTCGGCCGCGGGTCGACGATCCTTGAACTCCGGGGCGGAGGCGCGCAGGCGGCCTCGGCCCAACAGGGCCTGCAGGCGGTCTTCAACGGTTCCTGGAACCCGCCCGGACACCTCCAGGGCCCGGGTATAGGCAGCCTCGGCACCGCGGGCCTGACCGCCCCGTGCGCGCAGATCCGCCAACAGGATCCATCCGCGGACCTGCCAGGGATCGGGAGGGGCCGTGGCCAGCCAGTCTTCCAGCGAAGCCCGGGCTTCGCTGGAGCGCCCCAACTGATCCAGGCACTGGGCCACGCGATAGTGGACCTCCGTGGCGCGCGGCCCCTCCGGTTGGCCTCCCAGATAGGAACGGAAGGCTTCCAGGGCCTCTGCGGGCTTCTGGTTCCGGAAAGCCTCCTGGGCGACCGAAAGCCGCTCGGCCGGCGCCTGAGGGAAGGCAGGAAGCCAGAGCCCGCCCAGGAGCAGGAGCAGGATGGACAGGATGTGGAGACGTGAAAGATGCATGGTCTGGAAAGAAGCCGGAGTCTGGAACAATCCGCCCAGGTTGGACGTCCGAAGCGAAGGCTCCTGCGCCGGGAAGGGGCAAGGTTCCTTCAGGAGACCGAAGGAGCCCTGAGGGCGCGAAACTCCTGGGGGTTCAAGGCGCGAGCCAGGGCCGTGTCGTAGCTGATCTCTCCCCGTTCATACAAGGTGCGCAGGCAACGGTCCATCGGCACCATGCCCTCGCCGGCGCCCATCGAGATCAGGTTGCCCAACTGCTCGATCTTGCCCTGACGGATCACGTTGCGGATCCCCAGCGTCCCCAACATGATCTCGTAGGCCATCACCCGCCCCTTCTCGGCCAGACGAGGCAGGAGCTGCAAGCTGATCACCCCCTGCAATGTGCCAGCCAGTTGCATCCGCACCTGATTCTGCTGATGGGCGGGGAAGACGTCGATGATGCGGTCCACGGTCTGGCTGGCACTCTGGGTGTGCAGGGTGGCCATCACCAGGTGTCCCGTTTCGGCGGCCGTCAGGGCGGTGGCCACCGTCTGCAGGCTCCGCATCTCCCCCACGCAGATGACGTTCGGATCCTGGCGCAGGGCCGCCATGAGGGCCGACTGGAAGCTGGGCGTATCGGAATCCAGCTCTCTCTGGATGACCAGGCTGCGCTTGTTGGTGTGCAGGAACTCGATCGGGTCCTCGATGGCGACGATCCGCGCCCTGCGTTCGGAATTGACCAGGTCGACCATGGCGTTCAGCACGGTGGTCTTGCCGACTCCGGTCGGGCCGGTCACCAGGACCAGCCCTGAGGCCCGCAAGGCCAGATCCCGGACCGCCCGGGGCAGGCCACATTCCTCCAGGGTCCGGATCGTCAGGGGAACCACCCGCAGGGAAGCCTCCAGGTTCCCCCTCTGATAGTAGAGGCTGGCCCGGAAGCGTCCGATTTCGGGGACCTGGAACGAAAAGCTCAAATCCCTGTCGGTCTCCAGGCGCGCTGCCTGGGACTCGCTGATCAGGCCCAGGAGCATCTTGCGCAGATCATCGGCAGGCAGGGGATCATAGTGGAGGAACTCGATCTCCCCGTCCACCCGCAGGCTGGGTGGCAATCCCGCCATCAGGTGAAGGTCGGAGGCCTGCCGGTCCATCGATTCGCGCAGGAGCAACTGGAGACTGGGACTGATCAGCATGGGTCACCTCGTCGAGAGTCTGCGGCGACGCTCCGGGGGCCAGACCGTCTCGATGGCCACCCCCCGGATCTCCTCCGCGTCCAGGACCAGTTCCTGCAGCGCCCTCACCCCTGCCCGGTGGGCGGGAAGGACAGCCTGCTGCCCTTCGCCGAGATCCACCTCCCCGTCCGGCATGCCCGACACGCCCTCCAGATGAACCGCGCGTCCATCCTGGATCAGCGTGCTCGAACTGGAGCGCCACCTCAGGTGGCTTCCGGGGCCCGCCAGGACCATCCCCAGCATCTCCCCCTCCACCCCGGTCCATGGGCCCCGATACAACACGACCGTTCCCACGGGAACCGCCTCGGTCAACCGGTCTCGGTCCACCAGCAGCCGGTCCCCTGGCTGAAGCCCGCCCTCCGGCAGGGAGACCTGGACCGCCACCTGCGAAAAGCGGTCACGCCCTGGGATCAGGCCCAGCGCATGGGGAGCCGTCAACAAGACGACGGCGGCCAGGGTCACGACGGCGACCTCCCCCATCCGGGCCACCCGACCCGAGAGGCGGACCCTTCGGGTGTAGGCATCCGCCATGATCCAGGCGTGGGCGCTCAGAGGGAGCCAGCGGGGCTGGAAGAGCCAGGCACCCACCAGGAGCGGGCGAAAGGATGCGGGCGGATCGGCGAGCATGGCCCCCAGGGCCGAGACCAGCCAGAGCAGGGCCAGCCAACCGGCCAGGCGGACCTCGCCCTGCAGGAAATGCCCCAGCCCCGGGACCAGGCTGGCCAGGAAGACGGCCAGGGCCGACACCCGCTCGACGACCCGATGCCCGGGATGATGGCGGTTCCACCAGACCGTCCAGACCTCCATGGCCCGATTCCCGGGTCTTCCGCGGTGCAATCGGGGCGGGATCACCTCGACCCCGGAAAGGTCCAGCACCTGCCCGCAGCGGAAGCAGACCTGGCGGTCCTCGGTGTTCTCGAAGCCACAGTGCGGACAGGTCATCTGGGCCGGCCCTCGGGGAGCGCCTCGCGCAGGCCGGGCCAGGGAGGCACACCAGCGAAGGCGTAGCCTCCGTCCGACTCGAATCGGAACTCCAGCCCGACTCCCCGATCTCCCTCGACCCCCGGCATGGAGGCCAGATAGCGCGGAGTCAGAGGGAGAAGACGCTGGTTGGTGGAGCCCCGCCAGAGCAGATCCGCATGTTGCTCGAGGCGATAGGCCCCGTCGATCAGCAGGTCGACCCGCCTCAGCAGGGCCCGATGCTCTTCGAGCCGCAGCTCCTCGAGTCGGTAGCCCGTGAAGCACACCACCCCCAGATCCCTCCGGGAGCGGACGCGGTCCAGCAGGCAGGCCAGCGCTCGAGCCTGCTCCATCGGCTCTCCGCCGGTCAGGGTGATCCCGTCGATCCCGGGGCAACCGAGGATCCAGGCGGCCACCTCGTCCACCGAGGACGGGGGACCCTGAGGCGACCACGACTCCGGGACCAGGCATCCGGGGCAGGCGCGCGAGCACCCCCGAACCCACAGCACGGCCCGCAGCCCCGGGCCCAGCACCCGACAGGCGGACTCCCGACGGAAGAGGCGCAGCATCGCCTCCTCAGCGCCGTTCGAGCGAGATCCGGGTGGGTTCTTCGGGGGCATGATACTCGGAGGTCATGGTCTGCGACTGCAGGGGCCCCAGGGTCTCCTCCAGCAGATCCCGAACCTGCAGGCACTGCTTGCCGGGCATTCCGGACACGTGCACCTGCACGGTCCCATCCGGAGAGATGGTCACCTCGATGTCTCTTCTCCTGGCCATTCGGACCTCCTCACCTGGAGCCTGGTCGCAAGGTTCTGCAAGCAGACCCTCAGACCCGCCTGCAGCCTGGGGAATCGGACCAGCACCGCGCAGACTCCCGGTGCCGTCCGGTCATAGATCTCCGCCGCCAGCCGCCCGCCGGGCCAGGACAGCCACCGGGAGTCCCTCCAGGCCCTCAGGGTCTGAACGACCGGATGCTCCGGGCTGTCGAAGACCAGGGTTGCAATCCAGCAGGGCCGGCGCAGGGCTCGGAGTTCCTTCTGGGTGGCGGGGTCTCCGGGCTGGAGGCGCTCGGCCTCTTCCAGGGCCTGTCGGGCTCGCTCGCGCATGCCCAGCTTGCGGGAGCCTCGGCCCAGCAGAAACCACGCGTAGGCCCGCGCGGGTCGGTGTTCCACGACCCGGTTGAGCACCTCCAGGGCTCCGGTGAGATCCTGGCCTTCCAGCAGCTCCAGGGCGATCCTCTGCTCCCAGTCCGGGTCCTCGGGGCGCAGCTCGCGGACCTTCTCCAGGCAGTAGCCGGCCGTCGACCTCTGACCATCCTGCAGCAGGCAACTGGCCCGATCCAGCCAGATCTGGGGCTCGCGCAGGTTCAGGCGTTCGGCCATCTCCAGGGCTTCGTCCGAGGTGGCCAGGGCGGGGAGGAGCAGTCCCGAGGCTGCCAGGGCGGCGGCCTGGGCACTCAGGATCAGGGGGGCCGCGGGGAAGAGGCCCCGAGCCTTGGCCGCCCAGGCCTGCGCCTCGCGATACTCGCCCAGCCGGATCAGGCAGCGGACCTGCCCGCTCCAGGCCTCGGAAAGGGCCCGGTCCAGTTGAAGGGCCTGCGAGAAATGGCGAAGGGACACCTCGTACCGGCCTTCCAGGAAGGCCTGCCCGGCCTGCATGAGGAGGGCTTGCGGGTCTTCCTGTGGGGTTTTCGGAGGAGCCTGCCCGGAGGCCTCTGCGGGGGCTTCCTCAGGGAACTCCAACCAGTCGAAGCGGTTGCTCATCCATCCCAGCGGCGCAGGCGCAGACGCAGGGTGCCGTCCTCCTCGCGAGACTCTTCGACCTTGCTGAAGCCTCGCGACTTCAACTCCGAGACGACCTGATGATAGGCATATTGCTGGGTGATGCCGTCCAGGACTTCGCGCCCCAGGGCCTCCAGCTCCCGGGCAGTGGCCTTGCCCTTGGCACGAACCAGCATCTGCACCCTGCCCCTTCGGGGCAGGAAGCACAACGAGGCATCCTCGCGATCCAACTGGATCGCCCCCTGCTCGCGCAGCAGGGTCTCCATCCCGCGAGCCTCGGCCAGGTCGAACTCGACCACGGCCTCTCCCTGCTCACGGAACCTGGTCTCCAGCTCCTCCGCCCCCTGACGGACCATGGAGAAGCCCATGGCCGCAGCCACGGCAGCGGTTGCCGAGAGGACCACGGGCGCCGCCGCCAGGATGGGCACCACGACGAAGATTCCAGACATCGGACCTCCCCAGGACTCGCGCGGTGACCCCCCGCGCGGTCCTACTCGAATTCGAGCTGACGACTTGTGGCTTCGGGCTTGAGGAAGGACTCGCTGGAAGCCCCCCGGGCCCGATCGGCCGCCCAACGGCGCAACCGGTCGATCTCCTCCTTCATGGTCCGCGACAAGGGGACGGTCTGGCCCAGGACCTTCTCGAGATCCTCGGTCGACAGGTCCCGCCCCTGGTCGAAGGCCTCATACAACCCCGAGACCACCGCCTGTTCGATCTCCGAACCGCTGAAGCCCTCGCTGAGCGCCACCAGACGGGAGATGTCCTGAGCCTGCGGGTCGCGGTTCCGCGAACGCAGATGGATCTCGAAGATCGCCTGACGCTCTTCGGGCGTGGGCAGGTCCACGAAGAAGATCTCGTCCAGGCGGCCTTTGCGCAGCAGCTCGGGTGGCAGGGTGGCGATGTTGTTGGCGGTGGCGATCACGAAGACCGGAGCCGTCTTCTCCTGGAGCCAGGTCAGAAAGGTTCCGAAGACCCGGGAGGAGGTCCCGGCGTCGCTGTCGGCCCCGCGGGTCCCGGCGAAGGCCTTCTCGATCTCATCGATCCACAGGATGGCCGGGGCCACCGACTCGGCCGTGGCGATGGCCCGACGCATGTTCTCCTCGGACGAGCCCACCAGGCTGGAGAAGATGCGCCCCATGTCCAGCCTCAGCAGCGGCAGGTTCCAGACCTGACTGATGGCCCGAGCGCACAGGCTCTTCCCGCATCCCTGGACTCCCAGGAGCAGGACCCCCTTGGGGGGTGGAAGCCCGAAGGTGCGAGCCTCCTCCGAGAAGGCCACGGAGCGCTTGCGAACCCACTCCTTGAGGTGCTCGAGGCCCCCCACGTCGGAGAGACTGCGATGGGCGTCGTGGTATTCCAGGATCCCGCTCTTGCGGATGACCCGCTTCTTCTCGTCCAGGATCAGCCCGACCTCGGCTTCTGACAGGCAACCGCGCTGGATCAAGGTCCGGGCGAAGGCGTTCTCGGCCTCCTTCAGCGTCAACCCCAGCGCCGCGCGCAGGAGCTTCTGGCGGACCGCCGGTTCCAGATCGCCTTCCAGCCGCCCCTGTTGGGCCACCTGAGCAACGATGGAGTCCAACAGGTGCCCCAGTTCGTCCATCCGGGGCAGGCAGAAGTCCACCACCGTGATATCCTTCTCGAGTTCGGGTGGGATGCAGGCCGTATGCGAGACCAGGACCAGCGTCTTGGGGCTGGACTTGAGATGGCGGGCCAACTCCTTGATCTTGCGCACCACGGCGTGGTCCCGCATCACCGGGTGGAGATCCTTGAAGAGGAAGATGATGGGATCGACCTGGCGGAGCACCTCGTCCAGCGCCACCAGGGGGTCGGTGGTCGAGGCGTTGAAGGTCCTCTTGCCGGCGGTGGGCGACTCGCCCGGCGCGTGCAGCCCCCGGACGATCGACCAGCAGACCAGCCTCTTGCCCCGCCTGCGGGCCACTTCGGCCAGGCAGTCCTCGACGCGTTCCTCTTCCCAGGAGACCAGGAACAACACCGGGTAGCGGGCCCGGATCAGGATCTCCAGCTCGGACTGGACCTCCCCGAAGCGGGGGGTCTCGGAGGTGGGTTCCGGAGGGGATGGACTGGACACGAGGACCTCCTTGAGCGGCGCGAAGGTATCAGGGCGTGGCGCGAGCACGCAGCAGGTCGACCCGGGTCTCCTCCAGAGCCTGGTTGATGACCCTGGCCTCGGCCAGGACGGTCATGAAGTTGGTGTCTCCCCCCCAGCGGGGCACGATGTGCAGGTGCACGTGGTCGGCCACCCCGGCCCCGGCGACCCTGCCCAGGTTCAAGCCCAGGTTGAAGCCTTGGGGATCTCCGACCTTCTGGAGGTCTCGAACCCAGCTTCGGGCCATGAGCATCATCTCGGTGACCTCTTCGTCCGACAGGGACGTGAAGTCCCCGACATGGCGGTAGGGTGCGACCATCAGGTGCCCGTTGGAGTAGGGATACAGGTTCATCAGACACATGCAGGTCTGGCCCCGTTCCAGGATCAGGTTCTCGGCGTCCTGATCCTCCGCGGCCTTGGTACACAGGAAACAGTCCGGTTCCTTCGGAGCCCGTATCATCTGCATCCTCCAGGGAGCCCAGAGATGTTCGCGACCGGCCAAGAGCTTCACCTCCCCAGTCCTCCAGTCACAGCGGATGTAGAAGGAATCCCGTCTCGGCCTCTCCGGCGACGCCCGTGAAGACGGCCAGCATGTCCAGGGTATCCCGGAAGACTTCGGCGGCCGGCATCTCGGTCAGCATCAGCTCCCCTTCGGCCCGAGGGTCCTCGGAATCCCACTCGGGATAGCGGGCCATGGCCATCTGGAAGCCGATCGTCTCCCCCTGGCCGGTCTGACCGAAGACCCCCTTGGCGTCCCGCCACAGCTTCTGGAAGGCGTGGGGGACCGGGTCTTCGTAGTGGGCCTTGACGATCAGCCCGTGCGGGCACAGGAAGAGCTGATAGCCCTCGTTGCTGGCGATGAGGTGAGGCGGGGATTCGCCGTTCCAGGCGTGGAAGCGCGGCCGGGTGGAGCCGTCGGGGAATTCGTCCAGGATCGGCGTCCCCTGCCGGAAGAGCTGCGCCACCTTCCAAGGGGACGAGGCGAAGACCGTCTCCAGGTTCGCCAGCTCCCGGTAGAGTTCCCGCGTCCGTTCGGCCGAGAACGGCTCCTGGATCAGGGGAAGATCGGACCAGGGCGACTCGGGTGCCAGTCTGGCCACCGCGCGCAGGAACACCTCGAAGTTCTCCAGGGTTCCCTGACAGCCCTCGGGGCCCTGCATCAGGTTCAGGGGACACACCGAGCAGACCTGGGCGATCATGGGATCCCCATGGAGGATCATCCGATGGCGCATCGCCTCCCACTCGAAGCGAGGGCGGCCGTCCATGGCATACTCCGTGATCCGCTCCTGGAATCGGCGGCAGGGCCGACCTCCGACCGGCAGGATGTCGATCGCGATGCGATAGATGGGTGACGAGGAATTCATCCGCGGCCTTTTCGGCCTGGACCCGGCGAGCCCTGCGCAGTTGCAGGCTCGGCACCTCCTGGATATAATCAGGCGACCTTGCGATTCTTTGGATTGAGCGATCTGCACCTCTCGTTTTCTGGCGAGAAACCCATGGAGGTCTTCGGGCCTCAGTGGTCCCGCCATTGGGAGAAGGTCGAAGCGAAGTGGCGGGAGCGGGTGACCCCCGAGGACGTGATCCTGCTTCCCGGGGACCACTCGTGGGGCATGCGACTGGAGGATGCCCGGCGCGACCTGGAATGGCTGGAGGCCCTGCCGGGGCACAAGGTGCTCAGCCGGGGGAACCACGACTACTGGTGGCAGGGGATCGGCAAGATCCGCAAGGCCTTCCCCGGCATGACCTTCCTCCAGAACGATGCCGCGACCTTCGGGAGTGTCGGGGTCTGTGCCACCCGAGGCTGGCTGCTCCCCGGTTCAGAAGGGTTCAGCCAGGCCCAGGACGAGAAGATCTACCGCCGGGAGGTCGAGCGGCTGGGCCTGGCGTTGAAGGCCCTCCCTGCGCAGGTCCGGACCCGCGTGGTCATGATCCACTATCCTCCCCTGCTGCCTCACCTCAAAACGACGGAGTTCACCGCGTGCCTGGAGGAGGCGGGGGTGGATCTGTGCGTGTACGGGCACATCCACCGCACCCACCGCGCCAATCCCTTCCAGGGCACGCACCGGGGAGTGCGCTACCAGATCCTGTCCTGCGACTTCGTGGACTTCACCCCCCAGCTCCTGGACCTCGATCCCGACCAGGACTAAATCCCTTTGCCCCAGGAGACGTCCAGAATCGGGATCTCCGAGCGGGTGACCTGTCGAATCCCACCGCCATCGAGGTCCACCGTCCAGACCTGCCCCTCCCGGACGAAGGCCAGTTGGCTGCCGGTCGGGCTCCAGGAGGGTGAACTGATCCCCGGTTGATCGACCAGGACGCGGCACTGCCTGGTGAACAGGTCACCGATCTGAAGCTTGTCTTCCCGGATCAGGGCGATCTCCGTCCCGGTCGTCCCCATGGCGGGCTGCGTGGCTCCCTCCAGGACGACCTCGGGCTCGCCTCCTTCGACCCTCATGCTGAGAAGGCGGGTCGTGCCCGAGTAGTCGGTCTCGGTGACGAGGATCCGGGAACCCACCGGCGACCAGGTCGGAAGCCCGAGGTTCAAGGCCTGGTACAGGACCTCGGCCTCCCCGCCCGCCCACTGAAGCACCAGGCGGACCTTGCCCCGTCTGGGGAAACCAAGGTAGGCCAGCCTCCGGCCCGTCCGGTCCCAGGCCGCGCGGGAGACCGTGTCCCGGGTCTGGGAGACCTGCCGATCGCTGTTCGTGACCAGGTCCAGGATGTGGACCCGTGGAGGGGAACCCCGCAGGTAGGCCAGGCTGCGTCCGTCCGGAGCCGCAACGGGCGAGCGGGCTTCCTCCTGTCCCCCTAGGAGGGGATGAACCAGGGTTCCCGCGGGATCGGTCCACTCGATCCGGAAGTGCCCCTTCTCCTGGATCGTGTAGTACAGACGCCCGTCAACCGCCGGCGGACGGGAAGAACAGGCCAGCCCCACCGCCATCAGGCAGAGCCAGGCAATCCAGCGCAGACTTCTCATGGTCTGGAGTCTTCCACCTCTCCCATCCCCGCATCGCGCCCTTCATCGCCCGTCGAGAGGCGAGCCCCTGGATAGTAATGCTTCAGGATTTCTCGATATCCCTGCCCGGCACGGGCCCGACCGGCGGCTCCTTCCTGGCACAGCCCGACTCCGTGGCCCCAGCCCCCCCCCCGGAAGCGGACTCGACCCTCCGACGGGTCCAGATAGAACAGCGAACTCTGCAAGCCGCCGGCGCCGATCTTCCCACCGCTCAGAAGCCAGCGGACGGAGTCCCCGTGCACCTGGGCGCTGGCGCGCTCGCCCTCCAGGAGGAGCGTGGCCACCCGACCGTGGGTGGTGCGGGCCAGCACCCGAAGGGCTCGCAGACGCCCGAGATCCGGCGCCTGGGGTCCCAGCAGACGGGGCAGGGCCTCCGACACCTTCGCGCCCAGCTCCTCGAGGGTCCAGGTCTCCTCCCAACGGAAGCGGCCGGCGCTCTGACACCAGGCCGCAGGAGGCGAATCCAGGAAGCGGCGCAGGGTGGTCTCGTCCGAGAGGGAGTCGAACTCCGTCAAGACCTCCTGGGTGTCCGGTCCTCCCGGAAGACAGCGGACCGGGCTCCCTCCAGGCCAGACCGCCTCCGGGGCCTCGCCCACCCCTCCGCAGACCGCGTGATAGGTGGCCGCCAGGGGTTGCCCCTGGTCGGTGAGGATCAACCCCCGGGTCTGGTCGATCGCCTCCTCCACCCGAGGGTCCTCGCTGGCCAGGCCTTGATAGACGTGACAATGGACCGAAGAGCACAGGTCGAACCCCTGGGCCCGGTGTCTTCCCAGGTGGGCCAGGGTGAAGGACCTGGCCACGACCGCCATGGCGCGCAGCGCCTGGGGAGGGAACCAGGCCGGCATCTCGTTGGGGACCACGCCCCGCAGGTATTCCTCCAGGGTCAGGCGGTTGACCACCTGGAGCGACCCACCCTCCGGCCGCAGGTGCAGGGCGCCCCGCCAGGCCGACCAACGATAGGTTCCATTGGGATTCAGGCGCACCAGCTCCAGCCAGGGGCTTCCCTGCAGGCGGATCGGGCGCTCGGAGCGGACCAACAGCCGGCCCTGAGGATCATACAGCGCCACCGCCGCAGGCTTGCCCACGGTCGCCACCGCCTGGACCCGAACCTCCCGGGCTGCCCCCCCCTCCCAGGTCAGCCCTCCCGCCGCGGCCACCAGGGTTTCTCCGCGAAGGGGGGGCAAGCCGACCGAGACCAGGGTCTCCTGGGGGGCTTCGGGAACCCTTTCGAAGGGGATCTGCGGTTGGACTCGAGTGGGAGCCGGGAGGGCCCGGGGAGCTCTCCACTCCGGAAGGAGCCTCTCCAGGAGACCCCCGACCAGACGGGTCACCTCCGCGGAATCCGAATTCTCGGGGGCCAGCAGCGAGACCCCGGTGTAGATCCCGGCCTGGGTCTCGAGGATGGCCGCAGTGCCCTCGGGGTCGGTGAAGCGCGCCAGGACCCGAGACCCCGGCCGCGGCCGGACCAGCATCGCCTCCCCCCGGCCGAGCAGCACCTTCCCGCTTCCGAGTTCCTCCTCCAGCGCCAGCCCGGCCTCGAAGCCCAGCCCCGACCAGCGGTGGAAATCTGCGCCGAAGAGATCGGCCAGGGCGAAGCCGGGAGGTTGCCAGGGGCGGTTCTCATGATCGCGATAGGAGGTCTGCCCCGTGGCCAGCAGCCGCCCTCCTCGGGCCACGTGGCGTCGCAGCGCCGCGAGCGTGGCCGGCGCGGTCAGGCGGACGTCCGAGAGCACCAGCAGGTCTCCCGTCCAGCCGCCTGTCTCCAACTCGACCGGTCGAACCGGTCGGCACTCCAGGCCCAGGCGACGGAAGGTGGCCTCGACCCCGCGCAACTCCCAGGAAGCCCGCCATCCGCCTGCCGCCAAGGTGGGTTCGGAGTGCAGGACCCCGATGCCGGGCCGATCTGCTCCGGCGGGATGAAGCTCCGGGGCGGCGGGCCCGGCGTGGACGCAGGCCGAAGCGCTCAGGGAAGCCACCATGGCCAGAAGCAGGATCAGAACCCGGGTGGGCACTTCTCAGGCGCCTCCGGCCAGGGTCAGGGCCCGGCGCAGATCCCCGTCGCAGCCTTCCAGCAGTTCGCCGGCCGGCCCGGCGGACAGACCCGTCCGTTCGCAGAGGATGCGGACCTGCCTTTCGCGCAGCTTGGCCGAATTGGCCCGCACGTCCACCATCAGGTTCCCCAGGCAGTGCCCCAGGCGGACCATGGTCGCCGTCGAGACCATGTTCAGGACCATCTTGGTGGCCGTGCCCGCCTTCAATCGGGTCGATCCGGTGAGGATCTCGGGGCCGACCGCCAGCAGCACGGGATGCTCACAGACGCTGGAGAGCGGCGCCCCGGGGCTGCAGAAGACCGCACCGGTGCCGGCGCCGACCTCGGTGGCCCGATGCAGGGCTCCCATGACGTAGGGTGTGCGCCCCGAGGCGGAAATCCCCAGCACGAAGTCCCCGGCGGCCAGTCCGCGACGGCTCAGTTCTGCAGCGGCGGCCTCCGGGTCATCCTCAGCATGCTCGACGGCCCGGCCGAAAGCCTCCAGGCCGCCAGCCAGCAGGGCCTGGACCCTCCCGGGATCGGTCCCGAAGGTCGGGGGGCACTCCGCCGCGTCCAGGGCTCCCAGCCGACCGCTGGTTCCCGCCCCGACGTAGAAGAGTCGACCTCCCCCGGCCAGGCGGTCGACCACGGCCTCCACCAGGGAGACCACCGAAGGCAGCGCCCCCCGGACCACCTCCACCGCGTGGGCCTCCTCGCGATTCATCAAGGCCAGGATCTCCTGGACGGTCAGGCGATCCAGGTCTCCACTCTCGGGGTGGCGGGACTCGGTCAGGGAAAGGGGGGACTCCATCAGGCCTCCGGAACCGGGATTCAATGCCAGGCGCTCTTGCGCAGGGGCTTGGACTCGGGGACTTCCGAGCGCGCCGAGCGGGCCAGCTCGGCACGGATGATGTTGAGGGCCACGGTGGCGACCAGGAAGAGGCCGAGCATGTCCGCTCCGGTGACCTGGCTCTTGAAGAGGAAGAGGATGACCAGGTAGGCCACGAACCCCCCGATGCCGATCAGCATGACCTCGCCCCGGGTGGCCGGGCCCGGCATGCTGAAGATCGGCGCCAGCTCGCGCATGTAGCCGCCCCCCAGGATGGGGTGATCGGTCAGGACGCGCCAGGGCAGGATCTCGTTGCCCACCATCCCAACCAGGGTGATCATGCCGGCCAGGACGACCCACGCCAGGAACGCGATGTTCCCGGACATGGAGAGCAGCACCCGGCTGAGGTCGTCGATCATCCAATAGGGTCCAAGCACCAGCAGGGCCGCCACGGCATAGGGAAGCCAGGGCCGGACCGAGCCGTCCCGAGGGTCGGAGAGCACCTTCTCGTCCAGCCCGAAGTAGGGCAACTTCTGGACCGCGGCGACGCAGACCACCACGGTGAAGTTGAGCACCACGGCGTACAGACACGTCGCCAGGGCCAGCATACCCAGCGTCGAGGGGAAGGCCGTGCGGAAGAAGGCCAGCAGAACCAGGCCCAGGCCGAAGAGCCCAAGGGCGATGTTCTGGAAGAGGGGGGTGTCGTTCACCCGACGGTGGACCCACAAGACCAGGAGTCCGAAGAGAAGGCAGAGCAGGAAATTCTCGGTGGTGTTGGCCACGAAGGGGTAGAAGAAGCTGCCCGGTTGCAGGAACTGAGCGGGATCAAAAGGGTTGACCAGGCGGCTGACGATGCTCTCGTGCACGGCGATCCCCTGGTAGCCCTCGAAGGTCTCCTGAGCCAGGAAGAGCGTCATCGCATCGCCTCCTCATCAAGCCTCTCGACCCCAGGGATCGAGCCGGTCCATTCCAGGAAGGCCAGCCCTCCCGGGGGCATCTCCAGCCAGACCCGGCCCCGCCGGTCGGTCGACAACTTCGCGGGGATGGGGTTGCCCATCCCGCTGACCAGGTTCCAGGTCGGCGGCTCCCCCCCGGCCTCGAGTTCCTCCATCCGGATCCGCAGAGGTTCGGAATTGAGGCCTTTCAGGGCCAGGATTTCGCGTCCGTCCCGCAAGGTCATCCAGCGCCTGGCGACGGCGGGCTGGACGATCACCGAGTCCAGGACCGCCGGCTGACGCATCAGCAACCCCGAGAAGCGGATTCCGAAGGAGTGGGGGCCCTGACGCAGGCGGCGCGGGCCGGCCACCAGGTCCACGTCCACGTAGGGGTCGTCGCTGGCGCCGCCCAGGTTGACCTGGAAGATCCGGTCGCCGTCGATTCGCATCATGACCGAGACCAGACCCCCCGACACCTCGCTCTTCAGGAACGCGAGGTAGAAGAGGTATTCGTCCTCCCTGTCGACGTCGAAGCGCATCCAGAACATGTTCTCGCGCCCCACGACGGCCAGCTTGCCGGGGGTGCCTCCAGGGTAGCGGATGGGGACGGCTTCGAAAGCCTTCTCGACGGCCCGCCCGTCCTCGGCTTCGACCACCAGGGTCCCGAAAGCCGGGCGCAGGTCCCTGGCTCCGACCCAGCGCGAGGCTCCCGCACGCGCCACCATCCGAGCCACCAGCAGGCGGGAGGCTTCGAAGAGGGGGCCTTCACCCTGGAGGCGGGCCGCTGCCAGGCCGGTCAAATCGGAGAAGACCGGCTTGGAGACCGCCTGGTGCAGGGTGGCGAGGTTTTCCACCACGGCCGCCACGCTGCGCGGAGTGGAGGCTTCGAACTCGGGGCGCGGAGCGAATCCATAGGGGATCCGGCCCGACACCGCGAGGTGCGCCAGCAGTCCCAGTCCTTCGCGCTCGGCCGACTCCAGCATGGTGGAGTCCCCCAGGAGCTGCCCGGCCCGGGACAGGGCCGCGACCACCTGGTTGCGCTCCACGACCCAGGACAACCCGGCCACGGGGTTGCCGGTGCCGGGGGCCACATAGGTGCGCGGGCGGCCCTGGGCGGTGACGGCCGAGAGGTGAGCCCCGAAGGGATAGGTGGAGAAGTTCCCGCGCAAGAGGCTCTTGAGGCCCTCGGCCCCTCGGCGGATCCGTTCCCGCCGGTCTGGCTCGGAGTCGACCTCGTCCAGGGAAATCCAGGCCAACACCGCCTGGGCCAGGACATCCGGGCGCCCGTGGACCCAGACCGGTTCCTGGAACCCGTGGACCCTGGCGAACTCCCCGAAGTCGTCCATCCAGGAGTCGAGCGGTCGGAGCAGGCGAGTGGCCTCCCCGGCCATCCGACCGGCCAGGGCAGGGTCGGAGTCCCGCATGGCCACGGCCCCCTCTGCCAGGGCGCGGGCCACCGCAGAGGCCTCGAAGGATCCCGGCTCGACGCGCGTCTCAAGCAGTTCCGAGAGGACCTTGCGGGCCTGCGAAGGTTCCACGTCCCGGGATGGCAGGCCGAGGAGGGCGGCTCGGGCCACGAAGGCCATCCCCTCCGGATCCAACCCGGACCAGGACAAGACGGGACGGGCGCCGGGGGGCGGAGCGTCGGGCGGCGCCGCCCAGGCGGGAAGGGCAACGATGAGGAAGGCCAGGGCCATGAGGGTCCGATACATCTCGGGACGGTTCTCGCCAGGCCCTGAGTCCCCTGCACAAGGCCCGGGCCCGATGCCGCGCGCGGCCCTCGAGGGGCGCGCCGCACCAGACCCCCGAGGTCAGTCCTCCAGACCCGGAAGGCCCGGAGCCGGAACGGCTTCGACGGGCACGAAGGGGATCTCGGGTTCGAGGACGTCCGGGACGGGGAGGGTGGCGTCCGGTTCAGGGGCCGGCGTCCCGGCGGATTGTTCGATCAGGAAGCGTCCCACCACCTGGCCGCTGGCCACGATGGTCTCGGTCTCCAGGTGGATCCGGGCGCTCTGGCTGGTCAGCCAGTCGTCCTGCCCCTGCTCGAAACGGACGTTCCCGGTCAGGTCGATGGTCTGCGCCGTCCGATCATAGCGGGCCTGATCCGAGAAGGCTCGACGATTCCCCTGACGGACCTTGACCTGCCCGCGCGCCTCTCCGATTCCCTGGACCCAGGCGTATTCCAGCTCCTTGCAGGTCATCACGGCGGGCGTGCGGCGGTCGCCTCCCGGAGACCTCTCGGTCAACATCCGGACGTTGCCCGAAAGCAGGGCGCGCTCCTCGCCGTACCAGACCTTCATCCGGTTGCCGACCAGGGTGCTGCCGGGTTGCGAGACCCGAACCCCGCCCTGAAACTCGGCGACGAGCTGCTCGGTGTGGTACTGCGCGTAGGGCGCCGTCATGACGGTGTCGCCGGATTCGATCCGCACGTGCCCGACCAGGCGGACCTGCTTGCGCGTCTCGTCATAGTCCATGCGGTCGGCATGGATCTTGAGCTCCCGCGTGCTCTCGGGCTTCTTCTGGGCCAGGGCAGGCAGGACCGCTCCCAGGAGGGCGATCATGATCAGGGGCAGGAGAAGACCGCGTGGCATGGGGGGTGAAGAAGACTCCCTCGGGCTCCGGGTGACCTGGAAGACAGATCGCCTGGACGTTCATCCGACCCCAATCACATGTCCGAACCATCGGACCACGGGGTCGAGCGCACCTTCACCTTCGAGGCCTTCTCACCTTCCGGGCGACGGAGGCGGCCTTTCGATCTGGGAAGGCCCGTTTTTAGGATTCGGAAGGATCGGTCAGGAGGTTCCGGTAGAGGATGTACGCCGTCGGCGATCCGGTGGCGGTGAAGATCTCCCAGAAAAGTTGCGGGTTGGAGCTCAAGGTCAAAGGCCTCCCGTCTGGTTTCCGAGAATCCGGGACACTGCAGGACGAGGGGGGTCCCGGGATCATGACGCTGTCTGCCCTCGTAGCCGGCCCCCCTGCTTGGGAGCCGAAATCGCCTCCAAGACACTGTCAGACCACGTGCGGAGTATAGCACAGACGTACCAGGCGTGCAACGCGGGAAACATCCGGTTCACAATCCGGACGGCCGACCCGGCGTTCCTCAGGTCCCGGGACCTTCCATCCCGGCGGCATGCAGACGACGACGCCGGGCCTCGAAGAGGATGACGGCCGCCGCGGCGGCCACGTTGAGAGACTCGCAGTCACCCTCCAGAGGAATGGTCCAGCGCGCGACCGCGGCGCGGCGGCAGGCTTCGGAGACCCCGCGGACCTCTCCGCCCAGGACCAGGGCCATCCGCTTGGGGAAAGAGGCCTGATAGAGGTCCTGCCCGCCGTGGGCCTCAGCGCACGCCAGGTCAAAGCCAGCCTGGTCCAGCGCCTGCAAGAGCATGGGTGCCTGCCGCGGTTCCAGACGTATCAGGGGAAGGCGAAACGCGGCTCCGGATGCGGCGCGGACGGCCCGCGGATTGAAGGGGTCCGCCCCCCCCACCAGGACCGCTCCCCCGGCACCGGCAGCTCGTGCTGTCCGCAGCAAGGTGCCTGTGTTTCCAGGGTCCTGGACGCCCTCCAGGAGCACCACCAGATCTCCCCGCAGGACATGTTCCAGTTCCGTGCCGGGAATGCGGGCCACGCCCAGCAGGCCCTGACTTGTCCGCGTGGGCGCCAGGCGCTCGAGGACCTCGGCCTCCAGAAGGCACACCTCGACCCCGGTGCGCGCGGCTCGACCGGCCAGGTCGAACGCCTCCTCGGAGGCGCCCCGAGCGACCAGCAGCCACTCCAGGTCGAGCCCTGCCTGAAGGGCCTCCGCCATGACACGGACCCCCTCAAGCAGGAAACAGCCTGATTTCGAGCGCCCGGCCGGCGTGTCCAGCTCGCGCAGCCGCTTCAGACGAGGGCTGTGTCGCCCCAGGATCGGAAAGCCCGACCCCATCGCCGGGTCGGGAGGGCTCACGGGATCAGGCGCTCGGGAACCACGAAGGTCTGCCCGGTGACCTCCACCCGGTCGCCCGGGTGCAACTGACGGCCACGGCGGGTCTCGACCTCGCCGTTCACCAGGACCTCACCCTGCTGAATCAGGATCTTGGCTTCCCCCCCGGTTCCGACCAGGGAGACCCATTTGAGGAACTGACCGAGGCGAATCCTGTCATCCGGCATGGTCCGGGTGTTCGGCCCGGCTTCCAGGCGTCCTTCAAGGCTCAACGAGCCGGGCGATTGGCCTCCACCAGCTCCTCGATCCGGCCCTGGGCCGACTGCACCTTCACCGAAGCATCCCGGATCATGCGGACGCCCTCCACCAGATGGCGGGTCTCGGAGTCGACGACGAACTGACGCAGCTCCTCGACGGCCGCCAGGAGTTCCTGGGCTCCCGACTGGACCTCGTCGCGAGCCGCTGAAAGCCGCGCCTCCACCTGGGTCAACTGCTCGACCTGCCGGGCGTTGAGGCCGTCGCGGCTGAGCTCTGGAGCCTCGGGGACCTCCAGGAGATTCTCGGAGACCAGGTTCCCGAACCACTCCAGGACGTCCTGGAAGGCTTCCAGCTCCAATCGACCTTCGGCCACGCCGTTCACCGACTCGAAGACCCGCATCAGGTTCTCGGTCATGACCAGCTCCCCGCCGATCTGGGCCTGTCCGCCCTCCTCCTGGATCGACATGGTGGAGGACGAGGCGCCCATCCCCGTCTGCATCAGGAGTTGGGCCCCGCAATTCGAACACGAGCGGTTGGCGGGCTCGTTGCGGGCTCCGCAACGCACGCACGGAATCTTGTTGGCCATTTCGCCGATGCTCTCGAAGGCCTCCTGGCAACCGGCCAGGGCCTCCGCGGCGGAGACCAGCGCGTTGCGTGCCGCATCGTACTGCTCGGGTTCGCCCTGGAGGTATCGGTCGAAGAGGTCCAAGGCTTCCCAATGAGCCTTGAAGGCAGCCCGCGTGGGCTCCATCTGTTGAGCCACCCCGTCCGAGCCCGAGGGGATCGAGGCGATCGCCTCGATTTCAGCCAGCAGTTCCTTCTGGCTGTTTCGAAAGACCTCCAGCCCGCGGGCCAAGGTCTCGGCGGGAAGGCCGCCGCCCCGATGCAGTTCGGCCATCTTGAGGACCAGATTGGCGTGAGCCATCCGGGTCGGCCCCGCCGTGGAGTCGTGGAAGACCAGGGCCTCCATGGCCGAGCGGACTCCCACCCCGGACATGGCGGCCTCCTGCAGGGCCGCGTCCACCGCCGCCAGCCCCTGATCCACCGATCCCGCAACCCGACCCAGGACCTCCGCCAGGTTCTCATAGGCTCGGAGGAGGGCCACCTTCTGGTCCGTCTCGGGCTGCGATCCTCGGATCTCCTCGGCCGCGGCCAGGGTCATCCGGCGCGCCCCCTCGATGCCGGCGTCCAGATCGACGCGCGACACCAGGCCGGAGTCGAAGTGGCCTTCCTTCAAGCGATGGAGCAGGTTGATCAGGGGAAACTCGGTCGGTCCCTGGGCCAGCTCCGAGCGCTGGTAGGTGTCGGTGGACAACTGGCTGGAGTAGCCGGCCTTCATCAGTGCCTCCAGGGCCTGGCGGAAAGCCTCGTCCTGGGGATTCTCGGCGTAGCGGCAGGCAGCCTGGAGGGCTGCCTCCATATCCTGGAAGGCCGCTTCCAGGGCCGCCACTCCCACAGCGTGAGCCTGCATGTGTTCCGGGCCCGCGGCGCGGATCTGGTCCAGGGTCTGAGCGCGCACTCCGGGGAGTTCAGCCAGCCGCTCCTGGGCCAGGCGACGGAGCAGGGCGGGATCCTCCTCGCCCACATGGACCTGACGCATCACCTCGATCAGGGTATTGCACAGGTTGGACGGGGTGACCTGGGGGAAGTCTGCAGTCTCGGCCATGGGGTGCCTCCAAGAGTCCACGAGTCTCCTCATGTTGGGCGAACCGCGACGACTTCCTCCAAGCCGGCAGGAGGAGGTTGCCGATCTCGGAGAATGGGCCCTGCCATGCGCGACCCCACCATCCGCGTCCTGATGATGCCCCGCGACACCAACGCCTGGGGAACCATCTTCGGGGGCGTCCTGCTCAGCCATCTCGACCAGGCAGCCGGCCTGGAGGCCATCCGCAACACCGACCACCGCATCGTCACCGTGGCCATGAAGGAAGTGGTCTTCCACCAGCCGGTCCTGATCGGAGACCTGGTCAGCTTCTATGCCGAGACGGTCCGCCTGGGACGGACCTCGATCACGGTCAGGGTCGAGGTGGAGGCCGAACGGCGCGGACAGCGTCCGATGAAGGTCACCGAGGCGGAAGTGACCTTCGTGGCCATCGACTCGGAGGGCCGGCCGACGCCCCTCCGGACCGAAGATGGGGCACCCCCTGCAGGAGTGCCCCCCTGGCCGGCGAACCTGCCAGCCGGGGACCCGCTGTGACCTGGCTCACAGTCCGGGATGGATGGTATGGTATAATACGTTCAGAAGATCGCCGTGGTTGCAGTCGGAAGAGTCTCCTCTCTTCATCCACCCGAATCGGGTCGTGGCATCCTTCCTCCATCGTCCCGACTGCCTCCACGGTTCTCCTTTTAACGCATCGGATTCACCCCCTGGAAGGAACCCGAAAAGTGGCCAGGGGGGCAACCTCCCGACCGGGAGCGGCCCCGAGGTGACCTCCGGGGCGGGGGCGGGGCGCCCGCTTCCTGCGCGGGCGCGCCGCTCAATGGTGGGGGCGCGGCCGGGTTGAGCTGAAGGAGCCGGCAAAAGGAGGGAGAAGCGCGCTCTCCATGGATCCCTTCATCCTGCTGGCCCTGTATGCTTCATTGGGCTATCTGGGAGGCGTGGCCCTGGCCGCCCAGACCGGAGTCCACTACCTCCACTCGGGTCGTCCCCGACAGGCTGCCGCCTGTTTCCGTCTGGGGGCCTCGTTCTACCCTGGCCGTCGGAACCGGGTGCTGATGCGCAGCAACCTCCTGGCCGCCCTGAGCATCCTGGGGGATCACGAAGCGGCCAACCGCGAATGGATCCGACTGCGCCCCTGCCTGCGCGATGCCGGGCCCTACGCTCCCCTGGCCGCAGCCTGCTACGTTGCGTCTCTCTACTACCAGGGTCGTTACCGCGAGGGCCTGGAGGTCTCCGGTCACCCGGACGCCTGCCTGGCCCCCGCGGATCGCGCCTCCTTCATGGCTCAGGACGGAGAGGCCTTGCGCCTGCTCAATCGCTCGTCGTGCGAGCTGGCCCTGGGACATGTCGAAGAGGCCGCCCGGAGCATCGCCCAGGCCGAGACCCTGGCCTTGCAGCATCAGGTGATGATCCAGCACCTGCAGATGGCGCGGGCCCGCGTCGCCTGGAGACGCGGCGAGGCGGAGCTGGCCGGCCGGCTCGTCCAGGGCGTCGAAACCAGCGGAATCCCCGACGTCTACAAGGAGGAGCTGCTCCTTCTCCAGGCCCTCCTGCTGGCCCTGACCGGGAAACCGGATGAGGCCGAGCGGATCCTGGACTTCCACGTCCGGGTCTCCTCCCCCCGGGGATTCCTCTACCGCCCCATGGCCGAAGGAGCCGTAGCCGAGGCGCGAGGCGACGTGGAGGCAGCCCTGGGTCACTTCAGGAGGGCCTTGAAGAGCGGTCAGCCAGCCGGGGAGCCGGCGCTGCGGGGCGGGCGCCTGGCCCAGGCCCTGGGCGACCTGAGCCAGGCCCGCTTCTTCTTCCAGGAGGCAGACCGCACCGATCCCGAGAGCTGCTGGGCCACCATGGCCCGACGCGCCCTCGAGGGCATGAAGACCCTCTCGCCGGAGCCGCGCTGAGAACCCCGGGCACGGACCTTTTCCGGCCAGGAGGCGGAGCGGTTGAATCGAAGCGTCCAAGGCCATGCTCCACCTTCTCAGGCCCTGCCGACAGGTCGGCTCGGTTCTCGAAATCGACCTGGAAGAATTGCGCGAACTGGGGATCCAGGGGATCCTGCTGGATCTGGACAACACGCTCCTGGCCTGGGACAACCTGGTGCTCAGCGATGAGGTGCAGAACTGGGTGCGTCACGCCATCGAGGAGGGATTCCAGCTCTGCATCGTCTCCAATGCCCACTGGATGCGCCTGGAGACCCAGTCCGTGGTTCTCGGAATCCCCTACGTGGCAGACGCCATGAAGCCCAGCACCCGAGCGATGCGCAAGGCGCTGGACCTGATGGGCCTGAGGTCCCACCAGGCGACCATGGTGGGCGACCAGATCTTCACGGACATCCTGGGTGGGAACCGACTGGGACTCTTCACCATCCTCGTGGTGCCGATGTATCTCAAGGAGCAGTGGTGGATGAAGGGTGTCCGCTGGATGGAGACCAGGGTGGTCCGGGTCTTGCGCGGACGCGGGCGCCGCATCTGGCGAGGGCGGGAACTCAAATCGAAGGCTCACAAGAATTGACGCCCCCCCCATTCTCGGTCATCCTGAATCCGACCTCTGGAGCTCGTCGCGGCGAGCGCTTCCTGGAGGACGTCCGCGCCCTGGTCCAGAGCCGGAACGGCGTCCTGCGGGTGACCGAGCGGGCGGGCCAGGCCACCGATCTGGCCCGGAAGGATCAGCAGGCCGGCATCCCCCTGGTCTTTGCCGGTGGCGGGGACGACACCGTCCGGGAGGTGATCCATGGGATCTTCGGCAGCAACTGCCGACTCGGCATCCTGCCCCTGGGCACGTTCAACAACCTGGCCTCCAGCCTGCTCCTCCCCCACCACCCCCTGGAGGCCCTCCTCGGAGCCCTGGACGGCCAGGACGACCACATCGACCTGGGCCAGGTGGACGGCGGCCCCATCTTCACCGAGAGCGTGGGCGTCGGCATCGACTCGGAAGCCTGGAGCCTGGCCCCAGAACAGGAACCCGTGGGGATCTGGCGCTGGCTGACCGGCATCCGCCTGGGCCTGACCACCTTGTCGACCTTCAACCCCCAACACCTCCGGATCACCGTCGACGGCCACCCCATCGTCTCCCAGTTGATGCAGGTCACCGTGGCCAACGCCCGATTCTTCGGAGCGGGCATCCAGATGGCCCCGCATGCCCGGCTGCAGGACGGGTTGTTGGACGTGTGCCTCATCCCCCTGATGAACAAGCTGCAACTGCTGGCCTCACTCCCGCTCTTCTTCAGCGGACGGCACCTCGACCGCATCCCGGACGTGGTCTATCACCAGGGGCGTGAGATCGAGATCTCGGCGCGGCGCGACACGCCGGTGCGGGTTGACGGGGTCATCGGTGGACGACTCCCCATCCGCATCCGGATCCTCCCCCGGGCCCTGGGGATCCGGCTGCCGCACCGAGCCGACTCCTCGCAGGATCCGCGCACCATCTGATCCTTCGGCTCAGCCCGCCTGGTCCGGGCCGCCCTCTGCCGCGGGGAGGCAGACCAGGAAGGTCGAGCCGGCCCCGGGGGTGCTCTGGACGGTCAGGGTTCCCCCGTGGGCCTCGACGATGCGCCGGGCGATGAACAAACCGACGCCGAGGCCATAATGAACCCTCGTGTTCCCCTGCTCCATCCGGTGGAACATCTCGAAGATGCGCTCCATCTGGTGGGGAGGAATGCCGCTCCCGAAATCCTTGACGGCGATCCGGACGCGACCCTGCTCACGATCCGCCCGGACCACCACCTCGCCTCCCGGCGGAGAGAACTTCAGGGCGTTGGAGAGGAGATGGTCCACCACGTAGGCCAGGTGTTCGGGATCACACCAGGCCCACAGGGGGCCCGCCACCTCCAGGCGGATGGGGTGGTCGCTTCTCGACCCGGCCGTCCTGAGGCGGTCTTCCAGGAGTCCCAGCAGGTCGACCCGGCGGGGGTGCACCTCCAGGGCGGCGTTGCGCAGGCGGGCTGCCTCCAGGAGGTCCCCGATCAGACGGTTCAGGACATCCACCTGCTGGTCGATCCGGCGCAGATCAGCGCGCACGGGCTCTTCCGCGAAGACGGCCCGTGGATGCAGCAGGGTGGCCAGGTAGCCTTTGATGGCCGTCAAGGGCGTCCGCAGCTCGTGGGAGAGGGTGGCCGAGACATCCCGACGGAGGTCCTCGAGCTCGCGGATCCTGGACACATCCCGGAAGACCACGATGGCGGCGGGAGCCTCCTGGGATCCGGCCAGGGGCGCAGGAATCGTGGGGTTGAAGAGCAGGACCTTGCGGGTCCCGCCCCGCACCATGACCTCACTCTCGAAGGGTGCCGGGTGGCCCCCGGAGCGGAGCAGCTCCCGCAAGGGATGCCGGGCTTCGGCCAGACGGAAGACTTCCTCACACGGACGCCCGATCACGTCGCGGCGATCCCAGCCGGTCATCCTCTCGGCGGCTCGATTGAAGGTCGCCAGCCGCCCCTGGCCGTCCATGGTCAGCACGCCCTCCCCCATCTCCTCCAGGACCGCCTGATTGAAGCGCTTCTCGGCCATGGAGAGGGCATAGAGCTGGCGGTTCTCCAGGGCCAGGCCCACCTCCCGGGCCAGAGCGGCGACCAGATCGACCAGACCGGGTTCCAGGATTTCCTCGGGGCCGGGCAGGACCTCCAGGCATCCCAGCAAGGAACCGCGCACCTTCAAAGGTACCAGGCAGTACCCCGAGTGGGCCCGTCCAGGGAATCGAGGTCCGACCGCCGGGTGCCGGGCGGCCTCGGAAACCGTCAACAGCGCCGGATTCTCCAGCCTCGCCGCCCATTCGGCCAGCGCCGACGACTTCAGCGCCGACCGGTCTTCCAGGGGCAATCCCTGGGTCTCTGCCAGCCGGAGCTCGCCACGCTCGTTCAGCCAGAGGAGCTGCAGGGAGTCCGGCAGGAGGCGCTGCAGATGGTCCATGAAGAGGCGAACCAGGGAGCCGGCGTCGCGGGGGTCGGTAGAGGCCTGCGACAGGTTGTACAGGACTTGCAGTTCTTGGATCCGAGCCTGCAGCAGGCCGTCGGTGTAGCGCAGCAGCCTCTCGTTCTCCGACAGGGTTCGCAGCAGGTTCACCCGCATCACTTCGAAGGATTCGGTGAGGACCTCCAGCTCGCGACAGGGGCCCGGGTCAGGCGTCGGCGCCGTGTAGTCACCGCGAGCCAGGGCCAGGGTGGAGGCGGAGAGCGCCTCCACCGGGGCGGCCACCCGACGGGCCACCAGGCCTCCCAGGAACCACGCCAGCAGGCCCACCAGGGCAACCGTCGCGCCGACGTGCAGGGCCATCCTCTTGAAGAGGTGGGAGACCTCGGGCAGGTCGTACCGCCACTTCAGATACCAGCCTACGGGAGAGACGGGAACGGCCCCCTCCAGGCGAGGCCCCAGCTCGGTGTGGGCCAGTCGCAGGCCGGGAGTGACCCCTTCGAAGGGACGCTGCCCGGCAGCAGAGGTCCCCGAGGTGGCCAGGACCGTCGGACCATCCACCAGCCAGACCGCCAGGTGGCTTCGTTCGCGCCGGAGGCGGAGCTGGTCCAGCGCCGGTTCCAGGTCGACCCAGGCCAAGAGGGCGCCCTGGACGACCCCCTGACGAGTCACGGGTTGCCCCAGCACCAGCAGGGTCAACCCCGGTGGGGGTTGGACCAGGGCCCGGCTGCGCGACCGCCGCCCTTGCAGCGCGACCGCCAGCGCGGCCTGGGACGGACGCTCGAGGTCCACCCCGGGCAACCTCCAGCGCGGGTCGAGAACCGCCACCGTCTCCTCGCCCTGTAACGGGTGATAGGCCACCCGGACCAGGCCTTGCGACTGTTCGAGCAGGCTTCCCAGCATCCGTCGCCTCTGCGCGGCATCCACCGCCGGAAGCGGGGAGAGCTCTGCCAGCCCCTGCAAGGCCAGCTCCCGGTTCTGCAGGTAGCCGGAGATCCCCGAAGAGATCCTCGAGAGCGCGTCGACCTCTTCGACCAGGAAGGACAGGGACCGGGACAGGGCACTCCATCCCAGGAAGAGCCCCACGCCCCCCACCAGGACCAGGGGGACCAGCGTCAAGAAGACCAACGAGGCCCGGATCCTCTGGGCGATGGAGGTGCTCCGATGCGGAGCGTCCGGTGGCCTCGGCTTCATAAGGTCTCGAGGACGATCTCTCGATTCGTGTAGATGCAAATCTCCCCGGCGATCTCCAGGGCTCGGGCGGCCACATCGGCGGCAGGCAGGTCGGTGTGATCCATCAGGGCCCGGGCGGCGGCCAGGGCGTAGGGGGCCCCCGAACCGATGGCGGCCACGTCGTGGTCCGGTTCGAGGATCTCGCCGGTCCCGGAGATCAAGAGCATCGACTGCGAGTCGGCGACGATCATCATGGCGTTCAGCTTGCGCAGCACGCGGTCGGTGCGCCAGTCCCGAGCCAGTTCGACGGCCGAGCGGACCAGGTTGCCGGAGAACTCATCCAGACGTTCTTCGAACTTCTCGAACAGGGTCAGTCCGTCTGCCGCGGAGCCGGCAAATCCGCCCAGGACCTTGCCGTTGCGCATGCGGCGCACCTTTCGGGCGGAGTGCTTCAAGACCGTGCGGCCCAAGGTCACCTGGCCATCTCCCGCCATGGCCACCTGGCCGGCGCGCTTCACGCACAAGATCGTCGTCGCCTTCATCAACCCCGGGTCCTCCTGCGTCTCTATGGGAAGGGGCTCCAACGCGTCTCTGCAGGCAGGCCGCGAAAACCCCAACCGACTTCGGGGTTCATCTTCTGGAAACATCCCGGAAACCCCCTGTCCATCCCCCGGAAACACCCTGTCATGATGGCCGGCCCACACTGAAGAGGCGGGACCGACCGCGAGAAGACGAAGGGAGCCGGAATCATGGAGGTTCGCATCAGGAGTCTTCAGAGGATCAAGAACTTCAGCCACGTCCGGGCCGTGGCCGAGGTCGAGTACGGGGGGATGCTCTTCCGAGGCCTGAAGCTGGAGGAACGCGACGGCGAATTCCACCTGGCCTCGGCAGGACGGAAGGTGAACGGAGGGTGGCAACTGGTCTACGAGCTGCAGAACCCGGACCTGGCCGCTCGTCTCCGCCAGAGCGTGGTCCAGGCCTTCCAGGAAGCCTGAGCGTCGGGGGGGGCCGGGCGGCGTCGTGCCACCCGCCCCCCCCAGCCCCCCACGAAAGGCACTCCGATGACGCACGACCCTCTTGTCCCCAGAACGGGATTTGAAGACCATGATCGGGAGCGGGCCTGCTGGCTGGCGCTGTCGCAGACTCCGGGCCTGGGCATCGTGGGCTGCTGGAAACGGATCCGGGAATCCGGCTCCGCTGAGGCGGCCTGGAAGAGGCTGCGGGCCTCTGCAGACCAGAGAAGCCTGCAACCTTCCCTGCTTCCCCGAGAGCTGCTGGAACACAGTCAGCATGGCGGCGTCCGGATCGTCACCCCGCTGGACCCCGAGTACCCGGACCGTCTCCTGGACCTGCACGACCCTCCCCTGGCGCTTCACGTCCGGGGAGTCTCTCCCCTTTGCGAGCCTCCACCGGACCGCAAGACGGTCGCCATCGTGGGGTCGCGGAGAGCCACCCCCTATGGCCTGTCCCTCGCCGAGAGTCTGGCCAGGGACCTCGCCCGCCAGGGAATTCGCGTGGTCAGCGGCCTGGCTCGTGGCGTCGACGCAGCAGCCCACCGCGGAAGCCTCCGGGGCGGCGGACCCACCCTGGCCATCCTGGGGTGCGGTCTGGGGGTCCAATACCCCCGGGAGCACCGCCGCCTGCGCCAGGAGATCGAGGCATGCGGGGCCGTCGTCTCGGAGTACCCGGCCCGCACCGGCCCCGACCCCTGGAGATTCCCGGCCCGGAACCGGATCCTGGCGGCCCTGTCCGACGTCGTCGTGGTCGTCCAGGCGGCGTGCCGGAGTGGCGCCCTGATCACGGCCGACCTGGCCAGCGAGATCGGGCGCGACGTCCTGGCGGTCCCCGGGCCCGTCGGCTGGGCCCAGAGCGAGGGTTGCCTGCAGCTCCTGGCGGACGGGGCGGCCGTGGTCCGCTCGGCGGAGGATGTCCTGGACGCCCTGGGGATCCATCTCTCCCCTGCCCTCCAGCGAACCGATCCGCCGGACGGAACCTCCGGGGAAGTGCTCGCCGCCCTGGGATGCGAGGGAGCCCGGGTGGACGCCTTGGTGGACCGGACGGGACGGGCTCCCGGCCTGGTTGCGGCGACCCTGGTCCGCCTGGAGGTGGAGGGTCGGGTCCGCCGCCTGCCAGAGGGCATCTGGGTGAAGCTCTGAAAGTCGATGCAGGGACACCGGGCGCCGGCTGGAATGGGGCGCGATGCGCATTCTGGTCACCGGAGGAGCCGGTTTCATCGGCTCCCACCTGTGCCGCGCCTTCCTGGATCGAGGGGACCAGGTCGTCGCGGTGGACGATTTCAGCACGGGCCGCCGAGAGAACCTGGCGGGTCTGCCGATGGACCTTCTCGAGCACGACATGTGCCACCCGCTGGAGCTGCACGGTCCCTTCGATGCGGTGGTCCACCTGGCCAGTCCAGCTTCGCCCCCGGCCTACCAGGCCCGCCCCCTGCAGACCCTGGAGGTCAACTCCAGAGGGACCCGCCACGCGCTGGAGCTGGCTCGGGTCCACGGGGCCCGGTTCATCCTGGCGTCCACCTCGGAAGTCTACGGCGACGCGGAGGTCCACCCGCAGACCGAGGACTATCGGGGCAGCGTCAGTCCCGTGGGACCCCGATCGATGTACAACGAGGCCAAGCGCTTCGCGGAGGCCCTGACGATCCACTACGGACGGGTTCACGACCTCCCCGTCGGGATCGTGCGGATCTTCAACACCTATGGTCCCAGGATGCAGCCGGATGACGGACGGGTCGTGACCAGCTTCCTGGTCGCCCTGCGCGACGGGACGCCCCTGACCATCTACGGCAACGGACAGCAGACCCGCAGCTTCTGCTACGTGTCGGACCTGGTAGCCGGCCTGCTGGCCATGACCGACAGCCGTCAGACGGGACCGATCAACCTGGGGAATCCGGACGAGTTCACCATCCTGGATCTGCTGGCCAAGGCCGAGCAGGTGACCGGACGCCGGGCCCGCATCGTCCACTGCGACCTGCCCGGAGACGACCCCCGCCGACGCTGCCCCGACATCACCCGGGCTCAGAACCTGTTGGGGTGGGCCCCCCGGATCCCGCTGGCGGAGGGTCTGGAAAAGACCTGGGCGTGGCTGGCCCGAATCCAGACGGCCGCGCCCTCGCGGCGCTGAGGTCCGACCGGAGACCGGCCGGACCCCTCTCCGACGAGGCTCAGATTCAGACCCTGGCCTGAATGCGCCGCCTGGCGTGAGCACCGAGGGCGTCGAGACGGGCTCGGATGCAAGGAAGGCGTGCCTCGAGGAGCGCAGCGTAGCTGGAGCCTACGTGAGCACCGCAGAGGTGCGCCTGACGAAGCAGACGGGCCTGAATCGGCGGCCGAATGCCACGGTAGGCGGCAGATTCAGACCCTGGCCCGCCAGTAGTCCAGCAGGTCTTCGAAGGTCTTCTCCAGGGGAATCTCGGGGACCCATCCGGTGGCGGCGTGGAAGCGCTCGGCGCTGCCCTGAAGCACCTGGACGTCCGAGGGGCGCAGCCGCGCCGGGTCGGTCTCGACCGTCACCTTGACCCGACTGCACGACAGCAGGAAGTCCAGGACGTCCTTGATGCGCCAGCAGTTGCCCTGACAGATGTTGTAGACCTCGCCGGGAACGCATCCCTCCAGGGACATCCAGTAGGCCCTCACGATGTCCCGGACATCGGTGTAGTCCCGCCGGGCTTCGAGGTTGCCGACCCGGACCACCGGTTCCTGGGTCCCCTTTTCGATCATGGCCACCTGGCGGGCGAAGTTCGACTCGACGAAGACGTGACCGCGACGGGGGCCCGTGTGGTTGAAGGCTCGGGTCCGGATGATGTGCATGCCGTAGGACTGATGGTACTGGTAACCCAGCATGTCCTGGGCCACCTTGCTGACCCCGTAGGGCGAAAGAGGACGCAGGGGATTCTCCTCCCGGATGGGCACCTCGTCGGGCAGAACCAGGCCGTATTCCTCGGAGGACCCCGCCAACTGGATCCGGGTCGAGGTCTCCCGCAGGGCCTCGAAGAGGTTCAACTGCGAGATGATGTTGGTGTTGAGGGTCTCTTGCGGGGCATGCCAGGAGGTGGGCACGAAGCTCTGTGCCGCCAGATGGAAGACCCGGTCGGGCTGGACCTGGGCGATCATCCGCTGCACCGAGGTCGCATCCGTGAGGTCGCACTCGACCAGGTGCACCCGATCCTGGATCCCCACCACGTTCTCCATCTGGCTGCGCCAGCGCACGGTGCCGAAGACCTTCACGCCCTGGTCCAGGCAGAACTCGGCCATGTGCGAGCCGACGAATCCGGTTATTCCAGTGATCAAGACATTCACGACGGGTCACTCTCCTGGTTCTGGGACCGGGCACGGGCCAGGTCACGCTGTTCCTTCAAGATATCGGCCAGGGTCTGCTCGAAAGGGATCTCGGGCTTCCAACCCGTCAGCTCCCGGAACTTCGAGCCATTCCCCACAATCCGGGGGGGATCGCTGGGGCGCAGACGTTCGGGGTCGAAGACCACCCGGGGCGTGATGGCACTCCGGGCCAGGAGTCCCTCCAGGACTTCCCGGATGGAACGACCGACTCCCGAGCACAGATTGTAGACCTCACCGGCCGGCCCCTGTTCCAGGGCCATCCAGTAGCCCCGCACGACGTCCCGGACATCGGAGAAGTCGCGGACGGCATCGAGGTTGCCGACCCGGACCGTGTCCTGGGCTCCGCATTCGACCCGGACGATCTGGGCCGCAAAATCGGCCTCGGCGTACAGGGTGGGGCGGCGCGGGCCCGTGTGGTTGAAGGCTCGGGTCCGGACGATGTGGAGCTTGTAGCTCCGGGCATATTGAAAGGCCGCCAGGTCCTGGATCGCCTTGGACAGGGCGTAGGGCGACAAGGGCAACAAGGGAGCGCCCTCGTCCAGCACTCCGCCCTGGGCTCCATACTCTTCGGAGGTTCCTGGAACCAGGACCCGGCACTCCGGCCTCTGGCGACGCAGGACCTCGAGGAGGTTGACCAGACCGTTGATGTTGGTCTTCAAAGTCTCGTGCGGCTGACGGAACGAGACCGGGACGCTGGACTGCCCGGCCAGGTGGAAGATGCGATCCGGCTGGCACCCGGTCAGCATCTCCTCCACCGAGGAGACGCTGCAGACGTCGCACTCGACCAGGTGCACGCGGTCGGAGATCCGGGAGAGGTTTCCGGTGGAACCGCCGGGACGGACCGAACCGAAGATCTCCGCCTCCCGGACGTGCTCCACCAGATACTCGGCCAGGTGGCTGCCAGCCATTCCGGCGATTCCCGTGACAAGGACGCGCAAATGGAACCTCCTCGAAGGGCGCCCCATTCGGCCTGGCAGCAGATTGTCCTACCGAAGCGCCTCGCGATAGACCCGCAGGTGGGTCCGGGCCGCCTCCTCCCATGTCCAGCGAGCGGCACGCTCCCGGCCCCGACGCGACAACTCGGCGCGGCGTTCGGGATCGTGAAGCAGGTTGGCCAGGGCCCAGGCCAGGTCCGCAGGATCCTTGGGGTCGAAGAGCCAGCCGTCCTGACCGACCACCTCCGGCAGGGAGGCCGCACGAGCTGCGATGACCGGGGTTCCGGCCGCCATGGCCTCGGCCGCGGGCAGTCCGAAGCCCTCGTACAGGGAGGGGATGACCAGCAGGCGCGCGCCCTGATAGAGCGCCGGGAGATCCTCCTCGGCGACGTGGTCCAACCGGCGCACCCGGTGGGCCGAGACCAGGACCTCGTCCAACCAGGCTGCGCGCGGGCAGACCAGGGCCAGATCCGCCTGCGGGCGGGCCTTGTCCCAGGCCTTCAGCAGCACCTCGACGTTCTTGTGAGGTTTGGGATTGGCCAGGCACAGGACATAGCCGTCTTCCAGTCCCAGGCGCTTCCTCAGGTCGACCAGGGCCGCGGGGGCGACGGCGCGGGCCAGGGCCGGGTCGACGCCCAACCCGGTGACCGTGATCCTCTCGCGGAGGATCCCCAGGTTCTCGACCAGGTCGCCTGCGGTGTGCTGGGAGTAGACCAGGACCCCCCGGGCCCGGCGCAGGGCCGGAGCCAGAACCCAGCGGAAGTACAGCCGCTCCCATCCCCGGCGCGGGAAATGGAAGGGGGTCAGGTCGGGGACCGTCGCCACCAGCCGGCAGCGGATCCCAGAAGGGACGGCGATGGTCGGAGCATGGAAGAGGGCCGGGTTCCATTCGGCCACCCGGCGAGGGAGCTCCAGGTGCTCCGCCAGCGTGAAGGGGTCCGCCTGGACCGGGACCGGCTCGACATTGGGCAGTTCCGCAGCCAGATCGGCAAAGGCCCCCTCGCGCTCGAGCACGCCGAAATGCCAGTCGGGAGCCCCGCGCGCCATGGCCTGCAGGGTGGCGAAGACATAGCGGGCCAGCCCATGCATCCGGCCCCGGAACATCCGACCGTCGATCAGGATTCGCACGGCGCCCTGGTTCCCGCCCACCGTCCACCCTCCTGCGCGGCAGGCCCGGCTGCATGGGCAGAGAAACCAAGGTCCCATGCCAGCCGCCATCTTCCTGGACCGCGACGGGACCCTTATCGAGGAGGTCCACTACCTGAGCCGGGTCGAGGACCTGCGGTTCCTTCCCGGGGTGCCTGAGGCCCTGCGTTCGCTGCAGGCCGCGGGGTTCGCCCTGGTCCTGCTGACCAACCAGTCCGGGGTGGCCCGGGGCCTGCTGACCGAAGAGACCCTTCAAGAGCTCCACGCCGCCCTGACCGACCGCCTGGCGTCCGCGGGCGTGAGCCTGGACGCGCTGCACTACTGCCCCCACCACCCCGATCATGGACCTCCCCACTACCGCAGGTCCTGCACCTGCCGCAAACCCGCCACGGGCATGATGGAAGCTGCCACGGCCCGGCTCGGGCTGGACCTTTCGGCCTCCTGGGCAGTGGGTGACAAGTGGAGCGACCTGGAGGGGCCGTTGAGGATGGGGTGCCGCGCCATCCTGGTCCGCACGGGCCACGGCCGGGAGCAGGAGGCCTTGCGGGCGGAAGCCCCTGTCGGTGTGCAGGTGGCTGAGGATTTTCCCGAAGCGGCCCGGAAGATCCTCGAAGAGACGCTCCCCCTGACAACTTCTGGCAGGACCCTGCCCTAGGATCGACATATCAGCCCGATGGGGCAGGCCGGGACCTCGTGCGGGGGAAGCAGAGGCCCGGGCCGAACCCGCCGGGCTGATGCCCTTTGCGGGCGCAGGGGGAGACCTCGGGGCCGGTTCGAACCCGCCGGGGTGATGCGCTGTGCGGGCGCACGGGGGAGACCTCGGGACCAATTCGAACCCATCCCGAGCCAGCTCAAGAGTTTTCCGCCGGGCCAACCGGGGTATAGGCGGACTGAACGACCTGGGACGACCGGGACACCGGCGCGCCCCGAGGATTGATCCAGGAGGACCTTGATGAGCACCCACACCGAACAGGCCTTCACCCTGCCCGCGCTTCCCTACGCCGCCGACGCGCTGGAACCCCATATCGACACGATGACCATGCAGATCCACCACGGCAAGCACCACGCAGCCTACGTCAACAACCTCAACGCCGCCCTCCAGGGGCATGCCGAAGCCGCGGGGAAGAGCCTGGAGTGGATCTGCTCCAACCTCGAGAAGCTGCCCGAAGGCATCCGCACGGCAGTCCGCAACAACGGGGGCGGGCACTACAACCACTCGATGTTCTGGAAGCTGATGAGCCCGCAGGGCGGCGGAGAGCCGACCGGCGAACTGGGCCAGGCCATCAAGTCCACCTTCGGCAGCTTCGAAGACTTCAAGCGCCTCTTCGGTGAGGCAGCCGCCAAGCGCTTCGGTTCCGGCTGGGCCTGGCTGGTCCTGGACGAGAAGGGCCTGTCCATCACCTCCAGCGCCAACCAGGACAACCCCCTCATGGAAGGCAAGACCCCCATCCTGGGCCTGGATGTCTGGGAACACGCCTACTACCTGAAGTACCAGAACCGGCGGCCTGAATACGTCACGGCCTGGTGGCACGTGGTCGACTGGAACCAGGCCAACCAGAACTACCTGCAGGCTCGAGGCTGACCTTCCGGGCTTGAGCCCTCTCCGATGAGCCGAGCGCCCCGCCGAGGGTGGCTCGGCTCATCTGCTTTTCCGGGCGGCCGGGGCCGGCGAGCTTTCAACGCGCGGACGGCGGAGGAGGTCATCTCGTCAGCAACTCTCGGCTTTCGCCAGCAAGTCACTGGCGAACACCACTGGCCGACGAGCGAAGACCGCCGTTGCGATGGGCTTTCGCTTCTCCTCCCCCGACTTTCGCCAGCGACTCGCTGGTGAACACCCACTTTCGAAGGGTCGTCGCCGTCGGGGCTGTGGGCGGTGTGGGCAAAGCGCGGACGGCGTAGGTGGGCGGCCGGGGATAGGGCTCGCGTCCGCGCCGGCAAGCCTCTTACCGGAAGACATCCCCGGCATGCGCCGGCCTCCAGGACCGGCGCTGAGGATCAGCACCCGGGAAGGCCCAGAGACTTGACGGGCTGGCCTCTTTCATGGATCGTGTATAATCCAGCGAAGGCCCCCTGGCCCTCCAATGCCGAGGGGACCCTTCTGCGGGCGCCGGGACCGGAGATCTGGTCCTGCGCGCCCTTCGGGGGTTCGAGGTCAAGATGCAACAACTGGTCCTTCTCAACCCGGGAAGCCTGGCTCTCCGGAACGTCGATCCTCCCCAGGCGGGGCCTGGCGAGGTCGTCATCAAGATCCAGGCAGCCCTGACCTGCGGAACGGATCTCAAGACCTACCGGCGGGGGCACCCGAAATTCCCGATGCCCACCCCGTTCGGCCACGAGTTCTCCGGGGACGTCTGGGAGGTGGGCCCGGGGGTGACCCGTTTCCAGAAGGGGCAGGCGGTCCTGGTCGCTCCGACGGCCCCCTGCGGGGAGTGCCCCCACTGCCGACGCGGCTTCGGAAACCTGTGCGACTATACCATGCGCACCATGATGCTCGGCGCCTTTGCGGAGTACATCCGGGTCCCCGCCCACATCGTGGCCCAGAACATGTTTCTCAAGCCGGAGAGCCTCTCCTATATGGAGGGGGCCGTGTTGGAGCCGTTGAGCTGCGTGGTGTACGGCGGACAGCACCTGCCTCTCGACTCGCGCGACACCGTGGTGATCATCGGAGCCGGCCCGATCGGCCTTCTGCACCTGATGCTGGCCCGTCTGCGCGGTGCCGGGCGGATCGTCATGGTGGGACGCCGCAAGATGCGCCTGGCCACTGCCCGACGCCTGGGAGCCGACGTGGTGGTCGACGAGACCAGCGAAGACGTCCTGGACCGGGTGCACCACCTGACCGACGGGCGCGGCGCCGACGTGGTGATCGAGTGCGCGGGGCACCCCCAGGTCTGGGAGAAGTCGATCGCCATGGCCCGCCGGGGCGGACACGTGATGCTCTTCGGCGGGTGCGCCTCGGGCAGCAAGGTCCGGATCCCCATGGAACGGATGTTGATGGATGGCCTGACCGTCAAGGGGGTCTTCCACTTCACCCCGGACGCCGTGCGCGAGTCCTACCAGTTGCTGACCAGCGGAGCCTTGCAGGTCTCGGAGTTGATCACCGGGATCCACCCGCTCTCGGAGTTCCGCAGGATCTTCGAGACCCTCAGCAACGGGGAGGCGATCAAGCTGGGCATCCGGCCCGGGTTCTAGGAGCCTTCAGGAACCCGAGCCGAAACCCCTCAGTCGCCGAAGGAGACTCCCAGGTCCCTGGCGGTCACCACCGTGTCTCCGTCCAGGGGAACCCGCTTCATCCGGCTGACGCAGCGTTCCAGGGGGACATAGCGGACCAGGGGCGGGTCCAGGGCCACCATCACGTCGGTCATGCCCTCGGCCAGGGCCCGCACCGCCGCCGAGCCGAAGCGCAGCGAGAGCAGGCGGTCCATCGAGGTGGGCGAGCCTCCGCGCAGCAGGTGCCCCAGGACCACGCAGCGGGTCTCCAGTCCGGTCATGGCCTGGACCTCGGCGGCCACCTTCTCGCCGGCCCCACCCAGGCGCTCCAGGCGGCCTGGCTCGCGCCCGACCACGGACACGGTGCCTCCCGCCGGGTGGGCCCCCTCGGCGACGATCACGATGCTGAAGGCCTTCTTCTCGCGATCGTGGCGGTCCCGAATCTTGTCCGCGACCTTCTGCATGTCGTAGGGAATCTCGGGGATCAGGATCACGTCGGCCGTCCCGGCCACCCCGGCGTGCAAGGCAATCCATCCGGCATAGCGTCCCATCACCTCGACCACGATGACCCGCCCATGGGCGGCGGCGGTGGAATGCAGCCGGTCCAGGCACTCGGTGGCGAACTCGACGGCGGTGTCGAAGCCGAACGTCGCCACCGTCCCCTCCAGGTCGTTGTCGATGGTCTTGGGCACTCCGACCACGCGCACACCGCGCTGGGCCAGGGCGTGGGCGATCGCCAGCGAGCCGTCGCCCCCGACCGAGATCAGGGCATCCACCCCGAGGTCGCGGAGGCCTCCGACCACCTCGTCGCCGCGGTCCACCTCGGTCCAGTTGCCATCCGGCCCCTGCACGGGGAACTTCAGGGGATTGCCCTTGTTGGTCGTGCCCAGGATGGTCCCGCCCAGGTGGGTGATCCCCCGCACGGCCTCGCGGCCCATCTGGATGACGCCCTGCCCTCCATACTCGCCCGGGTTGAGCAGGCCGTTGAATCCGTCCCGGATGCCCAGGCACTCCCAACCCCGATTCAAGGCGCTGACCACGGCCGCCCGGAGGACGGCGTTCAGACCGGGGGCGTCTCCCCCACCGGTGCAAAGAGCGATGCGACGGATTTCAGACATGGGGCCCCTCCGACTTGACGATTCTCGAGGTTTCGCATCCGCCCAGGCCTTCCCTGCAGGCAACCGGGACTGGAAAGCGAAGCGGCGTCCCCATGAGCGACAAGTTCCGCATCGGCTGGAAGGACTCCACGCGCCTGGAGATCCGCTACACGGGAAACCTCCAGGGAGACCTCCAGGCCCTGCCCTACCTGGCCACGGTCATCAAGAACCAGCGGGCCGAGAGCCCGCAGATGCTGCTGGTGGACACCGGCGACTTCAGCGGCCAGAGCCGGCCCGGCCCCCATGCGGGCGCTCCCCAGATCGAGGTCATGAACCACCTGAGGTTCGCCGCCACCGTACCCGGCCGAGCGGAAGCCGCGGACGGTTCGGCGCTGGAACGGATGGCGGCGCTGGCCGAGTTCCCCTTCCTGGCTTCGAACTGGCGGGGTTCCGGCGAAGGGTCCATGTTCCACCGGGTCCACAAGGTCCGCTGCGGTGAGATCGACGTGGCCCTGGTCGGCCTGGCCTGGCCCGACCCGCCCCGCAACACCGCGCTGATCCCTCCCGAGGAAGCCCTGGAGCAGGCGCTGGAGGGCGTGGACGTCGACCAGACGGTGGTGGTGGTGCTCTCGCAGATGGGTTTCGCCGCCGACCGCAACCTGGCCGTCCGCTGCCCCGAAGCCCACGTGATCCTGGAGGGGGTCCCCTACACCGGATTCGACCAGGTGACCCAACTGGGCGAAACCCTGGTGGTTCCGGCGGTCAACGGCCCCCGCCAGTTGGGCGCCCTGGGCCTGGACCTCTCGGGAGCCCTGGACATCGACCGGGGAGACTGAGGGGCGGCCACGGGGGCCCAGGACCCCGGTCGAACTCGCTGGCCTTCAGCGCCCGCTCTCTGCCCACGCGGCCTCGTCCATAGACCTGGTCGTTGCTGGACTCGTGGGCCGCCACCAGGCCCCACTGGCGCAATTCGACGCCTTGGCCCCGCCCACACCCGGCCCCACGATCCACCATGCTTCCCAGGAATCTCCTGCCAGACATGATGGAGAGCGAGCGGGCGACGCGGTTGGTCACAAGCCCCCCCAAGCCGACACGTCTCCCCCGCCAAGCCGCTGCATCAGCGCCGCCCCGCCGATGACACTTTGTGTCACCGCCCCTTGCTAGCCTGGAGCCATCACACGTTCGGGAAGGAGCGAACCCGGGATGGGCTGGTTCAAAGAGACCCTGAAGAGGCTCTCCCAGGGGCTCGGACTCCAAGACTCGGACCGCAAACGCGAAGAACTGGCCGCAGCCGAGGATCTCGAGGCGCTGGCCTATGCCGAAGATCGTCAGCGCGTGATCCAGGAGCGGCGCAACGCACTCGACAGTCCGGCGTCTTTCCAGGCAGCGTCAAACCAGCAAGCCTGCCCGGAGACTTCCAGACTCCTCGCGCCTCCCCGAGCAGAAGTGGAGTCCGCCCGGCTGACCACCTGTCACGGGCAGGCGAGCTGGACTTCGACGGGCGGGCGGCCCTGTGCCCGGACCTGCCCGGGAGGGCCGTGGTGGCCTCCATCCTGCGCTGGCAGAATGACCAGGGACGCCGGATGCGCCAGGAACTGGCGATGGTCTCGGTGCAGGACGGAGCCACCTGGCGCCTCAACGACCAGGCCCTCAGCCGATGGCTCAGCCAGCCCGCAGCCGAAGCCGCCGGCCAGACACCCCCCGACCGCGCCGGAGCCCGAGCAATCCTGGCCTGCGCCAGGCAGGCCTTCGACCAGCGCCTGGCCGCCGTCTCGAACCTCGACCTGCACCCGGAAGGCCTCGAGCTGTTGGCGGCAGGATGCCGGGGGCGGGAGATGGGGTGAGAGGGGGGGGGGCGAGGGTGGAGAGGGGGCAAGGGCGGGGGGCACTGGGGGGCGCCGAGGCCCGCGCTCCGCGAATCCAGCATGTTTCCCAGGAGATTCCTGCGAAAGATGAAGGAGAGGGAGTATGCAACAACGGCGCGCGATATCAGGCGCACGCGGTGGCACCCCGACACCAGCAAGCCGGGCTCGCCGCCGCAACCCCTGAATCCCGCATGTTTCCCAGGAATCTCCTGCGAAAGATGAAGGGGAGCGGGCATGCCGGCCAGGTTTGGCGGACCCTCGAAGAGCTCGACAGATTCTCTTGGATTTATCCTGGCTCCCCCAGCCCTGGAGGGAGCCGACGCCTCTTGAGGGAAACCATCCAAAGCATTGGGCAGACTCGGGGCCTAGTGGGCGCAGAAGCCTGAGGCGCAAAGGAATCCAAAGTCACAAAACGGAGTGTTCCTGTCCTGGCGGTAAGTCTCGGCCGGAGCGGATGACAGATGGCGATGGAGGGTTGAATGCTGCAGGGGTTGGAGTCTGGCAAGCTTTGGTCCGGGCACCACGGTATCGAAGAGGATTCGCAGGCCTTCGAGACGGCACGAACCCGTCTGGCCCGGGTTTGGAGCTTCCTGCGCGAATTCCGACAACTGGGTCGTCCACCCCGGTTGAATCTTTCCGAGTACCCGTGGCGCATGCGCCTACGCGGCCTCCCCTCGGACCCTTCGATATCCCTCACGCCCGACGACGAAGAAGCCCTCCTGACCGTCCGCAGGCCCCGCTTGACCCCGTGCCCGGCACTTCCCGATGAACTGGTCGACTGGCTTGAACCCGGATGGGACCGTTTTGAACCGACACCCTCTCCTCGCGGCAGTCGAAACCGGTTCGAAGAGGGCGAGACGGTCACCGAACGCTTCGAGGACTCGCCCCTCCGAAGGGAGGCCTGGAACTTCTGGATGGAACGCCGCCAGGCCTGGCAGGATGCTGAACGACCGGTCCGCGCCGCCCTGGAAGTATTCGAGCGACTTTTCGAGCTGCACAGCCAACTCGAACGCGAAAGCGGGAATCTATCGCTATGTCTCGGCGATGGCATCCTCTCATGGCGCGGTCCTCGCGGCCCGATCGAGCACCCTCTGCTCGTGCAGGCCCTGGAATTGGAATTTCAGCCTCAGGTACCTCGGTTCGTGGTCAGGCCTGCGGACCGAGAGCCGGAGCTGTACACCCCCGCGATTCGAGAAGCACAGGACGCAGATGCTGCAGCCATCAGCAATCTGCGAGTCGAGCTGGAAGAGGGGGGCTTCCAACCGCTAGGGTGGGACGCCGCCACCTTCTTGAAGGGCTTGGTCCAGCGCCTTTTCGCACAGGGCCGTTTCCTGGAGGGTCCTGAAACCATCCCCCAAGGCGTCCCCAGTGTCCGGCAGGAACCGGTTCTCTTCCTTACACAGAGAGGGCAAGGATTTGAAGACTCGGTCAGTGCCTTCCTGCAGTCGCTAAGCACTTGCAGGACCCTGCCTCCTGCCCTGGCCAACATCGTCGGGGTGGAGCTGGCCAGCTCGTTCTCGTCGGCTCCCCGAGAGCCAGACCCCGGTGAGCTTCTCTTTACCCATCCCGCCAACCCGGAACAACGCGAAGTCGCACAGAGGCTTGCCGAGACGGGTTGCGTCCTGGTCCAAGGTCCGCCAGGCACGGGCAAGACGCACACAATCGCAAACCTGATCGGGCACCTGCTCGCCAAAGGGCAGAGCGTGCTTGTCACCAGCCATACATCTAAGGCTTTGAGAGTCTTGCGAGACAAGGTGGCCGAGGAACTCCGTCCGCTCTGCGTCAGCGTCCTGGACGACGACCGGGAGAGCCGAAAGCAGTTGGAAGCGGCAATTCAGACCATCGCCTCCAGACTGGGCCTCAGTGACCCCCACACTCTGAAGAAGGAAGTGGACCTGCTGGGTCTACGTCGGGCCGAGCTCCAGAGCCGACTTGAGGCCACCTGCCAGAAACTGGCTGAGGCCCACCGCCGGGAATACGAGCACGTCGTGGTGGCCGGCGAGTCCATCCTCCCTGCCGAGGCTGCTCGCCACCTGGCCTCTTGGAAAGGGGTGCACGACTGGATCCCGGGTCCCGTGGAGGAGGGCTCGGCCCTCCCGCTCTCTCCTTCCGAAATTGCCGAACTCTACCGAACCAATTCCACGCTTCCTGCCCAGGACGAACGGGCCATGGCCGACCGCCTGCCCCGGTTGCTGGACCTGCCTTCACCGGGTAGATTCCAGGAAATCGTGGAGCGCCTGACTCGACTGGAGGCCTCGGATCGGGACTTCGCTGGCCACATCTTCAGCTTGGATGAGGAAAATCCAGAACAGTTGGAAGAGCTCGCCCGAGCGGCGCAGGCCGCTGTCGCTCAAATTCGGGTTGACGAGAACTGGCAAATGGAATGCGTCGCTTCGGGAATCCACGAAGAGGACGCCCAAACCTGGCGCAGCCTGCTTGACTTGATCGATGAGACGAACCGGGGAGTGGCACAGCGCACCGAGCGCGTCCTGCAACTGGCCCCCGAGACTTCTTTGGGGCTTCCCCTCTCAGAGCAGCTCGCCATCTGCTCTGAGCTCCTCGCCCGTGTGGAAGCCCGAGGCAACCTGAACTGGGCCGCCCTCCTGTTCCAGCCTAAATGGAAACGATTCCTGCAAGGAGTCCGGGTCTCAGGACGCCAACCGGCAACGTTGGAGGAACTCCAGGCACTGGAGGATCATCTGCGGATCATTGAAATGCGCAACAGGCTCCGCGAAAGGTGGCACCGACAGATGGTGGCCCACGGGGCACCCGGATTGGGCGATCGACCCGAACGCGAAGCCCGGGTCTTCATCGAGCGGATCGAAGCGGCCTTGAACTGGCGCCCTCGCACGTGGGCTGCCGTCATCCTGAAGATGAAAGGTTGTGGAATCACCTGGCGTCTGGTCGAGGAGGCAACAGACCCCGACCCCCATCCACACGGAGAACTGCTGCGCATCCGCCGGGCGGTGGAGACGGTCCTGCTGCCGGCCCTGGAATCCCGCGTGCTCAAACTGGAGCACCGGAGAGTCAGTCGCATGGTCGACGATGTCCTGGGCATCCTGGCCCAGTATCCGGAATCGGACGCCGAAGGGCTTGTCGGGCGCCTGCGTGTGGCGCTGGAGACCCGCAATTCGGAGACCTTTGCCCAAGCCTGGCAGCGCCTGGCGCATCTCGAAGAGCAGACCTCCCTACTCGAGCGCAGGTGGACCCTGCTGCAACGCCTCGCCGGATCCGCCCCCGGATGGGCTGACGCCATCGAAAGGCGAATCCTTCCCCACCACGAGGCTGCCCCCCCGAATAGCGAATTCCGCAAAGCCTGGAATTTCCGCCAATGGCACCAGACCCTGGCTCGCCGCAACCGGATCCGCTTGGCGGACCTGCAAACCGAGGTGAATACACTGCAGGATGAACTTCGCCGGATCACGGCACGCTTCATCGAGGTCAGGACCTGGAAGGCCCAGATGCAGAGAACTGGGATTCAGGAGCGCCAAGCCCTGATCGGCTGGGCCGACCTGATGCGGAAGATCGGCAAGGGAACAGGCAAACGGGTCCCTCAACTTCGGGCTCAGGCGCGTCGACAACTGGCGAGTTGCCGTACGGCAGTCCCGGTCTGGATCATGCCGCTCTCCCGCGTCTTCGAGAGCTTCACGCCGGGAACGACCCCATTCGACGTGCTGATCCTGGACGAAGCCAGTCAAAGCGACCTGACCGGTCTGGCCGCATTTGCCCTGGCCAAGAGGATCCTGGTGGTGGGCGACCATATGCAGGTGAGCCCCGCCGCCGTAGGACAGGAGATCCAGATCGTCGAGAACCTGATCGGAGAACACCTCCACGAAATCCCCAACCGAGTCCTCTATGACGGCAAGTCCTCGGTCTATGACTTGGCCAGGCAATCCTTCGGTGGCACCATCCGTCTGCGCGAGCACTTCCGCAGCGTCCCGGAGATCATCCGGTTCTCGAATGCGCTGTGCTACGGCGGCGAAATGCTGCCCCTGCGCGAGCCCCTGGAGTCGATCTCCCCGCCGACTGTGGCCTGGCGGGTCCCCCACGGGCGACGCGTGGGAAAGGTCAACGAAGAAGAGGCGCGTCATCTGGTCTCGCTGCTGGTGGCCTGCACGCGACACCCAGCCTACGCCCGGAAGACCTTCGGCGTGATCAGCCTGCTGGGCGACGACCAGACGCGCCTGGTTCAAAACATCCTCAGGGAGCGACTGGATCCCGAGGAGTATGCCCGCCGCCGCATCGTGTGCGGCAACTCCGCTCAGTTCCAGGGCGACGAACGCGACATCATGTTTCTGTCGATGGTGGACTCCCCGGATTCTGGCCCGCTCCGGCTGATGGCACGGGACGATTCGGTCCAGCGCTACAACGTGGCGGCCAGTCGCGCTCGAGACCAGATGTGGGTCCTGCATTCGGTGAACCCTGCCGTGGACCTCAAGCCTGACGACCTCCGTCGCACCCTCCTGGAGTATTGCGCCAGCGCCTCGGGACAGGAACTCGCCCAACGCGAGGCAGCCGAATCAACGGAGTCGGTCTTTGAGAAGCTCGTTTGCGAGCGCCTGCTCCGGGCGGGGCATCGAGTTCATCCGCAGCTTCCGGTCGGCGTATACCGGGTGGACCTGGTGGTCGAGGGCGCCTCCGGTCGGGTCGCCATCGAATGCGATGGAGACCAGTATCATCCTCCCGAGCAGTTGGAGAAGGACCTGGCCCGACAGGCACTCTTGGAACGGGTTGCCAATCTGCGCTTCATCCGCATCCGGGGCAGCGAGTATTTCCAGGACCCGGAAGGAGTGATGGCAGAGGTCCTGGGACGCCTTGAGGCTCTGGGAATCCAGCCACTCGGGCCCGAGACCGATGGGACCGTGCCCGATGACGGCGAGGGTCTGCGTCAGGAGATCGCCAGGGTCGCGGACTCGCTTCGCCGGGAATGGTGGCCCCCGGAAGAGCCTTCGGCGGCCACGCCCGGTATCCCCGACTGGGAGCCCCTGCTCAGTCGACTCTCCGAATTCCCAGAACTGATCGTCGAACTGGAGCACGAACTCAGAGCCGGCCTGAGGGTGCCAATCGTCCGATGCCTGGGACAGCACCTCGCACTGGTGGACCCGGCCACTCCTGGCGTCCAAGAAGCCTGCGAGCTGGATCTTCTGGAGACCCTGGCCCTGGACCCCCGGCAAGTCCATTACGGCGTCGAAGCGGTCCAGCAATTCTTCGGGTTGTCAGGTCAGCCGGATGCCCCCCAGTCCTCTCCGCCAACGGTGCCCTTTGCACCTGAGCGTGTCGCCCCCCCCGAGGCTCCCTGCCCGGAACCTGGTCCCGCCCCTGAGACAGCCGATGTGACCTATGCCCTGGTCCACCTCCTCATGAACGTGGCCAAGGCGGATGGCGTAATTCTGGATGAAGAGACCAAGGCCATCGTCGATTTCTTCAGGGATCGTCTTGCCTACCAGGACTGTCGCCTGGACCAAGTTTGCTCATTGATCGACGCAGCCAGGAACCAGCCTCCGGATCCTCGGGTCCTGAGCGAGTCTCTTCGCCCCCTCGAGCCTGCTGCCAGGGAACTTCTGGTGCAAACGGCCACGGAGGTCGCATGCGCCGACGGCGAATTTCATCCTCAGGAACGCCAGGTCATCCAGCAGATGTGCCTGCTCCTGGACGTTCCGATCAGCCAGATCGAGGCGATCGTCGCCGAATTCCAGGAACCGACTGCGGAGGGTCTTCTGGAAGTCCTGGATCTCCCCCCCATGGCCTCTCCCTCGGAGGTCGAGCGCCAGATGGCCTGCCTCCGCGAACGCTTTGATCCGGTGGTCATGGGGAGATTGGGAGAAGATTTCGAGCAACTGGCTCGCCGCCGCCTGGACCGACTGGAGAGCGCCTACGCTCGGCTCAATGCCTTGCCAGACTTCTGGGATGAAGCCCCGGATCCGGAAGCACCCACGGCACTTTGCCCCTGGTGCGCGGGGGAAATTCCCACCAGCGGTTCGCAGATTCCAGAGTTCTCCACCTGCCATTTGTGCCGGGGTGCCCTGCTGTGGAACCCGACCGCCGAGACCCATGAACCTGCGGCTTGCTGCGCACATTGCCAAGCGCCCCAGGAAGGGAAACACACAGGCTGGATCCATTGCGAGAGCTGCGGGGAGAGCTTCTTCTGGACCTCCCCGAAGAGACAGGTTCGCACTGCATCCTGCCAAGAAGCAGAAGCACCGCGTGATCTTGAGATTCTGGAACGGCTCTCGCCCTGGACGCGAAAATGCTTGGAGGGCAACGGCCTGGAAACGGTCGGAAAAGTACTGAGCAAGACGCGTTCCGAACTGCTGGAGATTCACGGCTTCGGCAGCGGATGTTGGTGGGACCTGTACAAGCAACTCCGTCGAACAGTTCCTTTCGGGCATCCCTGGCGAGAGCGAGTCGAGACCCTCACCACTCTGAAGCACGGCAACGAAGAGCGTGACAGGCAATCGAGGGACGAATTCGTCCGCTTGTTCCAACGTTCGGGTGGGCAAAGCCTGCTTGAACTGGTCTCGACCCGGACCCGAAACAGCCTGGTGCGCAGCGGCCTGGACACCGTCGGCAAAGTGTTATCCAAGACGCGCTTCGAGCTGTTGCAGATTCGCAACTTCGGAAGCAGTTGTTGGCAGGACCTGTGCGACCAGCTCATGATGGTGGTCCCACCCGGGCACCCCTGGCGCAACCGGGTCGAGACCATGGCGACACTGGGCGAAGAGGACCGGGCTCGCGACGAGCAGTCCCGCGAGGCCTTTCTCCGACTGTGTCAAGGGCAACCCGAGGCCACGCCCGAAACCAAGGGGACAAACCCCTGCCCTTTCTGCCAGTCGCCGCAGGGAATGGCCGGTCGCGGGTGGCTCCGTTGTGACGCCTGCAACAGGGAGTTCCACAGGGAGACGAAGGCGCCCATCGAGTCAGCCTCGGCTGGGGTCCCAACCCAGACGATGGACCCGGGAGCCGTTTCCATACACCAGATGGGCCTGTCCACCAGACTGAGGAATTGCCTCGTGCGCGGCCGTGCGGACACTGTCGGAAAGATCCTGTGCCTGACCCGGGCCGAGATGATGGAGATTCGCAACTTCGGGATCGGCTGTTGGCAGGAAATCTGTCAAGCCCTGCCGCGCTGGGTCCCCGACAGGCATCCCTGGAGTGATCGAGTCAAGACCATGGTCAACCTGGGCGACGAAGACCAGGAATGGGACCGGCTATCCAGGGCCCGCTTCGTCCAGCAATTCCACGGCTTGCCCCAGTCGCTGGAGAAATTGGAGACCGCGACGACGAACCGGCATGCCTTCGCCCCGCGCCCACTTGGGACGGGCACGGATCCGGAGCAAGAGCAGGATAAGCGGGAGCCTGCGCCGCCAGAGACAACCAGGGCCCCCAAGCCGCCCCCTCCAGACACCCCGGAGGCCATTCTCGAGCAGGTGCGCGAAGCATTGTGGAGCCCAGGATACGGACAACCTCCGGACCGGCGATGGTCCATTTTGATGGACCGACTCGGCCTGGATGGACGACCGCCCAAAACCCTGGCTGAGATCGGCGAGATCCTGAACCTGACCCGCGAACGCATTCGGCAACTGGAGAGCAAGGCACTCAAAATCCTGACCCGTCAACAAGGGCTGCGTCGGGTCTGGGGCTGGCTTCGCGAAGCAAGGTCTCTGCGCCTTGGATTTGCCACCACGGATGAACTGGTCGATGAACTGGGCTGGTCGGACTCAAGGGAGCCGGGTCGGGTCGTCCTGGCCCTGGTGGCCCTGACGACACACAACGTCGAGTTGGCCCCGGATGAAGACCTCTTCTTCAGCAACACCGTGCTCGTTGAACAATTGCGCAGGCTGCACACCAAGGCGATGACTGCCCTCCCCCGGCAGGTTGGGTCCCACGAAATCGCCGAGTTCCTCAGCCGTCACCTGGGCGAGAACCTTCCGGACCGGGATGCCGAGCGCATAGCCCAGCTCCTGTGGGGAGTCACCGTCACGGACACGCCCCAGGGTCGCCTCTTCCACCTTGCGCCGCAAGCCGCGTTCTTTCATGCCGACGCCGCAGAAACCATCCTTCGGGCCGAAGGTCGGCCCCTGCAACTGGAAGAGTTCCGCACCTTGTTCCAGAAGTATTTTCCAGGCAGAGAGATCAGCCACCAGAGCCTCGGCAACGTCCTGGGAGCCGACGAGCGGTTCTTCCTGGTTCGGATGGGAACCTGGGCCCTGACAGAGACCATCCCGACCACAGACCCGGAAGTTCAGTCCTGGAAGGAGACCCTGCTCAAGAGGCTCTGGTCCCTGGGCCAGGTCACGAACACCCGCCTGTTGCTGGGGCACCTGGGAGACCAGGTGCAACTCCCGGAATGGCTGAACGAATTCAGCCTCTACTGGCTTCTGCGCCGGGATCCCCGGTTCCGGACGCACCGCCGACTGGAGGTCTCACCCGCCGACGCCGACTGGCAGAGAGTGGACCTGCGCGAGGATCTCAAGGAGATCCTGCGCACCTCCGCAGGCCCCCTGCACGAGACAGAGATTGAAGAGAGACTGTCGGTCAGACGTCCGATGCCCCGGTTCTCGATCGGTATGTGCCTGGCCCGGGGTGAGGAGGACGGCACCTTCTTCCGCCTGTCCGGTTCGACCTGGACCCTGCCCCAGAACCTGGAGCTGCCCGAGTTCCATGCCGCCCGCCTGCGCGCCCAGGCCCTCGAACACATCAAGGGGACCCAGACCCGTGTGAATTGCCGGGAGACCTCCTGGCGGCCAGGCTTGGAGCACCTGCCGACTGAGCGCGTCGATTACGCGCTCTCCCAGGAGTCGAGGCTCTTCCGCTGCGCTTATGGGGTGTATGCCGACGCCACGCAGGAGGCCGATTGGGGTAGCCTGACCGAGGCGATGACCCGGATCCTGATCCAAGCTGATAAGCCGCTGACCACCTCGGAGCTTCGCGAACGCCTGGACGCCCAGGGTCGCCCAGTGGCTCCAGCAACCTCCTACGCGGCCGTTCGGCGCTGCGACGACCTGGTCCGCTACCCCTACGGCTATCGTGCCCTGGTGGGCTTGCAGGAATGGGGCCTGAAGGGCTACATGAATGCTGCGACCGCCGACTGGGAAAGCGTGCGCCGGTCCGTGCTGGACGCGGCGGGCTCGGACGAGGAGTTGCCTTACGAAGGCCTGGCCATGGCGGCGGTATGGGCCGTAGCCGAGCGCGCAGGCGACCGGGAGGTGCTGGAGGCCCTGCGGGAAGAGCCCGAGTGGCCGGATTCCGAGACCACCTGACCAGCAGGTCCGCCCACCCCTACCCCGCCACCGTCCGCCACCCCGCCCGCACGGGCACCCGCGGGGCGGGGAACTGCGCCTTGCGCACCGCCGAGGCCAGGGCTGCGGACAGGCTGAGCGCCTCGGCCGGGGCCAGCACGGCCACGATCGGCGCGACCCCGTTCTTGTCGATGGTGCGCAGGATCACCTCGCCGGCGTCGGTGACGGCCACCCGCACCGTACAGCGGTTGCGGCTCCGCCCCTTGCGGACGCCCTCGACCTCGCACAGGATCCTCTCGTCCTCAGAACCCGCCACGGCTGCTCCTCCCTCCTGACACCCTACGTCACCGGAGCCTTCTAGACTTCCAGGAAGGGTTGCAGGCTCCTGGAGAAGGGCTTTCAACCCGCCAGGGAAGTCCCGCGACGGCGTGGAAGCCCCGGCCCAACCTGCGACCCGGAGGGAAGGAGTGCCAGGTCCCAAGCAATCCGACGGAATCCCGCGCCTGGGCATGCTGGCCAGGGCGCGCAACCGGCGTGGCCTGATCAGCTCGGTGGTTCCCTTCGACGGGGGGCTGGAGGGGCGGGTCCACCTGGTGACCCTGGAGTATCTGGACCCCAACAGCCCCCAGGAAGAGACGCTTCTGTGGGAGCGGGAGGTGGCCACCGACCTGCTGGCACCCACGAACCTGCCCGAGGTGGAGCGCACCGGCCCCATGGTGCCCGGCGACTTCGACGCCCTGGTGCGGGCCACGCGCTGGACGGCCCTGTCCCCCTTCCTGGACCCCGCCGACGGCACCCGCCCGATGGACCGGATGCCCCTGGCCGCCCCCTTCCACGGGGCCATCCAGGTGGAGGACTTCCAACTGGTGCCCCTGCTGAAGGCCCTGCGGATGCCCCGGGTGGCCCTGCTGCTGGCCGACGACGTGGGCCTGGGCAAGACCGTCGAGGCCGGCCTGGTGCTTTCGGAGCTGATCCTGCGCCGGCGCATCCGCCGCGTGCTGATCCTCTGCCCGGCTTCGCTGCGCACCCAGTGGCGCCAGGAGATGCGCGAGAAGTTCTCGCTGTCCTTCGACCTGGTGGACCGCCCGGCCACCCACGCGCTGCGCCGGCGCCTGGGCCTGGACGCCAACCCCTGGCGCCTGTTCCCGCGGATCATCACCTCGTATGACTACCTCAAGCAGCCCGACGTCTTCGAGGAGTTCCGCGCCGCCTGCCGGGTGCCCGAGGACTCGCCCCACCTGCCCTGGGACCTTCTGATCGCCGACGAGGCCCACAACCTGGCGCCGGCGCCCTTCGGGGAGGAGAGCGAGGCCTCGAAGATGCTGAAGCTCCTGGCCCCCCGCTTCGAGCACCGGGTCTTCCTGACCGCCACCCCCCACAACGGCCACACGCGCAGCTTCACGGGCCTTCTGGAGTCCCTGGATCCCGTGCGCTTCTCGCGCACCGCCGAGAACCTCACCGACGGGGTGAAGCGCCGCATCCAGGAGGTGGTGGTGCGGCGCCTCAAGACGGAGATCAACCGGCACGGCGACCGGCCGCGCTTCGCCGAGCGCCGCCTGGAGGCCCTGAGCCTGACCCTGTCGTCCGAGGAACAGCGGCTCTCCCAGGCCTTCGGGGCCTTCCGGGCCAAGGTGCGCAGCCTCATGGCCCGCCAGGGACGCAAGGAGAACCTGGCCGGCGGCTTCGCGGTCGAGGTCCTGGGCAAGCGCCTGCTCTCCTGCCCGGTGGCCTTCGCCGACTCCTGGCGGCGCTACCTGGCGGGTCTGGAGGCGGACGAGGAGGCCCGGGTGGAGGAGGTCCACTCGGCCCGCCGCGCGGTGGTCGAGGAGATCGCCGACGACCGCGAGGCCGAAGGCCGCACCGCCCACGCGGCCCGGACGGTGGGCGCCTGGCTCAAACCCCTGGAAGCCTCGCTGCGCCCCGAGATGGAGGCCCTGGACCGGGCCCTGGAGGCCCTGGGCCTGAGCGCGCCGGGCAGGCCTCCGCGCCGGGATGCCCGCTTCGACGCCCTGCTGAGACTGCTGGACCAACGCCTGCGGACGCCCGAGGGCGCCTTCCGCGCGGACGAGCGACTGGTGGTCTTCACGGAGTACAAGGCCACCCTGGACGACCTGGTGGGCCGCCTGCGCGCGCGCTTCCCCCAGCCCGGGGTCCTCCTGGAACTGTACGGAGGGATGGGCGAGCCCGAGCGCGAGGCCATCAAGGCCGCCTTCAACGACCCGGCCGACCCCGTGCGGATCCTGGTGGCCACAGACGCCGCCTCGGAGGGCCTGAACCTGCAGGAGTCGGCCCGCTACCTGCTGCACTACGACATCCCCTGGAACCCGACCCGCCTCGAGCAGCGCAACGGCCGACTGGACCGCCACGGCCAGGCCCGCGACGTCACCGTCTTCCACTTCCACACCGAGGCCGACGACGACCTGGCCTTCCTGGCCTACGTGGCCGGCAAGGTCCACACCATCCGCGAGGACCTGGGCTCGACCGCGGACGTCTTCGACCGGGCCGTGGAGCGCCGACTGGTCCAAGGCGCTTCCGCCTCGGCGGTTCGCGCCGACCTGGAGGCGGATCTGCACAGGGCCCGGGGCCGGGCCCACGTCCCCCGCCTGGAGGCCGAATGGGGCGGCCAGGAGGAACGGGAGGCCCTGCGGGACTTCGCCGCCGAGCTGGACCTGGACCCGCCGGCCCTGCGCGAGACCCTGGAGAAGGCCATGGGCATGCGCGCGGGCCTGCCCCGCCTGGCCCCCGCGGATGAGCAGGGCCGCCAGCAACTGGTGCATCCCATCCCCGGCTTGTGGGCGGGCCTGGTGGACGACACCCTGCGCCTGCCCGAGCGGCGCGGGGTCCGCGGAGTCCTGCCGGGCCTGGTCTTCGACCCCGAGCGCCTGGTGGTGGACGTGGGGGGAAGGCCGGTCTTCCGCCCACGGCGCGACACGGCCCTGCTGCACCTGGGGCATCCCCTCTTCCACGCCGCCCTGGCCGCCTTCGCCCGCGAGCGCTTCCCGGGCGAGAGCTCGGCCAGCCGCTGGTCGGTCCGCCGCGGCCCCCTGCCCGAAGGCGCCGAGGCCCTGGTGCTGCTGACCCTGGAGGAGCTGGCCGTCAACGACCTGCGCGAGGGCTTCCACCACTGGATCCGCACGGTGGCCCTGCCCGTGCGGCGGGGTGACCTGGCCCCTGCCCTGCCCCACCGGGCTCCCCTGGAGTGGCGGTCGGACGATGGGGTCCCCCCGACCCCCGAGGACTTGGCCGAGGCCCGCGAGATCTGGCTGGAGATCCACCGCGAGGTGCGAGCCTTCGTGGACCAGTCACGACGCGAGCTGACCGAGCGGCTGCGGACCGTCCTCCAGGCCACGGCGGCCAGCGCCCGCAAGAACGAGGAGGCCCGTTTCAAGACCCGCCACGGCGAGGTCTCGTCCCTGATCGAGAACGCCACCATGCAGCGGCTGGAGCGCGAACTTGCAGAGCTGCGTTCGCAGGCCGGCCAGGGCCTGCTCTTCGACGAGGACGTGGCCGATCTGGAGCGCAGCACTGCCGAGAAGGAGGCCGAGCTGCGCCGCCGCCGCGAGCACTACGTGGAGCTGCGCGACCAACTGGAAAGGGAGCGCACCCGGGTGCTGACGCACCTGCTGCCCAGGCGCTACGAAATGCGCGGGGAGGCTCAGGTCTTCCCGGTGGCCCTCGAGATCCGCCTGCCGGAGGTCAGGCGATGAGGGGCGGGCGACTCCCGGAGGCTGGGGCCCCCTCAGAGAATTTCGACGATCTGTTCGCCCGCCTGCAAGGCCCTGACAGCCGCCAGCAGCACACACTCGAAGGCACGGATCAACTCCGCCCGTGTGCAGTTGCCGATCCGAATCCACAGCACCTGAGGCCCCTGGGCTCGCCAGGCGGCCAACTCGAAGAAGTCCTGGTCCTTGGTGACCACGACGGCGCGGCGGGATTCGGCAAAGGCCCAGACCTCACTGTCCGGCGACGAAAGCAGTCCGACATCGGCGACGTGCCAGGCTTCATGCCCGGCCTGCTCAAGCCAGCGAGCCAGGGCGGGGGGCAACCAGGCGTCGACGAGGAACCGCACGGATCAGGCGCTGCGCAGGATCGGGTGATCGGCCTGCCGGGCGGCAAACTGAAGTGCGGCCACGAGGTCTCCCGGTTCGAGGTACGGATAATCCTCCAAGATCGACTCGTGCGAGTTTCCCGCCGCCAGCATCTCGAGGATGTCGCTGACGCGGACCCGCAGCCCCCGCAGGCATGGCCTGCCGCCGCAGACCTCGGGGTCCACGGTGATCCGGTGGAGTTGGGACGCCGACTTGTCCATACCCGAAGAGTTCGCCCCAGGGCCGGCGGTTTCCCGCCCCGGAAGCGGCGATGCACACGACTCGAACCAGGGACGGAGGTGACCCGATGAGCGACTGGGAGAGGGCCGTGTCCTGTCGGGTTCCTCACGGACTTGAGGGCACCGGCGTCGAACCGACCAGGGAGCAGACTTCGGAGGTGTGCCCGTGAACACGTGGCCCTTGGACGAGGCCAAGACGAACCTCGGGAATCTTATCCGCGACGCCCGAGAGCAAGGCCCGCAGGTCATTTCCGTGCAGGGTGAGCAGGAAGCCGTCGTGCTGTCCATCGAGGAGTATCGCCGCTTGAGGGAGCCGCGGCGTTCAATGCTGCGCTTCCTTCAGGAGTCCCCCCTGGCCGACCCCGACCTGGACCTGGAGCGTCGAGACGAGATGGGCCGGGAGGTCGAGCTTTGAGCTTCCTTCTGGACACGTGTGTCCTTGCCGAGGGCCGCAAACCTGCACCCGACCCGAACGTGGCCGCCTGGTTGGACGGACAGGACACCAGGGACCTGTTCATCAGCGCGGTGACCCTTGGGGAACTGTTCAAAGGAGCCTCTCACCACCCGGACGAGAATCGGCGCAGGAAGTTGACAGCCTGGCTGGAGGAGGAACTCCAGGTTGCCTTCCATGGACGGATCCTTGCCCTGGACTCCCTGGCGGCGAGAACCTGGGGGAGGATTCAAGGAGAGGCTCTGCGCCAGGGGACCCCTCTTCCGATTCTCGATTCCATGATTGCGGCGATCGCCCAGGCCCATGGCCTGGTCGTGGTAACCCGGAACACCCGGGACTTCAGTCGAACCGGCGCCCAGATCTTCAACCCGTGGGACGAAGGCGGCCTTCCCCGATGAGCGACTGGTGGGCCTCGCTGCGCCACGGCGGCCTGCTGCTGTCGCCCTCGAAGGTGGCCGAGTTCTTTCCCCTGGGGCCGGAGCCGCTGCCCGCCTGGCTGGAGGAGCGCCTGCGCCGCGACCTGGCCCGCCTGGAGGTGGAGGGTGGCGAGTCGCGCCTGCTGGACACGGTGCTGGAGCAGGTGCTGGGCCTGGGAGGCCGGGCCGACGCCGACTCGGGCGCCTGGGTCAAGGGCGGGGCGCTCTCGGCCGAGTGGACGCGGCGCTCGATCACCGGCGAGGCCGTGCGCCCGCGCCGGGTGTGGCAGGGTCCCCACGGGGCCGTGCTGCCGGTCTTCTTCGACGACCAGGCCCGCCGGTTGGGGGTGGGCCGGGGGCGCCGGGCCGTGGCCCGGATGGTGGAGTGGCTGCGCCGGACCGAGGTGCGCCTGGGCCTCCTGACCAACGCCCGGCAGTTCCGACTGGTCCACGCGGGCCTGGACCACGAGGCCTGGGCCGAATGGGACACCGACCTGTGGTTCCTGGAGGGCGCCCCGGGCCCCCAGGTGGACGCCCTGCGCGCACTGCTGTCCCGGCACGCCCTGGCGCCGGCGCGGGAAGGCCAGGCCGCGCCCCTGCGCGCCGCCATCGAGGCCTCGCGCAAAGGCCAGGCCGAGCTTTCGTCGGTGCTGGGCGAGCGGGTCCGCCAGGCCGTGGAGGTGCTGATCCGCGAGTACGGCCCCGCCCTGGCCGGGCTGCAGGCCGACCCCGTCCGCCCCGTCTCGGCGCGCGACATCTACCGGGCCGCCACCCGGGTGGTGATGCGGATGGTGGTGCTGCTGTTCTCGGAGGCCCTGGACCTTCTGCCCCGCGAGAACGCCCTGTACCACGACGGCTACAGCCTGCAGGGCCTGCGCGAGGCCCTGGACCGGGTGGGGGCCTCGGCCGGCAGTCGGGCCGGGGAGGCCTTCTGGTCCTCCGGGGCCGAGCGCCTGCGCAGCCGTCCCCCCGCCGCCTGGCCGCGGGTGCTGGCCTTGTTCCGGCTGGTGCACGAGGGCTCTCCCCACGAGGCCCTGCCCGTGCGCCGCTATGGCGGAGCCCTCTTCGAGCCCGGAGACCCGTCCGCGGCCGACCCCATCCGCCAAGCCCTGGCGGTGCTGGAGGATCCCACCCTGGAGTGCCTGCCCGGCGACGCCGCCGTGCGCACCATGCTGGAACTGCTGACCCGCAGCAAGGTGCGAGTGCGCCAGGGGAACCGCTCGGTGTGGGTGGAGGCTCCGGTGGACTTCGCGGACCTGTCCTCGGAGTACATCGGCATCCTCTACGAGGGCCTGCTGGACTTCGAGCTTCGCCATGTGGCCGAGGAGGACCCGGTGGTCTTCCTGGCCCTGGGCGACGAGCCGGCCCTGCCCCTCTCCCGCCTGGAGGCCATGGACGCGGGCGGGCTCCGCTCGCTGGTCGAGAAGTTCAAGAAGCCTTCCCGGTCCGAAGCCTCCGAGGAGGAGGGCGAGGAGACCGACGAGGAGGAAGCCGCCGAAGAGGAGGCGGAGGAGCCCGGCGCCGAGGCGGACTCCGAACCCGGGGCCGCCGACCAGGACGAGGAGGACCCCGACGACCGGCGCAGGGTGGCCCGGGAGCGGGCCGTCCACTGGGCCCTGAGGGCGGTGGAAGCGGGGAAGATGGTGCGCAGCCCCTCCTCCCGCAGCCCCGAGGCCCTGGCCCGCCACGAGCAGGCACGCCAGAGCGCGGCCCGCAGCCTGATCCGCCGGGTGGTCCTGCCCGGCGAGTGGTACCTGGTGCGCTTCGGAGGCACCCGCAAGGGCTCGGGAACCTTCTACACGCGCCCCCAACTGGCCATCCCCACGGTGCGGCGCACCCTGCACCCCCTGCTGTACACCCCGCCCGACGGGCGCGAAGAGGCCCCGACCGCCGAGTGGACGGTGCGCCCGCCGGAGGAACTGCTGGCCCTGAAGGTCTGCGACCCGGCCTGCGGTTCGGGCTCGTTCTTGATCGCCGCCCTGCGCTACCTGGCCGAGGCCCTGTGGGAGAGCCTGCTGCGCCACGGCTGGCTGACCCGCAAGGCTCGGGGGCAGGGCTCTGGGGGGCCCGACGACCGCCTGGAGGTGACCCTGGAGGAGGGCGCCCGCCCCCCCTGGTTCGCCGGTTGCGTGCGCGACATGCCGGTGGACGCCGAGGACGCCGAGAGCCGGGTGCGCGCCCGGTTACGCCGCCACGTGGTGGAGCGCTGCCTGTACGGGGTGGACCTGGACCCCCTGGCCGTGGAGTTGTGCCGGGTGGCCCTGTGGGTGGAGACCATGGACCGGGATCTTCCCTTCACCTTCCTGGACCACAAGGTGAAGTGCGGCAACTCGCTGGTGGGCTGCTGGTTCGACCGTTTCCAGGACTACCCGGCCCTGGCCTGGGAGCGCAAGGGCGGTGACGAGACCCATACCAACGGCGTCCACTACCCCAAGGAGGCCTGGACCCGGGCCCTGAAGGCCTTCCGCGGCGACCGGGTCAAGCCCGCCCTGGGCCATTGGATCGACACCCTGGGTCCCCAGCAGTTGATGGCTCACGCCCTGGAGGGGTTCCAGCCCGAGACCACCCACGACGAGGCCGTCCGCCTCTTCGAGGAACTGCACGCCTTCGAGGCCACCGACGCCGAGGCCCAGGCCCGCTTCTACCGCGAGCGGGTCCAGGGTTCCCAGGCCCTGCAGACCCTGCGCGAGGCCTTCGACCGCTGGTGCGCCGCCTGGTTCTGGCCGGCCGACCAACTGGAGCACGCCCCCCTGCCCGGCCGGCTGCACGCCCCCTCCGAGCCGACCCGGGCCCTGACCGCCGAGCTGCGCCAGCGGCACCGCTTCTTCCACTGGGAGCTGGAGTTCCCCGACGTCTTCCAGGCCACCGCGGGTCCCGGGACCGCCGGCGGCCCCCCGGTCCACGGCGGCTTCGACGCCATGGTGGGCAACCCGCCCTGGGAGATCCAGAAACCCAACTCCAAGGAGTTCTTCAGCAACCTGGATCCCCTGTACCGCACCTACGGCAAGCAGGAGGCCCTGGCCCGCCAGACGGCCCTGTTCCGGGAACGTCCCCGGGACGAGTCGGCCTGGCTCTCCTACAACGCCGACTTCAAGGCCATGTCCAACCTGGTCAAGAACGCCGCCTCCCCCTTCGGAGACGGAGCCGACCAGGGGGCCTCGTTCAACCTGGGCGGGGGCAGCAAAAGGAACGAGATGCTGCACTGCATCTGGGCCGGTCACCGGCGGGGGCGCCGGGGCCACGCCGACCCCGCCCACCCCTTCCGGCACCAGGGCTCGGCCGACCTGAACACCTACAAGATGTTCCTGGAGCAGGCCTGGCGCCTGCTGGCCCCCCGGGGCCAGTTGGGCCTGGTGGTGCCCAGCGGCGTCTACACCGACAAGGGCACCTCGGGGCTGCGCGAGCTCTTCCTGGACCACGGGCGCTGGCGCTGGCTTTTCGGTTTCGAGAACCGGGAGAAGATCTTCCCGGACGTCGATGGACGCTTCAAGTTCTGCCCCGTCCTGGTCCAGAAGGGCGGCCGGACCCAGGCCATCCAGACCGCCTTCATGCAGCGCGACCTGGCCGACTGGGAGCAGGCCGAGCGCCACGCCATCCCCTACGGGCGGGAGCAGGTGCTGAGGTTCAGCCCCCACACCCGGGCCGTGCTGGAACTGAGAAGCCGGCGCGACCTGGAGATCCTGGCGAAGATCTACGCCAACTCCGTGCTGCTGGGCGACGACGGCCCCGAAGGCTGGGGCATCCGCTATGCCACCGAGTTCCACATGACCAACGACTCGAAGCTCTTCCCGCCCCGGCCCCGGTGGGAGGAGAAGGGCTACCGGCCCGACGAGTACGGCCGCTGGCTGCTGGGCGGGTGGCGAGCGCGCGAGGCCGGCAGCCCGGCGCCGCCCGAGGCCCCGCGCTGGGAGCTGCAGCCGGGGGTACTCCTGTCGCGCGACGGGCGCGAGTGGATCCACGAGAGCGAGGTGCGGGACACGGCGCTGCCGTTGTACGAAGGCCGGATGATCGGGCAGTTCGACTTCAGCCAGAAGGGGTGGGTCGAGGGCAAAGGACGGTCAGCCGTCTGGGGCGGGATCGAGTGGTCCGATAAGCTCTTGCAGCCACAGTACCTCATGGCCGCATCAGTCTGTGCTGAGCAGCAGATCTGTGGCTACAAGATTCCGGTGATGAGTATCAGCAGTTCTACGAACAGCAGAACGGTTATCGGGGCATTCAGCCGGGATCTCCCCTGCAACCATTCACTGAACCCTATGCGCCCAAGAACTTTCCAAGAGGGCCTTGCTCTTGCGGCCATCCTGAACTCGTATGTTTTCGACCTCGGGGTGAGACTCCGGATGGGGGGACTGAACCTGAGCTTCTTCATCCTTGATGAAGTGCCCGTGCCAGCCTGTTCGGTGGGCGCCGCCAGATGGCTCAGCAGAACCTGTGGTCCACTGTCCCTGGGCAACGTCTTCTTTGCTGGAGACGCACTGGTTTCTGGGAAAAGACGAGGCCACCCCTGGCGCCGCCTCTGGGCCCTGACCCCTCACGAGCGGCTGCGGCTGCGCTGTGAGTTGGATGCCGTGGTGGCGCTGCTGTATGGCCTGGACCAGGATGACCTGGCCTGGATCCTGCGGGACTGCGACCACCCGGTGGAAGGCAGCACCCAGAACGCCTTCACCCGCACCCTGGACCCCAAGGGCTTCTGGCGCGTGGACAAGGACCGCCCTCCCGAACTGCGCCACACGGTGCTGACCCTGGCCGCCTTCCACGACCTGCAGGAAGCCGTGCGCGCCCAAGGCGGCGACCGCCAACGGGGCATCGAGGCCTTCTGCAACGGCAACGACGGCGACGGCTGGATGCTGCCCGAGACCCTGACCCTTGCCGACCTGGGCCTGGGCCACGACGACCGCGCCCGGACGCCCCAACCCGTCCGCTCCCAGATGGGCGAACGCTTCTACCCCTTCCAACTGCAGCAGTCGGCCGCCGACTCCTGGGCCGAGTGCGAACTCCACGCCCGCAACCTGCTGGGCGACCTGGAGTACCGCCGATTGAAACGGAAGCCGGCAGCCGGTCTGTCCACCGAGGGCACCACCGACCGCCACCCCGGTCAGCCCCACCTTTCAGGCACTGGCCGGGCTGCAGACCAGAGCACGAGCCAAGGCCTGCTCTTCGACGACCACGAGCCCAAGGCCCGGCAGGGGACGCTTTGGGAATGAACCGATCCAAGTTCCGACAGGATGCAGTCTGGCTGATCGCAAGTCTGGAGGCGGAACATGTCTGACATCGCGGCTTGCAACGCGCCGGGAGCGCGCGAAGGCCAGGGCGCCCCAAACGAGGGGTCGCGGGAGCACATGCTCCTGACGGTGCTCGGCAGGAATCCCCGGCCGGCCTGTTACTCGCTCGGCGACCGCCAGGCCGAGGCCCGGCTCGCCCCACTGGCCCTCCTCGAGATGCTTCCCGATACCGAAAGACCGGACCGGATCCTGGCCATCTGCACCGATGAGGCACGACAGGATAGCCTGCCGATCCTGAAGGAAGCCCTGGAAGGCCGGACTGCGGTGGAAGAGATTCCGGTGCTGGGTGGCGAGGCCCAGGAGGATGTCGGAAGGTTCCTGACCGACGTGGTGGCCCGCATCCCGCAGGGGGCACACGTCGATCTGACCGTGGACGTGACCCACGGTTTCCGACACTTCTCGTTCCTGACCTGGATGGCCGTCCTGTATCTGGCCGCTCTGCGGGGAGTCCGGGTGCGCGGTGCCTATTACGGACTTCTGAGCCCGGACAGGAGCAGCCCCTTCCTGGACCTGCGCCCGCTGCTGGAGTTGCCCCGCTGGGTCCACGCGATCCAGGTGCTGTCCGAAACAGGCAGCAGCATCCCGATGGCCCGGCTCCTGGACACAGGCAGCCCGAGCCAGGTTGCCAGGAAGCTCAGCGGGGCCTTGTCGCAAATCTCGGAGGGCTACCTTTCGGGGCTCCCCCTGGAACTGGGCCGGCAGACCCGCCAGTTCCACGACGACGGCCTGAAGCCCCTGAAGAGACTGCTCAAACAAGAGCATGATCTGCCGCTGGCTGGCGAACTGGTCGAGAACCTCCGACGTTCCCTGGCGCTCTTCGCCCTGGACCAGCAGGTTTCCGGCGAAGGCTGGAAGAGCCAGGTGACCCTGTCCGAAGCGGAACTGGCTCGCCAGGCGCACCTGATCGACGACCTGCTGATACGCGAGAACACCGCATCGGCGCTGGGCCTGCTGAACGAATGGACCGTCTCCTGGGTGGCGCTGCGCCTGGGCGACCAGGAGAACTGGTTGGATTACACCAAGGGTCGTCGCAGGGCTGCGAACCTGCTCGGAGCCCTCAAAGCGGCAGGTCGGGACGACGACCTGCGCCCCTTCCTGAGCGACGACCAGCGCCAACTGGGCGGGTTCTGGGGCACCCTGTGCGACCTGCGCAATTCCTTCCACCATCACGGGATGCGGCCCCAGTCGCTGATCGGCAACCAACAGGTCCATCAGAAGCTTGATCGCGTACGGGCCTACTGGAAGGACTCGCTGCGTGCCTGTCCCGAGTTCTCGCTGAGATTCACCCAGCCCGATGCCGAACGGGTTCTGGTCAGCCCCATCGGGAACCGCCCAGGCGTCCTATTCAGTGCGCTGAAGGCCTTCCAGAGCGAGCATGGTGACCCCACGACCTGCCTGGTCCTGTGTTCGGACAGGTCCGAGGCGGGTATTGCCCAGGCCCTGGAGCAGGCAGGCTACGCCGGCCGGCTCGAGAGGCTGCAGTTCCAGGACCCCCATGGCGGGCGGGACGAGATCCAACCCCTGGTGCGACGGGCAAGGCTCCACCTGCTGGGCGCGCAGGCCGTCCTGGTGAACCTCACCGGAGGAACGACCTTGATGGGCCTGGCTGCCGAAGCGCTGGCCGGCGCGGCGAGCAGACTGGCTTGCCCGGTCCGACGCTTCGGCCTGGTCGACCGCAGAAGCCCCGAAGAACAGGCGGCGGATCCGTTCCAGATGGGCGAGCCCCTCTGGCTGGACAATCAGGAGGATGCTGATGCACAAGATTGAGGCGGGCTACAAGGTGGTCACCCCCCTCTTCGGCTCGGGCGCCGACCCCAAACACCCCGAACTGCGGACAACGGCCTTCAAAGGCCTGCTCCGGTTCTGGTGGCGGGCCCTGGCCTGGTCACGCCTGGCGGGCGACCTGGCCGAACTGAAACGCCAGGAGGATCGTCTCTTCGGAAGCGCCACGGGCGGCCAGTCCAAGGTCCTGATGCTCCTGAAAGCCACGTCGCAGGCAACAGTCGTGCCGACAGGCAATGTCCTCACCATTCCCGGGGGCAGCGGAAAGACCGTCGGGGAGGGCGCCCGCTACCTGGGTTACGGGCTGATGGAAGCCTTTGCGAGTTCTCAGAAGAACACCCAGGCAGGCAAGCTCCTCAAAGCCTGCCTGCAAGCTCCCGTCGAATTCTGCGTCCAGATCAGGGGCAAGGATCTCACCCAGCAAGAACTGGAATCCCTCAAGAAGGCGCTGGTCTGCCTGGGTCTCTTGGGCGGCATGGGATCCAGAAGCCGCAAGGGATATGGGTCGCTGATTTTGCAGTCGCTGACGGTGGACGGCCAGGCGGAATGGAAATCACCCCAGAACATGCCCGACCTGGAGGCTACCATCAAAGGGCTGAATGCGTGGTCTACGCCAGGCTCGACCGCCGCAGCCCTGCCCGAGTTCACGGCCTTCTCACCGACGAGCCGCTGCGTGCTGCTCACGGGCAAGAAGGAGCCTCTCGAAATGCTCGATCTGGTGGGCCGCGAGATGGTCCGTTTCCGGAGCTGGGGCAAGAGTGGCAAGGTCCTCGGCGGCGGGGTGGATTCCGAGAGACTGTTCCGGGACGACCACGACCTGATGAAGCGCGCAGTCCGCACAGAGCACCCTCGGCGCGTGGCCTTTGGACTACCGCACAACTACGGGAAGGCCAAGGAGGACCAGGTCAGCCCCGCCGACGCTCACCTGGACCGCCGCGCCAGCCCCCTCTTCATACACATCCACGAACTCCAGAACGAGGCGGTGGCCATCCTGTCCTTCCTGCCTGCGCGCTTCCTCCCCGACCCTCGTCCCGTTCAGGGGCAGGTTCCCACGGGTCCGAGCCTGTCAGTGGGCACGAGCCGGGTCCCCCTGGCGCCCGAGGCCCAACTCTACAGCCCCATCCACGACTTCCTGAACCGGCTTCTCGACAAGAATAAGCGCAAGGAAACCTTCGCATCTGCCCTGGAGGTGAAGCCATGACCCAACGCCTGGATTTCTCACTGGGCCCGGTGCAGGGGTTCGTGGCGCAATCGCGCCGTACGCGGGACCTGTGGGGCAGTTCCTACCTGCTCTCGTTTCTCTCGGCCCACGCGATGCACGGTGCTGAAATGGCGGGCGGAAGGATCATCCGGCCCGTGCTGGACCGGGACCCGCTGTACCGTTGGGTCGCGGGCGTGCGGGAAGGCGAACCGCCCCGGATAGGCTCGGTGCCCAACCACTTCGTGGTCGAGGTGGACGGCGACGCTCCCATAGTGGCCCAGGCCGGCCTCCGGGCCATGGACCAGGCCTGGCAGCGTGCCTGCCAGGCCGTCTGGGAGAGGTTCGTGGAGCCAGCCAGCCGCCTGGGCCGGGGAACGGATGAGATCTGGACGCGCCAGGTCGGCAGCTTCTGGGAGGTGATGTGGACGGCAGGCGACGGCTCCGGCGCGGAAGGGCTGCTGCGACGCCGCAAGCAGTGGCGCAGCCAGCTCCCCCCCGACGAGCCTGGCGACAAGTGCACGGTCATGCACGACCTGCAGGAACTGTCGGGATTCGTCCGTTCCAGGGGAAGACGGGACCGGGAGGACCAGGAAGCCTTCTGGCGAGAGGTGCGGAAGCGCACCGGACTGCTGGACCTGCGACAGGACGAGCGCCTGTGCGCCGTCGCCCTGGTCAAGCGCCTCTTCCCCAGGATCTCGGCCCGGGCCCTGGACTGGGAGGTCCAGGCCTCCCACTGGCCCTCCACGACCCACATCGGCGCCCTGCCTTGGATCCAGCGGGTCGTCCAGGTGGCTCCCGAGAAGGCCAGGGACTACGCCGAAGCCGTCCGGAAGAGCGCACCGGAAGGCGCCCTGACCGGTCGCCAGGCACCGCAAACCGCATCGCTGGGGAAGGCGGCCGGAGAGTTCCACAATCTGGACGCGAACTACTACCACCAGGCCTTCGTGCGCGACCCGAAACTGTGCCCGTTGGCCGAGGGGACCCACGAGGGCGCCCGGGACGAGATGCAGCGCCTCCTGAAGGAACTGCAAGGCACCCGGGATGCTTCGGGGCTCCCCCTCGGGCCACCGCCCCGGTTCTACGCCTTGGTCCTGGCGGACGGGGATCGCCTGGGTCGGCTGGTGGCCCGGCTCGGACCGGGAAAAGTCGGCCGGGCCCTGGAGGCCTTCACCGGCAAGGTGCCCGAGATCGTGCAGGCCCACGACGGGGTCACTGTGTATGCCGGGGGCGACGACGTGCTGGCCATGGTGCCGCTGGCCCAAGGGCTGCCCTGCGCCTCCGCGCTGGCCCGAGGCTACACCGACTCCTTCCAGGACGGCGTGGCAACGCTGTCCGCAGGTGTCGTCCTGGGCCACGTCCGACTCCCCCTGAGCCGCGTTCTGCAGGAAGCCCACCACCTTCTGGACCGGGTCGCCAAGGAGGCCAACGGGCGAAACTCGCTGGCCGCGGCAGTGCTGAAACGCAGCGGGCTGCACTGCCAGTGGGTGACGTCCTGGCTCAGGGCCCTCCCAGAGGGGGGCGGCGCCCAGGCGGTGGAACTGCTGGAGACGCTGACCGACACCTTCAGACGCGAGGCGGTCGAACCGGGCTTCGCCTCCTCGCTGCTCTACCGGATCCGCGAGACCCTGAGTCTGCTGTGCGGCTGGCCCCGGTGGGAACCGGGCTCCTGGGGCATCCTGCCCGAGGGTCTCGATCTTCGAGCCTTCCTCCGCGCGGAAAACCTGCGCAGCCTGGAAGGGCGGAATTCCGAGAAGATCGAGGAACGGGCCGATCGCCTGACCGACCTGATCCTGCCGCTGCTCCAGCCCAGTCGGGCTCCAGGGGCCAGCCCGCCCGCCCCCCAAGGTCCCGAATGCGGTATGGATGCCCTGCATCTGGCCCGGTTCCTGGCCAATCCCACCGAACTGGAGGAGGAAGGCCGATGATCAGCCTGCGACTTGAACCGATCGACACCCTGTTCTTCCGCGACAGCACGCCCTTCGCCGCAGGCAGCGCCTCTCAGGACGAGACCGGTGGCCTCTTTCCACCCCTTCCGACAACGGTGGTCGGGGCCCTCCGGGCGGCCCTGGCCCGAGGGCAAGGCTGGAACGGCCTGGGTCGGTGGCCGAAGGACATGGACCCGATTCTTGGCGACGGCCCTGAAGATCTCGGTGCGCTCCGATTCGAGGGGCCCTTCCTGCTGCGGAACGGAGAGCCGCTCTTCCAAGCGCCGCGCCATCTCCTGGGCAGCGACAAGGAGGGCTTCTGGAATCCTGCGCTGCTGATACGCCCAGGACCGGGCGTGACCTGCGACCTGGGAGAGGGGGTCCGCCTTCCCCAGATCCCTCCGCACGGGCCCAACCCTGAAGAACTCGACGTGGGGGAAGGCTGGTGGCTGACCCGCGCGGGGTTGGAGGCCGTCCTGAGGGGCAGGCTTCCGACGAAGGAGCAGGTCGTCGCCAGCCGGGACCTGTGGTGTGAGGAACGGCGGATCGGCCTGCAGCGCGATCCGGAAACGCGGACCGCACGAGACGGGATGCTGTTCGGAACCCGGCACATCCGACTGTCCCCCGGTGTATCCCTGGGTGTGCAGATCCAGGGGCTTCCCAATGGTTGGAAGCCTCCCCTGGGACAGGCGATCCCGCTGGGTGGCGAAGGCCGGGTGGCGGAGTGCCTACCTTGGGAAGGCCCCTTCAATCCGCAAATGCCAATCGAGCAGATTCTGTCGAGCGGGCGGATGACGATCGTCGCTCTTTCCCCGCTCGACCTCGACCAGTCGACCCTGAGTGGCCAGACGGTCCTGGAGGAACTGGGGAATGCCCGGGTGGTCTCGGCCTGCCTGGATCGGCCCCTGAGGCTGGGCGGCTGGAACTCGCTGGACCGATGCCCGGTGCCCCTGCAGTCCTTCCTGCCGGCCGGGAGTGTCCTGTTCTGCGAAGCTGATGATCGCAAGCGGCTTCAGAGCAGTCTGGAAGCGCTCGGGGGTCTACCCCACCTGGGCAGAAGAGGCGATTGGGGATTTGGCGCAGTGGCCCTGGGAACCTGGCCCGAAAACTTGGAGGTGGCGTCATGAACACGGCAATACTGGGACTTCTTGCAGAGACCCCGGTGCATCCCGGCAGCGGACGCAGCATGGGGGTCGTCGACCTGCCGGTGGCCCGGGAGGCGGCCACCGACTACCCGGTGCTGGTCGGCTCCGGATTGAAGGGCGCGCTGCGCGACAAGGCAGAGCGCACCCCCGAGATGGATGCGAAGGCCCTCTTTGGGGACGAAGACAAAGCGGGAGACCTGCTGGTCTCCGACGCCAGGTTGTTGCTGCTTCCCGTGCGCAGCCTGACCGGTGCGTTTCGCTGGGTGACCTGCCCGCACCTGATCGAGCGTTTCCGCCGCGACCTGGAACGGGCTGGCCGGCCCGCCTCGCTGAAAGCGCCCACGGTCCCGCCGGGGAAGACCCTCTCAGAAGGCTCGGGCAGGCTGTTCCTGGAGGAGCGCCAGTTCGAGATCTGCGGCCAGCCGGGTGACGGCCTGATCCAGGCGGCTGGCGAACTGCTTGTACACGAAGACACGAGGAAGCGGCTGACCTCCCAGGTCGCCGTCCTGAACGACGACGACTTCGCCTGGTTCGCGCGCTTCGGTCTGGCCCTCCAGGCCCGCAACGTCCTGGAGAAGGACACCAAGAAAAGCAAGAACCTGTGGTATGAGGAGACGCTTCCCCCGGACACGGTGATGTACGCCCTGGTCGCCGGGCGCAGACCGGGCTCGCTGAAAGCCCTGGGCACCCTCTTCCCCGCGAAGGAACCGTATCTGCAGGCCGGCGGAAACGAGACCGTGGGCCAGGGTTGGTTTGCAGTTCAGGTGCTGAAAACCCCGGCCGGAGGTGAGGCATGAGGACCTCAGAGCAACTCCGGGCCGCCAACGCCCTGGCCCGAGTCAGCGAACTGACCGGGGAACCTGATGGTTTCAAGAAGCGATATCGCGCCTATGTGGATCGCCTGGGCCCGACCATCCTGATGAACGGCCTGGGCCAGGCCCTGGCCACCGAACGGGCCGCCGCCGGCCCCAATCCCGGAGACGACCAGAAGAGGGCCCACAACGAACTGTATGCCAGCCTCCAGCGCTGGCTCTGCCGGGACGGAGGGGTCTACCCGAAAGGGCAGGACCTCCTGGAAGCCCTCATGGGGAACGATGAGGCGCATTACCTGCACGCCCAGGCCGAGGCCCTGGCCTGGCTGGAGTGGCACAAGAAGTTCTGCCGGGCTTCCTTCCCCAAGGGAGAGGAGGATTGACGTGACCCTTCCTCTCTATCTGTCTGCGATCCAGGATCCCCCCGCCCGCACGGCTGAAGGCAACGCCGGGCTGTGGTTCGACAAATTCTGCAACACCTGGCGCCATGAACACGGAACATGGACGATGTCGGCCTCCAAGAACGACACAGCCGGGCACGGCCCAAAGCTGCAGTGGCTTCAGGGCCTCGAGGGACAGGTGGGCAATCGAGCCATGCTTGACGAAGCCGCCTCCCGCCTGGGGCGTCTGGTCGGGGCTCATGAAGGCCGGATGGCCATTTTCAGGACCGTAACCCGCTTCGCGACGGGTCTGGGACGGAGCCACCCCATTGAGAACGGCTTCGCCTGGCATCCCACCCTGGGCACCCCCTACCTGCCAGGCAGCTCCCTCAAGGGGCTGGTCGGAGCCTGGGCTCGGGAAGGCGCGGACCCCAAGCCTTGCGACGACGAAGTCGCCAGGCTCCTCGGAGACAGGGGCAAGGTCGGGAGCATCTGCTTTCTGGATGCGATTCCCGTGGCGCCCGTCCGGGTCGAGGCCGACGTGATGACGCCCCACTACGGGGGGTGGGACCCGGACGATCCTCCCGGAGACTGGCGGTCTCCAACCCCCATCCACTTCCTGACCACAGCCGCTGACGCCCGTTTCCTCTTCGGAGTGCTTCCGTGGCGGCCCATCGCCGAGAAGGATGTCCAGACCACCTTCACCTGGATGTGCGAGGCCCTGGAATGGCTGGGTGGAGGCGCCAAGACGGCCACCGGGTACGGGCGCTTCGAGCTGGATGAGCCTCAGACGACCAGTTTCAAGAGGCGCTTGGAAGAGACATCGGCGCGACAGGAACTCCTTGACGCCCCCGGAGGAAGGTGGCTGCTGGAATTCCGGGGCAAGACCGAACTTCAGATCCTGGAAATGGTGCGGGTGCAACTGGGGAACGGGGGGTTGACGGACCCCACGGAGCGCCAGGCCTTTGCCGAAGCGGTTCCCGCCGACATGGTGGTTCTCTGGAAAGTGGGCAAGGCAAAAGATAAGTGGACCAAGCTGAGTTCAGACAAATTGAAGGAGCGGGCTCGCCAGGTGGAGCAGGCTCGCAGAGGGGGGGACGGAGGACAGCCGACCTGATCGCATGGTCCGATTGTCCAGGACTGCAAGCTTGCACATTGCCGTATAGCCTGGTGCCGCTGGGGGACCTGGCCGGAGTCCAGACCTGCGACGAGGCGTTCCCGGAGGCCTGCATGGCCAGGGTGGGGTCGTGGCGCCCCCCGGAGATCAGCATCCAATCCTGAAGCACGAGAGGACGGAAGGAAACTCCATGGGAATGAGGAGCGTCGCAACTGACCGGGCGGCTCCGGCAGGCCGAGCAGACGATTTCGAAACGATAGGAGACCTGCGCTCATGCTCCGCTCCGTAACGTACCGTCGGTACAAGAGCCTGGAGGACACCGAGGTTCGCCTCGGCGCGGTCAACCTGCTCATCGGAGCGAACGCGGCAGGCAAGTCAAATGCAATCGACGCCCTCCGCTTGCTCAGCGAGGCGGTCCGATCGGACATGGAGACGGCAGTCTCGCGGCGGGGGGGCATCCACCGCGTCGTGTTCAGGTCGGCCAAGGAGCGCTCTTTCGCCCTCGGCCTGGATTACTTCGTGCTCGACCCCAGCGCGCCCAATTCAAAATCCGACATGCGCTACAATCTTCGGGTCGACGAGCATGAAGGGCGGCCTACCGTGGCCGCCGAGGAATTGAGGATCAAGGTCAAGCGCAACGAGCCTGGGAAGGCCCGGGTCTGGTTCAAAGCTGCCAGGGGCCGGGGCAAGGCGCTCAAGAACCTTGAATCCCTGGCGCAAGAGCCCTTTGATACCGCCGATCCCGGAGTCCTGGCATTGAAGGCGCTGGGCTTCCTCACCGCCTACCCGAGGATCAAGGCGCTCCGTTCCTTCATCGAGAACTGGCAGTTCCTGGCTGTCAACTTGGAGGCCATCCGGGCGCCCTCCCGGGACGAACGGACGACCCGCCTGGAGGTGGATGCTTCAAATCTGGCCAACGTGCTGCGCACCCTTCGAGGAACGGACACTCTTCAGGCAATCCTTCGTGACCTCCACGACCTCCTGGAATTCGTCGAGGGAGTCGAAACCGATGTGGAACGGGGAGTTGTCTCGATCCTGCTCCAGGAATCTCCCTTCTCCGACCCGACCGAGGCCCTCTCGGCGTCTGATGGCACCCTGCGATTGCTGGCCCTGGTGACGGCCCTGCACCTGATGCCGGAGCACGGTCTTCTGTGCGTGGAAGAGCCCGAACATGGGGTGCATCCCTTGGTCTTTGGCCCCCTGCTCGACCTCCTCCGGGAGCGTTGCCCGGAAGGTGGCACGCGCCAGGTCATGCTCACCACCCACTCTCCCGACCTGCTGGATGTCGCTGCACCGGAGGAAGTCATCGTGGTGGAAAGGCTGCCGGACGGTTCCACTCAACTACGGCGCCCGAACCCGAAGAAGCTCGGAGAGTGGCTGCAAGATTTTCGGCTGGGTGAACTCTGGAAGATGCGGCAGTTCGGGGGTGTGCCCCAGTGAGCGCGCAGCGACCGCCTTGGAAGGTCGTCCTGATCGTCGAAGACGATACGGACGGCAGGGCCGCCCGGGCCCTGGCGCAGTCCAGCGGGCTCGGGTGCGCAGTGGACTGGGTGCCCGCCAGCGGAATCGGAAACATCAAGCGGAGGGGCCCCGGCCTGATCCGCCTCGCCCAGGATCGAATCGAAAACGGTAAAGGTTGCGTAGCCGTCCTGGTTGATCGGGACGGCCGCAACGCCGAGCGGGACGAACCCCACAAGAGCATCAGGGACCACTGCAGGCAAGCAGGGGTGCCCTATCTCGAGGCTGTCGAGTGCTTGGAGGCCTGGCTTCTCGCCGATGACGGAGTCTGCACCTGGCTGGAGGTCAAGAAGGCGCCTCGTCCGGACTCACTGCGCGACGCGAAGGGGACAGTCAGCCGCGCCTATGCCAAGAAGACCGGACAGACCTACCAGCGCCGCATCTCCCGGATCCGCCTGGCCCGCCACGCCACTGGAGTCGATGCCAGCCGGAGCCCCTCTTGGGGACGCGCCTGTGGTCACCTCAATTCCTGCCGGACAGTCGGCCACCGCGAGGCTCAGAAGTGAACCCCATCACCTACACCGAGCGCGTCGTCGGCAACTTCCTGCGCTACCAGCTCTCGGCCTATCCCTTCGCGGACCCGGGGCTGCACGGGCAGATGCGCACGCTGCTGTCCTTGGAGGAGACCCGCGAAACGCCGCTGCTGAAGGGGCCCTTCATCAGCCTGTCGCGCTCGTTCCGCACCGGTGCGGCGGTGAAGGAGATGGTGGAAGGGGGGCTGCTGCACCCCTTCATGCCCAACCTGGTCGCCTGGCCCCATCTGTACGGGCACCAGGAGAAGGCCATCCGGGCCATCGCCGCCGGACGGCACGTGCTGGTCTCGACGGGAACCGGCTCGGGCAAGACCGAGACCTTCCTCTACCCCCTCATCAGCCGCTGCCTGGAGTTGCGCGACCAGAAGGCCCCCGAGGCCCTGGTGGCGGTGCTGGTCTACCCGATGAACGCCCTGGCCGAAGACCAGTTGCTGCGCCTGCGCGGATTGCTTGCAGGCACAGGAATCTCCTTCGGCATGTACGTGGGCCGGACCCCCGAGCGCCGGGCCGACGTGACCGGCAAGAGGCTGCGCGCGGGCTCCTCGCGCCAGGACTACCTGGCCGCCTTCGACCGGGCCCAGAAGGAGCGCTCCGGGGCGGTCCACCCGGCCGAAGAGCGGGTCTCGCGCGAGGAGATGCGCGACCCGGCCACCCGGCCCCGCATCCTGCTGACCAACGTCAAGCAGCTCGAGTTGCTGCTCACCCGCCAGAAGGACGTCGAGATCTTCGACGGCGCCCGCCTGGACTACCTGATCTTCGACGAGGCCCACACCTACGGGGGCGCCACCGGAGCCGAGACGGCCTGCCTGATCCGGCGTCTGCGGGCCTGGTGCGGCCGAGGCCCGGACGACACCGTGTGCATCGGCACCTCGGCCACCCTGGCCGACCCCGACGGCGGCGAGAAGGCTGCCCAGGACTTCGCCTGCCGCTTCTTCGGCGTGAAGGGCGACGACGTCGTCCTGGTCGGCGAGGAGTATGAGAAGGACGACTGGATCTCCCCGCGCGAGACGCCACCCCCACCGCAGGGAGACCCCGGCGCCCACCTGCGCCAGGTCCTGGAATCCCTGGATGGCGACCAGACGGGCCTGCGCCTGGCCGAGGCCTTCCGGGGCCTGACCGGCTGGTGGCTGGAGCCCGGAGCCGACTGGCCTTTGACCCTGCACGCCCGTCTTTCGCGCAACGAACTGTGCTTCGCCCTCTCGGAGCTGCTGGACCGCCCCCGTCCGCTGACCTGGCTTGTGGAGGCCTTGGAGCAGAGGCTGGGGCGACCCGTCTGCGAGGAGGAGGTCCTGGCCTGGCTGGCCCTGGGCGCCGCCGCCCGCCAGGAGGGGCGCCCCCTCCTCCGCCCGGTGGTGCACGCCTTCGTGCGCGGCGTGGAGCGGGCCGTGGTCACCTTCCCCGAAGGCGAGCCGGCTCCCCGGCTGTGGCTCTCGGCCGAGCAGGAGCGCCAGGAGGGGCAGGACCCCCTCTTCCCCTACCCCGTGCTGACCTGCACCACCTGCGGGCAGCACTACTTCGTCCACCACCTTTCGGACTTCTCGCTGACCGCCCGGGGCTTCGGGGGCGGCCAGGCCACGGCCGACCGCACCTTCTGGCCGGCCCTGGAGGAGTCGCAGGGAGGCTCGCGGGTGCTGCTCTTCGACCACCTGGTCTCGGAGGACGAGGACGACGACGAGCCCGGAGGCTGGCAGGAACTGCACCTGTGCCGCTGGTGCGGCGCCGCCCATCCGGACCGCCCGCAGCGCTGCGACGGGTGCGGGCGGGAAGCAGCCACCGTGGTCCTGCGGGCCGTGCCCTCGCGCGAAGCCACCGTCGGGCAACTGGCCCGGTGCCTCTCGTGCGGAGCCCAGGGGCGCCGCCAGGGCGGACGCTACCGCGAGCCGGCCCGACCCGTGCGTGCCATCACCGTCTCGGACGTGCACATCCTGGCCCAGAACATGTTGCAGGAGGCCGAGCGCCGCCGCCTGCTGGTCTTCACCGACAACCGGCAGGACGCCGCCTTCCAGGCGGGCTGGATGCGCGACCGGGCCCGGCGCTTCCGGCTGCGCGAACTGGTCTGGTCGAGGCTGCGCCAGGGGCGGATCTCGCTGGGGGACCTGCTGGCCCGCCTGGACCAGACGCTGGATCAGGACGACGCGCTGTCGCAGGCCCTGCTTCCCGAGGTCTGGCAGGAGACCCGCAAGCAGGCCTCCCCGGTCCAGCACGCCGACAATCGCAAGTACTTCCTGCGCAACCAACTGCTCCGCGAGATCACCACGCCCCTCAAGCAGCAGACGGGCCTGGAGCCCTGGGGCCGCCTGCGCGTGGAATACGAAGGCCTGGTCCCCGAACTGTCCTTCATCCAGGAGTGGTCGACCCGCCTGGCCCACTCCCCCCAGGTGCTGGCCGAAGGCTTCGCCGCCCTCCTGGACGTCTTTCGCCGTCGCATGTTCGTCCTGGACCGCGAGGGGCGCATCTTCTCGCGGATCTGGGAGGAGGGCAGCCGGGAGGTGCAGCGGGGCTACCTCCCCCTCCTGAAGGGCGTGCCCAAGGGCCTGAAACTGCAGCGAGACCCCTCGGATGACCCGCGCTGGGTGGCCCAATGGGTGGGCGAGCGGGGAGACACCCTGGTGCGCCAGGCCGCCCGCCGTTGGGGCGTTCCCGACGACCAGGTCAACGAGTTCATCGCCGGACTCTGGGACCTCGTGAGCGAGGACCTGGGCTTGCTGGCCACGGTGACCCTGACCGGCTCTCGCGACAAGAACCTGCCGGGCTGCGCCGGAGTCCGGCAACTGGACGCCGACCTGATGCGCCTGACGCCCCACACCGGCCGTTGGCGCTGTCAAACCTGCCGCCGGGTCCAGACCCGCCCGACGCCCAACAACGCCTGTCTGGCCTGGCGCTGCCCGGGCCGGTTGCAGTTCGAGCCGGAAGATCGCGACAATTACGAGATCCTGGCATTGGACGGACGTTTCGCCATGCTGGCGGCCGCCGAGCACTCGGCCCAGGTTCGCGCCGAGGAGCGCGAGCGCCTGGAGCGGCTCTTCAAGTCCGAAGGCGAAACCGTGAACACCCTGGTCTGCACCCCCACCCTGGAGATGGGGGTCGACATCGGCGCGCTGGACACGGTCCTCCTGCGCAACGTGCCGCCCCTGCCCTCCAACTACTGGCAGCGCGTGGGCCGCGCCGGCCGGCGCCATCGGATCGCCGTGAACATCACCTACGCCCGGCCCGTAGGCCACGACCGGGCCTGGTTCGCCGATCCTTTGAAGTTCCTGGCGGGCCGGGTCGAGCCTCCGCGCTTCAACATGCGCAACGAGTTGATGCTGGCCCGGCACGTGCATGCCGCTGTGCTCAGCCGCCTGCACGGCCTGGCCCGCACCCGCCCCGAACTGCAGGAGACCCTGCGAACCCTGTTCCCCGGGCGCATCCGCGAGTATCTCTTCGATACGCACGGGAACGTGCTGCCTCAACCCCTGGATGTGAGCCCCCTCCAGGAGGCCATCCTGGCCCACCGCGAGGACCTGCTGGCCCACCTCCGGGCCGCGCTGGCTGAAGTCTGGCCGGCCGAAGACGCCGCGATCGCCACCCCGGAGCGCCTGGAGGCCCTTCTGCTGGACACGACCCAGGCCCTGCGCGGCGTCCTGGCCGCCCTGAAGAAGCGTCTGGACTGGGCCCTGCGCCAACAGGACCGCCTGGAAGCCGTGCGCCAGGCCAAGGGTGCCTTGGATGAAGACGACGACGCCCTGTACAGACGCTGCAACCGGCTGGTGAAGAAGCTGAAGGGCACCCTGACCCGCCGCAGACAGGAAGCCGAGGGCTACGACGACACCAATACCTTCGGCGTCCTGGCCAGCGAGGGCTTCCTGCCGGGCTATGGCCTGGAGATCGGCTCGATCGTAGGGACCGCCCTGATGCCCAGGGTCGGCTCGGGCGGTCGCGACTTCGACCTGCCCCGCCCGCCGGCGGTCGCCCTGAGGGAGTACGTCCCGGGAAACCTGATCTACGCGAACGGGCACCGCTTCACGCCCCGCACCTTCCACCTGGAGGCCCTCGAACCGACTCTTTATGCCGTGGACGTCTCCCACGAGGCGGTCGCCGAGCAGGGAACCCCCACCCCCCAGGCTCTTGAGGCCCTGGGCTCGATGCGCCTGGAGGCCGTGCCCTGCTGCGATGCGGACCTGCAGCACCTGTCCTACATCACCGACGACGAGGAGTACCGCTTTCAACTCCCCGTAGCGGTCTACGGGTACGAGATGGACCGCCATGCCGGAGGTGCAGGCCATCGCTGGGGTGAACGGGACCTGCTCTTCCGCAGGGGGGTCCACCTGCGCCTGGTCAACGTGGGCGCAGGCAGCGAGGTCGCCCAGGGGCGCCTGGGCTACCCGGTCTGCCGGGTTTGCGGCCAGAGCCGCTCGCCCTTCTCGTCCGAGCGCGAGCTGGAGCACTTCCAGAAGAGCCACCAGGAACGCTGCGGCCGGGTGCCCGAGCGCCTGGGCTTCTTCGCCTCGGTGGTGGCCGACGTGCTGTCGCTTCCCTCCTGCCCGGACCGCACCGAGGCCTTCACCCTGGCCGAGGTGCTGCGCATCGGGATGAGCCGGGTCCTGGAGATGGAACGCGAGGACCTGGAGGTCCTGGTGGTCGGCCGCTCGGGGGTGGACGAGGTGGACGCGCTGCTGTACGACCCCATGCCGGGCGGCTCAGGCCTTCTGGAACAGGCCCTGGCCCGTTGGAGCGAAGTGGTGGAAGCGGCCCGGCAGGTGGCGGCCGAGTGCCCCTCGGCCTGCCTCACCTCCTGCGTGGACTGCCTGCAGACGTTCCGCAACCAGTTCTACCACAAGCACCTGGACCGCACCGTGGCCCTGGAGCGCTTCGGGCAGTGGGGCAGTCTCCTGGAGAAGGCCCACGACCTGCCCGCCAGGCTCCCCCAGTCGGCCCCCAAAGAAGGCCACATGCCGGTAAACGTCGCCGAGGCCCGGCTGCGGAGCATGCTGCTGAAAGCCGGCTTCCCCGAGCCCGAGTGGCAGAAGTCGATCCACCTGGGGCGCCCGTTGGGCAGCACGACGCCCGACGCCTACTACGAGGAAGATGACCGCATCTGCATCTATCTGGACGGCCTGAGCCAACACCTCCATGGCAACCCCGAGACGGCGAAGCGGGACCGCGAGATCCGCACCGAGTTGAAGAACAAGGACTACCTCGTCCTGGAGATCGCCGCCTCGGACCTGGACGACCGGGCCGCCATGACCAGGCACTTCTACCAACTGGCGATCTACCTGCTGGGCAAGCCGGATGCCCGCCGGATCCGGGACGACCAGGGGTGGTTCGAGGGAGGAGACGCCCCCTCGGACCGCCAGGACGGCCGTCCCGCGGGCGGGTTGGATCTCGATCTCTTCCAAGACTGGCTGCATCCGGCCTTACAAATACTTGTCAATCGTGTTTTCGAGGTGCGCCCGGGCGGCGACGTGCTTGCTGGGGAACGTGTCGTCGGCAGCTACCTGGCCGAGGTGCGCCGGAACAACAAGCGCGTCCGCCTGCTGGACGGGCAAGGCAACGACCTCCAAGCTTTGGAGGCCGAATTGAACGGCCAGGGTTTCGACACCCTGACAGTGACGCCGGACACCATCGACTCATTGGTCGACCAGGAGGACGTGTGGCCGTGAGTTTCTTGAAAGCACGACCGATCGACCGGACGGCCGCCAAGACGATGAAATTCCAAGACCGCCCGGACAAGCCGCGAAGGACCACCTGTTGGCGGAGGCAGACTGACTGGAGCGCGTCGACCGGTATCCCGTTCTCGCCGACGATCAGGGAGAGCGGGCAGGTGCCGGCAAGCAAGATGGCGGGTCCGCAAGCCTGTCTGTGCAGGCATCCCGCCCCCCCGCCCCCGCGATCCACCATGCTTCCCAGGAATCTCCTGCGAAACATGAGGGAGGGCGGGCACCGCCGCCCCCCCCGTTCAAACTCACGGCACGGTCTCGAGCTCCACCTGCTGCACCTTGCCCAGGTCCTCCAGGCTGGCGTCGAAGCCGTCGGACTGGCCCACCACCAGGAAGACCAGCCGCTCGGGCTGGAGGACCCGGCGGGCCACCCTGTGGACGTCGGCCTGGGTGACGGCCCGCAGCTTGTCCATCCGGGTCTGGAAGTGGTCAAAGGGCATCCCCCGGAGTTCCAGCCCCATGAAGCGCCAGGCGGTCCGGAAGGGGTTGTCGAACCAGGACACCATCGAGTTGAGCAGTGACCCCCGGGCCTGCTGCAGCTCGGCAGCCGAGACGGGTTTCTCGCGCAGGCCCTCGATCTCCGCGCGGACCAGGTCGATGGCCCGGCGGGTGGCGTCGGTCCGGGTCTGGAAGACCACCTGGAACCTCCCCCGGCGCGGGTCGTCCGTGGAGACCTTCGAGCCGACGCTGTAGGCCAGTCCGGCCCGGTTGCGGACCTTCTCGACCAGGCGCGACGAGAAGCTCCCGCTTCCCAGGATGTAGTCCATGATCTCGATGGCCTCCAGGTCCGGATCGTCCCGGGAGACGCCCAGATGCCCCATCATGACATGGCTCTGGTTGAGGGGGCGTTCGACCAGGAAGACCCCGCCGCCGGGTTCGGTTCCCAGCCTAGGGACCTCCGGCAGGCTGGCCCCGTTGGATTTCCAGTCTCCAAAGACGCGCTCCAGTCGGGCCATCATGGCCTCGGGCTCGAAGTCCCCGGCCACCGCCAGGAAGGCCCGGTCCGGGGTCCAGAGCCGGGTATGCCAGGCCAGCAGGTCCTCCTGCGAGAGAGCCTGCACGGTCGGCCAGCTCATCTTTCGGCCGGAGGGGTCGTCGCCGAAGAGCAGGTGAGGGAACTCCCTCTGCGCGATCCGGCCCGGGGTGTCGTTCTGGCGACGCAGCTCCTCGTGCACCTGCTCGCGGGCGATCTCCAACTGCGCGGCGTCGAAGCGCGGGTGACGCGCCACCTCGGCCAGCAGGTCCAGGCCCGTCTCCAGCCCTCCAGTCAAGACATCCAGGTCCAGGAAGCTGATCTCGTCGGAGAAGCCCGAGTCGAGCTCGATGGCCTCGAGCTCCAGCTTGCGGTCCAGATCCTCGGGAGGCAGGTTCCGGGTGCCGCCGGTGCGCTGGACGGTGGAGGTCAGTGCCACCAGGCCGTGCTGCGGGAGGGACTCGTGGAGGGTTCCGCCCCGAACCACCAGGCGCGCCCGGACCCGGGGAAGCGTGGGGTCGGGAACCATCCAGACCACCATCCCGTTGGGAAGGACCCGCCGGAGCACCTCGGTCCCTACCCGCGGTACTTTGAACTTCATCGGCGGGAAAACCATCTTGTCGACCACCTGACGCCCCTGCGAGCGAGCCGGAAGCGCCGGGTCGGCATGCACCTGCACCGGCGCCAGGGCCAGGCAGAGGGCGATCCCGAGAAGCAAAAGCGAGGTTCTCATGGCGTGGTCTCCTTCTGGACCAGGGTGGCCACGGTGCGCCTCTCCCGGGTCAGGTACTCGCGCGCCACGCGCTGCACGTCGGTCGCGGTCACGGCCATGTAGCGCGCCCGCTCGTCATAATTGCGCCAGGTCCCCCGAAAGGCCTCCGCCTGGGCCAGGGCGCGGGCCAGGCCCATCGGAAAGTCCAGCGAGCGGACGAAATCGGCTTCCAGGTTCTTGCGGACCTTCTCCAGTTCCCACGCCTCGGGAGCCTCCGCCAGCAGGCGCTCGATCTCCCCCTGGAAGGCGTCTTCCACCTCAGCCACCGTGTGGGGGGCCTGAGGGACCGCCTGAACCACGAAGACGTTGTCCAGGGCCCGGGCATACACGTCGGCGGAGATGTCCTGAACCAGCCCGGCCTGGACCATGTTGCGATGCAGGCGAGAGGTTCGCCCCCTGGACAGGACGCCCGCCAGGATCTCCAGGGCGTACTGATCGGGATGGCCGGGGGGCGGGCCCGGGTAGCCGATCATGACCTGGGGTCGGGCGGAGGAGACCACCTCCACGCGGCGCTCGCCCGTCGGTGGGACGTCCCGGGTGAAGACGGGGCGGGGATCGGGCCGGCGGGGAATCCTGCCGAAGGTCTCCGCCATCCCCTGGCGCACCTCGGCCTCCTCCAGGTCCCCGATGACCACCGCCACCAGGTTGGAGGGCGTGTAGTAGTGGTGGAAGTAGGCCAGCAGGTATTCCCGGGAGACCGTGTCGAGATCCGAGGGCCAGCCCACGACCGGGTTCCCGTAGGGGCTGCCGGAGTGCAGCGTCGTCATGAACTGCTCAAACAGCATCCCCACCGGATTCGTCTCGGTACGCAGGCGACGCTCCTCGCGGACCACGTCCCTCTCCGAGTAGAACTCACGGAAGACCGGAGAAGTCAGCCGGTCGGCCTCCAGGAAGGCCCACATCCGAAAACGGTTGGCCGGCAACTGCACGTAGTACTGCGTCGAATCCCGACCGGTGGAGGCGTTGAGGCCGGTGCCCCCGTGGCGCTGGTAGATTCCCCACAGTTCATCGGAGACGGCGTAGCGCTTCAGGCCCTTCTCGAGCGCTGCGATCTGCGACCTCAGCGCCGCGACCCTCTGGGGGTCGCCCTGTCCGTAGGAGGTACGCAGAAGCGCCTGCTCGCGGCGCATCTGGGAAGCCAGGCGGTCGATCCGGTCCAGGACCGGCTTCTCGGCCTTGAAGTCCAGAGTCCCCAGCCGGCGGGTTCCCTTGAACATCATGTGCTCGAGCAGATGGGAACCGCCGGTGATCCCGGGCCACTCGTTGACGCTGCCCACCCTGGCCAGCAGGTAGCCGGTGAAGACGGGGGCCTGCGGCCGCGGCAGGAACAAGACGGTGAGGCCGTTGGACAACACGAAACGCCGGACCGGAAGCTCTGGCGAGGCGACGGCGGGAAGGGCCAGCAGGGCGACCAGGCACAGCGCCAGGCCCGCACGGCGAAGAATCGGCATGTTCGGACTCCTTTCCGAATCGGGAACCCGACAGCATTATTCTCGTGGTCCGGGACTCCTGCCCCCGGGGGGGCTGAAGGACTCCGGGGCCAGGCTTTGAAGTCGCCCTCCGGAGGCGAACCTCCCCGACCTCGGCAGGGACCCGCCGGCAGCCGAGACCCGTCCGACCCGCCCCCGCCGCAGGGACCGCAGGGACCGCCAGGTCGCGGACCTGCAGGCCCGACCCGGCCCAGAGCCTTCTCAAGGAGCCCCATGGCCACCAGGTACCTCACCGGAGTCCCCGAGCTCGACGACGCCCTGACCGGCTACCTCGACGAGCATGCCCCCCCCGGACACGCCGACCTGATCCGCGAGATGATCGGGACCACCCTGAAGCTGATCCGCGACCAGACCGGACGCGGGGATCTGAAGATCATCAACTCGGCCTTGAAGGAGATGCGCTACTCCTTCAAGGTGCTGCGCCCCTACAACCGGGTCCGCAAGGTCAGCGTCTTCGGGTCTGCCCGGACCAGCGAAGAGACCCCTGAGTACCTCCAGGCCCTGGAGTTCTGCCGCGAGATGGCTGCCCGGGGATTCATGACGCTGACGGGCGCCGGCCCGGGAATCATGAAGGCCGGCAACGAGGGGGCCGGGCGGGAGATGTCCTTTGGACTGAACATCAAGCTCCCCTTCGAGCAGACGGCCAACTCCGCCATCGTCGACGACCCGAAACTGGTCAACTTCAAATACTTCTTCACGCGCAAGCTGGCGTTCCTGAAGGATTCCCACGCCATCGTGATGTTCCCCGGAGGCTATGGGACCCACGATGAGGCCTTCGAGTCCCTGACCCTGGTGCAGACCGGGAAGTCCCACCTGGTCCCGATCGTCTTCGTGCACCCTCCGGGCAGCGAGTTCTGGAGCGACTGGGATGCCTACATCCATGAGCACCTCCTGGGGAGGAAGCTGATCTCGCCCGAGGATCTCAGCCTGTATCGGATCACCGACGATCTGCGCTGCGCATGCGACGAGATCACCGGTTTCTATCGGCGCTTCCACTCCATGCGCTACGTCCGCGATGAGCTGGTGGTGCGCCTGGAAGCCCCGTTGCTTCCCGAAGAGCTGGAAGGGCTCAACGACCAGTTCAGCGACCTGGTGATCAGCGGCCGAATCGAGGCCACAAGCGCCCTGCCCCCCGAAGCGGACGACCTGCCCATCGCCCACCTTCCACGCCTGAAGTTCCGCTTCGCCCGGCGCCGCTACGGACGGCTCCGGGAGTTCGTCGATGCCCTCAACCGCCTGCCTCTGCCCGAGGGCTGCCAGGTGGAGGTTCCCGAGGCCGGCGAAGGCGGGTTGATTCCCGAAGAGGTGGATCCCCAGGATCCCCTGACCCCAATCGACAACCTTTCAACCGGGAGGCCCTCATGACCGCACCGTCCCAAGCCCTCAGCGAAATCCAGGGGTTCCTCGCTGGATTGCGGCCGACCATGCGGGCCGAAACCCTCAGCCTGCACCTGGCCCTGCCCCAAGGACTGGCCCAGGTGGCCTCGGTTCCGCCGGGAGGGCCCACGCCCGCAGGATTTCCTCGACTGTGCATGCAGCGGGGCGAGAGCGGCCAGTTGTCGCCTTCAGACCCGCATGCAGGCGACTTCCTTCCCCCCGGCCACCAGGCCCTGGTCTGCGTGCTCCTGCCGGAGAACCTGGGAGCCCTGTGCCTCGGCAGGACGGAACGGGTTCCCTTTGCCAGCCACGAGATGGACCTGCTGGAGGCCCACGCACAGACCCTGTCCTGGATCCTGAAGGCGGCGGCCCAGGCCGAACGGGCCCAGGAATGCCAGGCCGACCTGGAAGAGTGGGAGCTGGCCGGGGGGCCGATCGCCGATCCCGGCGAGCGGAACGCCGCCTCCTTGAGCCGGATGGCCCGACAACTGGGGCACGACCTGCGAGGTCCCCTGGCCAACCTGCGCGTGGCCTTGGACCTGCTCCGTGGCGCCGATCCTGAAGACCAGGATCCCCTGCTGGAGCGGTTGGACGCCGAGATCGACCGGGCCACCCGGCTGATCTCCGACCGGGTCTTCCTGACCCGGGCGTTGCAGCCTCAGCGCGACCAGACTTCTCTGCCCGCCGCAGCCCGTCAGGCGCTGCTGGAGCTGCGTCGGCCTTCGGACGTCCGGGTCGAGCTGGTTGCAGAAGAGGAGGCTCGAGTCCCAGGCGACGCCGATCTGCTGACCCGGCTGCTGCTGCTGCTGGCAGAGAACGCCGTCGAAGCCCTGGACGAAGGAGGTCGGATCCGCCTGGTGGTCCGACGCACACCCGAGGGCTTCGAGCTCCGAGTCGAGGATTCCGGACCTGGGATCCCCCCCGAGCTGCGGGATCGGGTCCTGCGCCCCGGCTTCACGACTCGCGAGCGCGGCAGCGGGCTGGGCCTGGCCATCTGCGATCGCATCGCCCGAGCCCACGGCGGCACCTTGCGCCTGGAGGAATCGGAACTGGGAGGCGCGGCGGCGGTGGTCCTCCTGCCTGCCGGCCAGGGTTAAACGGAGAAGCCCTGCCCGGGTCCAACGGCAGGGCTTCTCTTCTAGAGGACCAGCAGGTCGTGCTGGAACCTGGGACTACCAGCGATCGCGATCGCGGTCGCGGTCTCCGCCGCGATCCTTCTTGCGACCACCGCGACCGCCGCCACCACCGTAGCCGCCGCCGCCACCGTAGCCGCCGCCACCACCGTAGCTGCTGCCGCCACCGTAGCCGCCGCCACCGCCGTAGCTGTCGCGACTTCCGCCGCCGCCACCGCCGCTGTAGCCGCCACCGGAACGCCCGCCGCCGCCACCACCGCTGGCTCGGAAGCAATCGGAGCAATAGACAGGTCGGCTACCCGTGGGCTGGAAGGGGACCTGGGTCTCCTTGCCACACTCGGCGCAGACTGCGTCGAACATCTGACGAGCAGGACGCCCGGAGAAAGCGTCGGAAGAACCGCCACGCGGTCCTCCTCCTCCGCCCTGGGCCGCCTTGCGGGCCGCACGGCATCCGGGGCAGCGCCGAGGCTCGCTGGTAAATCCTTTGGACGCGTGGAACTCCTGTTCGCCGGCCGTGAAGACAAATTCCGCGCCACAATCGGCGCAAGTGAGGTTTCGATCCTGGTAGAACAACTCCGATTCACTCCTTCGAGATGCGATAGATTGGCCAGATCCGAGTGAACTGGAGTTGGACCCGCTCCGACCCTCGATCCGATCCTCTATCTTCCTAACTTAGCACGAGCCGTCAAGCCCGAGGCCTTCACTCGACGCTCCGCGGTCAGGGCTCCAGGCCCTCGTGCCGCGCTGCACCGGATTCCGGCCATCCCCCGAGGGCCCTGATGGGAGTCCCGGGAACAGGACATTCAGCGCCCGGTTCCGGTTCCCTGCGCCGGCGCTCCCCTGAGGAGGCAATTTTCGGAGAGATCCGCCGGCGCTTCAGACCTCCGGTCGAAACGAGGGAATCCGGCGGGCGGGTTCAAAGCGGCTCATGGCAGGGGTCAGGATGTTGGCGTAGGCCGCCAGGTTGCGATCCTGCAGGTGGTCGAAGATCATCGGCGTGTTGGTCCCATAGGTGATCCGCTTGATCGGATCGGGGTCGAGCTCCACCGCCAGGATTTCCTCGGTCCCTCGAGCCAGACCCAGGACCTGGGCGATCGGCGAGACGATCATCGAGTGCCCGTAGTAGTAGTGGCCTCCCCCGTCCGGACCGATGGCATTGCAGGCCAACAGATAGACGTGGTTGTCGTAGGCCCGGGCCTTGTTGGTCATCTCCCAGATCTCGTAGCTGCGCAGAAGCGCGCTGGGGCGACAGATCACCTCGGCCCCCATGATGGCCTCCGCCCGGTAGAGTTCCGGGAAGTCCCCATCGTAGCAGATCGTCAGGCCCAGGCATCCCAGCTCGGTCTGGACGACCACCGGACTGGAACCGGGAGTGCTCCACCCGCCTTCGGAGGTCCGACGCTCTGTGGGGAAGAGGTGGGTCTTGCGATAGACGGCGGTGATCTGCCCGGACGGGTCCACCAGGGCGGCCGAGTTGAAGACAATCCCGCGCTCAGGTCCCCGCTCGTAGGTGGGCAGGACCACGTGGACCTTCAAGCCGCGGGCCACCTTCAGGATCGGCTCCCACTTCGAACCCGGCAGCGCATCGACCGAATCCCAGAGTTCCTCGGGCGCGACGCCGGGAGTGAAGCCCGTGGTGACGGTCTCAGGCAGGACCACCAGGCGGGCCTCGTTCTCGCGGACGGCCCGTTCGATCCAGTGGACGGACTTCTCCAGATTCTCGGCCACGGCCATGGGACGGACCGCGAACTGAGCGCATGCCGCGGTGAAGCGGATCATGGATTCTCCTCCTGCGTCGTTAAAAGCGTGTGGGGGGGCCGCCCCCCCCACACGCAGTTGGTCTACAGGCCCAGGTTGGCCCGGGTCAGGCGGTTGAGGTTCTCGACGTGGGTCGGATCGAAACAGTCTCCATGCTTCGTCTTGGGCATGGCCTCTTTACGCTTCATCAACTGTTCGTATTCCGCGTCGTCCACGAAGGCCACGCAGCGGCCGATGCTGGATTCGCCGTCCACGAAGCGCCAGGGGAAGAAGCCCAGCGTCACCCGGCGGTTGAGCAGCAGGTCGATGTCTCCGCCCAGGCACTCGGCATGGATGATGCCGTGGGGGAAGAGATCCAGGTGCATCAACTGGTACTTGTCGTCATCAAAGAACTCGTCCAGCGATTGTCCGTGCTTGGAGCGGAACACCTTGTCCGCCTGCTTGGCCTGGCGGGGCATCCAGTTGCGGATGATCGTGTTCATCGGGTGGTCGGCACTGCCGCAGTCGACCGCGATCCAGCGCAGCTTCTTGGCGCGGGCCCAGTCCGCGAACTCGCGGTCGGGGCCGGGATGCTGCACCATGTAGCGGATTTCGTTGGCCCCGGGCTGGTCCCAACCGAAGTGGTGATACCCGGTGTGGATGACCAGGATGTCACCTTCCTTGACCTCGACGCGTTCCTCGACCATCTTGCTGGTATAGACGTCGTAGTCGCCGCACACGTCAGACAGGTCGACCACTGCACCTTCATGGACGAGGAAATCCATGTCCAGTTGGGCGATGTCCTTGCCCGGGGTATGGAAGTGGATCTCGCCGTCCAGGTGGGTGCCGAGGTGGTTGGAGTGGGTCAACAGTTGACCGTTGGCGCCGTTGGGGGCCAGGCGCTTGAAATACTTGACCTGCAGGGGCTCGTAGGTCGGCCAGGCCGGGGTTCCGATTCCCAGCGGAATGGTCAGATCGATCAGCTTCATGGATTGAATCTCCCGTATTGTATTCGATTGCATCCCCCCCGGCGCCGTCGCACGGGACCGACCCGAGGCCCCGTCAGGGGCCCCGAGAGGCCGGTTCCTAGAGAGCGGCCAGGGCCTGGAAGGCTTCGATGAAACAAGCCTCCGGAGCCCGCAGGATGCCGGCCCCCACCATCCCGACCCCGGGTTCACGATGGGCGATGCCCGTGTTGATCTTGGGCAGGATCCCCGCCTGGCGGACCTTACGGACATCGATTCCGAGCGGGGTCCCCCGGAAGTTCAGGACCGGGATCGTGAATCCCTCGTGCTCGGACGCGGTGATCTCGTACATCTCGAGGGTGGTCTCCACGGCCATGGAGGGTGAGCCTCCCACGAACTGCGTGATGGCCGGAGCGGCCGCCATGGCGAAGCCGCCATAGCCGGCCGTCTCGGTGATGGTCGAGTCGCCGATGTCGGGGTTGGCGTCCCGTTCCGAGAAGGACGGGAAATACAGGCCTTCGACCTTCCCAGAAGGGGCGGTGAACCAACGCTTGGGCATCGAGGCCAGGCGAATCCCGAAATCGGTTCCGTTTCGGGCCATGACCGTGACGATGCTGGAACCGGCAACCCCCTCGGCGGGTTCCACTGCCGCCTTGCCTGCCGGCATGCTCAGGTTCAGGAAGAAGTGGTCGTTGCGGTCGATGAACTCGATGACCCGGGCCAGCGCCTCGTTGTCTCGGTTGGTCCGCGCCAGGGCCGGCCCGATGGCCCGCAGGAACAAGGAGGTCCCGGCCCGGTTGCGGTTGTGGCATTCATCTCCCATGTGCAAGGCCTGGGCGATCATGGCCTTCAGGTCGATGCCCTCGGGGATCGCGGCCAGGGCTCGGTCCAGGATGGGATAGAGCTCGGTCTCCATCCAGCGGAGCCTCTCATAGACCTCCTCTCCCATCGCCCCATAGCGCAGCACCTTGCCCAGACCCTCGTTCTGGGTGCAGTAGGCGTAGTTGCCGAAGGCCTTGTTCTCGACGATGAAGACCGGCATCCGAGGCGAGACCACGCCCGCCATGGGCCCGACGCAGTGATGATGGTGGCAGGGAGCGAACTCGATCTGGCCGGAGCGGGCCAGGATTTCGGCCTCCCGACCGTCCTGGGCCAGACCCTCGTAGATCAGGGCGCCCATGACGGCTCCCCGCTGTGGGCCGCACATGCGCTCCCAGGTCACCGGGGGGCCGGAGTGCAGGATCTTGTGCTCGTGCATTCCTGGGATCACGTCCCTGGCGATCCCCATGCCCACCAGCACGGGTCGGGCCGCCTTGATCCGACGGATCACCTCCTGGTTGGCTTCCTCCACATCCAGCCCGGAAGCGGTCCGGTACAGCGGGCGTACCCCGGCTGCTGGCGGCTTCCAATCCAGGTCAACCACCGCGACGCCCTGGTCGCGAACCGCCCCCGCAAATCCCTCCAGCCCCACGTTGACCACCGTCAGGGGCCGTCCAAACAGATCCTTGATTGCCATCTCTACCGTCCCTTTGCCGCACTGACCTGCTCGAGTCGGGCCACGATCAGCCCGGCCAGTTGAGCGGCCGCCGCATTGCTTTCACAGACCTCGACCCCCGCGTCGCGCAGGATCCGGGTCTGCCGGGCCAGGGCCTGAGGGTCCTGCTCGGTTCCGGTCACCGACGCGACGACCGTGATGCCCGCCTCGCGGGCCTTGCGGATCGCTTCGGAGAGCTCTCCTGCCGGGTCGGGGTGGGCTCCATGGCCCAGGACCAGATCCAGCACCAGGACCGCGACCTCGGAGTCCTGTGCCTCCTGGAGAATCCGGCGCGTCCTCAGGTCCTGGTCGATCATCGGGTGGGGGCGCCCCACGGTGAACTCCTCCTCACCCAGGTCCACGATGGTGTGGCCCTGGCTGCGGGTGGAGTCCGACATCTGGTGGACTGCGTCCAAGGGAGCGTTGGAGAAGACCGGCTCGGAGAGAAGGTCCCGCCAGATCACCTGGGCTTCGTAGGCCAGGGTCCCGCCCGAGAAGAGCCCGCGCAGCCGGGTGCGCCCCCCCCGCATGGTCTCCGCCAGCGGCTGGGAGCGGGCCTGCAGATCCTGCATCTGCCGGTCCAGGATCTCCTGGACCTTTCCGGTCTCTCCCGTCAGCGCCGCGGCGGCCAGCAAGGCCGCCTCCTGGAGCGTCCGGGCCGGCAGGATGCCGGGAGCCGTCGGGACCTTCCCTCCCAGGAAGCACACCACCGTGGGCTTCTTGCTGGTGGAGGCCTGCTCCAGGATCCGGGTGGTGACCGAAGCCGCCGGAGGTTTGCTGACCAGCAGGATCACCCGCGTCTCGGGATCCTCCTGCAGGGCCTTCAGGCCATCGAGCATCATGATCCCGCCGACGTCCTCACGCAGATCCCGTCCGCCGGTGCCGATTCCCTGAGAGAGGCCGACGCCCTGGCGGGCCAGGAGCGTGGTGACCTCCTGCAGGCCCGTGCCGGCCGCGGAGACAACCCCGACGGGCCCTCGAGGAAGCCGGTTGGCGAAGCCCAGGGCGACCCCGTTCAGGATGGCCGTCCCCGCGCCGGGTCCCATCAGGAGCAGGCCCTTCTCGTGAGCCAACTTCTTCAGGGAGATCTCGTCCTCCAGGGACACGTTGTCCGAGAAGAGCAGCACGTGCAGGCCTTCGGACAGGGCGTGACGGGCTTCGTCGGCGGCGAAGCGACCGGCCACCGAGATGACCGCCACGTTGGCCTCGGGCTGGGCCTTGACCGCCGAGCGCAAGGTCCGTGGACGGAAATCCAGGCCTCCGCTGGCCGGCTCGGCCCGCCTGGCCAGGAGGGCCTCCGCGGTCTTCAGGGCCGCCTGGGCCACCTCCAGGTCCTGGGCCGAGACGACCACGACCAGGTCGTTGGGGGTGGCGGCCTGGGCCTGGGTCGAGAGCAGGCCGCTCTGTTCCAGCAGGGACTTGTTGGCCTCGGTGCCCATGACGACGGCGGCGTCGCGGACCCCCGCCAGGCGGGAGAGCTCTCGGGCCACCAGCATCAGCTTGACCGAGTCGTGGTACTCGCTGGTCTTGATCAGGGTCTGAACGTTCATTTCACCAGTCCTGCATCCACCATGGCAAGGTACACCTTCTCCGCCGTGAAGGGCGGTGCCCCGGGGTGGATGCCGAGGGCGTCATGAATGGCGTTCGCGATGGCGGGCATGGTGGGCACCATGGAGTGCTCGCCCACGCCCCGGGCCCCGAAAGGACCATCGTCCTGGGGGACCTCCACGATGATGGACTGCATGTCCCGGGGAGCATCCGCACTCGTGGCGATGCGGTAGTCGACGAAGCTGGGGTTGCGCACGACCCCATCTTGTAGTTGCAGGCTTTCGAAGAGGGCCGTGCTGATCCCTTGAACCAGGCCGCCCTCCATCTGCACGTTGACCAGATCGGGGTTGATGGCCTTGCCCATGTCGAAGGCGGAGGCTCCGCGCAGGACCTGAACCCGGCCCGTCTCCAGATCGACCTCCACCTCGACGGCCTGGGCCCCGGTGGTGTAGTGGACGACGGCGCGCTCGCCCTGCCCGGTCTCGGGGTCCAGCCCGGTGACGTAGGTCGGCATGAAGCTGCCCCGACCGAGGATCGGGCCCCCGATCCAGCCCTGGTCCCCCGGTTTGGCCAGGCCATAGACCACCAGCCCTTTCAGGGACGAGGAGCGCCCGCTCTTGGCCGAGATCACGTTGCCGTTGACGATGTCCAGGTCCTCCGGGGTCTCCTCCCAGGAGCGGGCCACCAGCTCCAGGATCTGTCGACGCGCATCCTTGGCGGCCGCCACGACGGCGTTGCCCATGCTCCAGGTCAACCGCGAAGCCACCGTCTGCCACTCGTAGGGGCTGTACTTGGTGTCGACCGGCGAGGCGATCCGGACCCAGTCATAGGGAATGCCCAGGGTGGCCGCGGCCATCTGGGCCATGACGGTGAAGGTGCCCTGCCCGATCTCCTGACCTCCCAGACCCAGCGTGCACTTTCCATCCTCGGACATCTCGATCCAGGCCGAAGACCCGGCGTTCGGTGACATGGCCGGCGCCTTCCACATCGCCGCGATGCCCTTGCCGCGCCGCTTGTGCGGAGCCGAGGGGGGATCCTTGTGGCCCCAGCCGATGGCCTCGGCGGCCTTCTCGATGCACTCGCCGATGCCGGTGGCGTGCATCTTCATGCCCGTGACCAGGTTCGAGCCCTCCTTGACGCAGTTCCGACGCCGGAACTCCATCGGATCCATCCCGATCTCCAGGGCCAGGCGGTTGATGCACTGTTCCAGGCCGCACTGCATCTCGGGCTGGCCGAAGCCGCGCATGGGGCCGCCCACGGGGTGGTTGGTGTAGACGCAGAAGCTGTCCGTGCGGACGTTGGGGACATCGTAGGGTCCGCTGGAGGAGTAGCCGGCGCCGCGGGTCATGTTGACCCCGTACTCGGCGTAGGCCCCGCCGTCCCAGTAGAACTTGTTGTCCATGGCGGTCAGGTTGCCCTCGGCGTCGCAGGCCATGGTGAAGTGGGCCACCAGGCCCTGTCGCACGAAGGTGGTGTAGAACTCCTCCTCGCGGGTCAGGCGCAGCTTGACCGGACGGCCGCGGACCTGCATGGCGATGGCCACCGCCAGGGCCTCCATGCTCACCCCGGCCTTGCAGCCGAAGCCGCCCCCCACGTAGGGGGCCACCACCTCCAGATCGGCCTGCGAGATGCCCAGGGCGCTGGCGATCAGGTTCCGCTGGGCGAACGGCGACTGCGAGCTGCCCCAGAGGGTGACGCGACCGCGCTCGTCCACCTTGGCGATGGCCACGTGAGGCTCGATGGGGACGTGCTGGACATGGGGAACGCGGAAGGAGTGGTGGACCACCGCGGCGGCCTCGGAGAGGGCCTTGTCCACGTCCCCCTTGCGGATCTTGAAGAGGTTGGGGATGTTGGTCCCCGGCTGGGGGAAGATGAAGTTGGCGACCTCATACGAGTCGAGCTCGGGGTGCAGCAGCTCGGCGTCCGGACGGACCCCGTCCTCCGGGTCCAGCACCGGGGGCAGAACCTCGTACTCGACGTGGATCAGGTCCAGGGCCCGCTCGGCGATCTCCTCGGTGACGGCAGCCACACCGGCCACCGGGTCGCCCACGAAGCGGGCCCGGTCGGTGCAGAAGATGTGCCGGTCCTTCAGGTACAGGCCGATGAAGCCCGGGGTGCTCTGCCCGGTCACCACCGTCTTGACACCCGGCAGGGCCAGGGCCTGGCTGGCGTCGATCTTCAGGATTCGGGCGTGGGGGTGGGGGCTGCGCTTGATCCGGGCGTACAGCATGTTCGGGCCGAACTGCAGATCATCCGCGAACAGGGCCTCGCCGGTCACTTTCTCGTGGGCGTCCAGTCGGGTCACGCTCTCGCCCACCGGGCGGGGGGCGGCGTTCTCCTGGTGCGGGCGGGGGGTGGTGGTCTCGACGGTGTCCATGACTAGCGGCTCCCTCCATTTCCGGCGGCGGCACCCACCCGGGCAGCATCCTTGACGGCATCCAGGATCCGGACATAGCCCGTGCAGCGGCAGAGGTTGCCGACCAGGGCGTCACGGATCTCCTCCTCACTGGGATCCGGATTGCGATCCAGCAGGGCCCGAGCCGAGATCAGGACCCCCGGGGTGCAGAACCCGCACTGGACGGCATTGTGATCGATGACCGACTGCTGGATGGGATCGAGCTGACCGTTCCGGGCCAGGGACTCGACCGTCCGGACCTCGGCCCCGTCGCACTCGACGGCCAGGACCAGGCAACTGTTGACCGGCTCGCCGTCCAGGAAGACCGTGCAGGCGCCGCATTCGCCCGCCGTGCACCCGTTCTTGGTGCCGGTCAGGCCCAGCTTCTCGCGCAGCATGGTCAGAAGCGTCATGTTCGAAGGGACGTCGACCGACTCCACCGAGCCGTTCACCGTCACCGAAATCTTGTGATGCGCCATCTCGAATCCTCCTCAGGCTATTCGCAGCGGTGCCCGGACTGGAGACCTTCCCAGACCAGGGCCAGGGCGCGACGCGAGAGGTTCCGGACCATGAGCTTCCGGTACCGGGCCGAGCCGCGGACGTCGTCGATGGGGTGACAGCCCTCCATGGCCCTCTCGGCCGCTTCGTCCAGGGCCTCCGGGGTGAGCGGGGCCTGCGTCAGCAGGTCGGACAGGACGACCGGGACCGGACCGACCGAAGCCAGGGCCAGGTGGAAGCGGTAGCCCGAGGCGGCGGAAGAATCCGGGTGCCCCAGCACGGTGACGCCCACGATGGCCAGGTCGCTCAGGACGTTTCGCCCCAGCTTTTCGTAGTGACCCACGCTGCCCGGAACCGGGAGGGGAAAGCGGATCGAGGTCACGATGTCTCCGGGCTTGAGGGCGGTCCGGCCGGGCCCCTGGAAGAAGCTGCCCAGCGGCTGGTCCCGATAACCCTCGACCCCGTGGACCCGGAGGATGCCCCCGAAGAGCAGACAGGCTCCCAGCGTGTCTCCGGCCGGTGACGCGTTGCACAGGTTTCCGACCAGGGTGGCCCGGGTTCGCAACTGGTAGCTGGCGACCCGGTGCGCGGCCTGGGCCAGCAGCGGATAGTGGCTGCGGATCCGGGGGTCGGCCACGACCTGGTTCATGGAGACGGCAGCGCCCACCGTCAGTCCGTTCTGGGGGTCGAACGTGATCTCGGCGCGTCCGTCCAGGTTCTTGACGTCGACCAGATAGCGGGTCTCCTTCCAGAAACCGTCGCGCAGGCGCACAAAGGTGTCCGTGCCGCCCATGAACGGCCGGGCGGTCTGCGGGTTCTCGGCCAGGAAGCGACTGGCTTCTTCGAGGCTCGCAGGCCGGACGTAGTCGAAATCCGGCAATCCGGGATGGGCTTCTCTCATCGGGCCACTCCTGTCATGATGGTTGAGCTGGTCAGTTCCAGCCTCTTTCGAACAATCCCGCCTCGGAGCCAGAAGATCCGCATGAAAAGCAGGGTCGTCCACGCAAGATCCCTGGGAGGGGCCGCCCTGGAGAGTCTCTCGACCGGGAAGGGCGCGCGCATCATGGGTACGACATCCCGAGGTATCTTCCTTCAGATCGAAAGCGCACGGCTGGTCTTCCTCTCCTGGGAACACTGGCGGGGGCCCCTGACGGTGAACCTGGAGGCTCGCCTGGAGGGGCTTGACGCCCAAGAACCGGTCTGTCTGGAACGTGGGATGCTCCGCTTGGGCGAACACCGGATTGTTCTACCCTCCGGGCAGCCCTGGGAACCCTCCCCCCCTCCCCGGACCCGGTCCACCCCCGACGAGCGTCGCAGACGAGCTCGGGCCCTGTTGGAGGAAGCCCGCCGCTCGGGCCGGGTCAGCGCCCTGGCACACCTGCTCGACCAGGCCGTTCCGCTGCAACCGGAATCCCTGCTGGGCCTGGGACCGGGCCTGACCCCCTCGGGCGATGATCTGCTGGCAGGAGCCCTGCTGGCGCGCGCCCGACGCGGCGCCGCGCCCGCCCCCCCGGAAGCCCTCCTGTCAGTCGCCCGTCGGCGCACCACGACCCTGGCCTGCAACCTGCTGGAGCTGGCCGCGCGGGGTCTGGCCGACGAGCGCCTGGTCAACCTCGCCGACCACGTGAACACAGGGGCCCCCTGCAACCGCGCCTTCATGGACTGGGGCGCCCACTCCGGCGTCGACGCGCTGCTGGGGATGACCCTGGAAGAGCGACTTTTCGGTCTCGGAGGCGAGTCCGGTCCGGCGTCCTGAGGACCTGGTCCAGGGCGGGACCCCGGAGGGCGACAGGGAGAGAACCACCCCACGGGGAAGCTGGGCCTCGTGAAACCACGCATCCTCATCGCCGGCGCGGGGCAGACCGGTCGCGAACTCGCCGTCCGGCTTCAGCCGAACTGGGACGTGGTCCTCCTGGACAAGAACCCGGCCAAGCTGGAGATCCTCAAGGCCGAAGGAGCCCCCTCGGACATCACCTGCGTCGACGGGGATGCCACCAGCGCCCTGGTCCTGAAGCACGCCGGCATCGAATCGGCCTATTCAGCTCTGTCGGTCATGGGCTGGGACGAGGCCAACCTCGAGTTCTGCCGCCTGGCCAGCCAGGTCTTCCGGGTGCCCCGGGTCACGGCCACGGCGGTCCTGCGCTCCTGGATCCCTCGCTTCGAGGAGATCGGCGTCGAAGTGATCAGCCGGCCCAACGCGATCACCTCGGTCCTGCAGTCGCGGGTGGAGCGGGGCATGCGCACCACCTCGGACGTCGGCCTGGGCAAGGGCGAGATCCTGGAGGTCAAGGTCCTGCCCCACTCGCCGGCGGTCGGCAAGAGGCTGGAGGAACTGCACCCGCAATCCTGGCTGGTGGGAGCCATCTACCGGAAGTCCGAGCTGGTGGTTCCCCACGGCGACACGAAGATCCGTGCCGGGGATGGCCTGCTGCTGATCGGTGAGCCGGCCATCCTGCCCGCCATCGCGGACTACTTCCGCACCGGAACCTCCGAGTTCCCGCTGCAATACGGCTCGAGGGTCCTGGTAGCCAATCCGGGGGGACACCAGGAAGGCCATTCCGTCCACGAGGCCTTCTATCTGGCCCGGACCACCAAGGCCCTGGGCCTGAAGGTCCTGTTGACCCCGGAGCAGGACGCCAACACTCTGCTCGAGCTGTGCGAATCGGCCGAACTCCCCTGCACGATGTTCGACTGGGGTGACGAACACAAACGCGAGCCGCTCGGGCGACTGCTGCGCGAGAACGACTGCGGATGCCTGGTCCTGCCGGCTCCGCCGGTGGGTCTCTGGGAGCGCATGGGCATCGGAGGCCAGGCAACCATGGAGGCCCTGGACCAGGCCCGCCAACCCTGCCTGATCGCCCGGGGCACCTATCCCTACCGCAGGATCCTGGTGACCGTCTCGCCCGGCCCCGGAGCCGCCCGGGCCGTGGAGATGGCCCTGGACGTGGCCAGGGTCTTCTCGGCGAACCTGACGGCCTGTGCCGCCACTCCGCCCGCCCTGGTCGTGGGCGAGGAGCGGGGCCGGGAGATCCAGCAGGCCCTGCAGCAGGCCGTCGGAATGGGAGCGCTGTATTCGGTGCAGGTCGATTCCGAATTGCTGGAAGGCAACCCGATCCACCAGATCCTGGACCAGGCGGGAAGATTCGACCTGCTGGTCCTGGCCCATCGGAAACGCAGGCCCTTCCACGCCGCCCGACCGGACATCTCCCGCCATCTCCTGATGCGGGCCCCCTGCTCGGTCCTGGTCCTCCCCTTCGGCGAGGAGGAACAAGGTGGAGGGTGAGACCGCCCTCTTCACGGCCGAGACGGCCCGCTCGCTGTTGATCATGGCCACGGGGGCCTTTGCGGTGCCCCTGGTCTCGCGCCCGCTCCGGCTACCCGCAGCCGTGGGCGAGATCCTCTTCGGAATGCTGGTCGGGCCCCACCTGCTGGGCTGGGTGGTCCTGACGGACTTCGCGCGTTTGATCGGGCTCTTGGGCTTCTTCCTGCTGATGCTGATGGCCGGAATGGAGCTGGACTTCTCGCTGGTCGAGAAGGTGGGCCGGCGCAAGCTGGGCCGGATGGGCCTGAAGGTCCTGGCCGTCTTCGCCTTCTCGTTCATCCTGGCCGGACTGCTGGGGATGCCGTGGTTCGTCGGGATGATCCTGTCAGCCATCTCGATCGGGCTGCCCCTGATGCTGCTTCAGGAGACCCGACACTCGCGCACGCTCTTCGGTCAGCAGGTGCTGCTGGTGGGATCCCTGGGCGAGTTCCTGTGCATCGTCCTGGCCACGGGCGTTGCCGCCTGGTGCCGGGCCGGAGGGCTCAACCTCCTCTTCCTGGACAAGATCGGCAAGCTCCTCCTGGTCTTCGCGCTGGCCTGGGCCCTGCTCTTCGTCCTGCGGATCGCCGTCTGGTGGAAGGCGGAGGCCTTCTCTCGGATGACCGAGACCCACGATCCCTCCGAGATCGGGGTGAGGGCCGGACTGGCCCTGATGTTCGTGCTGGTCGCGGTGACCGCGCGCTTCGGAATCGACCCGATCCTGGGAGCCTTCATGGCAGGAGCCCTGTTCAGCTTCGTGTTCCGCGCCAAGGGCCCCCTGGAGTTGAAGTTCCTGAGCCTGGGCAACGGCTTCTTCGTGCCGTTCTTCTTCATCACCGTGGGCCTGGACTTCCACCTGGAATTGGCGCTACAGTCCGACCTGGTGGCCTTCCTCGAGCTGCTGGTGGCCCTGCTGGCCGTTCGCTTCCTGGCCCTGTACCTCTTCCGCGGACCCGGCTCGAGCCCGCGCGAGGCGCTGGCCGGATCCCTGTTGCTCTCGGCCCCCCTGACCCTGCTGGTCGTCCTGGGAGACATGGGTCTGCGCCTGGGGCTGATCGACAAGGTCTTCAACACCACGGTGATCCTGCTGGCCGTGGTGGCCTCGATCGTCTATCCGTTCCTGTTCAAGATGCTGGCCCGAGGGATTCCCGTTCCGCACACCGAGGAGCGTGCGGGCGGGCGGTTGGCCTCCCGCTTCCTGCAATGAAATCAGGGTCCGGAGGGCTCTCGCAACCCCTCCTGCCGGAGGTAGTCCACCACGTCGCCTGGGAAGTCCGAGAAGAGCCCGTCCAGCTTCAACTCCTTGAAGGCCGCGTCCAGCACCTGTCGCGAGTCGGCGAAGCCCTTCAAGGGAGCGTCGCGGCGATGGGTCCAGGAATGGACCTTCATCCCGCTGCGCCGGGCCTGGCGACAGAGGTCGTTGATCCGGTAGCCGCGGCCGCCCTCGAGGGGTTCGGCCATCAATGAGAACCAGGGCGCATAGATCGTGGCGAAGCGGCTGACCTCCCGGATGCCTTCCGGCGAGAGCATCCACTCCTGTCGGGCCCGGTCGTCGGTCAGGCGCTGCCCGTCCAGGCTGACCAGCATGCACAGCTCCCCCTTCCAGCCCTTGTCCCGGGCCCCTCGGGTCGCCTCGAAGTCGAAGCACTGCAGGATGGCCCCGGACTCCGGGCTGTTCCAGCCGTGCTCGGTCAGCATGTCGATGGTGGCCTGCATGATCGGCTTGCCCTCCCGCTCGAAGAAGGCGGGTTCCTTGACCTCGACGTAGGGCATCCGGTACTGCCCGGTGGACCTGTTCAGGCCCTGGATGAGCTCCAGGGACTCGCGCAGAGTGGGAACCCGGAAGTCGATCGCGGAGTCCACCGGGAAGCGCCCCGGGAAGACCGCCTGACCCGTCGCGGGGTTGAAGCGCTCGGTGACGCGCAGGCTTCGGATCTCGTCGAAACTGAAGTCGATCGCGTAGTAGCTCCCATCGGGACGGTGCCGTCCAGGGAAGACCCGGGCGACGTCCGTGGTGGTCTCCAGGGTGTGGTCATGCAGGACCACCAGCACCCCGTCCCGGGTCATGACCACGTCCTGCTCGATGTAGTCAGCCCCGGCGGCATAGGCAAAGGCCATGCCCTCCAGGGTGTGCTCGGGCAGGTAGCCACAGAAGCCGCGATGAGCCGCCACGTCGGGACGGTATCCCGCCCCTCGGTCCGGCCGGACCCTGGCGGGGGTCTCCTGGCCCAGGCCCCCCTCCTGCTTCGCGGTCTCGGCGCCCGCCTCCGGTTGCGCTCCCAGCAAACCGGCCAGGAGGACGAGCGCGAAAAGCACGCCCCGGAAGGGCAGCCGGGTGATCTTGGACAGGTCCCACACATTCGTCTGGTTCTTCACCGTGACACTCCCTACGAGAACAGTCCGTCTTCTCCGCCTCATGCGGCCCGGCCGTCTTCGTCCCCGGGTGGCGGCTGGCCTCCCGAGCCGGGTGCCCCCGGTCGGTGGTCCTCGACGAGAGGACAAGCTCGAGCCGGGCGCTCGTGGCGTCGGATCCGGAAGAGGAAGCCCAGGGTCCCCCAGGAAAGAGTCGTCAGGAGCGGGACCTGCTGCATCCAGGCATCCGGCTTCCGATCGAGACACGCCGACAAGGAGGGGGCCGACATGAGAGGGAATCCGAGGAAACGGTCCTGGCCGAACATGCTGGCAGGCCTGGCGATGACGATGGTTGTTCTCTTCAGCCAACATCCGGCTGCCCTGGCCCGGAACCAGCCAAACCCCGACCAGCTCCGTCAGATCGTCGAGACCTTCGGGTCCCGCTATGACCAGGCCCAAGGCAAGCAGTTTGCCGAAGCCGTCCTGCACCCCTACGTGATGGGCATGGACGGTGGCAAGTACCGAGACTACCAGGGCATGCACCGACTGATCTCCGAGACCTGGGCCGGGATGTCCATCCGCTACGAGTTCCTGTCCATCCGGGTCGAGGAAGATGGGCTGGGAATCGTCGAAGTCCACGAGCATCCCCCCAACGAAAAGTGGCGCAGCACCTTCATCTTCACCGGCGGCCAGCGATGGCGCCTGATCCAGTACCGTTCCGAAAAACTCTGAACCCTGGAAGGGAGACGAACCCATGAGAAGATTCTGCCTGGCCCTGACCCTGACCCTCCTGGTCGCCAGCGCCGCCCTGGCCGGCAACGTCCCGCTGGATGGATGGCAGCGCGACTCGGACTACAACAAGTTGTTCAACCCCAAGACCCTGCAGGTCGTCCGGGGCACGGTCGTCTCGCTGGACCGGGATCTCCGTCCCCTTCCCGGAATGGCCGCGGGGTTCGGGGTGCTGATCGAGACGACCGACCAGGAACGGCTCGACCTGCACATCGGCCCGGCCTGGTTCACCCAGAACTACCGGGACGACTGGAAGGTCCAGCCGGGCGACGAGGTCGAGGTCCGGGGGTCTCGAGTCCAGATCGGCGGCAAGGACGCGCTGATGGTGGTGTGGGGCCGCAAGGGCGACCACGTGATGACCGTGCGCAACCACGAAGGTGCGCCCGTCTGGGACATCAAGATTGAAGGCTTCTGAAGGCTCCTGAAGGCTCCTTCAGCCGCCCTCGGAGGACCCCACCGGCTGGGTGGCCGCCAGTACCCGGCGCAGGTCGGTGCGGGTCTCGGGCCGGCTGAAGGCCACCACCACGTCCCCCGCGCGCAGCACGGTGCCGCCGCGGGGGATCAGCGTCTCCTCTCCACGCCGGATGGCCACCAGCACGGCTTGTTCCGGGATCGGCATGGTGCGGACACACTGGCCGTCCCACGGGGTGCCCGCGGGGAGGACGATCTCCAGGAACTCGGCCTCGAAGGTGGTCCGGACCTTCAACGAGTCCACGGGATCGCTGGCCTCCCCATCCGACACCTCCCGGCTGTAGGCTGCGATGATGTCGGCGCGGCGCAAGATGCCGACCAGTCGGCGCGAGGCGCCCGAATCCACCACCGGAAGACGGCCCACGCCCAGGCGACCCATGGACCTCAGCGCCATGGCCAGGCTGTCCTCGGGGCAGACGTAGCCGGGATCGGTCGTGGCCAGGTCGCGCACGGTGGCCTCGGCGGAGAGGGGCCTGCGCCGCACCCGGGCGAACTCCAGGTCCTTCAGGGTCACCATGCCGCGCAGACGACCACGCTCGTCCACCACGGGGAATCCGTGGTGCCCCGTCCGGTTGAAGAGGTCCACCAGCTCCGGGACGGGCAGGTCGGGCGCAACCGTCTCGAAGTCCCGGGTCATCACCTCTCCCACGGAGATCCGGCGCATGGGGTCCTGGAGGATGCGCTCGCGCGCCGCCAGGTCCACCCCCCGCCTCTTGAGCTTGACCGAATAGATCGACTCGCGGTCCACCAGGCTGGAGACCATGGTGGCCATGACGGTCGAGGCCATGAGCGGCAGGATGATCCGATAGTCCCCCGTCAACTCGAAGAGAATCAACACGGCGGTGATGGGGGCCCGGGCCGAAGCCGCGAAGACGGCGGCCATGCCGACCAGGGCATAGGCTCCGCCGGAAGCCGTGGGATGCGGGGCCACTCCGTTCACCCAGCCGCCGAAGGCCCCTCCCAGGACCGCGCCGATATAGAGGGCCGGGGCAAAGGTGCCCCCCGAGCCCCCCGAACCCAGGGTCAGGGCCGTGGCCACGATCTTGGCCAGGACCAGCACGGCCATCAGCCGCAGATCCATGCTGGCCCCCAGGGCTCCCTCGATCACCTCGTAGCCGTTGCCCATGACCTGAGGGAAGACCAGGGCCACCAGGCCCACCAGGATCCCCCCCACGGCCGGCTTGACCGGCGCGGGGAGGCGCAGGCCGTCGAAGCCGTCCTCCACCAGGTACAGCATCCGCGTATACAGCACCCCGACCAGGCCCGCCAGCAGACCCAGACCCAGGTACCAGCCGAATTCGGCCGGATGCACCAGGGTGTGCCCGGGGGTGGCGAAGGCCGGGGCGTTGCCCAGCATCGCCCGGGAGATGGCCGCGGCGGTCACCGAGCTGAGGACCACCATCGAGAAGGAGCGGGTGGCGAACTCGCCCAGGATCACCTCCAGGGCGAAGAAGACCCCGGCCACCGGAGCGTTGAAGGTGGCCGAGATGCCGGCCGCCGAGCCGCAGGCCACCAGCAGGATGACCCGCTCTTCGGGGCTGCGCAGCAACTGCCCCAGCTTCGAGCCCAGGGCGGCCCCGATCTGCACGATCGGCCCCTCCCGGCCCGCCGACCCTCCCGAACCCAGGGTGATGGCCGAGGCCAGGGCCTTGACCACGGCCACGCGCCCCCGGATCCGGCCTCCCCGCAGGGCCACCGCCATGATCACCTCGGGCACCCCGTGCCCCTGGGCCTCGCGGGCTCCGAACCAGACCAGCAGGCCGACCAGCAGGCCCCCGGCGCCGACCAGGAAGGGCAGAGGCACCGTGCCCGGCGGGATCCAGGTGAAGAAGAGCCAGTGGAAGGAGTCGATCAGCCAGCGGAAGACCGCGGCGCCACCGGCCGTGATGCTGCCCACCAACAGGGACAGGATCACCAGGCGGAAGACGTCGTGGGACTCCAGCCAGGAACGGCGCAAGCGCCGAAGCGAGAGCCGCCCCCCCTTCAGGAGGCCTTCGAGTTCGCGAGGTGGCGTCATGGACTGAGCGCGCCGCTAGGACTTTCGCACGGGCAGGCGGACCCCGCCGATAATCACACCCTCCGAGTCGGACTCGATCCGCCCGGGAGGACTGGCCTTCCCACCGGTCAGGTAGTCCCGCCCCCGCTCCAGGTCCAGCGGTCCGGGAACCAGGTCCTGGACCTTCCCGTCCACCCGGACCTGCAGCCGGCCCTCCTTCCAGCCCTGGATCTCGCCCTGGGGAACCAGGGGCCAGCTCCGCATGGCCTCGGGATCGTAGAGGTGGACCGCCAGGTGGTCGCCCTCCTTCATCTCCAAGGCCAGCCAGCGGCCGTCGGGAGACCAGGAGATCGCCTGGGGGCGATCCGACCCGGCCGGCTCGCCGACCAGGAGATGAGCGGCTCCCTGGAAATCGACCACGGCCACGCGCCCTCCGAAACCTCCGAACAGGACCGCGGCGCGGCGTTCGCCGGGCTGCCATTCGGCCCGGCTGACCTGGCGGGAACCCAGGGCCTCGGCCATGCCCGGACTCAGGGCCGGCTCAGGGCCGGACTGGCCGGAGTGGATGCGATACAGGCCAAAGGCCTGACCCGGTTCGCCCGGGGGGACCCAGAAGACGGTGCGCTGGCGACTGGGGCTCTGGCCCCGGAAGGACGGCGTCCGATACCCGAAGAGATCGACGGACCGCGCGGCCTGTTGCGGGGTGGCCCCTTCGAAGAGCTTGCCGAAGACCCCCTCCAGGGGGGCACGCACGGGCGCGCCGAATGCTTCGGCCGCCGCCACGTCCCGGATCCGCTGGACGGCGCCCTGGGCGTCCACGACCGTGTAGTGGGGCACGGGAAAGCCTGTCCCCCAAGGGTCCTTGTCGCTGCGGACGACCAGGCGGCCGGCGGCGTCGAACTGACTGGAGCCCGCCGGGTTCTCCAGGGAGGCCAGTTGAACCGGCCCATCGGGTCCCGCCTGGTGGACCTCGAAGGAGGTCAACCAGGTCAACTGACTGCCGTCGGCGGAAAGCTCAGGCGAGCAGGCTCCGTGACCGCGAGCGACCTGGTGGAAGGTGCCATCCCCGTCCAGGCGTCCCACCACCTGGCCTCGACCATCCCCCGGGTCGCCGACCACGGCCAGGTCGCCGCGATCCGAGACCGTCACGTCCAGAGGGCGGATTCCCTGGACCGGAACGGCCCGCCGGGTACCGGTGGCCACCTCCGTCAGGACGACCGAATCCCCCTCCAGCTCGGCCGCGAAGGCTTCTCCCGGGGACAGGTCCGAACCCCGCGGCAGGCTCAACGAGCGCCGCAACGCGTCCGCCGGATTGTTGCCCAGGGGGCCCATGCCGGTCGAGGTGCTCACGTGAAGGTCCGCCTTTCTTCTCTGTTCCTGTCCAGACATACCCGAAATCCTCCGGACAGGCAAGCCGACGCTGTTCCCCTGAATCCGCCGCCTACCGTGGCATTCGGCCGTCGATCCGGGCCCGTCTGCGTCGTCAGGCGCACCTCTGTGGTGCTCACGTAGTTTCCAACTACGCTCCGCTCCT
>Ga0334888_1000134_pt1 | contig 119169 bp, 114 predicted proteins | sample GraSluR1_MG_FD_207227 | JGI IMG/M metagenome (GOLD analysis project Ga0334888, IMG submission 207227) | Sludge microbial communities from methane-producing bioreactor in Wageningen University, Netherlands - Granular Sludge_3_08-R1 | ecosystem: Engineered > Bioreactor > Anaerobic > Unclassified... | reverse complement strand
GTATCCATAGGTGTAGTCTTACCTCCTTTTTTAAAAGGATACTTTGGTTGAGTATTTTTAGGTAAGTCTACACCTTTTTTATGTTAAAGGGCAAGTTTTAAGATACCACAGTAAATTTTACACTAACGAAATTACCGATAAGCTTGACAAAATACAAATGGTGGGGTACTATAATTATATAAAAATAGAAAATAATTCTATATTATAGAATTTATTATGAAATTTACTATTTTGTGTAAATATTTTTTATCAGGAATAATTAACTAAAGCCTTTTATTTAGTTAATTCTCACTAATTTTCTTGGTCATTTAGAGGTAGAATATTATAGATAAAAAAATTATTGCATAATATAATGGCATCTAGATTTACTTAGATATTTTTTTCAAGATATTCTATGCCAGGCAAATTTAGTAACTCATTTTTTTGAACATTCTTATGACTAATTATTATGTTCTTTGAAAAATATATACTACCCCCTATTCCCATTTATGATTAATATGCATTATAACCAATAATCTATAAAAATATTCAGAAACTGAAGTCTATCGGATAATAGAAAACTCGTTCTCTAAGGGGCAGACATTACTTCAGATGTTCTTATTAGCCTGCTAAAAAATAGAGTAGATATAAAGTAGAATTAGTATTTAGTCAGTTTCTAAATAATCAATTTAAACAAAGTGTCTAACTAACTTTCCAGCTGAAGTAAATGTTTTTCCTCCACGAGCCCAATGAGTTAGTATATAAACTTTTAAAACTATCTTTACTCTAATCACTCAAACAGAACTGAGGAATATTAGGGAATAAAGGCATAAATTAGCACGAAATAATAAGGTTAGCTTTGGGACAATATCGGCTATAAATTTTTATAGTTCTTCTTATTCCTATGTTTCCTATGTTCATATGAACTACGAAGATCTGTAAAGAAAACTGCCGAAGAAAGAAAAGGAGGTGAATGATAATATTCATAAGAATACAGAGTAAAAACATAATGATAGTTTATTAATTAAGGAGGAGAATAATAATGTTAAAAAGGATTAGATTAATAATGATTTTAACAATCATTATTGTTTTTTCATTCACTGCATTGGCAAGTGCTACTACCTTTATTAGGATAGCTACAGGAGGTTCAGGCGGTAACTACTACCGTATTGGTGCTGGGATGGCTTCCTTGTGGAATGATCTTTTTCCTGATTTACAAGTTTCTATACAAGCTACTGGAGGAAGTGGTGCAAATGTGGATTTGATTGCTGATAAGGAAGTAGAAATAGCATTTGTAGGAGCTAATCCAGCATATGAAGCGTATAACAATTTAGGACAATGGGCTGATCGCCCCGAAGGTCGCTATAAAGACATGCGTTTTGTATCCCATGGATATCCAAATCCTGAAAATTTTTTAGCCATGGAATGGGCTCCTGAAATTAAAAACATGCGCGATCTTAAAGGCAAACGAGTTTCTATTGGAATGATTGGAAGTAATGATTTAGTTTATTGGGAGCAGATTTTACAAGTACTGGGATGGACTATGAATGATATTATTCCTGAATACACTGTACATCAAGCCTGTATAGATCAGGTTCGTAATCGTCAAATTGATGCAGTTTTTTGGACCGATGCAGCTGGTTCTGCCAGTATCACAGAAATAATGGAAACCGGTTTTGCCCGATTTATCGATATTGATGAAGATGTTGTAGAAGCTATGACTAAAGATACTTTAGATTTTCCCTTTACTATTCCTCCAGGTTCATTTCCCAATCAAGATCAACCGGTGAAAACTTTTGCTGGATCAGCCATAATGATTGCTCATAAAGATGTTCCAGATGATATAGTTTATGACTTAATCAAATCTACCTACGAAAACCAAGATTTTCTAATAGATATACATCCTATTATTGAATATATGGTTTTAGAACAAGCTTTAAATGGTCAACCATTTGAATTACATCCCGGTGCCGAGAAGTATTATCGGGAAATGGGAGTTTTGAAATAAACACACCACACAATATCAAAAGAGATAGGGGAGGAGGAATCGCCTCCCCTATCTCTTTATAATTATAATATATAATATTTAAGAAAGAAAGAATAGAGAATAGAAATATGATAGAAGAAGCAAATATGTCAAAACAGGCAATTAATGACGATGATTATATTGATGTAGATAAATTAAGTGGCGAATTATCTGAACAACAAAGTAAAATGCGCGTATTAAAGGGGAATTGGTCGTTTTTAGTATCAGTTGTAGCCATTGTAGCTTCATTATTCCATCTTTATACTGGTGGATATCGGCCTTTTCCCGCTATGGTACAACGACCTATCCACATGGCTTTTATTCTTTTTCTTACCTTTACGCTGTATCCATCTTCCGATAAGATAGATAAAGAAAAAAATCCTGGATTACTAGATATAGCATTAGCTTTTATTGGAGTTTGGACATCAGTTTATTTAGTTGTAAATTACCATGCCATTGCTATTAGAGGCGGCTATGCTACCGGGCAAGATATTTTAATGGGGACAATATTTTGTATAGTTATTCTTGTAGCTGCGATTCGGGTAATGGGATGGATTATTCCCATTTTATCTATAATAGGAGTTTCTTATTTATTTGTAGGACCTTATATGCCTGGAGTTTTACAACACGGTGGTTTTGGTCTTCGAAGAGTTATAGCCCATATGTATATGGGCATGGAAGGACTTTTTAGTGCTACTACCGGGGTTTCAGCAACTTATGTTTATCTCTTTGTACTTTTTGGAGCATTTCTAAATAAATCTGGAACAACCAAACTTTTTGCTAATTTAGCTTTGGCAGCAACAGGACATACTCCTGGTGGACCAGCTAAGGTAGCAGTTATTGCTAGTGGTTTAATGGGTACTATTCAAGGTTCTTCTGCTGCCAATGTAGCAGCTACTGGTCCTTTTACTATTCCTCTTATGAAAAGTCTTGGATTTAAAAGCCATTTTGCAGCTGCTGTTGAAGCTGTGGCATCCTGTGGCGGGCAATTCCTTCCGCCTGTAATGGGTGCTTCTGCTTTTATTATGGCAGAATATCTGGGTAAGCCATATTCTTATGTAGCAGCAGGAGCTGTGCTACCTGCCATTCTTTATTATGCTGCCGTATACTTTCAAGTTCACCTGAGAGCCAAAAAAATAGGGCTAGAAGGATTCCCCAAAAATCGGTTACCTGCTATAAAAAAAGTTATTTCAGAACAGGGACACATGCTGTTACCAATTGTCATTCTTATCACTATGATGGTCTTAAAATATACTGCTCTATTTGCAGCTTTCTTTTCTACTATGGGAATTGTTGTAATTAGCGCTTTACGTAAAGAAACAAGAATGAGTTTAAAAGATATTATTGAAGCTCTGGAATTAGGAGCAAGAAATATTATACCCACATCAATATGTTGTTGTGCCATAGGTTTTGTAGTTGGCAGTGTTTCACTTTCCGGTTTAGGGATGCTTCTAACTCAGCAGATTGTCAAGCTAGGGGAGAGTTCATTAATTTTAACTTTATTCGTGTCAGCAATTTCATCATTAGTGTTAAGTATGGGTTTAGATACTACTTCAGTGTATATTATAACTGCAACTTTGGTAGCACCTGGTTTAGTAAGGCTGGGAATAGCTCCTCTGGTAGCCCATCTTTTCTGTTACTATTGGGGAGGAGTATCAGCCATTACCCCACCGGTAGCTCTAGCAGCTTATGTTGGTGCAGCGATAGCTGGATCTGATATTATGAAGACTGGTTTCACAGCAATGCGGTTAGGCATGGCTGCTTATCTGGTTCCATTCTATTTCATTTATCATCCTGCGCTTCTTCCACGGGGAGAACATGGCTTTTTGGAAGTTATCGTTGCATTTGCAGTAGGGCTAGCAGCTATTACCTGTATGGGGATATTAGGTGAACAATATCTTTTCAGAAAAATACCATGGTATAAATCATTGATTCTAATAGCTGCAATTATTCTTATCATAAATCCAGTCTTTATTACAGAAGTAATTGCTATTATATTACTAGCATTGGTAGTATTTAGTGAGTATATTTATATAAAAAGAGAGCCGGTATTAACTAAAGGCAATCCAGAGTAAATATTTTTCGGAAATGAAAATGATAGTATTATTGGAGTTTAGTTTCCTTCATTTAAAATTATCTAACTATTGAGGATTGATTGTCATTGACTAATAAATTATAATGGAAAAGTGATTATCACCCAGTAAAATATAAGAACAATATAACATTTAACTATTTTTTGATAAAGTTTGAAACTATATCAATTTTAGAAAATCTTAATAAACGCTTACCTAAGAAATTTATGTCACTAATTAGCTTAATCAATGAACCTAGACAAGATATCTTTACTAATTCCAACAGAGTATTTTTCTACCCTGAAAATAATTCTATTGAAAAAACAGAAAAAAGGAGAAAAAAGTGCAAGCATCCCATAATTATTTAAATAAAAATTGGTTGCTGGATACTAAAGAGGCGCAACAGCTTTATTTTGAAGGAGCCATTCCCTTACGGGGAAAGGAAGGTATTGTCGATGTTCATACTCACCATAATTTAAGGCAGATTATTGAAAACAAACCATTTCCCAATATCTGGAGAGCGGAGGTTCTGGAAGATAAAGAAGAATATAAGAACAATGACCATTATATTATCCAGCTTGCCTCCAAACTTGATGGTTTTACTCAATCCTTTGCCAGGAATAATAATATTTCTGATTTTGAGAAATGGATGGCACTGGCAAGGATATTTCCCCAGATGGAGGGAAATCATGTTCACCAGTGGATGCATCTTGATTTAAAAAGGATGTTTGATATTGAAGATTTATTAAGTGAAAAGACTGGAGAGAAAATCTGGCATAAAACCAGAGAACAATTACAAAAGGAATCATTTTTGCCACAGAACATATTGAGAAGAGTGAATGCTCGCATAATTTGCACCACAGACGACCCCTGTGATGATTTACGTTACCATGAACAGTCCCGGGAGATTCCCTGGATTAAATTTTTTCCTACCTTTCGCCCGGATGCCTATGGTAATATATTTGATCCGAAATGGAGAACCAATGTTGAAAAAATCTGTCAGCTTACCGGTCAGGATGTTACTCTAAATGGACTGGTGGAGGGATTAAGAGCAAGACATGCTTACTTTGCTAAGATGGGGGCTCGTGCCAGTGATCACGGTTTATTAGAACCATATGGTTTAGAAGTAGAGCAAAAAAGGGCTGAGCAAATTTTTCAGGAGGCATATGAGCAAAAAAAATCTTTCAGTATCTATGACCATGAAACAAAAGAATTTATTTCTTATCTAATGCATCAATTTTGTGCCATGAATCAAGACGCGGGAATGGTAACTCAAATTCATTATGGAGCGGTAAGGAATACCAATCAGTATTTATTTAACAACTGGGGCCCGGATGTAGGAGGGGATATAGCTGCTGAACATACTAATGTTGTAGAAAATTTACAACCACTTTTATCTAAGTTTTTTAGTGGAAAAGATGAAAAAGAAGGGCACCTGGTCTTATACTCCATGAACCAGATATTTTTCCATACCAATCTAATGATAGAAAGGGCTTTTCCTAATGTTCATACTGGTTTTCCCTGGTGGCAAAATGACAACATTTATAACATGGAACATTATCTGTTGCATCTTATCTCTGCCTCTCTCTGGTCTTCCAGTGCTGGTCCAGTTTGCGATGGAAGAAAAGTATTGTCGGAAGGCAGTCGCTTTGAAGTATTTGACCGTATTATTTGCCGGGTACTGGGAAAATTGTGGTCTATCGGGGCAATCTCTAAAGAGGGTGCTTTTAGAGCCAGCAAAGGACTGATGGTAGAAAATCAATTGAAAATATTTAGTCTGCAAAATTTGTTATAATGAATAGCAGAATCTTGTAAAATATAATTATCCATAATGAAAGTAAGGAGAACGATAATATTGGAAAAAAGAATTATAAATATATTTTTAAATATTTTTGATAAACAATATGATGTTTATCCTTCTTCTGTAAAGGAAAAGGATAAATGTTATTTCTTTATGGTTAAAGATAAACAAAGAAAATATCTGGCAGTAGCAGGCTGGCCTAAAAAGTTACAGGATTTAAGATTTAATGCTCATGAAGAAAAAAAGATGAGTAACAGCGAGCAGGATTTGCTATTTAAAGTTTGCCCTTTAACGCATGACAATTTAAATATATTACAACTTATTTTGGATTATCTCAAACCAACTTGCAGTAACAAGTCCTCTTTGCCCTCCTTTGGTACCGGAGACAGATTGGGTATTGCCACCCCGGCTCATATTCAGGCTTTTCAGGAGAAAGACATCTTCCCGGTTCTGGCTCAATTATCTACCAGAGAAATTACCAGAACAGAAAGTAGTTTACAAAGGGTAATGGATAATGCAATCTGGGGATGTTTTGAGATGGGTTATGAGGGACCTTTCGGTGCCGATGCAGATCATATTAAGGATTTTGATAATCTCCAGGAAGCAATTAATTGTGGATTTACACTATATACCTTAGATCCCTCAGATTATATTAATAATGATATAGATAAATATAGCACAGAAGAGATAAGACGGAAGTATCAGGCATTAACAGATAAGGGAGAAATGGAAAAGAGATATCTTGATCGAGAATTTCAAATAGGAAGAAAAAAAATGTATTTTAATCAGGACAATCTAGCTGAAATTGTATTAACCTATGGAGAAGCAATCAAATATGTAGTAGAATGCTATCAATTTTTAACAGAAAAAAATAAAAATGAGTTTGAACTAGAAGTTTCTATTGATGAAACTCCTGGTTCTACCTCTCCTTTAGCTCATCTCTGGATTGTTTCTGAATTACAACACCGGCATGTTAATTTCCATAATTTAGCTCCTCATTATATTGGAGATTGGGAAAAGGGGATTGAATATATCGGAGATGTTAAAACCTTTCAAGAAGAATTCAAATTACATTGCCAGATTGCCTCTCATATGGGAGGATATAAATTATCATTACATTCGGGAAGTGATAAATTTTCAGTATACCCTATTTTTGCTCGTGAAACCAATAATTTCTTCCATATTAAAACTGCTGGGACCAGCTGGTTGGAGGCAGCCAAAGTTGTTGCTCTTTGCCAGCCAGACCTATATAGGGAAATTCATAACTTTGCTTTATCATGTTTTGATAGAGATCGTTTTTCTTACCATCTCTCCACAAATTTAGAGAAAATACCTGATATTGACAGATTAAAAGACGAGGAACTAGTAACCTTATTTTCTAATAACAATGCCCGACAATTGATTCATATTACCTACGGCTCTATTTTGAGGGAAAAGGATAAAGAAGGACCATATAGATTTAGAGATAGAATTTACCAAACATTGTCTGTCCATGAGAAAATTCATTATCAGGCAGTAACTCAGCATATCAAACATCATTTAGATTTATTAAGTATTTAACCATAAAATATTATATTAAAAAGTAAAGGAGAAGCAATAATATGAAGGAGATATTAAAAAAATTTAGTTTAAAAGGGAAAAATGCCGTTATTACTGGAGGAGCCGGAATACTGGGTTCGGTTATTGCGAAGGGTTTAGGCAATGCCGGTGCTAACGTTATTATTGCTGATATTGTGGATACAAAGCCATTAGTGGAAGAATTACGTAAAGAAGGTATCAACAGTAAGGGATATTATTTAGATGCTATGAATGTTGAGAAAATTAGAGAATGCAAAGATGAAATATTAAAAGATTTTAAACAGGTAGATATTTTAATTAATGCAGCAGGTGGAAATCAAAAAGAAGCTACTACTTCTGAAAAATTGTCTTTTTTTGATTTGCCGGTAAAGGCGCTGGAAAAAGTAGTAGGCCTAAACCTTTTTGGCGGAGCAATCCTAACTGCTCAGATATTTGGTAAAGAAATGTTAAAAAATGAGGATGGCGGTTCCATTATTAACATTTCTTCCATGGCCGCATTCCGTCCTTTAACAAGGACTGTGGGTTATTCAGCTGCAAAAGCAGCAGTCAGTAATTTTACCCAGTGGCTGGCAGTTCATTTTGCCCAGGAGTATAATCCTAAACTTCGGGTAAATGCCTTAGCCCCAGGTTTCTTTCTAACAAATCAGAATCGCTTTTTACTTACAACCGAAGAAGGTGGATTAACAGAGAGAGGTCAGTTGATTATTGACCATACTCCTATGGGTAAATTTGGGGATCCAGAAGATTTAATTGGTGCCTGTATCTGGTTAGTATCTGATACTGCTCGTTTTGTTACCGGCATTGTGGTACCCATTGATGGTGGTTTTAGTGCTTTTTCTGGAGTATAATTTAGTATCTGGTTGTCAGTATTGGGTATCGAGTTTAAAATATAGTAATTAGTAATCGGTAATAAGTAATAAATAACAAGTAAAAAAATAAATAAAATACAGTATTATTATAGCATTACGTATAGTGTATATAGTTAATTCAGTAGATAGTATTTGGTAGCTAATAAAATACTAAAGATTTAAATATTATTATAAAATATACTTAACTAATACAAAAAACTCAGTATTGGATCTAAAAAAACAGTATTGCATTATGCTAAAAAGGAATTTTAGACTGAAAACTACAAACTTTTTAATAAAGGAGGAGATTAAATGGTAAAATCACAGATTGGTTTAGTAGGATTAGGCGTTATGGGTCAGAATTTAACCCTGAATATGGAGGACAAGGGTTATTCTATATCAGTTTATAATAGAACAGCTGCCAGGACTGAAGAGTTTGCTCAGGGGAGTGCCAGAGGCAAAAATATAACTCCAACCTATTCCTTGGAAGAGTTTATGGCTTCTTTGGAAAGACCAAGAAGAATTATACTATTAGTACAAGCAGGACAGGCTGTAGATGATTTTATCGAGAAACTGATTCCCTTAATGGATGAAGGGGATTTAATTATTGATGGGGGGAACTCCTTTTTTAAAGATACCATTAGAAGAAACAAATATCTGGCAGAAAAGGGATTTCTCTATATAGGTACCGGTATTTCTGGTGGTGAAGAAGGTGCTTTAAAAGGGCCTGCCATTATGCCTGGTGGTCAGGAAGAAGCCTACCAGCTGGTTCAGGATCTATTGGAAAAGATTTCAGCAAAGGCTGTAGATAATAAACCATGTGTTTCTTATATTGGTCCTCATGGTGCCGGTCATTATGTTAAAATGGTACATAATGGAATTGAATATGGAGATATGCAACTGATCGGTGAATGTGTTTGGGCTTTAAAAAAAGTATTGGGCTTAACCTCTGAAGATATTGCCGAAATATTTCAACAGTGGAATGCTCCTGATGATGTTTTATGCTCCTATCTGATTGAAATTACCGCAGAGAGCATGAGAGAAAAGGATAAAAAAGCAAATTATCCCTTAATTGATGTAGTAGCAGACATTACTCGTATGAAAGGAACTGGCACCTGGACAGTGCAGAGTGCCTTAGAGCTATTGGTCCCCATTCCTACTATCACTGCTGCAGTATTTTCCCGAGAAATGTCCCAGGATAAAGATTTAAGAATACAACTGTCCAGGATATTACCCTCTTATCAGGGTGGAAATAGACCGATGGAACGGGAAATGTTTGTTCAGACAGCTCATGATGCTCTTTATATAGCTAAATTATCTTCCTATGCTCAGGGGATGGCCTTGTTACAAGCAGCATCAAAGGAATATCAATTTAATTTAAATTTAAAGAATATTGTAGAAGGATGGCGTGCTGGTTGTATTATTCGAGCCCAGTTTTTAGATGAAATAACTAAGGCTTATCAAGAGAATCCTGATTTAATAAACTTATTGGTAGCTCCACGTTTTTTAGAAGTAGTAAGGAATAATCTGGGAAGATTAGCTACCTTTATTGACCTTGCCCACCAGGCTGGTGTTCCTGTTCCGGCTATGGATAATTCTTTTGACTACATCTTGCAGTTGAGTAGTTCCATAATGGTTTCTGCTCAGTTAGCCGCTATTCAGAGAGACTATTTTGGAGCCCATGGTTATTTCAAATTAAAAAGCACTGTTGATCCTGAGATCATCCTTAATAAGGATAATAAATGGAAAGAATTTCATACTCAATGGATGCTTCCTGGTAGACCGGAAGAAGAACTGTAATAATAGTAATCGGTAATGAGTGATAAGTATTTAGTATTTAATGTTGGGTAATTTGTAATGAGTAATACAAGAATTTCTAGTAGTGAAAATGGCAAAACAGTACAAAAAGAGATAAGGAATCACAAAGATTTAGAAGCTTGGGAAAAAGTATAGAGTTAGTATGTAATATTTATAAGAAAAGTGATTCTTTCCCAAAAGCAGAGTGTTATGGTTTAACAAATTAGATAAGAAGGGCTGCAGTTTCTATTCCTTCTAATATTGCCGAAGGAGCTGTCAGAAAATCCAAAAAAGAATTTATCCAATTTCTATATTTTGCTTTAGGATCATCAGCTGAGCTCGAAACACAAATTATCATTGCTAGTAGATTAAAATATTTAGACAAATTAGATGTTTTAATAGAAGAACTCAAATTTATACAAAAAATGATATATGGTTTGATACGTTATTTGAGTAAATGAATCTAATAACTATTCACTTATCACTTAATATAGGGGGTATTTATTATGCTATTTATAGAAGAACTACTAGGAGATTTAGCGGATGATCAAATAAGAGAGGCAGTAGCAGAAGCGTTCAAAGATTTTAGCCAGATTAAAAAAGTATTATTGATTCACCCGGACTATTCCCGGGTGGATTTTACGGATCGTCTTGTTCCAATTATTTATCGGGAATTAAAAAAGAAACATGCAACTCAGATTGACAGCCTTAATGCGGGTGGAACTCATCGCAAAATGACTGAACAAGAAATAAGAACTAAATTAGGCTTAAAAGAAGAGATTGTATTTACTAACCATTATAATCATCAGTTTGATGATCCGGAACGGTTGGTTCAGGTGGGAGAAATAGATTCCTCTTTTGTTTCTGAACAGACCAAACAACAATTAAAACAATCCCTACCAGTGGTAATAAGCAAACTTATTCTGGATGATTATGATTTAATTATTGCTTTAAGCGGTACTTCTCCACATGAATCTGCTGGTTATGCAGGTGGATTAAAGGTATTCTTTCCCGGAATTTCGGGGCCCGAAGTAATAGATTTATTGCACTGGGCTGCGGTACTGGTTGGTATACCTGAAATTATTGGTACAATTGACAATCCAGCACGAAGAGTAATCAATGAGGGATCTTCTTATATTTTCAAAGCAATTAAGGCTCCTGTTATTTCTTTTAATATGCTTTTACAGGAGGTAGAAAATAACAAAGTTATTCCCAAAGGCCTGTATGTAGGAAGTGGTTACCATGGATTCCAGGAGGCATATCAAGCAGCTGCGTTAGCTAGTTCTAAAATTCATATCATTTATATTGATCAATCTTTGGAGCAGGTAGTTCAGGTTATGGATTTGTGTTATGATGAATTCTGGACTGCAGGCAAAGGTTCTTATAAGCTGCAGAGTCCCGGCGTGATGGCTGAGGGCGGGGAAATCATTATCTATGCTCCCCATATTCGCCGTTTTCATTCTCAGAAGGATATGGAAAAGAGCATTAGAGAACTGGGTTATCATTGTAAGGATTATGTTCTGAAGTATTTACAGAAATTTCCAGATACCTCCCGTAATGTTGCTGCCCATGTTATTAATGTTCGTGGTTCAGGTATTTATAATCCAGATGATGGTAAAGAGAAATGTGATTTTCAGGTCATCCTGGCCACCGGTATTCCTGAGAGTGTCTGTCAAGATGTTGGATTAGGCTACCGAGATCCAAATACAATTCATAAAGAAGACTATATGGCTTCTAAACAACTCTGGATAGAGCATGGTGGAAAATATCTATATCAATTAAGAAAGAGCTAATATCACAAAATTCTTTTACCATGAAAAATCATCTTTAATATTACTCAGACAAATTTGTAAATTACTTATTATGTGGATATTTTTTAATTGATAATAAAGTAATAGTAAAAGTTATTATAAGTTGAGAAGGAGGTTTATTCTAAAATGGTGAAAGCAGTTATTGCTCAGTCAGGCGGACCTACCTCTGTCATTAATAGTACTGTTAAAGGAGCGTTTGACATACTTTTTCAATCAGATCGGGTGGATCGGGTACTGGGAGCAAAAATGGGAATTTTAGGGGTATTACAGGGGCAGCTTCTTGATATTTCTACTCAGGATAAACATCAAATTGAGTTATTATCTCAAACCCCTTCAGCAGGAACTCTAGGGAGTTGCCGCTACAAGATAAAAAGCGAAGAGGACCTTGAACGCATTGTAGAAGTATTCTCCAAAGAAGATATTGGCTTTTTTTTCTACTGTGGCGGAAATGATTCAATGGATACTGCCTTTAAGGTAAGCAAAGTAGCACGGGAACATGGTTTAGATTTAGTATGTGTTGGTATGCCCAAAACTATTGACAATGATGTAGGGGGGTCCCTGCAATCTGATGGCACCTTTGCCATCTGTGATCATAATCCCGGATATGGTAGTGTAGCCAGAAATTTAGCAATAAATATTTTAGAGGCAAATGAAGAGAATAAAGCGAGTTACACCAGTGACCCAGTTCTGGTTATTACCGTTATGGGCAGGAAAATCGGATTTATTCCTGCTGCAGCACGTTTGGCAGATCCACAGCGAAAAATACCTTTACTGTTATTTTTACCAGAAGCTCTTTCTAAGGATGATAGCCAATCTAATTTAGAATTCATTACGGAAAGGATTAATGAAAAATTAAAGGAAGCTGGTCGCTGTATAATTGTGGTTGGTGAGGGAGTAAATCTTGGTGATTTATCTGTATTAAAGGATAGCTTTGGTCATGCTCAGTTCAGTGCCAGTGGATCAACGGCAGGTAATTTACTCATAAATTACTTAAATGGCTTGGATAGACAAGATAAGCAAGGGAGAGCAAAAAGTCGGCTTATTGTACAAGGTATTGCCCGAGCTGAAAATCCTGGAACAAGACAAAGACGGGAACTGGCCTATGTATCAGAAGTAGACCGGGAAGAAGCCTATCAGGTAGGTGCTTATTCAGCTCAACTGGCATTGCAGAATCAGGATGGCTATATGGCTACCATCATCAGGGAAGCAGGAAATTCTTATAGGGTAAGATACGATAAAGTCCCCTTAGATGTGGTGGCCAATGCTGAGCGTAAGTTCCCTAAGGAGTGGATTGCTGAAAATAAGAGTGATGTAACTGATGATTTTTTGCACTGGGCTAAGCCCTTAATTGGAGGACCATTACCTGAATTTACCAGCTTCAAAGATATTTTTATTTCCCAAAAATGTGGAAAATATATACCAGTGGGATATAGAATCAGTAATGAGTAATAAGTAATGAATGATTAGTAGTTTTACTTATAAAAAGCGTTTATCACTTATCACTGATATAAAGGAAGGAGAGAATAAATGTCACTACCAAGATTGACAGCTCAACAGATTAAAGAAGATCCGGAGCAACAATTAAGAAATTTTAAGAAGACCAAAGACTTTTTAATCGCTATTGATACCGATGGCTGTATTACTGATAATATGAATGGCAAGCAAATGTTAATTTTTCATCCCCATTTTATGGAGTTCTTTCAATTATGGGGCATTGAATCATATTTTAGAGAAGTAGCAGAATATTATAATCTTTTTTCGGTAGACCGGGGTTGTAACCGCTTTATTGCTATACAACTCACCCTGAAGGCTTTACGGAAAAGAAAGGATGTACAGGAAATTTTAAAGGAAAAAGACATTGACCTGCCTGAAAGTAAACCATTAGATGACTATATCAAATTTGCTGAAGAAAATAAGCTGGGCTTAGGAAATCCCAGTCTGGAAGAATTTATTGACAAACACCCTACCAATTTTACCTTATATAAGTTGTTAGGCTGGAGTGAAGCAGTAAATCGCACTTTTCCCTATATTTCAGCCAAAATACCACCCTTTGATGGTGTTAAGGAATGTCTTGAACTCATGCATAGAGTTGCGGATATTCTGGTAGTATCAAAAACACCTTATGATGATCTAGCCAATTACTGGGAGGCACAGGATATTGCTCAATATGTACAACTAATTGCTGGTCAGGAAATGGGATCTAAAGGGCATCACATTGAGGTGGCTAAACAAGCAGGCCATCGCCGTGATGATCAGGTATTAATGTTAGGAGATGGGAATGGTGATTTAACAGCAGTAAAAGCGAATAATGGCCTTTTTTATCCGGTTTCTCCCGGATATGAGCAGGAATCCTGGAATAATTTCCCGGAAGCACTAAAACGCTTTACTCAAGGAGCATATAAGGGAGAGTTTGAGGATAAACTTTTAAGAGCGTTTGAGCAGGTATTATTAACTTCAGCACCCTGGGAGAAGAGCAATTATAACCATATTTCTACTTATAGAGAGAAACAAGAAATTAGAAAGGTTCTCTATCAGGGGTTTAATCCGGAAGGAAGATTATTGATTTTATAGTATAATGAAGCTGCGTCTGGTTTTTATTGGGAAATTATTATAAGACTAAGATAAGGAATTTCAGTCCTAAAGGTGAAATATGTTTGATTTTTTTGTCATAGGTCATATCTCCTTAGATGAAAATATTTATCCCCAGAACAAAGAAAAGAATGTGGGAGGTGCTATCCTATATTCTTCTTCTGTTTATTCCTCTTTAGATTATAAGGTAGCCGTATTAACTAAGTTATGCAAAACTGATTATGACTGTATTCAGAAATTAAATATTCCTGAAAATAATATTTTTCTCGTCTCTTCCCCAAAGACTACTTCTATTAGAAATATCTACCTGGATGAAAGCCGGGAAAGAAGAATAAGTACAGCTCTGGCTATTGCCCAGCCCTTTTTAATTACGGAAATCCCCAAAGATTTAAAAGCCAGGGTTATTCATTTTGCCAGTCTTATTTATGGAGAATATCAATCAGAACTGGTTAAATTCTTTTCTGATAAAGGGAAAATTGCAGTTGATGTACAGGGATTTTTACGGAATGTTGGAGAGGATGGAAAACTTTTTTATAAAGACTGGAAGGAAAAAGAACAATATTTACCATACATCGATTTCTTAAAAACTGATGCTGCAGAAGCTGAATTTTTAACCGGTCGGTCAAATACCAGAGAGGCGGCAACAGTACTTTATCAATGGGGTGCCAAAGAAATTATCATTACTCACCATAGTGAAGTGTTAGCTTATGATGGATTTACTTTCTGTCACTATCCTTTGAAATCAAAAAATTTATCTGGAAGAACAGGAAGAGGAGATACCTGCTTTTCAGCCTACCTCTCTGAAAGATTGAATAAAGATATTGATCACTCACTCCTTTTTGCGGTAGCCTTAACTTCCATTAAACTGGCTAATCCCGGACCTTTTCGAGGATCCAGAGAAGAGGTAGAAAGTTTTATGAAAAAGAATTATTGACCATATTTTTTTACTCACTCCCTAATCTTTCTCCCATTGAATTACTTCTATTAATAAGTTAACTATCCGTTAATTAATGGAAATATTTTCAATCTAATTGAGTGTTTATTATTATTCCCAAGACAAGAAATATTATTTATGTTATAATAAAATAGTTTATTATTTAAAACAAAAGGTTTCAATAATAAAACTATGGAACAATCCGATTACTTCAAATATCCGGTTCACTCTGTGAAATATATTTTCTCTATTATTGAATTATTAGCCACTGGTAAAATGGAATATTCTCTCTCTGAGATAATAAAGGAAACCAACCTTTCCAAAGGAGTAGTCTACAGATTATTAGGAACTTTGAAATCCCTGGGATATTTAGCTCATAATCCAGAAACCAGAAAATATTATCTTTCCTACAAATTTGCCAAGATTGGCATTTCTTTAAATGAGCGTATCCGGATCCTGGAGATTATTCCCCACATGAAAAAATTAGCTCAGGAATATAAGGAAATGGTTAACCTGGCAGTTCTGGAGCAAGGCAGGGTAGTCTATTTACACAATATTGAATGCCCACATGCCCTAAGACTTGATTTTAAAGTTGGCACTTACCAGCCTGCTCACTGTACTGCTTTAGGTAGAGTACTATTGGCTTATCAGGATGATAAAACAATTTCCAATATTTTAAAAAAAAATAGATTGAAGTCTTATACTGCAAAGACGGTCACTGATACAGCTCAACTTATTCAAATCCTCCAAAAAATTCGGAAGGAAGGTTATAGTTTTGTCAGTGAGGAGTATCGTCCTGGTGTATGTTGTGTTGCTGCACCCATTTTTGATGAACATGGCGGTATCGTTGCCTCCCTGAGCTTCAGTCTTCCTACTGCTCGTATGAGTAATGATATATTGGAGAGAATGGTTAAATCTCTTAAAAATCATACTGATAAAATAAAGTTACCACAAATGTTTAAGACTGGATAGATAATTAAGATATAAAAATAAAGATAAATTCGAGATTAGAAGAGGGGTGAAGAATTGAAAATTAATGATATTTATGAAGGAAAACAAGGAGAAAAATTATTTCTATTAGGAAATGAAGCGGTAGTAAGGGGGGCGCTGGAAGCCGGGATTTCCTTTGCCTCAACTTATCCTGGTACACCTTCTTCCGAGATTGGCAATATTCTTATCAAAATTGCCCGAAAGTCTGGATTATATTTTGAGTTTTCGGTAAATGAAAAGGTAGCTCTGGAGGTATCTGCTGCCGCTGCAGCCTCCGGTTTGCGCTCCTTTGTTTTTATGAAGCATGTTGGTCTAAATGTTGCTGCAGATGCTTTAATGAGCACTGCTTATACTGGTGTTCGGGGAGGTATGATAATTCTTTCTGCTGATGATCCTTCCATGCATTCTTCTCAAAATGAACAGGATAACCGGATTATGGCTCAACTGGCGGGAATTCCAGTTTTAGAGCCTTCTAATCCCCAGGAAATGAAGGATTTTATGATATATGGTATTACTGTTTCAGAGCAATATAATATACCGGTGATGATTCGTACTACCACTCGTGTTTCTCATATGCGAGGAGTAGTTCAGCTGGGACCGATTAAATCTGGAAAGAAGGAAGGATTTTTTAGCAAAGAAGAAACAAGATTTAATATTGCACCCGCTTTTGCCCGTAAACTGAGACAGGAGTTGGTGGAAAAACTGCAAAAATTAGAAATAACAGGCAATACCTCACCGGTTAACAGGGTAGTAAAAAAGATTAGTAACAGTAAAGTAGGAATAGTTTCCTCCGGTGTTTCCTTTAACTATGCGCTGGATGTTATCAATGAATTGTCTTTACCGGTGAATATTCTTAAGTTGGGTTTAAGTTATCCTTTCCCCAGAGAATTAGTTAAGAAATTTATAAGTAACTTAGAAAGCATAATTATTATAGAGGAAGTAGAGCCAGTTTTGGAAAAAGAGATGCTCTCCTTATTAGGGCAGGAAGGATGGCAAAAAAGAGTTTATGGTAAATTGGATGGGACACTGCCTCGCATCTACGAATATAATCCCGATATTATTTATCAAGCCCTCACTCAAGTGTTAAATATAGAAAGACCAGCAGAGAAACCGAATATTGAATTTAAGGATATTAAACCACCGTTAAGACCACCAGTACTATGTCCAGGATGCCCGCATCGCTCCACAATTTATGCTATTAAAAAAGCAGTCCAGAATTTGAGAATAAAAAAGGAAAATATTATTTATTCAAACGATATAGGTTGCTATACTTTAGCCATGCAGCCACCCTATAATATGGCTGATTACTGTATCTGTATGGGTTCCAGCATTGGAGTTGCCAGTGGATTGAGTAAAGCTACCAAACAAAAGGTTGTTTCTTTGATTGGAGATTCAACCTTCTTTCATGCCGGGATTCCGCCCTTGATTAATGCAGTGCATCAGAAAGCGAATATCATGGTGGTAATACTGGATAACCAGATCACTGCTATGACTGGTGGCCAACCGAATCCAAGTATTCCGATAGACGGGTGGGGAGAGGAAGTTCCCGCTATATCTATTGAGGAATTGACCAGAGCTACTGGTGTTGGCTATGTAAGGATTATAAATCCCGAAAATCTAAATAAGGCCGTGGAAGTTTTTAAAGAGGGATTACAGTATGAAGGTGTGTCAGTAATTATTTCACGTTCCCCCTGTATTATGTTAAAGAAGGCAGAAACAGAAAAATTAACCTATCAGGTTAATCAAGAGAGATGTACTCGCTGTCAGATTTGCCTGAAACAGTTTACTTGCCCAGCTCTTTTTAAAAAAGAGGATGGATCAATACATATTAATTATTTATTATGTACCCAATGTGGTTATTGTATTCAGGTATGTCCGCAGAAAGCAATTGAGGTGAAAAAATGAGCTTAAAGAAATGTTATCAAATTTATATGATTGGTGTAGGTGGACAGGGTACCATCAAGACTGCCACTATCATCGGAGAGGCAGCAATGGCCCAGGGATTAAATGTGGTGATGAGTGAAGTGCATGGAATGGCTCAGCGTGGTGGAACTGTTGTTACCGAATTAAAAATAGGAAATGCCTTAAGTCCCCTAATTGAAAAGTATTCAGCTGATCTATTATTAGCCTTTGAACCCTCTGAATTATTAAGAGCTACAAGAGTAATTAGGAAAGACACTCATATTATTGCCAATTGTTCAACCATTGTGCCCTTTACTGTTTCTCTGGGTATCTCTGAGTATCCAGATATAAATCAAATTCTGACAAGGCTGAGTAAAAAGGTAAATAATTTATATCTAATTGATGCTGAGAAAATAGCACAAGAAGCAGGGCATATTATTACCGCAAATATAGTAATTTTAGGAGCAGCACTTACTACTACCAAATTTCCGGTCAAAAAAGAGGCTATAATTGAATCTATAAAGCAGAATTTACCAGCTCACAGTATAGATATGAATATCAAAGCTTTAGAAATGGGTTACCAAGAATTTTCTACTGTTTCTAATAAATTAAAAAATGTTAGCTTTAAATAAGATAGGTGATAAGAAAGGAGGAAGAGATGGAATTAAATAAAAATCTAAAAAAGGTTAGACCTTCCGGAATTCGAAAGTTATTTGATTTAGCCCAAAACAGAAAAGATATAATCAGTTTTGGTATCGGTGAGCCAGATTTTATTACACCTGACCATGTTCGCGAAGCTGCCAAGCAAGCCATTGATGACGGCTATACCCATTATACCCCCAATGCGGGTTTTTATGATTTGCGAGAAGCCTTGGCACAAAAACTAAGAGCAATAAATCAAATTCCAGTAAAGACAGAAGAAATAGTAGTGACAGCAGGAGGTACTCAAGCTTTATTTTCCGCATTCTATGTCCTGCTCAATCCTGGAGAGGAATTAATTGTTCCTGATCCCGGATTTCTTGTTTATGGATCCCAGGTCAGTTTAGTCGGAGGTAATCCGGTATACCTTCCTATTCGGGAGGCAAATAATTTTCAGATTGATCCTGATGAATTGAAAAGTATGGTTACCTCAAAAACAAAAGCTATCCTCATAAATTCTCCCAGTAATCCTACCGGAATGGTAACCAAGGAAGAAGTATTGCAAGAGATTGCTAAAATAGCGATAGAGCATAATTTATTTGTAATCAGTGATGAACTTTATGAAGATATATTGTTTGATGGTAGAAAACATATCAGCATTGCCTCTTTTCCAGATATGAAAGAGCGAACCATATCTATTTTTGGCTTTTCTAAAAGTTATGCCATGACTGGTTGGCGCCTTGCTTATCTTGTCTGTCCAGAATTTTTAATTAATGAGATAATTAAGGTACAGCAGAATACAGCGGTTTGTCCCAATTCAGTTACTCAGAGAGCAGTTTTATATGGATTACAACATCAGGAAGAGACTCAACTTAATATAGAAAATATGCGCAAAGCTTATCAAGAGCGACGAGATACTCTTATGACTGGATTCAATGAAATTAAAGGTTTTCAGTGTCTTACTCCCGAAGGTGCCTTTTATGCTTTTCCCAATATTACTGAAATAGGGAAAAGTTCGGAAGAATTATCCATATATTTACTGGAACAGTGTGGAGTGGTAACAGTACCGGGAAATGCTTTTGGTCAATATGGAGAAGGCTACCTACGCTTTTCCTTTGCCACTTCACTGGAGATGATCAAACAAGGTATAGAAAAAATCAGGAAAGGTATTGATAAATTGTAAGGGATGATGCACGATGAAAATATGAACTGATTGCTTTGTAACGATGATGAAGGAGGATATTGATTCTATATGATCAACAGTTTTAAACAGTTATATCGGGAAATAACCGTCATGGGCAGACAACGGATTGTGGTTGCCGGGGGAGAAGATCTGGAAGCCCTGAAGGCAGTAAAAGCCAGTTATGATCAAGGATTTGGTGAGGCTGTATTGGTAGGTCAAGAAGAAGAAATTGACCATTCATTACAGGAGCTGGGATATCGGGATCGTTCTTTTATTCAGGAAATTATTGCCATTAAAAAGGAGGAAGAGAAGGCTCCGGTAGCGGTGGAAGAAGTAAAAAAAGGGGGCGTTCTGTTAAAGGGAAGAATAAAGACGGCTACCCTTCTGAAGGTTGTGCTGAACAAGGAATCAGGGTTAAGAACTGAAAATCATGTCAGTAACGTCTTTATCTTTGAAGATCAAAGGGAAAGTAAAAGCCGTCTGGTTTTATTGAGCGATGGAGGCGTGAATATCAAACCGGATTTACGGACCATGGTTTCTATTATTAATAATGCAGTCACTGTAGCCCAAAAATTGGGCATTGAAAAACCCAAAGTGGCCTTACTGGCAGCCATCGAAGATGTGAACCCGGATATGGAAGAGACCCTGCAGGCCGGTATTCTGGCCAAGATGAACCAGAGAGGTCAGATACTTGGTTGTATCATTGATGGCCCATTAGCACTGGATAATGCCATTTCGGAATATGCAGCGCAAAAGAAAAGAATTGACTCTCCCGTTGCCGGAAAGGCTGATATTCTAATTGTTCCGAATATTGTCTGTGGTAACATTTTAGGAAAAAGCATCATTTATTATACTAAATTTCCTCAAGGAAACCTGGTTGTCGGTGCTGGGGTACCAATTATGATTCCTTCCCGGGCAGACAGAAGCGAGGCTAAATTAAATTCCATAGCCCTCTCTATATTATGTAGCAGATAAAGCTAAATCATTAAAGGTTACCCCCATCTAATTCTCTTTCTCTTATGTTATAATAGGCTTAGCTTTTTTAAATTATTGTCCTGAAGAGATAACTATGCATGAACATATTCACCGGCCAAAGCCAAATAAGAATAATAAAAGTAATAAGAGAATAGTTGGCGCTATTATTCTTAATTTCATGATCTGTCTGGCAGAAGTAATTGGCGGACTATTATCAGGGAGTCTTGCTTTAATTGCTGATGCATTACATAATTTTAGTGATGGTATGGCCATACTAATAAGCTATCTGGCCAGAAAGATAGGAATGCGTGCTCCGGATTCAAAGATGACTTTTGGTTATAAACGGGCAGAAATCTTAGCTGCCTTACTGAATTCTTCGGTAATAATTGTAATTTCTTTTTCCCTATTCAAGGAGGCTTATTTACGTTTTAAGAATCCTCAAGACATTACCATATCCTTAATGCTCGTAGTCGGTGCTTTTGGTTTTTTTGCTGATTTAGTCAGTGTCTATCTACTTCATCCAGAAACTCACCAAAACCTGAATATGCGTTCTGCTTATCTGCACTTGTTAGGTGACACACTTTCCTCAGTTGGCGTGATTGTGGCTGGTATTATCATTTACTTTTACCGTTTTTATTTCATCGATTCACTTTTAACAGTTATTATTGGTTTATTTATACTTATTCAGGGGTATCAGGTTTTAAAGCAAAGTACCCTTATCTTAATGGAAAGAGTTCCTGTACAAATTGATATCGAGGAGATTAAAAAGAAAATTGAATCAATTCCTCAGGTCAACAGTCTTCATCATACTCATGTCTGGCAGATTGATGAACAAAAATACCTTTTTGAAAGTCACATTACTCTAAAACAGGATATGAAGGTAAGTGAAGCAGATCAGATTAGAAAAAAAGTGGAAGAAATCCTAGCCAGTGATTTTCATATTTCTCATCCTCATCTCCAATTAGAATTTAGTTATTGTAATAATCAGAAATGCGAATAAATATACATCAAAGAGAAAGGAATATTTAGCATGATTGAACGTAATAAGTTTGGATTAAATAGGATTATCTGTCCTACTCTGGATATCAAGGACTTTTTTCAGCTGGCCAATGATTTAGGATTAGGATATGTTGAATTACGCAATGATTTACCTGCTAATGCTAATAAGATAATTGATAATTACTCTACTCAGGAAATCAGGCATCTATCCAGACGTTATAATATTCAAATCTGTTCCATTGATGCAATACAGCAGTTTAATTACTTAGAAGAGATAGATAGGGTAAGGGAAGAGTTAAAAAATCTGCTGATATTAGCCCAGGAGATTAATTGTCAGGTTCTCATTATGTGTCCATTTAACAAAGCTGATGTTTCCCAAATGCCTCGAAGTCGGGAAGTATACTATAAAAAGACAGTACTGATATTAAAAGAATTACTTCCTTTATTCCAGCAGAATGGCCTTATGGGGTATATTGAGCCCCTCGGTTTTGCAACCAGTTCTTTAGCTTCCATTATTTTAGCCATGAAAGCGATTAAGGAAACAGGATATGAAGGATATAAAATTGTATATGATACCTTTCATCATTTTCTTGGACCTGATGATTTAAACTCCCTCAGTAAGGAGTACGATATTAAATGTACCGGATTGATACACGTCTCAGCGGTCACTGCAGAACTTTCTCCTGAACAGTACAGGGACGAACATCGAAATATGGATTTTAAAAGGGATAAACTAAAGAATAAAGAACAGATAGATTTCTTTGTCCAACGAGGATATGATGGTATTATCTCTTTTGAACCTTTTGCTGAAGAAGTACAAAAATTAGAGGTAAAAGAGCTAAGAGAGTTAATTAACCAGACCATTGAATATTTAAGTTAATTTTTCCATAGGAATCGATTTTATTATAATTATGAATGGGAGTAAATAATTTTGGGTAATGCTTATCAAATAGCCTTTCTGGGTCATTATACTAAAGATACTATAGTGTCTTCCACTGGTAAAAGAGTAATCAATGGAGGTGCTTTTAATTACGGTGCCCATGTAGCTGCTGCTATGCGTTTAAAGACATTGGCAATTACCAGGCTTGCACCAGAAGATGGTGGAGTAATTCAGGAGTTGGAAAAAATGGGAATAGATGTTTCGGTTGAATGGACCCCCCAATCTACCTGCCTTAAGCTGGTATATCCCTCTGAAAATCCGGATGAAAGAGTAATTTATGTCAGTAGCTGGGCGGGAGCCTTTAGCGCAGAAGAAGTCAATCCTATAGAAGCAGAAGTGATTGTGGTTGGCGCATCTATGCGGGAGGAGGTTCCTTCAGAAATTATTAAATTGTTAGCCAGAAAGGAATCAATTTTAGCGGCTGATATACAGAGCTTTATCCGCATTAATGATAATGGAAAACTCGTTGCCAGACCATGGCTGGAACAAGAAGAAATACTATCAAATATTGATATTATAAAGACCGATGCAGTAGAAGCAGAATTGCTTACTGGAAAAAAAGTTATTAAAGAGGCAGCTCTATTGATACATGCTATGGGTCCCCGAGAAGTTATTATTACCCATAAGGATGGCGTACTGGTGTGGGTTGAAGGAAAATTTTATGAAGCTTCATTTTATCCAAGGGAATTAAAAGGAAGAAGCGGAAGAGGTGATACCTGCCTTGCTTCCTATATATGCAAAAGAATTCATTCTTCACCCGAAGAAGCAACGATTTGGGCAGCAGCATTAACCAGCCTCAAGATGGAAGCAGAGGGACCATTTCGAAGACCTATTACCGATGTGGAGATGCTAATTCAAGAAAAATATCAACAGTGAATTATAAAATAATTTTTACTCAGGGAAAAATTTTTTGCCAGAGATGTTTTATTTTTATTAATGATTCACGGGAGTCCTGAGCAGGTGAGTATTCAAAACCGATAAATCCTTGATAATGTTTTTCTTTTAATAATTGAAGTATTGAATACCAGTTAATTTCACCTGTACCAGGTTCATGACGTCCCGGAATATCGGCAATGTGAAAATAACCAATGCTGGGCAGGTATTTTTCAATCACTTCTTTCAAATCAAATCCCATGGTGCCAATATGATAAAGATCAGCCAAAATTTTTAGGTGGGGATGATTGATTTCCTGAATAATCTTAAATGCTATATCGATATTGTGTAAGTAATATCCGGGATGATCTATTCTGGTATTAAGTATTTCTAATAACAGGGTGATAGAATCGGGGATTATGTTAATCGCTTTTTTTAAAGCGGAGATAATATTATAGTATTTTTCTTCCGGGGATAATTCGGGATAACTATTTTCTACCTTCCCTTTTTCTCCCAATTGATCAGTGAGTAACATTAAGTTAGGGCAATTCAATTGTTGGGCAATTATAATTGCCTCTTCTAAATCTGAAAAGACTTCATGGTGGGTAGTGCTGGCTATTAAGCTTCCTAGGCGTTGACCACTAAAATTTACTACCTTAATATCATACTTTTGATCCAGAGAATTGATTAAAGGAATATCTTTATCTCTCCAGTCCCAGAATTCCAAAAAAGGAAATCCGACTTGAGAGATTTCCTTTATTTTTTCCGCCAGAAGTAATTCAGGATAGAGCATTTCAATACAGATTGCCGGTTTCATAAATCTTCTTCCCAGGGCAATAAGTGCAAACTTTTCTGAGGCAATTTTATACTGACCTCCTCACCTTTTTGAAATAATTCACATTCTTGAGGATTTGATACTTCCACAGTAACCAGCTGTCCAGCAATATCTACCAGATAAGTTACCTGATTGCCAAGATATACAATCTCGTGAATAGTACCAAAAATAGTATCCGGCTTCTTTTTTTCCAGTCCGATTGATTCAGGTCGTAAGACAAGTAGAGCCCTGTCATCCTTGTTAAATGTTTTATTTACTTCAGATATTACAATCCTTTGACCCAATAGATTAATTACTACCTCTTTGTCTGAGATTACCTTTTCTATAAAGGTATTTAGAAAATTAGCTTTGCCAATGAAATCTGCTACAAACCGATTATTGGGACGAGCATATATTTCCTGTGGGGTTCCTATTTGCTGGATTCTTCCATCTTTTAAAATTACTACCCTGTCGGAAAGAGACATAGCTTCCAATTGGTCATGTGTTACATAAATAGAGGTAATCCCGACTCTCTGTTGTAATTTTCTGATTTCCAGGCGCATAGTAACTCTCAGTTTGGCATCAAGATTGGAGAGTGGTTCATCAAGTAATAATACCTTTGGTTCCATAATTAAGGAACGAGCCAAGCTAACTCGTTGCTGCTGTCCTCCGGATAATTGAGAAGGAGAGCGATTACCAAGTTTTTCTAAACCAACCAGCTTCATGACTCTTTCTGCCTTTTCCATAGCTGCATGATGGGATTCACCATGAATTTTCAATCCATAGACAATATTTTGAGCAACAGTCATATGAGGGAAAAGAGCGTAGTTTTGAAAAACCATAGCAGTAGGTCTCTTATTAGGAGGAGTTAAAGTTACTTCTTCCCGATCAATATATATTTTACCGGAGGTTGGTAATTCAAAACCAGAAATCATTCTCAGTATAGTAGTCTTTCCGCAGCCGGAAGGACCTAAAAGAGTGACCAGTTCTCCTTCTTTAACTTTTAAATTTACCCTATCAACAGCAGTAACGGCATCTCTACTGCCGCCAAAGATTTTTACCAATTCTTTCAATTCCAAAAAATCATTTTTCATGTTCGATCCCTTCTGCTTATATACTTTTAATTTACTCAATAATAGTAGTCAATCTAACGCCTTTGCCAACTCTATTTACCAGAAATTGTATAACACCCAGAGCAATTAAGATGATGATAATAAGAATAATACTCATAGCAGCAGCACGAGCATATTGGGTATTATCTACAAAACCAAGTATAGCAATAGTAACAAGATTCCACCTTCCAGAGACAACAAAGATGATTGCACTTATGGCAGTCATGGCTTTTACAAAACCGAATGCCAATCCTGAGAAAAAGGCAGGAGCAATCATAGGCAGGGTAATTTTACGAAAGGTAGTATTACTGTCAGCACCTAAATCAGTAGAAGCCTCTTCAATAGCCGGATCAATTTGCTGTAAGGCTGCAATGCCAGAACGAATGCCAACTGGCATATCCCGGAAAATTAATAATATAATAATAATCCAGGCAGTTCCGGTTAAAATAACCGGCATTAAAGCTGATTTTTGATTAAAGGCGAGGATATAACCAATTCCAACAACTGTTCCTGGAACGGCGAAGGTTAGCATAGATATAAATTCCATTAGACTACGACCAATAAATTTTTTCCGAATAATTAGATAAGAGATAAACATTCCCACTATCCCGGTAATGGGTGTAGCAACAGACGATAAAAACACAGAATCATAGAGGTAATTTTTACCAACTTCGAACATTTCTACATAGTTCTTTAAGGTCAAAGTTGGATTTACGCCCCATAAGGTTTGAAAGGATCCATATACAATAGTACCGTAAAATAACAAGACAATTCCTGCATAAAGGATACAGGCACCATAGACTGGTAATTTAATGAACCAATTTAAATTTTTTACTGTAGCACCGGTTGGTTTACCGGTAACTGTGACATAAGATTTTCGAGAAACCCAATATCTTTGAAGAAAAAAGGCAGTAGCAGTTGGGAGAAGCAATAACATAGCTAATGTAGAGCCACGGGGAAGATCATACATTCCGGTAATTTGTAGATAGGCTTGAACCGAAAGAACCCTGAAATTACCGGATATAACCATAGGATTACCAAAATCAGCCATTGATTGAATGAAGACTAATAACCAGGCGCTGGCAATACCAGGAGTTGCCAGTGGTAGAGTTATAGTTGAAAATACCTTTGCCCAGGAAGCTCCTAAATCCATTGAGGCTTCCTCCAAAGAAGGATCAATGGCCTGTAATACTCCATATAATACCATAAAGGCGGTAGGACTATAAGCAATAGTCTCCACTAAAACAAGACCTGCTAATCCATAGATGGAATAATTACCAATTAAACTTTTTAACCAGGGAGTTAGGCTTCCTGCTCTCCCAAAAAGCAAAATAGCAGCTAGGGCCACTACAAAAGGGGGAGATATAATAGGAAAAGTTGCAGTAAGACGGAAAAAATTTTTAAAAGGGAGGGGAGTTCTAGTCAGGGCGTAGGCAAAAGTAAATCCAGCTATTGTTCCAATAGTGGCAGTGTAAATACCCAGAAGTATACTATTGATAAATGGTTGGATGAAATATCTCTTGGAAAAAATAGCAATATAGTTAGAGAAATCCCATTTTCCCCCAATATACATACTGTTTTTAACAACCTGAAATATTGGAAATACAATGAAGGTAATTAAAAAATAAAAAATAATTACGATAAGGAAAAAAAGTATTGGTTCCTTCCAGATTATTTTTAGCTGAGCGATTATTTCCTTTATTTGTCTATTTTTAGTACTACTATCCATCTTATATTCTTTTCTTTCTTAATTATTAATTATAAGCATCTTTATTTCATTCAAAGAAAAACATCTTTTATTTTAGGAGTTTGATCCAAAAGAACCCCTGCTACCAATCCAACATGTTACATACCAGGTGGATTGGTAGCAGGGGGATAATTAATCAACTGAGTAATAGCAAGTATTAGAAAGATTATTTACCAATTCTGTCTCTCCAGGCAGCAACCCATTCATCCTTGCTTTCACCAGCCAGGATATGGTCATAATCAATCAGAAAAACTTCATCCAGGGTAACCGATCCTTCGGCAACAGTCGCTTTGGGATTAACCGGAAGCCTACTGTATTTCTGAAATAGATCTTGAGCTTTGACTTGGAAACACCAGTCAATAAACTGTTTTCCTAATTCTGGTTCAGGGCCTCCTTTGATAAGTGAAAGTCCGCCTACTTCATATCCAGTTCCATCTTCAGGGAAAGTCATAACTACAGGATAGCCTGTATTAATACCCTTGGCTAAAATATCATGGGAAAAAGCTATCCCTACTGCAATTTCACCTAATCCGACCATTCCTATGCAAGCTGTACCTGACTGAGTATATTGGAAAATACTATGTCGGTCAAATTTTTCCCACCAATCAAGAGCTTTTTCCATACCCCACATCTGAACCAGGGTAGCAAAGGTAGTATAAGCGGTGCCTGAAGTATAAGGATAAGCTAAGGCTACATTCTGCTGCAATTTGGGATGAAGCAGATCATCCCAGCTCTTTGGTGGTTCCATGTTGTTTTCTTCCAAGAAATTAGTATTGGTAACAAATCCAATTGCACCACTGTAAAATCCAGTCCAAGCCCAATCATTAGCATGGAATAATCCAGGTAATTCAAAATCAGTATTGGGTTTGTAGGGCTCCAGTAGTCCTTTAGAAGCGGCATTAATATGCGAGGTGTTGGAGCCAGCATGCCAGACGCTGGCTTGTGGATTACTGGCCTCAGCTTCAATTCTGGCTAGGACCTCACCAGAAGACAATCTCACCCACTGGACATCTATGCCAGTTTCTTCTTCAAAGGCGTCAATGTAATATTTGGCTTCTTCTGTGTCAAAAGCGGTGTAAATATGCAGAACTTTTTTCTGAGCTAATACATTTCCATTAAGGCATAATAGAAGTATAAGTGAAATGATTAAGGTAGTAAATAGAAATTTTCTCATAAACATAAACCTCCCAAAATATTATTTATTTTAACGGTTTAATGTACATTTTTGTCAAAGGCATTTCTAATAGCTATCTTACTGAAGTAGGAGTTATAATTAATATTTGAACAATCTTTATCTTTCCTGTCACACCACCTCTTTTTTACCAGTATTATTACTTTTTAATAATAAATTAACCTATTAACCATTGTGACACAAAATGGGATATTTTTCAATTAAAGTGTAGTAGAAGTAATAAAAAAATAGGAAAAGAAATTAATCTTTGATAATATATATTATATCAAAAAAATGTTATCTTATAATTAAGGAGATAGAAGAATACCGAATATTTATTCGGTATCAGAAAAAATATCAGATACCCACAAGTATTCTGTTCTAAATTAAGGGATAATACAATATATACTCAGTTAACTTTTAAAAAAATGTCAGTACCATATAAACCAACTTGGTGGCTTGGGGGAAAGAGGGCTTATTATAAAAGAGTATTACCCTAAAATATTTAAGGAATTAATAAATATTAAGCTTAATATCAATTATAGGAGTTTTCAAGGGGAAGGATTCCCCTTGAATACCCTGAGGAGAAAATATTGCTAAAAATTATCATTCCTCAGGATAAATAAAACATAAGGAATGGTGTTATTATTATGAAGTTTTTATCCCGGGAGTACCAGGAAATTAAGAGTTTTATTACGGAAAATTATCAAGTTATTATCGTACTAGGAGTAGCAACTCTTTCCCTTACCCTACAGTGGTATAGACCTATCAGATCTTCGCTAGCCTTAAGCTATATTTTCTATTTTATAGTATTACCGGTTTTTGTTATTCGCTTTGTATTGAAAGAGAATCCTTTATATTACGGTTTTGGTTTAGGGAATTATCGTATCTGGTTAAATTATGTGGTTATTACTATAGTTATATGCATACCTGTTTTGCTTATTGCCTCCCAATTTTCCCAGATTCATCAATATTATGGAAAGGGATTTGACTACTATGAATTCTTCAGCCTAACAGTACCAACCCTATTAGCCTGGGAGTATTTACTAAGAGGTTTTTTGCTATTTGGACTAAAGGAAAGATTTGGTAAGGCAAGTATTGTCATTCAGATGGTGCCCTTCGTATTAATGCATCTGGGTAAACCTGAGATAGAAACACTATCCTGTATCATAACTGGTTTATGGTTTGGATGGATTGCCTATCGGGGAAAGTCATTTTGGCCAGCCTTTCTTATTCATATTTTTATCAATTTTACTGTTAAATATTTTGTAACTTTATAACATGATAGCAGTTCATCAGGTGTATGGAAGAGAGAATTAGAAGGTTTGAATAAGCCAAAATTACATTGTATAATATAAACGGCAAGAAATGTAAGTTTAAACAATAAATTTTTCTTAACCTTTTGAGAAAAATAATAAAGTTAATTTAAAATAAGAGAAGAAATATAGAAAGAGAGGAGGTGAAGAAATGAGAAATAAGGGACTTATTATAATAGCTATAGTTAGTCTTCTAGTATTTTTTCTAATAAGTAGTGCGAATGTATTTGCCAATAAAGTGTATATTAATGGTATTGATGCGGATTATCCTCCCTTTGCTTATGTGGATGAAAAAGGGAATCCAGCTGGTTTTGATGTAGAATGCCTAAATTGGATTGCCAAAGAGATGGGATTCGAAGTAAAGCATCAGCCCACTGCCTGGGATGGCATTGTTTCAAGTTTACTAGCAAAAAAAATCGATATGGTTTATTCTGGAATGTCCATCACGCCAGAGAGATTAGAGAAGGTTGATTTTACTATTCCATACTGGGAGATTGATCAGGCACTGTGTGTTAGAAAAGATTCAGACCTTAACATTATTGCTGCCTTATGCGGCGATTATGTTGTAGGTACACAACGGGGATGCACGGCAGCAATGTGGATAGAGGATTATTTAGTAAATACAGGAATACTAGCAAAAGATAATTTAAAGTTATATGAAGGTTTTTCTTTAGCTGTGCAAGATTTAGTCAATGGCAGAATTGATTCAGCAATGATGGATGATGTTATGGTAGAGGACGCTATTAGAAAAGAACAGCCTGTAAAAATTGTTGGCATAATCAAAACCGGCGAAGCTTATGGTATTGCAGTACGGAAAGAAGATCAGGAATTGAAAGAGATACTGAATGAAGGGATAGAAAAATTGAAAAAATCAGATGTATGGGATGAATTGATAATTAAATACTTTTCTGAACAATAAATAGATAGGGGTCAAGTTATTTCTGAGTAATAATGACTTGATCCCTGAAATTATTTTTATATATCAGCAAATGTTGATAGTTTTTATATAATTTTGGAAGTTAATAAGGCAAAGTGAAATAATGATGAGAGAAAATATTATGCTAATTTATCAAACCTATCCCTACTTAATTAATGGTTCTATAATTACCATTGGATTAGTTTGTGGTGCATTAGGTTTGGGTTTTGCGCTTGGTGTTCCCATGGCTGTAGGGCAGGTATATGGTAATAAATTTATATCTGGTGTAATTTCACTATATGTTTGGTTTTTTCGAGGATTGCCAGTTTTAGTTCTTCTTTTTCTTTTTTATTTTGGATTATTTACTCTTATACAACTTAATTTGTCTGCTTTTACTTCTGCTATTTTAGTTTTAGGTTTAAGAAGCGCTGCCTATCAGTCTCAAATTTTTAGGGGTAGCATTAAGTCAATAGGCGAAGGACAAATGCTGGCTGCTTTATCATTAGGTATGAAAAAGTATACCGCAATATTTAATATCATATTACCTCAAGCCTTACGAATTTCTATACCTGGTTGGTCTAATGAATATGCTATTTTATTAAAAGATTCCGCAATTACCTATGCTATTGGGGTAATGGAAATATTAACTAGAGCAAACTTTGTTGCTACTCGAACTTATCAACCTATGCCAGTTTATTTTCTGGCTGGAATTATTTTTATTATTCTAACCTATGGTGGAGTAAAGCTACTTAATATATTAGAAAACAAAGTCAAAACCCCTGGCTATGGAGAGGAGAGATAGTATTTGAGTAAGTTATCAAAAAATGCTAAAGCTATTTTACGGGTAGAAAATATATGTAAATGTTATAATACCAATGAAATACTAAGAGGAATTTCTTTCGAAATCAAAAAAGGTGAAACCAAAGTTATCATTGGTCCTTCAGGTAGTGGAAAAAGTACCCTTCTGCGATGTATTAACCAGTTAACCATTCCTGATAAGGGGAGTATCTGGTTAGAAGATGAAGAAGTAACCCAGCATATGAAAGACATTAATCGTTTTCGTCAGAAAATAGGTATGGTCTTTCAGGATTTTAATTTGTTTGACCATTTAAATGCCCTGAGAAATGTAGAAATAGCTTTAATTAAAGTGAAAAAGATGGATAAAAAAGAAGCCCAAGAAAAAGCAATAGAAGAATTAAGACGTGTCGGCTTAGAAAAACAGGCTCATTTATATCCAGCACAACTTTCAGGTGGACAAAAACAGAGAGTATCTATAGCGAGAGCCCTGGCTATGGATCCTATTGTTATGCTTTTTGATGAACCTACCTCTGCCCTTGATCCAGAACTTATCGGAGAAGTATTAGAAGTTATTAAGAATTTAGCCATGGGGGGAATGACTATGATAGTGGTTACCCATGAAATGGGATTTGCTCGTTCGGTAGCAAATGAAATTATATTTATTGAAGAGGGGAAGATTATTGACCAGGGAACCCCTCACAAGCTTTTTACCAATCCGGATCATGAGCGTACTAGAAAGTTTATCTGTAAAATAGCTGAGCTTTATGGAGAGACGGCCAATAATAAATGAATATTATGCATTTTATTTCTAAAATACTTTTACCTCCTTTATTAGATGGATTAGGAGTTACCCTGAGGCTGATTGTTTTTGCCATTCCCTTTGGTTATATATGTGGTATATTTATAGCTGTGGGTCGGGTATATGGGAATAAACTGGTTTCATTTTTTTGTACCTTATATACCTTATTTTTTAGAGGCACACCTTTGTTGGTGCAACTATTTATCCTCTATTATGGCTTGCCTTCTGTTAATATATTTTTATCCCCATTTGCGGCAGCAATTATTGGTTTTATTCTCTGCAGCGGTGCCTACCATTCGGAATATATTAGAGGATCTATTCAATCTATAAAAAGTGGGCAGATGATGGCGGCAGAAGCTTTAGGGATGACCAAATTTACTGCCATTTTATCCATTATTCTTCCCCAGGCTTTAAGAAGATCTATTCCTGGGTGTTCCAATGAAATAATTTATTTAGTAAAGTATTCTTCTTTGGCTTTTATGGTTACCTGTGTTGAATTAACTGGCGCGGGGAAAATAATTGCTTCACGTTATTTTGAATATACCTTAGTTTTTCTGGTGGTGGGTGCCTTCTATTTATTTATGGTCTCTGTGATTACTAAAATACTTCATAGTTTAGAGAAAAAACTAGAAATCCCGGGAATTGGATAGGATATGTTTTCTAAAAAAGCACTCTATTGCTTCTTAGCGGTATTTTCATCTTCAATGGCTATTTTTTTTAAGAAGATTGCTCTATTGGGTAATATCGATCCTCTAAGATTATTATTACAATTTATGATCATAGCTGCTATTATGTTAACTATAAATCTTCTCCTGTTCCAGAAGAAATATATTATCCAAATCAAGAAAATTAAAATTTCTGAATGGAAAATGATTTTCTTAGCAGGATTCTTCTTATTTGCTGCTTATCTAGCTAGTACTTATGGGCTCCGTTTTACTACCTCTATAAATTATAGTTTTATTATCAGGAGTACCCTTATCTTTTCTACAATTTTATCTTTCTTTTTTATGGGTGAAAGAATGTACTGGCAAATGTTATTATTGATTGTGAGTTCTTTTCTAGGAGTTTATCTGGTAAGTACAGAAGGTCAAATTATCATTCCAAGGGCTGGTGACTTATTTATTCTCATGGGTGCATTCTTTTTTGCTTCATTCGCCATGGCTCAAAAGATAGTTAATCAATACATTCCTCCCGAACTCATTAGTTGGGGTGTCATTTCAAGTAGTGCGTTTTATTCTATTTTAGTAGGTATACTATTTAAAGTTAATATTTTTTCTACAGATAGTTTGTTCATTATATGTATTATAGGTATTTTTGAGGGACTAGTGATTCTTTTTATGAATCAAGCCCTTAAAATTACCAGCGTGACCTATTATTACCTGATGACCATGCTTATGCCAGTCATAAATGGATTTCTGGGAATTGTTTTTTTAAATGAGTCGTTTAAGTTAATACAAATTTTAGGTGGCATCATACTGATAGTTAGCGTTATTCTTGCTCAAAGATTAAAATTCTGAGTATTAAATATACTCGATTATTTAATTTACTTTCTAAGTAGTTTAAACTACAATAAAATTATCAATCAAATCATTTCGAAATAATTAGGAGAATATCCAGCTTGGCTAAAATCGGGAAATTAACCATCCTACTTTTAATATCATCTGAAGAAGAAGAAAAAGAACTTATCAAAAAGATTACCCAAGCAGGCTATACCTATTGTATAGGTAAAGCTGGTACCATGGATAGCAATGCAGTAATTGGTGCTATAGAAACAGCAGCCAAAAGAGCAGAAATCATTCTAAAAGATAGCTATAGAGAAGAACATGCTCTTTACCATACTGCTTTAAATGCCTTAAGAGGTCTCTGCAGGGGGGAGATTGGCATTGGTAATCTACTGAGAACTGTAGGTGTAAAATTTGTGGTGTTAAGAGGCCCTATGGATACCACTAAAAAAGATTTAGGAGAATGGATAGCAGTAGGTATCTATGGCACGATAGGAGCACCAATCAAAGGATTTGAACATGAAGCCATAGGTCTGGAAATCAATCCTGTTTAGCTTTAATGATTTGATTAGAATGTTAAATTTGTATTTAAGAAAAATATTTACATAAAGAAAAAATAGTGTTAAAATAAAACTAAATAAAATAATATGCCCAGAGATATTAGTTATTAGGGGGAGCAAAGAGCTCCTCCTATTTTGTTTTAGTCTGAAAATAAAATGATTCAATAATGTTTATACTTCATATTCTATACAAATAAATATCAAATAGAAAAAGAGGAGAAAGAAATGGTAGAAGTAAAGTATCTTACCAGAAAAGGTATCCTGAACTTAAAACCCTATATTCCAGGGAAATCCATTGAAGAGGTCCAAAGAGAATTAGGATTGAAAGAAGTAGTTAAGTTAGAGTCCAATGAAACATCCATAGGGCCATCACCTTTGGCGATAGAGGCAATCGAAAGAGAAATTAAAAATATTAATTTTTATCCCGAAGGTACCAGTAGAGTATTAAGAGAGAAATTAGCAAAAAAATTAAATATCAGTGAAGATTTTATTATTATTGGTAATGGAGCAGACAATATTATTGACCTTACTGGCATGGCTTTTATTAACCAGGGTGATGAAGTTATGACAAGTGAAACCACCTTCCCTGCCTATGAAACCATTACCAAAATTATGGGTGGAGAGTTCGTTACAGTCAGATTAAAAGATTTCTGTTTTGATTTGGAGGCAATAACTAAAAGAATTACTGGGAAAAGTAAAATGATTTATCTTTGTAATCCCAATAATCCAACCGGTACAATTGTAAAGAAAAATTCAGTCGATAAGATGATGAGACAGATTCCTGAAGATGTCATTGTCGTTTTCGACGAGGCCTACTATGACTATGTAGAAGATAAGGACTATCCTGATAGCCTTTCTTATGTTTTAGATGGGAAGAACGTAATCATCCTGCGTACCTTCTCCAAAATAGCAGGGATAGCCGGAATTAGAATAGGTTATGGTATTGCCAAACCAGAATTAATTGGCTACCTAAGAAGGGTAGTTAATCCTTTTACTACTAATCGGCTGGCTCAAGTTGCTGCCCTGGCCTCCTTAGATGATGAGACTCATTATCAGCAGGTTTTAAAAGTAAACAAAGAAGGTAAGAAATATCTCTACCAAGAGTTAGATAAACTCAATTTATTCTACCTTCCCACTGAAACAAATTTTATTTTTATTGATTTAAAAGAAGATAGCCAATTATTTTTTGAAAAGTGTTTAAGAAAAGGAGTTATTGTTAGACCTGGAAAAATATATGGAACTCCTACTTTTATTCGGGTGACTATCGGAACTCACTCTGAAAATGAAAAATTTATTCAGGTTTTAACTGAAATAATTAGATAGAGTAGAAGAGCAGAAAGGAGAAATAGGTTTGAAAAAATTACTTACTGGTAATGAAGCCATTGCTGAAGGAGCAATGGCAGCAGGGGTGGAAGTGGTTGCTGGCTATCCTGGTACCCCCTCAACAGAGGTTATTTTAAGCCTAATGGCGAAAAGAAAAGAATTAGATTTCCATATTGAGTGGAGTATAAATGAAAAAGTAGCTTTTGAAATAGCCGCGGGTGCTGCCTGGGCAGGAAAGAGAGCCCTGGTTACTATGAAAATGTCTGGATTGAATGTAGCTTCAGATTCTATAGCCAATGTTGCTTATAGCGGTTGTACTGGTGGATTAGTTATTTTTGTGGCTGATGATCCGGGAGTACATGCCGGAATGGCAGAGCAGGATTCCCGGTATTATGCAAGATCAATGATTGTACCTATGCTTGATGTTGCTTCTCAGCAAGAATGCCTGGATTATGTTAAAGCAGCTTTTGACATTTCTGAAAAAATACAGGGGCCTGTTCTACTAAGATCAACCACAGATATTTCTCATACTGCCTCTGATGTAGAAATAAGTAAAAAAATGACAATTGAAAAGAGAGAAACATATTTTAAGCATGATATAACCAAATATACCAAAGCAGGCGCAGCTCTCTGTATGGCACAACATCGGGATGCACTTGATAGGTTAGCTGAATCCCTCAAAATTGGTGATTCTTATATTACTGAATCGGGAATTAAGGTAAATGAAACGCACTTTGCTAATACTAAATATGGAGTGATTTATAGTGGAGCGGTGGAGGGAACTCTGCGGGAGGTATTAAGGAGATTTCCAATAGAAATATCCTGGCTAAAGATTGGATTAGTACACCCTCTACCTGAGGATAGAATTAAGGAATTTTTAAAAACTGTTGACCGGTTATTAGTTTTGGAAGAATTAGAGCCACTCATAGAAACAGAAGTAATGAGATTGGCTTTCCAAATAGGTAAAAAAGTAGAAATTATGGGTAAACTTGATAAGACCTTATCATTGATAGGAGACTATTCCTTTACCGATATCAAGAAAGGCCTGGAAGCCCTTTACCAGAAAAAGTTTGCCATAGAAAATAATCAGGAAATAATTAAGGATACCAAAAAATTACAGGTTAAGCGCCCCATCTCTTTTTGTACCGGCTGCCCCCATCGAGGGACTTATTATGCCCTCAATAAAGCTATTAAAAATTTAAGGTACAAAAAAGATGAAATCATTATTACGGGGGATATTGGCTGTACTATCTTAGGAATGAATAAGCCCTTTGAAAGCTGCTGGACTGAAGTTGCTATGGGTGCCAGTATCGGTATGGCACAAGGATTTAAGTGGGCTGGCATAAAAAAACCTGTTGTCGCTACTATTGGTGATTCTACCTTTTTTCATGCTGGTATCCCCCCCTTGATTAATGCAGTGTATCAAAAGGTTCCTTTAGCTGTAATCATCTTGGATAATGGATGGACTGCCATGACCGGTTTTGAAGAAAATCCTGGAACTATTTATTTGAATGAGACTGATACCAAAAGAGTGGATCTTGTGAATATCTGCCAGGGTTGTGGAGTAGATAAAATTAATATTATCGATCCTTATAATCCTGAGGAATCTATAAAAGTTATTGAAGAAGCAATAGAATATCCTGGTGTTTCAGTGGTAATATCTCGTCGGGAATGTGCCCTGCAGGCAAAGAGAAGAAGAGTGAAACTTAATAAGTTCAAGGTTGATATAAGTAAATGTACCGGTTGCCGCATTTGTTTAAATCAATTAGCTTGTCCAGCAATGATATTTCATCCCAAAACTGAACATAGCAAAGCTTTTATGGAGATTACTACTGATTGTTTTGGTTGTGGATTATGTCAGTATACCTGTCCAACAGGGGCAATAGAGGTGATAGAAGATGTTGAATAATTTATATTTAGTTGGCGTCGGAGGTCAGGGAGTAATTAGATTAGGGCAAATCATTACAGCTTATGCTATGGAAGAAGGGCAAAAAGTGAAGTTTTTTAAACAAATTGGCATGGCTCAAAGAGGTGGAGCAGTTCATTGTGAAGTTAGAATAAGTGATGCATTTAGTTCAAGGATACCTCCTTATTCTGCTGATGTTGTTGCAGCTCTGGAAATGTCCGAGGCCCTAAAGGCTGCAGAATTTATTAAACCGGGGGGTACAGTCATTTTAAATAAGAGCAAGGTCTATCCCATAGATATTATGATAAATCCGGAAACATATCCCACATTACAAAAGATGGAAGAGGTTTTCAAAAAGTTGAAAGCTATGTTAATCAGTATAGATGCTGCCAATATTGCTTTACAGATTGGACTTCCTATTGCAGAAAATATCGTTATGTTGGGAGCTGTTTCTTTTGTTTCTTCTTTTAAAAAAGAACTAATGATTGAAGTTTTAAAAAAGAATATTCCTCATGAGATAAAAAAGAATACAGATGCTTTTCTGGAAGGATATAGAACGGCAGAAGGATTATTGATATGAAAAATATCTTTTATCCCTCTTCTGTAGCGGTATTTGCTTCTATGAAAGAGGGTAAAACAGGATATGAAATAGTAAAAAATGTGGTGGAAGGTGGATTTAAGGGAGAAATTTACCCGATAAGTCCAGGTAGTACCGGAGAAATATTCCAAGTAAAAATATATTCTGATTATCGGGATTTAGAGATTGATTTAGCAATAATAGCCATACCTGGTCAATATATTCCTCCTCTACTGGAAGATTTAGGCAAAAAGGGTACTAAAAGGATTGTTATTATATCCGCAGGATTTTCCGAAGTAGGCAACATAGCAGATGAGAAAAAGATAAAAAGGATTGCTGAAAAATATAAGATGAGAATTATTGGTCCTAACTGTGCAGGAATAATGAATACGGAAAATAATTTATTTGCCAGTATTGAAGTACGTGCTTTACCAGGTCACACTGCCTTCATAACTCAAAGCGGTGCCTTAGGTGGGGCTGTTTTAATGATGGCTGAGGAGTTAAATTTTGGTTTTTCTAAATTTGTTAGTTTTGGAAATAGGTGTGATGTAGACGAGATAGATTTAATTGCCTACTTTGAAAACGATCCTCAGACTAAAGCCATTGCTCTTTATATGGAAGGATTGATTAAGGGTAGAGAATTTTTATACCAGGCTGGTAAAACTGTTTCTACAAAACCAATAGTTGCCATTAAAGCTGGAAGAAGTAAGGCTGGCATGCGAGCTACTTCTTCTCATACTGGCTCTTTAGCTGGAGAAGACCAAATTTACGAAATCGCCTTTCACCAGGCTGGCATTTTACGAGTAGAGGGTGTGGAAGAAATGTTTGATCTGTGCCGAGCATTAAATTACTATACGAGAATCGAAGGCAATAGAATTGGAATTATTACTAATTCTGGAGGTCCGGCAGTATTAGCAGTTGATAAACTGGAAGAATTAGGTTTAGTTGTTACTGAGCCATCAGCAGTTTTGAGAAACAACCTGAAAAAGATTCTTCCTCCCCATGTCTCCTTAGGTAATCCCTTTGATCTGCTTGCCTATGGTGAAGCTGATAATTTTTGCCAAGTAAGTAAAAAAATTGCTCCAGAGTATGATGCCATTATTGCTATATTTGTGCCCACCTCTTCCATGGATTCTACTGTCATTGCTACTGCATTGGGAAAAATAAAAGAAGAAATTAAAATTCCTATTTTTGCTAATTTTATGGCTGGGAGATTAGTGAAAGAAGCGATTGAAGTATTGGAAAATTATGGTATTCCTAATTATAATACTGGAGAAAGATGTGCCAAGGTAATTCAAAAAATCTATCAACATACAATGACATTGAAAAAATTGGATAATGAGAATAAAATTAATTAACTGAACTAAAATGTTGATAATAAATTAAAGGAGTAAAATGCACAGACTTATTGAAAAAGCTAAAGGCGAGCACAGATCCTTATTGGAGACAGAAGCTAAAGAATTATTAGAGGAATATGGTATCACTGTACCTGCCTTTAGACTAATAAAAAATGAACAAGATATTAAAGAAATAAATGAATTCATTGGCTATCCGGTAGTTATGAAGATTGTCTCTCCCGATATCATTCATAAGTCCGAGGCAGGAGGGGTGAAAATTGGCATACCGGATGAAGAAAATGCCCGTAAAGCTTATCAGGACATTCTATCTAGGGTAAAAGAATATAATAATAAGGCACAGATACATGGAATAATCGCCTATCAGATGTGTCCGGCATCCACAGAGGTAATTATTGGAATGATGCAAGATCCTCATTTTGGCCCTGTTATTATGTTCGGACTTGGTGGCATCTTTGTAGAGGTATTAAAAGATATCTCCTTTCGTATCCTGCCCATTAAAGAGAGGGATGCCGAGGAGGTGATCTCTGAGATCAAGGGATATCCTATCTTAAAAGGAGTAAGAGGAGAACCTCCCAAAGATATTACCGCAATCAAAGAGGTTTTAATTAGATTATCTATTTTAGTAATGGAAAATCCTGAAATTCAGGAAATTGATTTAAATCCCATCTTAGTTTATGAAAAAGGTGTACAGGTAGTTGATGCTCGAATGATTTTATAGAAAGGAAGGTGTTTTTATTGTTAGATGAGATCGAACATAAATTTGATATATTAGGCAAGGATTACGATATCAAGAATATCGGCAAGGTAACCGGAGAAGAAAAATATTCCTGTGATATTAACATTCCCGGTCAGCTCTATGCGGTAGTCCTACGTAGTCCCTATGCTCATGCTGAGATTAAAGAAGTAGATTATTCAGAAGCAGAGAAAATGGGAGCCATCTGTATTGGACCGCAGGATGTACCTGAGGTCCTCTACAATGAGCGAATTGTCAGTATTCCTGCTAAGACCTATCGTGATAGAACCGTTCTACCCAAAGACAAGGTACGTCATGTCGGTGAGGCTATAGCTGCCTGCGTTGCCGAGACAGAAGAGAAGGCCTTTGCCGCCCTAAAGAAGATCAGAGTAGTCTGGGGTGAAAAGTGGGAGCCCTTGGTCACCTTAGATGATGCCATGGCACCTGCTGCCCCTGCTATCTACGATCAGGTCTACTTAGGTGATGATAAGGTAAAGATAACCAACAACCTGGCCTGTGAACGCAATATTGAGGTAGGCGATATTGAGGAAGGATTCAGACAGGCTGATATTATTGCTGAGGAAACCTTTGAGGTACAGAGAGTCTATCATATGCAATTGGAGACGAAATCAGCTGTATGTCAGCCGGAAGCCAATGGAGGATTTACCCTCTGGACTACTACTCAAGGTATTCATAATGTCCGTATTCTTTTGGGACAGATTTTTTCCATTCCCTTAAGTCGTATCAATGTTAAACGTACCGCCTTAGGTGGTTCCTTTGGCTCCAGCATTCAAATGAATTCCATTACTCCCATCTGTGTGGCGCTCGCTTTAAAGGCCAGACGGCCAGTTAAACTGGTGACTACCCGCGAAGAGGATATGTATGACCATTCCAGCTATCCTTTGAGAACCCATCTTAAAGTGGGAGTTAAGAAAGATGGCACCTTAACAGCTGCCCATTGTCAGGTGTGGCTCGAGGTCGGGGGTCATAATATTCAGGCTTATCCCTATCTTGGTTGTGTCGCTGGCTGGTTTGCCTCTCTTTATAAATGGAAAAGACTAAAATATGAAGGAAAGGCTTACTATAGCAATAAAGGTCCAGCCTGTGCCAGACGTGGCTACGGCAGTCCTCAGGTCAATTTCCCGGTAGAGAACATGATGGATATCCTGGCTGAGAAGTTAGGAATTGATCCTATACAATTCCGCCTGCAAAACTATGTGGGCAAAGGAGATGAATTCTGGGGGCAGGGACCCACTGTGAGATCTATCATCAGAAGTTGCGGAGTGGAGGAGATGCTGGTTAAAGGTGCTGAACTGATTCAATGGGAGCGCAGAAAGGAATTGCATTCTCAAAAAGGTCACATAAGACGAGGTATCGGAGTAGCTAGAGGATTCCATACCTCAGGTACCGGTGGTCCTAAGGCAGGTGAGGTAATCGATTATTCCGGAGCAACGGTAAAAATTAATGAGGATGGCTCGGTCGATGTTATTACCGCTCTGATGGATCACGGAGGAGGCACCTGGGAGGCGGGAGCCAAAGTTGCAGCAGAGGTTTTAAAAGTACCCTTTGAAAAGGTCAGCATTGACAATGGGGTAGATACCCGGACCACAGTCTTCGATGTCAATACCCATGCTACCAGAGGCGTTTATTGTGGATGTGCTGCCATTAAATTTGTAGCAGAAAAAGTAAAAGAAATGCTGTTAGATTATACAGCTACTCTCTTTGAAGATAGACCGGAAAACCTGGTTTTAGAGCTTAGTGAAGAATTAGGGCAGGGGATAATCTATCCTAAAGATTTACCAGAGAAATATAAAACTATTGCTGAGGTTGCCGATCATGCCCGTATTAACAGTGTAGCTACCTTCTCCTATACTTCCACCTTGAGACAGAAAAATTGTCCGCCTTGTTTTATTACCTATTTTACCGAGGTAGAAGTAAATACCCAAACAGGAGAGATTGCCATACCAAAAGTGGTGATGTTTGGCGATTCAGGTACTATTATTAATCCAGAACTATGGAAAGGTCAGATATTGGGAGCCTATACCTTAGGTATCGGTCTGGGGAAATTAGAGTCCATCCCCTATGATCCTCTAACCGGCAAATTGGGATGCAATGGTCTACTTACCGACTCTAAGATACCTCTTGCCACTGATATGCCCTATATAGATGAAATTATTGTGGACCATGCTCATACTTATGAGCCTACCGGTCCTTTTGGGGCGAAGGGAATCGGAGAGGCAGCCTTAAGTGCAGTAGCCTCCTCTTTCGGTAATGCAGTTTATGATGCAGTAGGTATTCGCTTTACCAAACTTCCCATCACACCAGAGGTTATGTTGAAGGCTTTAAAAGAAAAGAGAGATAGGAGGGATGATTAAATGCAGTTTAATACCAGAATATTAGCTCATAAATTTGAATATCTAGCCCCCAAAACTTTAACTGAGGCTTTAGATTTACTTAGCAAATATCAAGATAAAAATATTAAAGTCTTAGCTGGAGGGACAGACTTGTTAGTGAAGATGAAGACCATAGCTATGAATGTTGATTATCTTATGAATATTAAGGATATACCAGAGCTCAATTTCATAGATACTGCAGAGGGGCTGATCATAGGAGCAACCATTCCCCTTACCTACCTGTTAAGGGAAGATAAGGTAAGAACAGAATACACTGCCCTTTATGAGGGAATCCAGTCCATTGCTGCTCCGGCTATTAGAAATATGGCGACTGTTGCCGGCAATATCGGAAATGCCTCTCCGGCAGCCGATACGGTCCCACCGCTAATAGCCTTTGGTGCTAAGGTTATTATTGAGAGCAAACAATCTAAGCGGACTGCCTTGTTAGAAGAATTATTTACCGGACCTGGAAAGACTATTCTAAATCCTGATGAATTAATTTCCAGAATCGAGGTGCCGGAAGTGAAATCTAATACCGGCAGTGCCTTTCTTAAGAATAGCCGGGTGAAGGCTGATCTGGCTAAAATTAATATCGCAGTTTCTCTCCAAAGAAATGGTCAAAACTGCGAGAATTGTAAAATTGTATTTGGTGCTGTTGCCGCCACAGCAGTCCGAGCAAGAAAGACCGAAAAGCTCTTAGAAGGCCATATCATTACAGAAGAGCTGATCACTCAGACAGCTAAAGAGGTGTCCTCTGAGATCAAGCCTATTAATGATATTCGCTCTACAGCTGAGTACCGAATTCTTATGTCTCGGGAGATGCTTTGTGATGCCTTGAAGTTAGCCTGGGCTAGAACAAATTCTAAAAACCTGTTTGATTCCCAAGATGGAGGTGAGTGATACCTTGAAAAAGATTCCTATTAAATTTACTATTAATGGTCAACAAAAAGAAGTATACGTTCAATCCAATGACCTATTGATTAATCTCTTAAAAGATGAACTATACCTCACCGGAACAAAATATGGTTGTGGTATAGGTGAATGTGGTGCCTGTACTGTTTTTTTAAATGATGAACCGGTATTGGCTTGTTTAACTCTAGCTGCTACAGTTGATGGCAAAGAAATTACTACTATCGAAGGATTGGCTAAGGGTAATGAACTTCACCCCATGCAGGTAGCTTTTCTTAAAAATGCAGCGGTACAATGTGGTTTTTGTACACCAGGCATGATCCTGACTGCCATAGCACTCTTAAAAGAAAATCCTGATCCTACTGAAGAGGAGATCAGAGATTATATGAGAGGAAATATCTGTAGATGTACAGGCTATACCCAGATTATCAAGGCTATAAAAGAATGTGCCTCTAACCAAAGAAGTTAACAGATTGATTAACTGATTAATTATACTATCCTCGCCAGTAAGGGAAAGAGGTAGAAAAAGAAAAAGAAGAAGAAGGTGAATGTTATGTCTAAATTTAAGATAATTGGTCAGCCAATTCCACGTTATGATGCCAGATCAAAAGTAACTGGCAGTCTCAAATATGCTGATGATTTTTCTTTACCAGGCATGTTATATGGTAAAGTTCTGAGAAGCATATATCCGGCAGCAGAAATCATCTCGATTGATACTACTGCGGCAAAACAATTAGAAGGGGTACACGCTGTTTTAACTGCTAAGGATGTTCCTCATAATGAGACTGTTACTAGATTTGGTCAGAGTACCGAAGTAGGTAAAGGATTTGAAGGATTATATCGTGTGCTGGCAGACAAAAAGGTTAGATTTATGGGAGAGGCAGTTGCTCTGGTTGCTGCCGAAACAGAGGAAATTGCAGAACAAGCCTTAGATGTAATTAAGGTAGATTATAAACCATTACCTGGAGTTTTTGATCCGATAGAAGCTATGAAACCAGATGCTTATCTGGTGGGAGAGAATAATAGCAATATAATTGGAGAATTTGGTTGTGCGCAGGGAGATGTTGAAAAAGGCTTTGCTGAAGCTGATATAATCATTGAAGATACCTATAAGGTTACTTTTCAAGACCATGCTTTTATGGAACCAGAATCCGGTATTGGCTGGATAGATGATTATGGGGTATTATGTCTTCGGGTAAGTTCTCAGGTGATAGAACACTTCAGAGATGTTGCTGATGTTTTAGGTATACCTCATAATAAAGTCCGTTATATAGGTACCCTGATGGGAGGGGGATTTGGCGGCAAAGAGGATATTACTGTGGAGTCTTATTTAGCCCTGCTAACCTGGTATACTAAAAAACCGGTAAGGCTGGTTTATAACCGCGATGAAACTTTAATGTGTCATAGTAAAAGACACCCTTTTGTTATGCATTATAAGGTTGGAGCAAAAAAAGACGGCAAGTTAGTTGCTTTAGGTGCATATTTAATCTCCGATTCAGGGGGTTATCCTTATTTAAGTCCCTGGGTTACTCTCTATGCCACAGTTAATGCTGCTGGTCCCTATGTTATTCCTAATGTTAAAGTAAAAGCTAATTGTGTCTTAACTAATAATACTTTTACCAGTGCTAATAGAGGATTTGGATCTCCACAACCTAATGTTGCTTATGAAAGTATCATGGATGAGTTAGCTCACAAATTAAATATTGATCCTTTAGAAATCAGACGTAGAAATTGTCTCACTACCGGAAAGGCTCTTTCTACCACCGGCCAGGTTTTCAATACCCATGTTGCTCTTCCTGAAGCGGCAGAAAAAGCCTGGGAGGCACTGGGAAAACCTGTGATAAGTAAAGATGCAAATATTAAAATTGGTCAAGGATTAGCTATCGGTTTGATGAGCTATGGTCGGATGACCTTCCTGCATGATACCTCCCGAAGCTATGTAAAACTGGAATCTGATGGCAGTGTCCTGATCAGATCCGGTATACCTGATTTGGGTGGAGGACAGATTTCTTTGCTCTGTCAGATTGCGGCTGAAGAACTGGGTGTTCCCATGTCTAAGATAAGAATTTATCATAGTGATACCGCTTTAACTCCTCTGGCTGGAACCACTACCGCGACCAGGCAGTGTTATATGTCTGGAAATGCTACCCTGAAGGCAGCCCGTGAAGTTAGAAGTAGAATTTTGAAAAAAGCGGCCGAGATTTTAAATGTTAATCAGGATAATTTAGATATTATCGAGGGAAATGTGGTTGTTACCTATGATCCTTCCCAGTATATTCCTTTAGGTAAAGTGATAAGAGCTTGTGATGGAGCAGGAATAGAACTGTTTTGTGAGGCCCAATTTAATGCTCCCTTTACTTCTGTTCCTGATTTATCCAACATGAGAGGTACCACCTTTCCCGATTTTACTTTTGGTTCCCAAGCGGCAGAGGTGGCAGTGGATCTAGAGACTGGACAGGTCAAGGTTACCAAAATTGTTACCTGTTATGATATTGGTAAGGCACTAAATATGGCAGCTGTGGAAGGACAGATGGAAGGTGGCTCCATCTATGGAATGGGATACGCACTATTCGAAAATTATGAGTTAGAAAAAGGATTTCCCAAGACTCTCTCTTTTGCCGAATACCGTATTCCCTCATCACTTGATGTCCCGGTAGTGAAAACCATTGTTCTGGAATCAGGTGGAGGATTAGGGCCTTATGGAGCTAAAGGGATTGGTGAACCGGCTTGCAGTATCATTACCCCCGCTATTTTGAATGCTATTTATAATGCGGTGGGAGTTAGAATTAAAAATTTACCGGTTACACCAGATAAAATATTAAAGGCTTTAAAGGAAAAGTCATTATAAAAATAGAATTTTAAATAATCTTAAACATACCAAATATTATGATAGAGTTTATTCATAATATTTCCTGCCCAATAAAAAGGGAAACAGAAACAGGGTTTGGTATTGTTAAGAGACAAATGGTTTTAAATTTCAGGAAAGTAACACACAATATGAAAGGGAGGAAGTGAAAATAATATGATAAGGTTAAAAAAGATTAATAATTTTGAGTATTTCGCACCTTCTACTTTATCTGAAGCAGTCTCTCTTTTAGCAAAATATAAAGAGAGAGCCAAAGTATTTTCAGGAGGGACTGATCTTTTAGTTCAGATGAAACAAAGAAAGTTAACTCCAGAATATGTGATAGATTTAAAGAATATTTCAGAGCTGAATAATATTGACTATAAGGAAGGAGAGGGTTTGAGAATTGGCGCTACAGTAACCCATGGTATTTTAGCCAGTTCACAGCTATTACCAGAAAAGTTTAGTTTGCTGAAAGAGGCCTCTCTGGCAGTAGGTTCTGTGCAGACTCGTAACAGGGGTACTATTGTTGGTAATATTGCTACCTCTTCCCCCTCTGCAGACACGCCCCCTGCCTTGCTTGCTTTAGAAGCCAGATTAAAATTAGTAAGTGCTGACGGGGAAAGAGTGGTCCCGATACAAGACTTTTTTACTACCCCCTTTAAAAATATTCTTCAGAGTACAGAATTAATTACAGAAATTGAAATACCAGATTTACCTCCCAATAGTAGGGGAGTATATCTATGGCATTCTAAAATAACTGCAGAGGACGAAACCTTAGTTGGAGTAGGTATAGTACTTACTGTGGATAACATGGAAGATAAAATATGTACCCATATTGGAATTGGATTAGGCTCCGTAGCTCCTACCCCAATGAGAGCAGAAAAAGCAGAAGATTTTCTAAAAGGAAAAAGAGTAGATGCTGATATTATTAAACAAACAGCTGAAATAGCTTCCAATGAAAGCCTGCCTCGTTCTCGGGCAGAGTACCGTAAAGAGATGGTTAAGGTTCATATAAGACGTGCCTTGATCCGAGCTCTAAAGAGAATAGAAGAGTAGCAAAGGAGAAGATTATGGCTCATTTGGTAAATATAAAAGTAAACATAAATGGTGATTATTATGAACTTAAGGTGAAACCAAATACCTTATTATTAGATTTACTTAGAAATGAAGTAGGTCTTACTGGTACTAAGAGGGGATGTGATACTGGAGAATGCGGGGCTTGTACGGTACTTATTGATGGATTAGCCGTTAATTCCTGCTTAGTACTGGCAGCAGAGGTTAACGGTAAAAATGTAACTACTATTGAAGGATTAGCAAAGAATGGTAACCTTCATCCTCTCCAAGAAAGTTTTATGGAGGAAGGTGCCTCGCAATGCGGTTTTTGTACTCCTGGCATGATTCTCTCTGCCAAAGCGTTATTAGATAAAAATCCTAATCCCACAGAAGAGGAGATCAAAATAGCTATATCGGGCAATTTATGCCGATGTACCGGTTATAAAAAGATAATAAAAGCGATTAATTCTGCTGCCCATAAAATGTACTGTTAAAAATAGTTGGTTATCTTCAAAAAGATTAAAAATTATACAGATTGTTATGTATAATTGATTAAAAGAATAATTTACATTAGTCATGAATTTTAATGCAATTCTGTATTATTTGAGTGATTTACTATTTTTAAGATTGATTTGAATTAATAAGATTCTTATGGTGTTAAGAAGATGCTGATAAGCGAGGCTCTAAAATTAAAAGATAAGGCTTTCATATCTTTAGTTGGTGCAGGTGGCAAGAGTTCTATCCTTCAAATTCTAACTGAGGAATTAAGTGAAAAGAAGAAAAGAATTATTTTAACTACTACCACTAAAATGTTCACTGACCAGGTGAATCCTTTTTTAGAGGAAGGGCAAGCCATTGAATCTTCCAATGCCCAGGTAATAGAAGAAAATATTAAAAGTTACTTTCAGCAGGATAAAAATGGAATAATAATACTTTTAAACCAGCGGTTAATAGAAAACGGGAGAGAGAAATTTATAGGTCCGAAACGCTCTTATCTGAATTACTGGTGGCGGGAAGGATTAGCAGATTTTTTTATAGTAGAGGCTGATGGGGCAAGAGGAAGACCAATTAAGGCTCCCACCTATTATGAGCCGGTAGTTCCTAAAATGACTACCGATTTAGTGGGAGTGATAGGAATAGAAGCTATTGGTTTGCGGCTGGGGGAAGAAAATGTTTTTCGATCATCTATTTTTAGTCGTTTAACCGGTTTAAAATGGGGTAAAAAAATTAATACTGAGGTGATAGTAGCTCTTATTAACCATCCTGCTGGTTTATTCAAAAATTCACCTAAATTTGCTCGACGACATCTTTTTCTTAATAAGGTCAATAACCGGGAAAAGGATAGCATTGCTACAGAAGTGGCAATTCAAGTTATAATGAATAATCAAGCCCGTATTAGTGATATTATAATAGGAGATACCTTACAGAAGGATAGTTCAATTTTAAAAGTGATTAGTGGTAAAATAACATGATTGCCGGTATAATTTTGGCTGCCGGAGAGGGGAAAAGAATTGGCCAGCACAAACTTATGCTTCCTTTAGGGACAAAGACTGTTATTGACTGGGTGTTAGAAGCAGTAGTAAAATCTAAATTGGGAAAAATTATTCTAGTGGTACAACCAGATGATAATAAGATTACAAAAAGAGGAACAAAATACAAATACAGGGTAACTGTTGTTTCTAATCCCGATTATAAAGACGGGATGAGTACTTCTCTTCAAAAAGCCTTGGTTGAATTAGATAACCAGAAGAATATTGATGGTTTTTGTGTAATGTTAGGTGATCAGCCTTTTATTAATTCTAATATTATCAATTTGTTAATCAAGGCTTTCCAGAAGGGGAACAAAGAGATAATTGTTCCTTATTATCAGGGCAAATCTGGGAATCCAGTTCTTTTTGATATAGCCTGGAAAGAAGATTTTATGAAAATAACCGGTGATATGGGGGGAAGACTGTTAATTAGAGCATATCCTGATAAGGTGAAAAAAGTTGCTATGAAAGATAATGCAATTTTATTTGATATTGATAAGGAAGAAGATTATATAAAAGCCAAAACTTATTTGAAAATATCAGAAAAATGGTGTAAGAGAAATGAATATCAAGAATGAATTAGTCATCATTAGAGGTGGTGGGGATTTAGCATCTGGAGTTGCTGTTCGGTTATTTCACTCTGGATTTAAGATAATTATATTGGAAACAATGCATCCCTTAGCTATTCGTTTACCGGTTTCTTTTGCCAAGGCAGTTTTTCATGGTTCCTGTAGTATAGATGATATTACAGGAGTGTTAGCCGAGACTTATGACCAAGCTGATGAAATCGTAAATAGTAGAAAAATAGCTATTTTAATTGATCCCTTAGGAAAAGCCATTGAATACTATAATCCTCTTATTTTAATAGATGCTATTATGGCTAAACGCAATTTAGGAACCAGCAAAAATCAGGCAGCACTGGTCATTGGAATAGGTCCGGGATTTCAAGCCGGTATTGATGTAGATGCAGTAATAGAAACTAAGAGAGGTCATTATTTAGGAAGGGTAATATACCAAGGAGGAGCTTTGCCAGATACTGGAATACCTGGTGAAATAAAAGGGGAATCCGAGAAGCGTCTCTTAAGATCTCCTGATGAGGGACAAATTATCCCTGAACATGAGATAGGAGATTTAGTACAAATAAATGATATAATTGCTACAGTGAATGGTATTCCCCTAAGGGCACAATTATCTGGTGTATTACGTGGCCTTATTTATCCCAATACACAGGTAACTAAGGGAATGAAGGTGGGAGATATTGATCACAGAGGGATAAGGGATTACTGCTTTACAGTCTCTGATAAAGCTCTTTCTATTGGAGGAGGAGCACTAGAAGCTATTTGTAGTTATTTAAGCAATTCAGGTAAAGAATTTTTTAAAAAAGAGGGGAAATGATTTCTATTTTAGAGGAAGTCATAAAAGGTGTTCGGAATAAAGAAAGCATTGCTCTAGTGACTATAGTTGATGTTAGCGGTTCATCTCCCGGGAAGCTGGGTTGCAAGATGGTGGTAAATAAGGATGGTTTAATTGCTGGTACTATCGGAGGTGGATTAGTAGAAGCCAAGGCTATTGAAGAGGCAAAACTCGCTTTAAAAGCAGAAAAAGCTAAGTTTTTAACTTATCAACTGACCAAAGAAGAGGCTTCCTCAGAAGATTGGATGATTTGTGGAGGTAGTGTAAAATTGTTTATTGATGTATTTACTCCTCAAGAGGAAATGGTTATTTTTGGTGCCGGGCATATTGCCATGGTTTTATCTAAATTTGCTAAAATGATTGGTTTTCAAGTGACCATTATCGATGAAAGAAAGGTATTTGCCAATACAGAAAGGTTTCCAGAAGCCGATCGGATTATCATATCAGAACCTAATCGGGCTCTTAAGGAAATTAAAAGTTTTGACTCTGTCTATGTGGTAATTGTAACCAGAGGGCATCTCAAAGATGAAGAGGCCTTACTTTCAGTTATCAACTATCAACCTAAATATATAGGAATGATTGGCAGCAAGCAAAAAAATGCTGTTATTTTTCAGCATTTAAAGGAAAAGGGAGTTAATCAGGAGAAGATAGATAAGGTATTTACTCCTATTGGTTTAAAAATAGGTGCCCAAACTCCAGAAGAAATAGCCATAAGTATTATAGCAGAGGTAATAAAGGTCAAAAGAGGGAAGTCCTAAAAAAGAGATAGCAATTTAGTTAATAATAATTTTGTCGATTATAAAAACATATTTATAGAAATTGGTATTTATTTATAATTGAGATTAAGATATGGTGATAATTAAGTGATGAAACTTCATTATAAGATCTGGTTGGAAAATGAAAAAGGCAAGGTTTTTGGTGATGGACCTTTTGATATCTTAAAACGAATAGAAAGGACTGGATCGTTAAGGCAGGCAGCTTTTGAGATTAAGATGTCTTATTCCCAAGCCTGGAATTTAATTAGAAGTTTAGAAAAAAAATTAGGGTTTAAGCTGTTAAACAGAAAGGTAGGGGGAGAGAGCGGGGGAGGTTCAGAATTGACTGAAGAGGCAAGGATTTTACAGGAAAAATATAAAAATTTTTACGAACAGGCAGAAAAGAGTATGAATGCCATTTACCAAGATGTATTTAAATCAAAATAATTTTTTCTAATCGTTATACTTATAAAAGTATAATTATTAGTTAATAAATTTTAAATTGTTCTCTCCAGGGGGTAGTAATTATTAATAGTTCTCCAGAAAAGCTAAAAAATAGAAAATTTAAAAATCTAAAGTTTGTTAGAAAGGAAATCTGAATGAAAAAAGTACCCATAGAAAAAGCGATTGGAATGAAATTATGTCATGATATAACTCAGATTATTCCCGGACAATTTAAAGGTCCCCTTTTTCGCAAAGGTCATATTATTAGAGAGGAAGATATTCGTGAATTAAGGAAAATTGGCAAAGAATATCTCTATATCTGGCAGCCTAAACCAGGAGAAATCCATGAAAATGAAGCTGCTTTAAGAATATCTAAAGCAATATCCGGAGAAAATATTACCTTTAAAGAGCCTGTGGAAGGAAAAATTACTTTAAAATCACAGACCAAAGGATTATTTAAGGTTAGCAGCAAACTGCTCTATCGGATAAATTCTATTAAAAATATTACCATTGCCAGTTTACCCAATAATTTTGCGGTGGAAAAAAGTCAAGGATTAGCGGGTGTGCGGATTGTTCCACTGACTATTCCGGAAAAGAGTATCAAGAAAGTGGAATTATTAAGTCAGCAAGAAGGAGCAGTTTTTTTAGTACAACAATATAAGCCTTTAAGGGTGGGTATTATTACTACCGGTAACGAGGTCTATAAGGGATTAATTGAAGATGGATTCGGGCCTTTGCTAAGAAAGAAATTTTCTCATTTTGGAGCAGATGTACAGCAACAAATTTTCTGTACAGATGAAAAACAGAAAATTGTTAATGCAATAAAATATTTTATAGACCAGGGTATAGAGCTTATTGCCTTAAGTGGAGGTATGTCGGTAGATCCAGATGACCTGACTCCCAGCGCTATAAAGGATAGCGGGGCAAGGATTGTTACCTATGGTATTCCAGTACAGCCGGGTAATATGTTTCTGTTAGCTTATTTAGGGAAAACAATGTTGATAGGCATTCCGGGTGCTTCCTTATTTTATGCGAATACCATTTTAGATATTGTTTTACCAAGGATATTCTCAGGTGAAATATTATCTAAAAAAGACTTTATAAAAATGGGCGAAGGTGGTTTTTGCTCTACTTGTACTACCTGTCATTACCCATTTTGCTATTTTGGAAGGTAAATTAACCTACCTAATAATAAGTATTAAAAAGGAATTTGAAATTATGGATTTATTAGAAACAGTTAAAGAAAAAATTTTTAAAATTATATTAGATGATGATTTATGGTCATCTGAAATAAATGTGTTAAAGGTAAGGCCTCTTAATCCTGGGGAAGCCATAGGCAATCCAGAAAGGAAAGATTTTCCTTTATTAAAAGGAAAAGAAATGATGTTGCAAGCCGATTTTAGGCGGAGTATGGGGCAAGCCTATACTGATATGCCGGGTAATTTCAAGGGGACTTTAAGGGAGGTTTTCCAATTGCCGCTTATTGACAATTTTCAAAGAGCTGTTTTGGTCTCCAGTATTAATGCTGTATTACGTTATTTAGGGTATATCGAAAATACTGTTCATTGTAGAGACCGGGAGCCTACTGAATGCGCTGCTCGTTTTAAAGATTATATTTTGGCAAACTATGGTAATCCTAAAATTGCGTTTATTGGATTACAACCAGCAATAGTTGAATCACTGTTAACAGATTTCGAGATTAGGGTTGTAGATTTGGATAAGGATAATATAGGTCTTAACAAAAATGGCATGTCCATAGAGGATGCTTCCCATACGGAAGAGATAATATCATGGTCAGATATTATTATAGCAACCGGAACTACAGCAGTAAATAATACTTTAACAACTCTCTTAGATAGGAAACCCATTATTTTTTATGGAGTAACTATAAGTGGGATTGCCTATCTTATGGGTTATAAACAGTGCTGTTTTTGCAGTCATTGAGAACAAGTAAAGGAGGATTTATTTATATATTATGTAATGCCAAAAGAGTAACTATTTAACAAGTGAATGAGAGAAGGGTAAAACTGCCCAAAATTTAAAAGGAAAAATACAATGAAAGGAATTAATTGATTATGAAAAAAGTAACCTTATTGATTATAAATGTATTATTTATTTTGAGTTGTTTTTTTATTTCAATCTCTTGTGTTGCAAAAGAAAGCGTGTCCATCGGAATCGCAGTAGAATTTATGGATCATGCTGCTTCTGCCTATGTCAGTCAATATCAAGGATGGTTTGAGGAAGAAGGCTTAAATATTAATTCATATGAAAGCTATGTTACCGGTATGGCTTTGGCTTCTGCCTTGGGGCGGGGAGATATTCAAGCAGCCTATATTTGTCTGGTTCCGGCAATCAATGCCTATGTCAATGCGAAAGTACCTATAAAGATAGTGGCAGGAACGCATAAATATGGATATGGATTAGTCGTTGACAGTAATAAAGTTAAGAGTGTGCAAGACCTTGAAAAAGAAGGAATGCGAATTGGATGTGTTACAGAGGGAGGAGCTGTAGATGTGCTTCTCCGTAAAACAATTGATAAATACAATTTAAACGAGGATAAGGTATTAAACAATATTCAGAGGATGAATCCGCCAAAACAGCTTTTAGCTATTCAGATGGGTAGATTGGATGCAGCTTTTCTTCCCGAACAATGGGCTACTATGGCAGAAAATTTTAACTACCATATGTTGTTGATGAGCCAAGAGGTATGGCCGGAAATGCAGGGAAGTGTTTTAGTAGTCAAAACAGAATTACTGGAAGATTACCCCGAAGTAGTCAGAAAACTAGTCAAGGTAACAGAGAAAGCAACGGATTGGATTAATCAAAATCCAGAGAAGGCAGCTGAGATAGTCGCCCATCAGTTATCCCTGGATGGTGAATATACCCTACCAGCTCAGATAAAGGATATAGACATGAGTATGGTTGAATTTAATGCTGATACTTTATTAAAATCTATGCATAGATTAGATTATAATATGGATATTGATTCTGCAAACGTTCAGGATACAATAAATTTCGTTGCAGAATTAGGTTATATAAGAGATGCATTTAATGTTGATGAAATATTGGAATTGAGGTTTCTGAGCGAATGATTTTTTCGAGAATAATTAAATCTATATTAGGAATTTTCCCGATAATAATTTTTTTAATATTATGGGAATTAATGGCAAGAATGCATTTAATATCTGGAAAATTTTTTCTCCCCCCTTTTTCTATGGTAGTTTCTGAGTTTTATAACCTTACTGCAAGCGGCGTATTGGGAAAAAGTTTTATAAGTAGCCTTTCACGTGTTTTAATTGGATTTTCTTTGGGCACTATCGCTGGCATTATTTTTGGCATTTTAACTGGCTGGTATTATTTACTTGATAGAACATTAAGTCCCATTATAAGTTTAGTATACCCTATTCCGGCCTTAGGTTGGCTGCCTCTTTTGATGTTATGGTTAGGAATTGGCGAGATATTGCCAATTACTATTATATTTATTTGTTCATTTTTCCCTATTCTCTATAATACTTCAACTGGCATTAAAACAGTAGATAAAAATTATATCAAAGTTGCCAGAAGTTTGGGGGCTTCCGATAAGGAAATTTTAACTTCGATAGTCATTCCTTTGGCACTACCAAATATCTTTACCGGTCTAAAGTTGGAATCAGGAATGGCGTGGCGGGTAATCATTGCTGCTGAAATGGTTGCCATTCCCACCGGGATAGGTGCTTTAATGATGCGGGCGGAGAGTTTGATGCGAATAGATATTATTATTGTCTGTTTAATAATCCTGGCAATTATGTGTTTTCTATTTGAAAGATTCTTTATATTTTTAGAAATGATATTTACGGGTAAGTGGAGATAATTTATGCCAGATATTGAATTGAAAAACATTTCAAATTACATTTGTAAAAATATTAACTTGAAGATATGGGATAAAGAATTATTTGTTTTACTGGGTTCTAATGGTGCCGGGAAGAGTACTTTATTAAATATTGTTGCAGGTCTTATAGATTATCAGGGTACAGTTTTTTTTGGTAAAGAAAAAATTGATAAATTAGGTGTTAAGAATAGAAAGATAGGCTATCTATTTCAGGATTTACATTTATTTCCTCATCTCGATGTTTTTTCTAATATTGCTTATAGCTTAAAGATTGAAAAAAAATTAATTAATGAAATAAAAAGCAGAGTAGAAGAATTATTAGAAATGTTAAGGATTGAAAGTTTAGCAAATCGTTATCCCAAACAGTTAAGCGGGGGAGAAAAACAGCGAGTGGCTCTTGCGCGAGCTTTAGCATTTAATCCAGAGGTATTGCTCTTAGATGAACCATTAAATAAAATTGATCTACAATCATCGAAATATTTCCGAATAGAATTAAAGCAAATACAAAAAAAATTAGGAATTACAACTATCTATGTAACCCATAGCTTAAAGGAAGCAGAAGAAGTTGCTGATAGAATAGCAATTATGCACAAGGGCTATATAGAACAGATAGGAAAACCGGAAGAAATATTTTTTTCTCCCATGAACGAGAATGTATCTGAATTTATTGGCAGACCCAACATTCTTTGTTGTGATAACCGTATTAATTTAGGTAACGGAATAGCGAAGGTAGATTGTCAGGGTTTATCTGTGGTCATTCCTGATGATAATAAAAAGGTAAACAAAATTGCTCTATTACCTCAGGACATATATATTTCTGAAGTTCTTCCACCCGGTCCTAATATCAATAGATTTAAGGGGAATATTATTGATCTTAATATTAGTAATGAAACTACAAGGATAAAAGTAAAAGTGGGGAGTATAATATTGTTATCAGAATTACCCTACCATCTATTTAAAAGAATGAACCTGCAAAAAGGTAAACAAGTATTTCTAATTTTTAAATTAAAAAATATAAAGTGCTTATCATAACACAAACACAAAAGCTTATTCATACTCAATAATTAAGTATCTTTTTTGGTATAATTTCACTACCAAAAGAATACTTAAGCATGAAATTTAACCAGAGGATTATCATCAAGGGGTAGAGACCTATTTTAGCGGAATATAAAAGATTCTAAAGAAGACCTCATTCGGTTCCTTTTCATAAGTGATAGATCTCTGTCAAGCCTATCATATAAGTAATAAGGAATTAAGGCGCTATTGCCGCCAGTAGCTGGAGGATTCTAAAACTGATGAGTCCCTGTTTCCCACTAAAGCAGGTGCCAGACCAGGCTCCAGAAGAACACCCAAACCTATTAAACATAATATTATAAAAGCCTACCGTAAATTTGGCTCTAACCACTATGGGCTGGTACTCCTTTTTAAGCCATCTTAACTGATTAAGATCCCATTTGCTGCTATCATGGATCGGATCAAAAAACTCTATCCCTTAGGCGAGCACCAGTAGAAGATCATTAAACATCGCAGATTCTATAGATCTTAAGATCAACGGTAAGTTAGAGGCCTTTTAGAAGATTAGGAAGAATGAATTCTTCTATCTTAATTCATTTGATCCTGTCTGTGATCCCATCTACAATTTGGGCAATTTCTCAGTTGACCATAACCACTTTAGAAGACATGAGAGATCAGGTTATATGATCCCTTATGAAAAGCTGGAAAAAGTTGCCGAGTTACTGAGGAAGTATATGTTAAATTTCGGATGATAATAGTAAAAATTTTTTGACAAAACTATTTTATATGTTAAAATTAAAATAATATAATGAAACAGTGTTTCATACAACAAGACAAAAAGTAAGAAAGACTGAACAGGTGGTAAATACTGATGAAAAATGAATCAGATTATTACATTGAGTCAATAAAAAGAGCGATACAAATACTTAATTCATTTACACTTGAAGAAAAAGAGCTTGGAGTTACAGAATTAAGCCATAGATTAAAATTACACAAAAGCACTATTCATCGTATTTTAGTAACTCTAGCGAGTGAAGGAATAATGGTTAAAAATCCGGATAATCAAAAATATAGTCTTGGTATGTCCTTATTTAGATGGGGAAGCATTGTCCAACAGCAAATGGAGTTCAGAAAATACGCCCTTCCCATAATGGAGAATCTTGCTAAAAAAACAAAAGAATGTATTTATTTAAATGTTATTTTGGGTAGACGAAGAATTAGTGTTGAAAGAGTTGAAAGCTCCCATGAGGTTAGAAGAATAATAAGATTGGGTGAAAGTCTACCTTTGTATACTGGTGGTTCTGGCAAGGTTATATTGGCTAATTTGCCAGACGAAGAAATTAAAAAATTTTTAAAGGAAGAACAGTTGATTCCTTATACAAAAAATACTATTACTGATCCAGAAAAACTGTTAGAAAACCTTAAAGGAATACGAGAAAAAGGTTATGCAATTGCTGTTGGAGAAAGGGTAATGGGTGCTACAACTATAGGCGCCCCCATTTTTGATTATGCGAATAAGGTAGTTGCTTCACTAACTATTTCAGGTCCCACTGAACGTTTTACTGAAAAGAAAATTCCATTATTTATAAGTTTAGTGAAAGAAGCGGCTGAGAAGATATCAGTTTCACTAGGTTATCAACCAAAAGATTAAATTATAGTAACGAATGGAATATCAAATTCTTATCATAGAAAAATGAGAGAATGAAAAGCAATAATAAGTATTTATTGATTAAATATTATATAAACTTTTGAAAATAATCAAATACAATATTATTTTATAAACAAAGAGTATACCTATTAAAAAGTAAATTACTTGATATTTCAAAAACAAACTTAAAATTTACTCATCTTATTCCAATTATGGTTAGTATTATAAAGAGAGAAAGAGAGGAGGATCTCTATGGACAGTTATAGATTTTTAACTCCACCAATGATCTATTATGGTATAGGAACATTAGAAAGTGCTTGTGACAAATTAGCTAAGATAGGCAATAAGCCATTAGTAATTACAGATAAAATCATGACTGATATAGGTTATGCTGATAGAGTAGTTAATTATTTAAAAAAACAAATGCTTGAAATATCTCTATTTAACGAAGTCAATACTGAACCTACCGATCATTATGTAGACAAAGGAACTAATCTTTTTAAAGAGAACCATTGTGATTTTGTAATTGCACTGGGTGGTGGAAGTCCTATAGATACAGCCAAAGCTATCAGTCTTATGGTCAGCAATCCAGGTGAGATTCAGGATTATATGGGGCTAGGAAAAGTGAAACAAAATGGACCTCCCATAGTGGCAATTCCTACTACCTCAGGCACTGGTTCTGAAGTTACTCAGTTTACTATAATAACTGATACAAAAAAAGATGTAAAAATGCTTATCGGAAGTGAGTATTTAATTCCAAAAATAGCCATTAACGATCCTGCTCTTACTATGTCAGTCCCTCCAAACATTACTGCTGCCACAGGAATTGATGCGTTAACACATGCAATTGAAGCTTATACATCAAGACGTCACCAGCCTTTGGCAGATATTTTCGCCTTGTCATCAATCAAGAGAATTTCAAAGTATTTAAGAAGAGCATGGGCTAACGGTGATGATGAAGAAGCTAGAAGTGAGATGATGCTTGCGGCTATGGAAGCTGGTATAGCTTTTAATAATTCTTCTGTTACTATTGTTCATGGAATGTCGCGCCCACTGGGAGCATTGTTTCATGTACCACATGGTATATCAAATGCAGTACTTCTACCTGCTTGTTTGGAATATGCAATTATGGGCTTGCCAGAGAGGTTTGCAGATATAGCAAAGGCAATGGGAGTGAAAGATAGTAATCTATCAGATCTTAACTTGGCCAAAGAAAGTTTAATATTAATTAAAAAGTTATGTGAAGACGTTGAGATCCCCAGTATTTCAGGTTTGGGTATAGATAAAAATAACTTTATGAAACGACTGGATAAAATGGCTACTGATGCACTAGCCAGTGGTAGTCCTTATAATACTGCACGAAAACCCTCCAAGGAAGATATTATAAAAATATATGAAAAATCTTTTTGATTTTGCACATTGGAGATAATTATGATAAGCAGAAGAATATTAGAAATAGATTTGACTAAGCAACATTTTCATGAACTTGAATTAAATGAAAATGAATGGAGAAAATATTTGGGTGGTAGTGGTATTGCTGCCAAATATCTCTATCAACATTTAGATTTAAATATTCCACCTTTACATCCTAATAATCCTCTCCTTTTCTTCCCTGGTCTCTTGACAGGTATTCCCATTCCAACGGCTAGCAAAACCTCTATCTGCGGACGTTCCCCTCTTACTGGCATATGGAATGAGGCAATAGTTGGCGGTCATTGGGGAGCAACCTTACAGAAGAATGGTTATGGAGGTATAGTTATTAAAGGCAGAGCGATTCATCCAATATATCTTCTGATTGATAAAGATGGAGTGGCTTTTAAAGATGCCCGTCAATTATGGGGATTAGATACCTATGAAACCTCAAAGAGTATTAAAGAAATTTATCCCCAGGTACAGATTGCTTCCATTGGACAAGCAGGTGAAAAGATGATTTCTATTTCGTCAATTGTAATTGATGCCCCGCATTCACGTCTAGCTGGGAGAGGTGGTTTGGGAGCAGTAATGGGATCAAAGAATCTTAAAGCTATTGCAGTAAAGATGGAGAAAAAATCTATTGACATAAATGATAAAGAAGGATTGACGAGGATTATACAGGAAGCAACTCCATTTGTTCGAAAATATACCCAAGGTTTACATGATTTTGGGACTGGTGGTTCGGTTGAAGCAAGAGAATATACCGGTGATTTACCTATTAAAAACTTTGCTCAAAGCCGTTGGGAAGGAGCTGGTAAAACCACCGGACAAATCGTTGCTAATACTATTTTTAAAAAACATTATGCTTGCTTTGCCTGTCCCATTTCTTGTGGTAAGGAAGTAAATTTTAATAAAGAAATAATACATGGTCCAGAGTATGAAACCTTAAGTGCTTTTGGTTCAAATTTGCTAAACGAAGATCTAAATAGCATTGTACTTATGAATGATCTATGTAATCGCTATGGCATTGACACCATATCACTGGGTGTGACCATTGCTTTTGCTATTGAGGCTTATGAAAAAGGTCTTTTAAAAAAGAGAGACTTACATGCAATAGAATTAAGGTGGTCAAATCCAGAAGCTTTTATTAAGATTACCCATCAGGTAGCTAAAAATGAAAAGTTAGGAAAACTTATCGGGCAGGGAGTAAAGGCTTTATCATATCAACTCAAGGATAACAGCTCAAATTACGCTATTCATACAAAAGGTTTAGAAATTCCCATGCATGATCCACGTGCTTATACCGGTATGGCCTTAAGCTATGCTACGGCTAATCGTGGAGGATGTCATCTTGAATCATTAAGTTATATGATTGAGTCTGGTATACCAGCACCCGAACTAGGATTTAATGAGCAACACAAGTTAGATCCACATAGTAGTGAAGGTAAAGCTGATTTAGTGGTAAAGCTACAGGATTACATGAATGTGTTTAATGCGCTTGGTCTCTGTAAATTCCTGCTTGCTGGAAGGATTGGTCCTAAAATTGTCTGTGAATGGATTAATAGAGTCACCGGATGGGATATGGATCAAAAAGAATTAATGATAATTGGACAAAGATTGCATAATCTTAAACGCTTATATAATGTAGAACTGGGTATTACTAGAAAAGATGATACCATTCCCTCACGATTGTTACATCTTGCTAGAAATGATGGCTTAGCAGCTGGTGTATTACCTGAATTAGATCTAATGTTGAAAGAATATTATCAGATTAGAGAATGGGATGATAGTGGCGTCCCAAAAGTAGATAAGATAAAAGAACTTGGACTCTCAACCATTTAATCAACATCATCATTACTATCAGTTATGTAATAGAAAGGATATAAAGTTATAATGAGTAAACCATTAGAAGGAATTAGAGTCATAGATTTAAGTCATGTATTAGCCATGCCTACCTGCACCATGCAGCTTGCTGATTTAGGAGCAGAAGTTATTAAGATTGAAAGACCAGGAATTGGAGATGATTCTCGCTATTATGGTCCTTTTATTAATGGTGAAAGTGCTTATTTTATGAGTGTCAATCGTAATAAAAAAAGTGTAACTTTGGATTTGAAACAGGAAGAGGGTAAAGAAATATTTAAAAAACTAGTGAAAATGGCTGATGTAATTACTGAGAATTATCGGGCTAATACAATGGAAAAGTTGAATTTGGATTATGAGGTATTAAAGAAAATAAATCCACTAGTTATCTATGCCTCAATCTGTTGTTTTGGGCATTATAGTCTTGATCAGCAAAGAGCTGGATATGATACCATAGCTCAATCTATTGGGGGCATTATGGCAATTACAGGTTATCCTGATGGGCCTCCAACTCGGGTAGGGACGTCTGTCGCAGATATCTTTTCGGGTTCCTTTGCTACTATTGGTATCTTAGCTGCACTACACCATAGGAATATTATAAAAGAAGGTCAATATATTGATATTAGCATGGTGGATTCAGTCTTCTCAGTATTAGAAAACGCAGTAGTCCGCTATACTGCTACTGGTGAAATAGCCACACGCCTTGGTAATGGGCATGCTTCTATAGCTCCCTATGATACCTATGAAACGAATGATGGATGGGTGGTTATTGGAGCAGGAAACGATGCTCTCTGGGAAAAGCTTTGTAAAGCTATTAATATGGAAGAATTAATCAATAATCCGCTTTATATCACTAATGATAACCGTAGCAAGAACTGCAAACAATTAAATTCCCTTTTAACAACTTGGACTAAGAAAAAATCTTCTAGAGAAATAGTGGAATTATTAACTAAAGCTGGAGTTCCATCTGCTGAAGTTAATACAATAGATAAAATTGTCCAGGATCCCAATATTAAATTGAGAAATATGTTAGTAGAGATGAACCATCCTAAAGCAGGAAAGGTATTGGTTGCAAACTCTCCTATTAGACTATCAACAAATGATAATAATTCAATCAACCCTGCTCCGATGATGGGAGAACATACTGAAGAAGTGTTGAAAGAAATTTTGGGAATGTCTGAAGAGGAGATTAAAGAGCTGAGAAAAAAGAAGGTAATTTGATAAAGATAAAGATATGATTTAAGAAAAAGATTGTTTGGGTATTATTATCATTTATAAGCTGAGTAGTTAATGGTATATAGATTTGTATAAAAATAAGAAATGGTTTAAAAAATTAGAAAATTATATATCTAAATAGGAGGAATATTTTGAGTGATCGATATATAAATGACGCCCAAATAGGTTTTGGTCTTAGAAAAGCTTCATGGAAAGGATACAAATGGTTCTGGCCAACAATAATTTTATTGATATTGGTATCTTTAATACCCTGGTTAATAATGGGTAGCTATAGTTTTAGAAATATAAATTATATAGATCCTTCTGCTACCCGGGAATTTATAGGTTTAGATAATTATAGAACAGCATTACATGATTCTGAGTTTATTAATAGTATTTGGTTGACTGCCAAAATAATATTAATCTGTCTACCAATTGAATTTTTGTTGGGATTTCTAGTATCTTTATGTCTGTCATCACAGATGACACTTAAAAAGTGGACTTTACCAATTATACTTATTCCCATGATCATTTCCCCGATCGTTGTTGGGCTTATTGGACATTTAACTTTAAATCCTGATTTTGGTTTAATTGGAATTACTTTAAGAAATTTAGGTATTATAAAGGGTTCCATTCTAGGGAATCCTAAACTAGCCCCTTTTACTATTATGGCAATTGATATTTGGCAATATACCCCATTTATTATCTTGATTTTTACCGCTGGTTTATTATCTTTACCCAAAGAACCATTTGAGGCATCTGCAGTTGATGGCGCATCTTCCTGGCAAACTCTTTGGAATATTAAATTACCATTATTGAAACCAATTTTTGTTATTGCCATACTCTTAAGGTTTACTGATTTATTTAAAATATTTGATACTATACTTATCATGACCGGAGGAGGGCCTGGTAGTACAACAGAGAATTCAAATTTTTTTGCATATAAAATAAATTTTAAATATTGGAATTTAGGATATGGATCTGCTGTGGTCATGCTTTTATACATTGTAAGTTTTTTAGTATGTTTGATTTTTGTTAAAATGGTTACTTCTAAAAATGAAGCCATGCAATAGAAGAAGATAGGTTTATAAACGAGGTGATATTTATGACTACTGAAAAGCAGAAAAAAAATGATAAAAAAAATCTTAAATTAATAAATATCATAGGAACTATATTAGTTATTATAGTAGCCTTGATAAGCGTTATACCATTTTTATGGATTGTCATGTCTGCTTTTAAAGATAGGATGGATATTATGAGTCCCACCATAAGTTTATTTTTTAAGCCCACACTAGCTAATTTCAAGGATGCTTTTGGTTCATCAGGAGGATTTTCAATCTATTTAAGGAATTCTTTAATTATCGGTATTGCTAATGTTATATTATGCTTAATTACAGGAGTTCCGGCTGCTTATTCCTTTTCTCGTTATTATATATTAGGAGCGAAACATCTGTATTTTTATATATTAACTACCAGAATGTGTCCAGGTGTTGCAGTAGCACTACCTCTCTATATTTGGTTTAAAAACTTAAATATTTTGGGGACAATTCCTGGTGTTATTTTAGCTCACACAACATTTAATTTAGCTCTGGTAATTTACTTAATGAAGAGCTTATTTGATGCGATTCCTAAAGAAATTGATCGGGCAGCGTTAGTAGATGGTTATTCAGAATGGCAAGTCTTTACCAAGGTTATTTTGCCTATTGCTAAACCTGCAATAGCATCTACTGCATTTCTAGCTTTTATTTATTCCTGGAATGAATTTTTATTTGCCTTGATATTAGGAGGAAGGGCAGCAAGAACATTACCTTCGGCATTCCCAGGCTTGGTAACTGCCTTAGGAACTTACTGGGGTCAACTCTGTGCAGTTTCTGCTGTTGTTGCTATTCCAGTAATATTAATGGCTGTATTCTTACAACGTTATTTAGTACAGGGATTAACTTTAGGGGCAGTAAAAGGTTAATAAATCATGTCACAGGTGATATTTTAGTAAAATAGGAGGCAGTATTTATGGAATTTGGAGATGTTGTTTTTTATTCAATACTATGTCCTATACTCATTATTTTGTTCTGGTTAAAATTTTTTGAATCTTTCATTCCTTTGTGGGGTGCCTGGATCGTTTCAAGCATCGTAATTATTTACATAATTTCAAGATATAAATACAGAAGATCTAATTTAAAAAAAGCAGAGGAGATAGAAGGTGCCAAAGGTAATATTAAAAAATTTATGTAAGAAATATGGAGATGTTAATGCTGTTGAAAATCTTAATCTTGAAATAAAAGACAAAGAGTTCTTTGCTTTATTAGGACCATCTGGTTGTGGTAAATCTTCCACTTTAAGAATGATTGCTGGTCTAGAAGAGATAACAAAGGGAGATATTTACTTCGGTGATACTAGGGTAACCGATCTTCCTCCTGCTGAACGTAATATTGCACTAGCTTTTGAAAATTATGCTCTCTATACTCATTTAAATGTGTACAAAAATATTGCCTTTCCCTTAAAAATCAGAAAAATTCCTTCAGAAGAAATTGATAAGCAAGTCAAAGAGATTGCAAAATTCATGCAACTTACTGATATATTAAATAACAATGTTAGATTTTTAAGTGGTGGTCAACAACAAAGAGTAGGAGTAGCAAGAGCATTAATAAGAAGACCAGCGGTATTTCTCTTAGATGAACCAATATCTCATCTAGAAGCAAAATTGAAGGAATCTATGAGAACAGAATTATTGCGTATACATAATGATTTAAAAGTTACAACAATTTATGTGACTCATGATCAGGCAGAAGCTATGAGCATGGCAGAGAGGATCTGTATAATGAATTTTGGGAAAATTCAACAAGTAGGAACACCAAAAGAGTGTTATGGTAATCCAGTAAACGAATTTGTAGCTGGGTTTATTGGCGAACCCCCTATGAATTTATTAAATGCCTCAATATTAACTGAAAATAATTTTTTAAAGTTAGAAGTATTTAGTAAAAAAATAAATTTTCCTGAAAAATATGCTTCAGTATTTAAAAAAAATAACAGTTGTTTGAATGGTAAAAAGATTGTAAAGCTCGGTATTAGACCTGTGGATATAAGGTGTTTTAACACCAATAAAGAAGATAATATAATTGAAGGTGAAGTTAATTTTATAGAGCCTAGGTCCGAAGGAAAGTTTGTTATTAATGTTAAAATAGGAGATTTTTACCTTCTAGTGAAAACCGATGGAACATTTAAGCCAGAGTTAAATACTAAGATATATTTAAAATTTATTGAAGATAATATTCATCTTTTTGATCAAAATACTGGAATAAATCTGAATAGAAATGTGAGTGTTTAAAAAAATGGCCAAAATTATGTTAGAAGAAGTTACCAAAACATTTGGGGAAAATAATGTCATTAATGATTTAACTTTTACATGTAATGATGGTGAATTTTTCGTTATTCTAGGACCTTCCGGTGCTGGAAAAACAACAATTATGAATTTAATAGCAGGCCTAGAGGAACCAACAAAAGGATTTATATATCTTAATGATAAAGTTATCAATAATGTTGAGCCAAGACATAGAAACATTGCTTATGCCTTTGAAAATTACTCATTATATCCACATTTAAATGTATATGAAAATATTTGTTTTTCATTGAAGTCTCCAATAAGAAAAGATCAATTTTCCAAAGAGGAAATTGATGTGCTTGTGAATGAAATAGCAATTCAATTTCAAATAAAAGAGCTGCTTAACAGGAGTATTACCCAGCTTTCAGGAGGTCAAAGACAAAGGGTTGCTTTAGCTAGAGCATTAATTAGAAAGCCCGAAGTTTACCTTCTTGATGAAGCAATTGCTCATTTAGATGCAAAGCTTAAGCATTTAACTAGAGCTATTTTAAAAGGATTTCAAAGACAAAAAAGAATAACAACCCTATATGCAACCCCTGATCAGCTTGAAGCCGTTGCCTTAGGGGATAGAATTGCAATTATTAATCATGGTATTTTACAGCAATTAGATACTCCTGAAAAAATTTATAAATACCCTAATAATGTATTTGTTGCCAGATTATTTGGTGAACCTGCAATAAATACCTTTCCAGGAGAATTGTATTCTAAAGATGAAAATATACTAATCAATATAAATGGAACGCCTCTGGTTTTACCTGATAATGCTAAAGAACAATTATGTACAAAAAATATAGGATCTCATGTAATTGTGGGAATTAGACCAATTGATATTTCCATAATAAGAGAAGTAGATATAAATAAATATTCAAATATTGGTATTGGGGAAATTAAATTGATTGAATATTTTGGTGATAGTTTTATCTACTCAATAAAATTAAATGGATTTTCCTTCAAAATTAAATCAGATCAAGAGCTTGACGTAGAAATTAATAAGAAAGTTAATTTACATTTTAAAATGGATAATATACTTATATTCGATGAAAGTACAGAAAAAAGAATATGGCCATAAAACTTATGAAAAAATGGAAATAGGGCATAAAATTGACTTTTTAATGCAGTTGCTTTAAAAAGGGGGTGAGATAAATATTAAAAAATATTTATTTTTGTTCTAAAAAATAGTAAGTTTGATTAACATTGTAGAAATATACTCACGATTTAAAGTAAAAATTCTCTGTTTAATTTTAATCTAAATAAAAGGAGAAAAAAATGAAAAAAGTTAATATTATTACTCTATTTTTGATTGTTTCTTTTTTATTGTTTACTTTGTCTTCTAGTGCCCAAAATCCGGAAGATGAATGGTTGGTAGAAGCGGCAAAACCTTATAAAGGGGTAACATTACATATGATTGGAGAAGCCCTACCCCCTCTGGATGCTTTAAAGCAGAAGTCAGTAGAGTTTACAGAACTTACCGGTATAAAAGTAGAATTTGAAATGTTTGCCATGGATGAAGCAGACGAAAAAGCTATAGCTGACTATGTAGCAGGAACAGGTATTTATGATATAACTATGACTAGCAATAGTACTGTATCTAGAGATGCGGAAAATGGTTGGTTAGAACCGGTAGAAACTTTTATAGATAATAAAAAAATTACAAGTCCCAATTTTTATATTGGAATGGATATTAGTAATCTAGAGTGGTTAAATGGTAATTTTGAGTATAAAGGTAAGCTATATGGCTTACCATTCTCTTTTCATACCCTGATCTATGATTGGAGAGTTGATCTTTTTGAACATCCAGAAGAGAGAGAAAAGTTTAAAGCTAAATATGGTTATGAATTACCGGTTCCAGCAATCAATATGGATCAACTAAGGGATTTGTCTGAATTCTTTACTAGGAAAAAGGGAGAAAAAATAGGAGATGAAATTCTGGATCATGATGTATATGGAATTACCCTGTGTGGTAAAAGGCATATTGCCACTGTGTTTAATTTTAAAAATGTTTTATCGGCCTTCAATGGAAAAATAATTGATGCACCAACAGGATTTGATTATGGGCCAGTTGTAATCAACTCAGAAGAAGCAATAAGAGCCTTAATTTACTATAAAGATTTGTATGATAATTTCTGTCCTCCTGGAAGCGATACTTACACTTGGGATGAACAATTAGCAGCTATGCAGTCTGGGCTTGCTGTACAGACTTTATTATGGGCAGATGCCTGCTATGCTATTAGTGAAGACCCTTCTCAATCGAGGGTTGTGGGAAAGGTTGCTTATAGTGGTATGCCAATTGCTGCTCGTAAAACTACCAATTTAAATGGTTGGGCTTTGTGTATACCATCAGCATCTAAAAATAAAGAAGCTGCTTGGCTTTTCTTACAATGGACCCAACGTAAAGAGGTTCAGGCTGAAATAATGGCTAATGGTAGTATCTCTTTGTCTGATTCCGCATATCAAGATCCTAAAGTTTATAAACTTACTTATGCACCATCACACTATTTTATTACCCATGCCAGAATTTTAGAGCTTGATGGTAAAAAAGCTTTTAGAGAACCAGGGAGTGCATGGGGTTTACCTAAAGAGTATGCTGAAACACCAGATCCCCTAACAGGTGAATTATTTCCGGCAGCATTTGACCAGCCAAGATTCCCTGAAGCTGTAGTTATTGATGATATTTTAGCAAGATATATAAATGGATGTCTTGTCGGGCAATACGTTCCAGAGGTTGCTCTCGATAAAGCTGCTGAGGAAATAAAGAACAAAATACCTAAACTAAAAGACTTTTAATTCTATTTTTGTCTAATTAAGAAAAAAGATGATTATAAATGAGTGCCAATAGATACAATAAAGTAGATTGAAAATTAAGATTATTAAAATGAGATATAGCTAATACGGAGAAAAAAATTCATATTTTTTCTCTGTATTAGCTATAAAATAATAGTTTTGGATGAACGAACTAATTGTTTAGGATAATAGTCTGATTAGACAAGGAGGTAAAACTCATACGATAAATAATTTATTATAGTATTATGATTCAAAAATAGCAAAATGATGATTATATTTATCTAAGAATATTAAGGAGGCAAAATGTATGAAACTCAACAAAGAACAACTTTTAGATATGTTTAATAAAATGGTTTTGATAAGGCAATTTGAAACAAGAGTAAAAAAATCGTTTGCTGATGGGGATATTCCTGGTTTTATTCATTTATCTGCGGGTCAGGAAGCAATTGCAGTTGGATGTATTACAAATCTTAGAGAAGATGACTATATTGTAAGCCATCATCGAGGTCATGGTCATTTGATTGCTAAAGGTGGCAATATTAATTTTATGATGGCTGAATTATATGGGAAAAAGACTGGTTATTGTAAGGGGAAAGGTGGTTCCATGCACCTTGCTGATATGGATATTAATATGTTGGGTGCACATGGTATTGTCGGTTCTACAGTGACAATTTCAACTGGTGCTGGTCTTTCAGCAAAATTAAGAAAAAGTGGCCAAGTTACTCTATGTTTTCTTGGTGATGGTGCATCAAATACTGGAAGATTTCATGAAGGAATTAATTTAGCTGCCATATGGGACCTACCCATTGTAATTATTATTGAAAATAATTTTTATGCGGAGGCTACCAGTATTTTTTATTCCACTAGATTAAAAAAACTTTCTGATAGAGCTATTGCATATGGAATTCCAGGAGAAACTATTGATAGCAATGATGTATTGGAAATATATGAAAAAGTTGGAAAGGCAATAGATAGAGCTCGAAAGGGCAAAGGACCATCACTTATAGAAATTCAGACCTATAGACATTTTGGTCATGAAGAGGGTGATATGGAAACATATAAAAAGAAATCTGAAATTGAAGCATGGTTAAAAAAAGAGCCAATTGAATTATTCAAAAGACGGCTAATTAACGATGGTATTTTAACTGAAAAAGAGGCTGAAAGAATTAATCAAAAAATGAAAAATGAGGTGGAAGAAGCTGTTCAATTTGCAAAAGAAAGTCCATATCCGGAACCTGAAGAAACGTTAGAAGATGTTTATGCTTAAAAAAAGGGGGATATATAATATGAGAATATTAACTTATAGGGAAGCAATAATTGAAGCACTAAAAGAAGAGATGGAAAGAGATCCATCTATATTTATTATGGGGGAAGACATAGGAGAACACTGGCAGGGATCAGTAAAAGAATTTGAAGGATTATGGCCAAAATTTGGTTCAGAAAGAATTAGGGAAACGCCTATCTCTGAAACAGCATTTTTAGGATGTGCCATTGGAGCTGCGATGACCGGCATGAGGCCAATAGCTAATGTCATGTTTGCCAGTTTTCTTGGTGTGCCTATGGATGAAATATTCAGTCAAGTTACCAAGATGCGTTATATGTTCGGAGGCAAAACAAAGATGCCAGTCACAGTTATGTGTCTTTCTGGTGGTGGGATGAATGCTGCAGCTCAGCATTCGGTTTGTTTAGAAGGAATGTTAATGAGCGTACCAGGATTAAAAATGGTTTCACCATCTACTCCCTATGATGCTAAAGGGTTATTAAAATCAGCAATTAGGGATGATAATCCTGTTATTTTTTTCCAGAACTTATTTCTAACTATTAGTGGTTTTAAAGGTGAGGTTCCAGAAAATGATTACACTATTCCACTAGGAGAAGCAGTAATCAGGAATGAAGGTGATGATGTGACTGTTGTTGCCATAGGAAATATGGTTCATACAGCACTTTCTGCTGCAGGTAAACTCAAACAAGAAAGTATTAGTTTAGAAGTAGTTGATCCAAGATGTATGGCGCCACTCGATGAGAAAACAATAATTGAATCAGTTAAGAAAACAGGGAAAATAGTCATATTAGATGAAGAACCAAAAATGGGAAGTGTAGCTAGTGAGATTGCGGCAATAATTGCTGAACAAGCAATAGAATATCTTGATGCACCAGTTAAGAGAGTGTGTGCACCAAATACCCCGATTCCATTTAGCCCACCACTTGAAAAATACTGGTTACCAGATGAAAACAAACTTATTGAGGCTATACATTCAATAATATAAAGAATAATAAAATTTCACTTGTTGTCTAGATGAATATTAATTACTATAGTTCATATTCTGTTTTCTCGATTTTAAAAACTCGATTAGAAAATAATCTCTAATTAAGCTTGGTTGTTATATTGTATAGATAAGAAAAATTAAAAACAATATAATCATTTTATTACCTAATTTCATGATAGTTTTCTCTCATATTCACAAATTGAGTGGAAACTATCATGAAATGAAATACAGTCTATTATCTATGCAGCACCTTATTTTTGAAAATTATTAAATATATATTTATGTATTTGTATTATGATGAAATTCGCATTTATTGGTATAAGGGGGATTAGATAATGAGACTAAAAAACCTAACTGCCATAGTAACAGGAGGAGGAACAGGGATTGGTAAAGGTGTATCACTGCGATTAGCAAGAGAAGGGGCCAACCTTGTAATTGTGGGAGTAGATATTGTTAAATCAGATTGTAACCAGTATTTTAGTAAAAACATTGGAGGATATACAGCCGCAAGGAAAATTGTTAAATTTTTAATAGAAAAAGGTTTTAGGGCGCTAGCCATAGAAGCAGACGTAACAAAAGAAGAACAAGTAAAAAAGATGATTGATGAAACAGTAAAAAAATTTGGTACTGTCGATATTCTAGTAAATTGTGCAGGAGTAATATCTTTTAGATTCATCGAGAACCTCACTCTCCAAGATTGGGATCATATTATTGAGGTGAATTTAAAGGGAACATATATAACCAATAAAGCTGTAGTTGCTCAGATGAGGAAGCAAGGCAAGGGTAAAATTATTAATTTTTCATCAGAATCTGGGAAAAAAGGAGAAATTGGATTATCACACTATTGTGCATCAAAATGGGGCGTTATTGGTTTTACTAAGGCGTTAGCAATAGAACTTGCTAAGGAAAAGATAACTGTTAATGCAATTTGCCCTGGTGTTGTTGAAACGCAAATGTGGAAGGAAATAAGTCAAAAGCTTGCAAAAAATGGTGAAACCGAAAAGCAAAGCTTTGATAGAATTGTAAAGACAAATTATCCTCAAGGAGCATTGCAGACATTTGAAGATATGGCTGAAGCAGTAGTTTTTCTTTCAGTTTCTGATCATATTACTGGTGAAGCCTTGAGTATTGATAGTGGTTCAACGATATAAGATTAAAGAATATAATTGAAACTATTGTTATAAATTCATATAAAAGGAGAGTTGTTAATGAAAGAAATTAAAATACCTAAACGAGGAATGACTAACACGCCTATTCTTGTTGCTCAGTGGATAATAAAAGAAGGAGACTCTGTTAAACCGGGTAATGAAATTGTAACTATAGAAGCAGAAAAAATAAATTATACTATAGAAGCAGAAGTATCAGGATATGTGCATATTTTAGTGAGCGAAGGACAAGAAGTTCCCATAGGGACAGTTATTGGTATTGTTGCTGAAACCTTAGAAGAATATCAGCAAATTAAGAATAAAAAAATAACTGAAGCAATAGTTGAATCAACTTCTAAAAGTGAGAACAAGATAGAAATAGAAACGAAAAAAGATAGCTCTTTAACCACATCTTCTTTAGAAGATAAAGAAAGATTAAGAATTTCACCAGCTGCTCGTAGAATTGCTAAGAAATACGGAATAGATATTACATCTATCAGCGGAACAGGACCAGAAGGAATTATAATAAAAAATGATATTGAGAAATTAATTCATGATAAGGATGGGCAGAAAAAAATTCTGGATTTATATGACGGGAGGAAAGTAGGAGAAACAATACCCCTTAACCAAATGAGGAAACAGATAGCCGAACACATGGTTAGAAGCTTATCCATCTCTGCACAGCTTACACTTATGGGGGAAATTGACATGACAGAGATGAAAAAGTTACGTAAAAATATGCTTGCACAGGAACAGATTCTTGGCACAAGGATTACATATACAGTTTTATTCGTTTATTTAGTAGCAAAACAACTTAAGAAACATCGAATTATCAACGCTAGTCTCATAGATAATGAGATAAAGTTATGGGATAGTATAAATATAGGAGTTGCGACATCTTTGGAAAACGGTTTAATTGTTCCAGTGATAAAGGATGTAGATAAAAAATCATTACCTTCTTTAAGTATAGAATTAAAAGAACTTATAAAAAAAGCAAGAGAAGAAAAGCTACAACTTAGTGATGTAACCGGTGGTACTTTTACAGTTACTAATTTAGGATCCTTTAGTGGAGCAGGATATCGTTTTGAGACTCCAATAATTAACCAACCTGAGTCAGCGATTCTCGGGACTGGTGGTATTTCAGACAGAGTTGTAGTTCGTGAAGGTAAAATTGTTATTAGGCCCATCCTGACCTACTATTTTACCTATGATCATAGAGTTATTGATGGATTAACTGCTGCTAAGTTTATGGAAGATGTCCGGGAAGCCTTTGAACAGCCCCTTTTATTTTTAGATTCAAGTAATTTGCAAGGGTCAAATTTAAGTGATGGAATATCTCGAAATCAGATATTTAATCGATAAAGCATATATAAATAAAAACTGACTGTATTTCTTTTAGAATTTAAGGAATTATTATTAAAGCCCAAGGAAATTGTGTAGTTAGTTTACTAGAAATAGGATTTTCAGACAATACTAAGTGTTAGAATAACAATATGGAATGAAAGAATAATAAAACTGAAACATACTTTGGACAAAAATTTTTTCTATTTTTTCATTTCTTACTGAAAGGAGGTGTTGCTTTAGAGGGAAGTGGTAAATTTTAAAACTAGCATTTTTATTTACTATCATAGTATATAATATTAAGAATGATATTTTCAATAAATAAAATATTTGGAGGATTTGATATGTATATTAATAAGAAAATATGGATTTTGCTATTAATAACTGTATTGTGTTTTGGATGTTTAATTACGTTAACATTGGCACAGGAAAAGATTTTGAAAGCTCAAACATTATGGGGTCCAGTGCAATATGGTGATGTGCTGAAAGATTGGGAAGAAGATTTTAATGAAATTCATAAGGGTAGTATACAGATTAAAGCTTATACTGCAGGGGAATTAACATCTATGCAACAAACAATCCCCGCTGTACAGGCAGGGGCTATTGATATGGCAACATGTATGGGAGCACATATGGGCGCCCCAATTGATGTAGTGGCATTCGAATCTGCTCCTCCCTTTGCGTGGGATAACGCAATGGAGTGTTTGACACTATGGGAAATGAGAGGCATGAAGGAAGTTGTTAGTGAATCATGGGCAGCCTTGGGAGGAATTGTTGTTGTGGGACATACTATCTGTGATCCGCTCAATATTATAAGCAAGAAACCATTAAATTCGATAAGTGATCTTAAGGGACTAAAAATAAGTGGAGATCCAAACGTTGCCCGCATTTTTAAAGATGTTGGCATTACCAGTGTGACCTTGACATATGATGATTTATATTTGTCAGCTGAGACAGGTATGATAGATGGTATTGCTTGGGGAGGTGCAACTGAAGGATATACAAACAGCTGGTACGAAGTATGTCCCTATTTTTTAACCAATCCTATTTCTGGTGCTTTTACTAATCCTTGGATTATGAATGAAAAATTATGGAATTCGCTATCTCCAGGTCAGCAGAAGGCTATAACTACAGGATTAAACGATTTACGTGGTAGACTTATGGCTTATTATTATGAGGGAGAAATGGAGAGCCTAAAGCATTTTGAGACAACAACAATTCCTGCAGAAGAATGGAATCAGTTACGGGAATTAACTTTTAAATATTGGGATGAAGAGATAGCACCAAAAAGTGATAGAGCTGCTCGCATCGTTAATATCATTAAAGAGTATCAATTGATTAGCGATTAAGCTATATAAGAATAAATTAATAAAATAATTATATTATTAGAACAATACTTAAGAGTAATTTAAAAAGTAATATTAAAAATTGACTTGCTTTCCCCTTCGTTTTTACTGAAATCACGGTAAGATACAAGTAAAGAGGAAGCAAGTCAATTTTAGTAAAATAATTTAAAGAATTATTTTGGTATAAGTTGCTAAGAAATTGAAGCGGAGGAGGCAGAAATATTGAAGTTTTTATCAAAATTACTAAACCTTATAGATCAATTTTCAATAATGATGGGAAAGATATGTAAATATCTTATCCTTGCTATCTTGGGTGTAATGCTATATGAAATAATATCAAGGTATGTCTTCAACTCTCCGACTGATTGGGCTGCTGAATTAAGTAGTTATATGTTTGGTACATTATTTTTTTTGGGTGGAGCATATTCTCTTATTAAAGAAGAGCATGTTCGAATGGATCTTCTCTATGTCAAATGGCCTAGGAAAGTACAGAGGATTGCAGATATAGCTACCTTTCCCCTATTAGCATTATATCTGGTTTTATTCATTCAAGGTGGAATTGGTAACACTCTATTTTCGATTAGAAATAGTGAGGTTTCACGCTCCCTCTGGGCGCCACCACTGGCACCGATAAAAATAATAATTACATTTGGAGCTTTTTTATTGCTGATGGAGGCAATTAGTATTCTGATAAGAGATATTCTTGTTTTATTCAATAAAGAGTTGCCTAGTGTAATCAATAGCAGTAGTAAGAAGAATAAGGAGGTTAAGTTGTGAATACATTGTTTCTACCACTGATTATGTTTCTTGGAATGATCTTATTATTGTTGACGGGAAGGCAAATCTTTATAATTATTGGATCAGTTGCAGCCATTGTTGCTTTATTTCTATGGGGAGAAGGAGCTACTTTTATGCCTTTCAGTAAGGGTACTACTTTTATAGATTTTTACTCTCTTCTGGCTATTCCTCCTTTTATTTTTATGGGTTCAATTTTGTCTAAATCGGGCGTAGCAGAACGAATATACCAAGCAATCTATGTATGGTCAGGGCGTATTCGTGGTAGTTTAGCCATTGGAACCGTAATTATGTGCGCTATTATTGCAGCAATGTCAGGTACTAATATTGCTGGTACTGTAACTGGAACTACAGTTGCCTTACCAGAAATGTTAAAACGAAACTATGATAAGAAATTGGCAGTAGGCACTATTATGTCTGGAGGTTCATTGGGTTTTTTAATCCCACCCAGCGTAGTATTTATTTTTTATGGAGTTATTGCCAGAACATCTATAGCATATTTATGGCTTGCAGGTATAGGCCCAGGTATTTTATTGACTATTTTATATATTATTTATATTTTAATTATATGTAAAAAGAAACCAGAATTAGCAGAAGTTATGTCTTCGGAAGAATATCAGAAAATTACACTTAAAGATAAGTGTGTTGCTGCATTAGGGGCTATTCCGGCTTTATTGCTCATTTTATTAGTACTTGGCACTCTCTTTATGGGTATTATCACATTGGTGGAATCCTCTGCGATTGGAGCAATAGGAGCAATGATTTGTGCTGCCATTAATAAGAAATTGAACTGGAATATTATTGAAGAATCAATGGAGGATTGTTTGCATACCACAACAATGGTGATGTGGATTCTAACAGCTGCCTTCTTTTTTAGTTCCGTTTTTGATGCAGTAGGAGCAGTTAAGGGCGTAGAAAACTTGCTGAACCTTGCTGGTGGAAATAAATGGATTACTTTGATAATAATGCAAATAAGCTTTATATTTTTAGGCATGGTTTTAGATGATACAGCAATGCTTATTATTGTTGCTCCGGTGTATATTCCTATTGCTTTAAAATTAGGTTTTGATATCAGGTGGTTTGGTGTTCTTTATGTGATAAACTGTCAAATGGCTTTTATTACCCCACCATTTGGCTATAACCTTTTTTTAATGAAAGGGATTGCTCCAGAAGGAATCACTACTGAAGTAATCTATAAATCTGTCACTCCCTTTGTTATTATTCAATTGATAGCGTTGATTCTTGTTATGATATTCCCTCAGATTGCAATGTACTTACCATCTTTAAGATTTGGGGGTTAGAGTAAAAAATAGCGTATGGTCAGGTTAATTATTAATAGTAAAAAATTATCTAAAGTACACTATTAATTTTTAAATTTAAAATATAGTTGATAAATAAAGTGTATTTTCTTTGGTAATTATAATAATCTGAGTATTATATTTCATTACTATTATTACTAGAAATTATTGTTTAAAATATTTTATAATTAATAAGGAGAAAGACTATGAATAATATTTTAAACTATGCCAGTAATCAATTGCGAATCTCCCTCAGTGATACCAGCTATAAATTGGAGAGGATTCCTGAAAAAGTGCTACAGAATTATCTGGGCGGTGTCGGTTATGCAGTCAAGGTGCTCTATGAAGAATTAAATGAAGGCATTGACCCTTTAGCCCCGGATAACAAGATTATCTTTGCCACTGGACCTTTAACCTCCTATCAGGTTCCGGGGGGTGGTAGTATCGAAATCTGTTTTAAATCACCTCTGACCAAGGCTTGGGGTGAATCCCGCTGTGGAGGAGACTTTGGTCCAGAGCTAAAGAAGGCCGGCTATGATTTTTTAATTGTAGAAGGCAAATCTACCCAGCCAGTTTATCTCTTTATCCATGATAATAAAATAGAGTTTAAAGATGCCAGTCATCTTTTAGGTAAGAAGGTCTCTGAAAAACACAGTATCATTCGGGAAGAGCTACAAGACCAGGATATCTCTATTATGTGTATAGGAATGGCAGGTGAAAACTTGGTCAGTATAGCCTCCGTCATGAGTGAGGATAGAGCTGCCGGAAGAGGAGGTGCCGGAGCGGTAATGGGATCTAAAAACCTAATTGCTGTTGCTGTTAAGGGTTCAGGCAAACTGCAGCCTAAAAAGACAGAAGATTTTAACATTGCCTTAAAAGAAGTAAGAAAGGTATTAAAAGAGAGTGAATTTGTTAAAGGTTTAAGGCAATTTGGTACTATAGGAGATATGGCTGGTAATGATGCAGCCGGAGATTGGCCAACCAAGAACTGGCAATCCAACAGCTGGGGCAAGGCTGAGAAACTTTATGATCATTACCTAAAGCATAATTTTGTTAAAAACAAGATGTGTTATAAGGGTTGTCCTATTGCCTGCGGTAGGGTAGCCAAAGTAGAAGAAGGAAGATTCAAAACTCCTCAGCATGAAGGGGCAGAATACGAATCAGTCAGTGCCTTTACTGCCTTTGTCTTCAACCAGGATATGGATGCAGCTATCTATAGCACCTATCTATGCAATGAATTGGGGATTGATACCATATCAGCAGGTGCTGTTATTGCCTTTGCCATGGAATGCTATGAGTATAAACTCCTCTCAAAAGAAGATGCAGATGGTTTAGATTTATCCTGGGGTAATCCTGAAGTATTGCCCATCCTGGTGGATAAAATAGCCCAAAGAGAGGGGTTGGGAAATCTATTAGCAGATGGTGTAGCAAGGGCAGCACAGAAAATTGGACCCCAAGCAGAAGAATATGCCGTGCATGGTAAAGGACTGGAAGGCCCTGCCCATGATCCCCGTTCCGGCAAATTACTGGCTGTTACCTATGGCACTGCCAACAGGGGAATGTGCCATATCCATCCCTTAGAGGGTATGGCTTACGATTCTGGCAAGGTTACCTGGGGTATGACCTCCTATGGTGTTCCGGATCCTAATCAACTGGATCGCTGGGATGAGGAAGGCAAAGGGACTATTACCAAAACTTTACAGGATGGCCTGATTATGCCTGATGTTCTGGGTGTCTGTAAATTCTTTATGTATGCCGGGCTTACCTTGGAACATTATGCCAAACTCTTATCAGCTTTAACCGGATGGCAGGTAAATGGTGCAGACCTTATAAGGATTGGGGAAAGGATAAACAATTTACAGAGGCTATTCAATATTAGAGAGGGCATGGGTAGAAAGAATGATCTTCTTCATGAAAGAGTTCGAAAGCTCCCTCAGTTCGGTCTATATCAAAAGGAAGATAGATGCGCTATCAAAGATTATGAAGGGATGCTGGAAGAATACTACCAGGCTAGAGGCTGGGATTCCCAGACTGGTATACCAAAGCAGAAAAAGCTAAGAGAACTGGGATTAAATCTGGTATGAGTAAAAAGAAAATGGATATCAATAATAATGAAAGTAAAGGTTAAGCTTTACACTATCTTGAAAAAATATGCCAAGGGCAAGATATTGGGAGACGGCAGTATTATTTTAAAGAAAGGTGCTACCCTGCAAGGATTAACCAGCGACTATCTTGCCATTCCGGATAGTATAGGCGTGGTGTTTCTGGTCAACAATACGCCTCAGGATAAAGATTATACTCTATGCGAAGGTGATGAGGTGAAGATTTTCTCTCTGATATGTGGAGGGTGAAAAGAGATATTTAAATTAAATAGTTGACATACTAAATAAATATTTTTTACCAGAAGTCATATGTAAAAACAGATAATAAAAGGGATTTACTTAAAAAGGGGATGAAAAATCGGGAAAAAAAATGAAAAATAAAAAATTCACTATTAAAATAAATCCTTTTTGATTTTTATTAAATCTATACGCAATGCCATTAATTATCGTTGCTAAGTATGTACAAGTATAAAAGTTACTCCTTCTGCAGAATGAAACACAGTCCTATTTTAACCTACAATAATATTTCAAAGAAATATATTTTCAGAAGATTATAAATGTTTTGGGTAATTAATATACCATAAAAATAGGAGTTAAACTACCTAATATATGTAAATATTCCTGTTTGAGAAAAAGCATAATTTGTGAGCAATTTTTTTGAAATAATTAAGGTTTTCAAGTATAATAACAAAGCGAATTTGAATACAATTTAATATTTCTTCGAGTTAACTTTCCTAAAGACCTGTTCTATGGTAGTTAACCGTTAGGTTTATTAAGAAATTTTTAAGCCTCCCGTATTGGAAAGAAGAAAAAAATCCTGTACGGTATTTTCATACAGGATTTTTTAATATAACAATAACCAAAATTATAACACACAACATTTCGGTATACGCTATACTATATACTATTCAAGAGAGGGATTTCAGGGATGCTTCCCCTGATAACAGATGTTTGTATGGTTCAACCACTATTCAAAGTCACAACAATTGAAGAGAGCCTAAAAATTTTTCGTCAATCTTTTGATTTTGCCACATTTTTTAAGAATCGTGATGAGCAAATAGACCTTATCAATGCTTATGGAAGAGTGTTAGCAGAAAATGTTATTTCAGCTGAGAATATACCTGGATTTAATAGATCAACTATGGATGGATACGCAGTTAAGGCTAGTGATACTTATGGAGCAAGCGATAGTTTACCAGCTTATCTTGATTTGATTGGTGAGATAAAGATGTCAGAAAAACCTTCTTATGTATTGCAAAAGGGGCAAGCGGCAAGAATTTCAACTGGAGGGATGTTACCAGAGGGAGCTGATTCAGTAGTTATGCTGGAGTATACTGAAGACTTAAGCCCTACAATGATTGAAATAAGTCGTTCAGTAGCTCCCTGGGAAAATGTATTACGGGACGATGAAGATATCAAGAAAAATGAAAGAGTTTTAGAGAAAGGTCGTTACTTGAGACCACAGGATATTGGCTTGCTGGCAGCCTTGGGTTTGGAAAGAATCAAGGTTTTCAAAATACTAGTAGTGGCAATTATTTCTACCGGTAATGAAATTATTTCTATAAATCAAAAACCTGAACCGGGCCAGGTTCGTGATATTAACTCTTTTACACTTGGTGCAGCAGTTAAGCAAGTAGGTTGTATTCCTTATTATGCTGGCATTATTAAAGATAATGAAAAGATGTTGAAAAATGTACTTCAAAAATATTTAGATACCCCGGAAATTGATTTAGTCTTAATTTCTGGTGGCAGTTCAGTAGGTATTAGAGATTATACCTTAGAAGTCCTGGATAACCTTGGTTCACCAGGAATTCTGGTTCACGGTTTAGCCTTAAAACCTGGGAAACCTACTATTATTTCTTTAAATAAACAAAAATTATTTGTTGGTTTGCCTGGACACCCTGTTTCAGCCATGATGGTTTTTGATAATGTGGTAAAAAAAATAATATTTGACTTAAAAGGTGAAATACTTCATATTGGACAAAGAAAAACAATTGATGCCTTGCTAGAAAGTAATGTTTTTTCAGATGCTGGCAGAGAAGAATATGTAAGGGTAGTACTAAAAAGTAAGAATGACCAACTGTGGGCTGAACCGATTTTGGGTAAGTCTGGAATTATTTCTTCTTTAGCTAAAGCTGATGGATATATTACTATCAAACTCAATCAAGAAGGTTTATATCAGGGAGAAAAGGTTAGCGTTACTATATTTTAGTTTTTGTTACAATATATATTTAAGCAAAACTGATCTAGAGTCAGTGAAAAAAGGGGTTTAAGGGGAAAATCCCCTTACGATATGTTTATGATGGAACGAAATATTTATTTAAAAAAAATATCCTTACCGGAAGCAAAGCAAAAAATTGAGAAAGCCATTACAGAAGGTCTAATTACTTTAAACTCCAAACATGAGTTACTTTCGGTAGAAAAATCGCTTGGGCGAATTACTTCTAAAGCTGTTTTTGCTAAAAGATCTTCTTTACATTATACTGCATCAGCCATGGATGGAATAGCTGTACATTCCCGCAGTACAGAGGACGCCTCAGAAAAAAATCCAATTATTCTAAGTCATAAGAAAGATTTTTTATATGTAAATACCGGAGATCCTTTACCAGAAGAATTTGATTCAGTGATAAAAATTGAAGATGTAGTTCCTCTTAGAATGGATAGTAGTGTACCGAATCAGAAAGAGGACTTCGCGCCACTGAAAATATTTCAATCTGTTTCCCCAGGTATGAATGTTCGCAATATAGGGGAAGATATTGTCACTCACCAGCTCATATTAACTGCGAATCATAAAATTAGACCAGTGGACATAGGTGCTTTAATGGCAGGAGGGATATCAGAAATAGAGGTTTGGAAGAAGCCGCGAGTTGCTATTATTCCCACCGGAGAAGAATTGGTCGGACTTGATAAAGAAGATATGAAAGCAGGGGATATCCTTGATTTTAATTCCAGAATGTTATCAAATTCGGTAATTCAATGGGGTGGAGAGCCTGTAATATATCCAATTATTCGTGATATTAAAGAGGATTTAAAAAAGATATTGCAGTCAGCCGTAAAAGACAATAATATAGTTACTGTTATTGCAGGAACCTCTGCTGGTAGTAAAGACTTTACTGCCGCAGTACTGGCATATATGGGAGAAATATTATTTCATGGTATAGCTATGATGCCAGGAAAGCCTACATTGGCCGGGATAGTTCAAGGCATTCCCGTTATTGGCTTACCGGGATATCCAGTTTCTTACTTATTAGCAGCATGGGAATTTGTTTTGCCTTTAGTTTATAAAAGTTTAAGGCTGAGCCCTCCAGAAAGGATTAAGACCAAGGTATTAATGGCTAAAAAGATAGTCTCCAGGTTAGGAAATGAAGAATTTCTTCGGGTAAAATTAGCTAAGATTGATGATAAGACAATGGCCTATCCCTTAAATCGTGGAGCAGGAATTATTTCGTCATTGGTAGAAGCTGATGCACTTATTAGAATACCATCACTTAGTGAAGGTTTGAGCTTTAAAGAAGAAACTGAAGCAGAATTATTATTAGAACATGATTTTAGTATAGATAACACCATAATTATTATTGGCAGTCATGATCTGATACTGGATATTTTAAAGAATGAGTTGCAAACCAATTCGCCAGAATTTCGTTTAGCATCTTTTCATACTGGAAGCATGGGAGGACTGTTAGCATTGAAACAGGAGATTGCCCACCTGGCAACTTCTCATCTTTTGGATGTGGAAAGTGGAGAATATAATTTTCCCTATATCAAGCGTGTTTTAATAGGTCAAAGTGTCGTAGTAGTAAATATGGCTTTTAGACTGCAAGGCTTTATGGTAGCAAAAGACAATCCTAAAAACATTTTGGCAATAAAAGATTTAGTAAGAGATGATATTCGTTATATTAATCGACAAAAAGGGTCAGGAACAAGGGTTCTTTTAGATTATTTGCTTAAGAAGAATAATATTAATCCTAACTCAATTCAAGGATATAATCAGGAGGAATTTACCCATCTCATAGTAGCCTCTGCAGTTGCCAACCAAAGAGTAGATGTAGGTTTAGGAATTTTTTCAGCTGCTAAAGCATTTAATCTGGATTTTGTCTCTCTTATAAAAGAACGTTATGATTTAATTATTCCCGAAAGATATTTTCATAGCCAGAGAATAAAAAAGATATTAGAAATAATAAGAACAAATCATTTTAAGGAGCAGGTTGCCCAGCTTGGTGGATATGATCTAAGTAAATGTGGTAACATATTAGTAAATGGAAAAATTAATTGATTCGTATGGTCGACAGATTAACTATTTTAGAATTTCATTAACTGACCGTTGTAACTTCCGTTGTATATACTGTTCACCGGTAGAAAAGAAATTTCGTTTTGTTGAACATGAGCATATCTTGCGTTTTGAAGAAGTATTGGAAATAGTTCGTGTAGCAGTAGAAATGGGTATGACCAAAATAAGATTAACAGGTGGAGAACCATTAGTTAGGAAAGGTGTTATCGATTTTATCAAGCAACTAAAGCAGGTAAACGGATTAGAAGATATTTCTATGACGACCAATGGTTATTATCTTTCTGAAATGGCGCATTTCTTACGAAGTGCCGGTCTGGATAGAGTTAATATTAGTCTTGATTCATTGGATAGGGAAAAATTTAAGAAGATTACCGGTTTTGATGGTTTATCAAAGGTATTGGAAGGAATTGATACCGCTTTGCAGGAAGGATTAACACCGGTTAAGATTAATGTGGTCTTATTAAAAGGTATTAATGAAGATGAAGTAGATAATTTTATTAAACTAACTATCAACAAGCCGTTGTCTGTGCGTTTCATTGAATTAATGCCAACCAATCATGAGTTAAAGGAAATTAATCAGGAGCATTTTATTTCGGTACAAAAAATCCAAGAAGATATTCAGATTAGATTCCCTGATGCCAGGCTTACTCTTTTAGATAAGGGATGTGGTCCTGCTTTTTATTGTCAATTACCAGGAGCAAAAGGGGTGTTTGGTTTTATTACCCCAGTAAGTCAACATTTTTGTGCTCGCTGTAATCGTATCAGGTTAACTGCAGAAGGTAATTTAAGGCCTTGTCTTTTTAGTATTAGAGAATTGGAATTAAAGAATAAGTTGAGAGAGATACCGCCGAACCAGTATGCATTAAGGAGGAGAATAATAAAATGTTTTCTGAAGGAAGCAGTACTAAAAAAACCTTTATATCATCGGTTTGATGAAAAAAATATTACTGAATTTGATATGTCTCAAATAGGAGGTTAATGTATGGATAAGAAAAAAACATTAAGTCATTTAAATGAAAAAGGAAGGGCACGAATGGTTGATGTGGGAGAAAAACAGGATACTCACCGGATTGCTATTGCGGAAGGGGAAGTTATTATGAAACCGGAAACCCTTGCTTTGATTAGAGATAAAAAGATGGCTAAAGGAGATGTCTTGGGTATAGCTCAGGTTGCTGGAATCATAGCTGCCAAGCAGACCAGTCAATTAATTCCCCTCTGTCACCCTCTTATCCTAACCAATGTGGATATGGATTTTTACTTTATGGAAGAAAGGAACAGCATTTTAATTCGTTCCATAGTCATGACTACTGGTAAAACTGGAGTGGAAATGGAGGCTTTACATGCTGTAACAGTAGCTGCTCTTACCATTTATGATATATGTAAGGCAGTAGAAAGGGGTATCGAAATCAGTCATATTCACCTGGTGGAAAAAGATGGTGGACAGAGTGGCCATTATCAGGGAAAATCATATCTCAAGATAGAACATGAAGGAGTACAGGATAATCAAGAGGGAGCAGTTAATAGAGAAAACCAGCAAAAAGGAGTGGTATTAGCAGTTTGTGTGGGAGAAAGTCGAAAAATTCCCAAAAAGCAAGTACCCAGCGCTGTTGCGATTGAAAATGTTGGCCTAAAAGGAGATATACATGCAGGAATAGATCATAAACAGATAAGCCTGTTAAGTCTATCCAGTTTGGAAAAGAAAAGGAAAGAAGGGTATGAACTGAATTATGGAGACCTCTTTGAAAATATAGTCTTTCAGGGTCTAGAAGATTTATACCATTATCCCATAGGTACTATAATTAAGATAGGGCCAGAGGTTATCCTTGGTATTACCCAGATAGGTAAAGACCATGATGTGGATATTGTGGTTCGTAAACAGAAAGTTCGTTCTATTATGCCAAAGGAAGGAATTTTTACTCAAGTTGTTAGGGGAGGAACTATTCAGGTAGGGGATTTTATAGAGGTGATAGCTTGATATGATTAAGGTTGCCATTATTACGGTAAGTGATAAGGGAGCACAGGGACAAAGGGAAGATATAAGCGGAAAGACTATAGAAAATCTACTGAAAAAGATAAAAGCCCAGGTGGTATGGTATACAATTGTTCCAGACGAACTGGGTGTAATTAAAACTGCATTAATTGAAGCTATTGAAATGCATAATGCTGATTTGATTCTGACTACCGGTGGCACAGGTTTAGCTAAGAGAGACGTAACCCCTGAAGCGACCAGTGCAGTTATAGAAAAGACAGTGCCTGGAATAAGTGAGATTATAAGAATGGAGAGCTTTAAAAAAACACCTCATGCCACATTATCTCGAGCTATAGCGGGTATTAGAGGTAAAAGCCTCATCATTAATTTACCAGGTAGTCCTAAAGGAGTACGGGAATCACTTAATGTTATTTTAGAAGCCCTACCTCATGGCATTGCTCTATTAAAGGGCGAGGCAATCGAATGTGGTAATGAATAATAGGGAGAAAATGTACCAAGGCAATGTTTATTTCTTTTTTACTAAAAGCAGTTCTTATTTCTTTATCAGGAGTAATGGCTCCCGGACCCATTACTGCTGTAACGGTAAGTAAAGGCACTGAGCAGCCTCAAGCTGGTGCTTTTATTGCTTTGGGACACCTCATGGTAGAGCTACCACTTATCTTATTAATAATAGTTGGTCTGGGTAAACTTCTGGAAATTAACTGGATTAAGATGGTTATAGGTATTTTGGGAGGTATATTTTTACTTAAAATGGGAATTGGATTATTGAAAAACATATCTAATGCCAGAGTAGGACAGACTACCTCTTCCTATACTCCCTTACAGGCTGGTATTGTATTGAGCATTGCCAATCCCTATTTTTTAATATGGTGGGCAACCATAGGGGCTATGTTAATTACTGGTGCTTATCAATTCGGATTAGTCGGCTTAATTTCTTTTATTATGTTGCACTGGGGTTGTGATTTTTGCTGGTACTTTTTTCTTTCTTCTCTGACCTTTAAAGGTGGTCAATTTTTCGGGCGGAGATTACAACAGATTCTTTTTGCTGTTTGTGGTATATTTCTTTTGTTCTTTAGTGGAAAATTTATTTATGATGCTATAATATTGGCCTTTAGAGCGTGATTTATACTACCTGATACTTAAAACAGGATAATTATAAATTAAATGATGGGAGAATTTTCTGAACTTGAACTAAAGAACCGGAATAATCAGGCTTGACCCGCTCTTTGCCTCTACCAAATCTTATTTTTTTACTAATAATCCTTAATGTATTGCTAAATCTTCTACTATCAGTGATTAAAAAGGTTTTCATCCCAGTCTTTCCGGCTATCATATCATTAACCGGATCATCTCCAACCATCAGACAATCTTCGGGATTTGTCTTAATTTTATTACAGATTTCCTGGTAATATTCCAGACGAGGTTTACAGAAGTGCATATTTTCCAGATGAGTAATTAGATGAACTTGTTCTTTGTTTAAGCCGGCCCAGGACATTCTTTTTTCCATTGCTGAACATGGCCAGAAGGGATTGGAGGCAATCACAATTTTTATTTTTTTCTGAGAAAGGATAGAAAAAATTTCTGCAACACCTTTATTTACAGTTATTAAAGCTTTTAGGTGGTCGAATTCATTTTCATAAAATTGTTGAAAACGATTCCATATTTCTTCAGTTTTATCTTCCAGTCCCTGAGTAAAGGTATGAAAGAAAACCTCCTGATTTGTTAATTTACCATTGTTGTGCAAAACCGCTTTGGTAGCATTTAGCACCAATCGCCAAAGGGTATGGGGTGAGACGATATCAGACATAATTGGAGCGACTTTTTTAATATAGGCTTTGAAAAATTTCACTTCATCGAATAATATTAAGGTATTGTCAAGATCAAATAAAATTGCTTTTGTCATTTTTTATTTTACCCGCTAATATATTATTATAGATATTTTTTCCCATTTTACCAGAAAATTGATAAATTTTTTTCCTAATTAATAAATTATTGTAATAAAAAAAGAAAGTGTATTTTTGCAATGAATGAAAAACTCAAATATCTGAAAGATAAGATGAGAATAGATGCTCAAAATGTTTGTCATGACCTGGTACAAGATATTATTAAAGCTAAAAAGGAATTTAAAAAACAGAGTGTCATTGTTGGATTGAGCGGAGGATTGGATTCATCAGTAGTAACTGTCTTGTGTGTCAGGGCATTGGGAAAAGATATGGTAAAAGCTCTTCTACTACCCGATAGCGAATCAAGCCAGATGCATTTGCGAGATTCTTTTGATCTGATCAGGGAGCTGGGGATACAATGGGCAGTCGTTGATATTACTCCTTTTTTGAGAGACCTTAAAATAAAAAAATATGGTTTTGCCAGCAAAATTCCTTTCCAAAATAAGATAAAAGGATTTCTATTTAAAAAAGCCTATCAATATTATCAGAGCATTAGCGGAGAAACCCCCTTTGCCTTGAAGTTAAAGGGGCAAGAGGGTACACCTTATCACAACTATATTCAAAGAGGTCAGGCAATTCTACAAGCAAAAAACCGTTTTAGAATGGCAATACTCTATTATTTTGCAGAATTGGAAGGTAGAATGGTGGTTGGTTGTACTAATAAAACAGAACAGCACATTGGTCTTTTTGTAAAATATGGTTGTGATCATTTTGCTGATATTATGCCTATCATAGGCTTATACAAGACTCAGGTAAGACAGTTGGCTAAGTATCTGAACATATCTAACCATTTAATAGAGAAAGAACCTTCACCGGATTTGTTACCTGGCCTGGATGACCAAACTATAATTGGGCTTCCTTATGAAGAGATAGACTTAATATTATTAGCCAAAGAAAACGGTTTACCACCTGAAGAGATAAGTCGATTACTGGGTATAGCATTAGAACAGGTAGCATATGTATTTGATTTAGCATATTATGCTAGCTTTCTGAGATGATGATAGAAATTAAATTTTATTAGGGGTGACAATTTTTCATTTTAAATATTTTGTTTTATAATATTTACATAAATAAAAATTTCAAAAGATTTCTTAAAGATTAAGGAGGCAGAAAATTTATTTTAGGGAGGTTTAGAAAATGAAATTAAGTAGTCCTGACTTTGAACATGAAGGGTATATTCCTGAAAAATTTACCTGCGATGGAGAAGATATCAGTCCTAGTTTAATCATTGAGGATATTCCAGAAGAAACAAAAAGGTTAGCACTGATAGTAGAGGATCCTGATGCACCAGCAGGCACCTGGATCCACTGGATTGTTTTTAATATTCATGTAACTGATGTGATAGATGAGGGTGAAGTGCCAGGTACTCAGGGATTAAATGATTTTCGGAAATTAGAATATGGAGGTCCCTGCCCTCCATCCGGTACCCATCGTTATTTCTTTAAACTATATGCCCTAGATACCAAACTCGATTTAGAAAAGGGTTGTCGCAAAAAAGATTTAGTAAAAGCCATGGAAGGGCATATCTTAGCAGAAGCAGAATTAGTAGGTCTTTATCTGCGCAAATAAGTTTTACTTTTTTAGATTATTGTTAGAAGCACACTTTTTTATTTAACCGTGGGAAATATTTTCTTAGAAGGTGATAGAGGTAATTGATTAAAATTTAATTTCATGATGCTATTCAGAATAAAAAATACTTTAAAGCCTTTTCAAGTTAGATAAAAAAAATTCTATTAAGAGATAAAAAATAGGAGAAAATATATGGAAGGCTGGATTCTTTATAGACAGCGGCAGAGTGAAATAACATCAGATAAATATGAAATGAATCGCTTTCTTGAGGCGGCAGAACAAAGAGATATAAGTTTAAAAATATTATGTCCGGAACAATTTGATTTACTGGTTAATCGGGATGATAATAAAAGTGTAATCGTGGATAATAATTATACCAAATTACCACAATTTTTATTACCAAGACAGGGTGCCAGTACACCTTATTTTTCCCTGGCAGTTATTCGACATCTGGAGAGATTGGGGGTTAATACGTTTAATTCGTCACAGAGTATTGAAATAGTTAAAGATAAATTATATACTCAACAGATATTAGCTGCCAATAATTTCCCTGTTCCCCGTACTATGCTGGCTAGATATCCCTTAAATATTCAATTAATTGAAGAGACCATAGGTTTTCCTATAGTAGTTAAAACTATCTCTGGTTCACAGGGCAGTGGAGTTTTTTTATGTGAAAATCCAGGACATCTGGAAGACCTAATGCAATTAATCGATACTGCCAAAACCCAGGCTAATTTTATTATCCAGGAATTCATTAAAACAAGTAAAGGCCATGATTTGAGAGTATTCATTGTGGGAGGAAGAGTAATTGCCTGTATGGAAAGAATATCTCGTGATGGTAATTTTAAAGCCAATTTTTCTCGTGGTGGCGAAGTAAAAACTTTTACGGCAAGTAAAGAAGTTGAGTGGTTGGCTACTGAATGCGGCAGAGTATTAAATTTAGACATTGCCGGGATTGATTTGTTATTTGATGGGGAGAGTTTTAAAATTTGCGAAGCTAACTCTTCACCGGGTTTTAAAGGAATTGAAAGTTGCTGTGATGTTAGTATTCCTGATGTCATCTTCGATTTTATCAAAATCAGATTAGGGCTTTTATCGTAATCAAATAGTAAGAATGAAAAAATAAAATTGCGTTAGGAATGGTAGTTCTAATTTAAACATAGATATTTTTAATTGAAAGGATATGCATTGAAAATTCAGACTGAGCAATTTCTGTTCAGGTTGTGCCTGCCCTGATATTACCTGATATTAAAAGTAATATAGCATACATTGTCCTTAATTAGAAAAGAGTATTAAATAGTATCAGAATTTTTTGAGATTCCGATGCTATTACATAGAGAAATAAAAAAAGAGGAAGCATATGATCTTTTCTTTAAGATAAAAGAGATAAAGCTTTAATCCTTTTTAACATATTGGGATGAGTGGTAAAGATTTCCATCATCTTTTCAGGTGTATTTATTCTCACTTTTTTTTCTCTCAAAGCAAGTAACTCCTGAGCATCAATGGTGCCACTAAGATTTTGATCCACTTCTTTTAGGGTTTTGAACTCCTGATAAGCTTTGGCAATATCGTTTAGAAAAAATGCTCGAAAACCCTCAACCTGGTTGAGTGCTTGCTCTCCCATCCGACTACCTTTAAGTTTAACAGAGCCATAGGTTAATTTATATAGAGCAGAAGCAAGCTGATGAGGAGGATTCCCTAAACTGACGCTCCCCTGATCAGCATAGTATTCCCTAATCCTGGAACCGTAAAGTACTAATAGATTGGAGATAAAATATAAAAGGAAGGCAATCATGCCAACAAGGGCAGCTGATCCCCTATTTTCTCTATCTTGCCAAGTCCCTCCGTACATCAAACGTGTACCTAACCAGTAAAGTATCAGAGGGATAACTGATAATACAGTAACAATAATCATATCCCGGTGCTTGATATGAGAAAGTTCATGGCCTATTACCGCTCTCAATTCATCTTTATTTAACAGTTTTTGCATTCCACTGGTTACACAGACTCGACCATCTTTAAGGCTTCTGCCAAAGGCAAAGGCATTGGGAACTACTACCTGTGAGATACCGACTTTGGGTTTAGGTATACCTGCTTTATTAGACATTTCTTCTACCATCTGATGAAGTTCAGGCTCTTCTGATGGATTTACCCATTTTACTTTCATCATAGAAGTAACCATATTGGGACCGATAAGATATTGAAACAATGTTATTCCTATGGCCAGTATGATATAGCTCATAACACCTCCGGCTCCCATATAAGTACCGATACCTGCAATAACACCGTAAAGTATGGCAAACATTAATATAACTAAAATCCACATTTTCATTTGCAGATTCATGGGAAATCTCCTTTAACCTTATAAATATTTAAGATGTTTAAGATTATTATATTATAATGTATTATAAGTCCATCCTCAAGAAAAATGATTATAAATAATAACCAATTGAAATAGTAATTAAAACATGTTAAGTTATTATAGCATAAAGGGTATTCAGTTGATTTTTATTGTATTTAATGATTCCTTGCTTTTAATTAAATATAAAGGTTAAGATGTATAATTTTATTCTATTGTTATTCTCCTGCCATTACAGGATAGAGCAATATTCTCAGTAAGTTTCACTGAAAAGACTGATTAGAGAAAAAGAAAATGGTAAAAAGGTCAAGATTTTTAAAATAATATAAAAAATTTCTGGTTTTTTTGTTTTTAATATTATAAAATTAAGGAGGTATTAATGATGAGTATTCATATTAATGCGGAGGCGGGTGATATCGCTCCTATTGTATTATTACCAGGCGATCCCATGCGAGCTAAATACATCGCTGAGAATTACCTGGCGGAATCATATTGTTACAATAAGGTAAGAGGAATGTATGGTTTTACTGGTCGTTATCAGGGAAAATTAGTTTCTGTACAGGGAACCGGCATGGGTATACCCTCTATTTCTATTTATCTCCACGAACTAATTAACCAATATCAGGTTCGCAATTTAATCAGGATTGGTAGTTGCGGTTCATTACAGCCTGATATAAAAGTGCGCGATATAATCCTGGCTATGAGTGCCTCCACTGATTCCAGTTTGAATAAAATCCGCTTCAATGGGAATGATTACTCCCCCACTGCTTGTTATCAACTTCTCAGGAAAGCTGAGTTAATTGCCCAGGAGAAATCTTTACCAGTAAAGATTGGGAATATTCTCACTACTGATATGTTCTACCACGATGATCCAGATTACTGGCGTTTGTGGGCATCTTATGGTGTATTGGCGGTAGAAATGGAAACTGCTGCCTTATATACCATAGCAGCAAAATATAAAGTAAAGGCACTTTCTATCTTAACGGTAAGTGATAGCTTGATTACCGGGGAAGAAACCAGTTCTACGGATAGAGAAATGACCTTTAATGAGATGGTGGAATTAGCATTAAATTTAATAAAAGAATAAGAGAAATAAGGTATTCTGGAGGATTAGAAAATTAATCAGACCAGGTTAATGGCAAAATAAAAATTTTATGAAAAAAAGATTGATTTTTATAAAATTTTCTGTTATTTTATGTTAGTTTCTTAAATAATTTTAATGGGAAAAAGAGGGTAAAAAAAATGGATTATTTGGGAAATCATCTTTTAGTGGAATTGTATGAATGTGATTCATTAAAACTCAACAACCAGAACCAACTAGAAAGAGTATTAAAAGAGGCAGTTCGAATCTCCGGGGCTACTGCTTTAAAAACGTCTTTTCATCAATTTGCCCCCCAGGGAGTCAGCGGTGTTGTGATTATAGCTGAATCTCATTTTACGATTCATACCTGGCCTGAATATGGTTATGCTGCACTGGATATATTTACCTGTGGAGAAACTATAAATAGCCAGAAAGCTTTAGACTATATTGAGAAAGAGCTGGACGTAAAAATGTTATCAGTTACAGAAATGAAAAGAGGTAACATCCAATTTCCATTAAAGATAGATAAAAAATCATCTTCTAAGGTAGGGGTATGTTAAAAATGGAAAAGATTAAGGATTCAAAAGAAATATTTTTAAAGGAAAATATGTGGGGCTTACTTACCAGCATTGATTTACATCACTGCAATCCTGCCTTGATTCGGGATGCAGAAGCAATAAGACATTATGTAGATGAATTATGCCACTTGATCGAGATGAAGAAATTTGGGGATACTCAGGTAGTAGATTTTGGGGAAGATGAGAGGGTAGCAGGTTTTTCTATGACCCAACTCATTGAGACATCTTTAATTTCCGGTCATTTTGCCAATCTAACCAATGCTGCCTATATTGACATTTTTAGTTGCAAATATTATGATCCTCAGGTTGTTGCTGATTTTACCCAAAAATTCTTTCAGGCTAAAGATATGAAAATTCACTATATTCTGAGGAAGTAATTACCTTGAGTCAGATTGAATTATGGTTTGGAGAGAAATACGGAAAAGAAAACGGACGTTATCTACAGATAAAAGTGGATAACGTCCTGGAAAGAATAAAATCACCCTTTCAGGAAATCTGTGTGTTATGTTCATCTGTCTTTGGTAAAATTCTTGTTAATGATGGTATTATTATGCTTACTGAAGCAGATGAAGCTGGCTATCATGAAATGATTGCCCATATACCTCTCTGTACCCATGCACAGCCAGAAAAAGTACTGGTGATAGGGGGAGGAGATGGTGGAACTGTTCGGGAAATCATAAAACATCCTCAGGTTGATAGAGTGGACGTTTGTGAGATTGACAAGCAAGTTATTGAGGTCTGTCAGAGACACTTTCCAAATTTGGCAAAAAGTTTTAATCACGATAAAGTACATCTCTATTTTCAAGACGGAGCCCAATTTTTAACTACTAAAAAAAATCAATATGATGTAATTATTGTTGATTCTACAGATCCTATAGGGCCTGGTACTACTCTATTCACCGAACAATTTTATCAATCCATATTTTATTCTTTAAAAGAGGATGGGATTGCCGTGAGCCAGATGGAATCAATATTTTGGCATACTAGTTTTATCCAGAATAATTTTAGATTTCTGAAAAAAATATTTCCCATTGCTGCATATTACTACACTATGGTGCCTACCTATCCCAGTGGTATGATTGGATTCAGTTTTTGTTCTAAAAAGTATCATCCCATTAAGGATTTTATAACAGAACGGGTGGAGGGATTACCAGAATTAAAATATTACCATGCTGATATTCATAAAGCTGCCTTTGTGCTCCCTGCTTTTACTAGAAATATTTTTTAATTTATACAGCATTGTAGTTAGAATCGATCTATTGATGGGGAAAATAACCAGACTAACCTACAATTTATTTTCTTTCCTCCCAATAATAGTGATTTAATTCTTAGTTAATTTTTTGTTTGGATTAATTATAATGGTTGATATCATAATTTCCGATAAATTAAAACAGGTCTGTTCTAATATAAGGTTAGGGGTTATTAAATCAGATATTAAATATGAAAAGAAAAATAAACTTCTTTGGTATGAGATTGAGCAAGTAGTTTCTCAAATTAAAAATTCTCTAAGCCAGAATCAAATAGCCGAACTTTCTGTCATAAGACATACTCGGGATACCTATCTTGCCCTGGGAAAAGAACCAGCACGATATCGTTGTTCCGCTGAGGCTTTACTACGGCGAGTTATTCAGGGAAAAGAACTATATCAGATTAACAACGCGGTTGATATTATCAATCTAATCTCTCTTTTATTCTATTTTTCTATAGGATGCTATGATTACGATAAATTAACAGAACCAATTGTCTTTGATATAGGTAAGGAAAAAGAAAGCTATCAAGCCATTGGAAGAGGAATGATGAATATAGCTCATTTACCGGTTTTCAGAGATTCTCGGGGTGCCTTCGGTAGTCCTACTAGTGATTCAGAGAGGTCAATGATTACTGCCAAAACCAGAGAAATAGTGATTGTTATCATTGATTTTAAAGGGACAGGTCCTTTACAGAATTCACTGGAAAAGACACTATTCTGCTTACAAGAGTTCGCTGGTGCGAAAAACTCTAAATTCTCAATTATTGTGTAGGAATTATTTTTAAACCAGCTTCTAATAAGATATTTCTAATCTTGTCCTTTTCCTCATTCTTGAGCGGTAAAAGCGGTAACCTGGTCTCACCACCTTTATAACCTAATAAATCCATTGCATATTTAAGACCGCTTATGCCATAATTGGTAGTAGTGGCATGATTTACCGGTATCATACGTAGCTGAAGTTCTTTTGCTTCCATTAATTTACCTTCCTGTACTAATTGATAAATTTCTACACACTTTTCCGGGGCAATGTTAGCCAGGGCGAGTATAGCTCCTTTGCATCCTAGAATCAGTGCTCCTAATAATGCTCCTGCGGTACCGACTAAGATACTAAAATTATTATTGACTTTATTAAGATATTGACCCAGCTGATTGACATTTCCACTGCTATCTTTAATACCAATTATATTGGGGTGTTTGGAAAGTAGGGCTAAAGCCTCAATATTCAGGTTAACACCAGTAAATTTTGGCACATTGTATAGCAAGATAGGTATTTCCGTTTGATCAGCGACCATGGAATAGTATTTTATTAGTGCCTCATCATTCATTTTACTGCCATAATAGAAGGGTGTGACAACCAGAGCAGCATGAGCTCCTAGTCCAGCTAATTTGTTGGTAAGGTAAATAGTTTCTCGGGCTGATTCACAACCAGAACCCACTATAATAACCATATCTTTAGCTGCATTTTCAATTACAGTTTTTGCTACTTTAATTTTTTCCTCTTCGGAGAGGAAAACATTTTCTCCATTTGAACCCAATACTACAAAACCTTTAATACCACTATTATTCCACTTTTCAACATTTTCCATTAAATAATTATAAGCTATCTCTTCTTTTTGGAAAGGGGTAACAATAGGTGGAAAGATACCAGATAAGTTTATATCGGTCAAAATAGATACCTCCTGATTAATTAATAAAAAACTATTGTTGTAAAATCTACTAATTAATTATAAGAGAAAATTTGGTTTTAGTAAACTTATTCACTAAGAATCTTACTTGTAGATATTGACAGGAGTTGGAAGTGAATATATACTTGCTATTAGTATATAGTACTAATAGATACTATTATATGTAGTTACTAAAAAATTTTTATTTATACCTAAATTAAAGAATTAACCAGGGGAATAGAGATGTATTGCAGTGAAATTGTGGGAGTGGGAGGATATGTACCGGAAAAGATTGTCAGTAATGAAGATTTAGAAGGCATTGTTGCTACCACTGATCAATGGATTACTACTAGGACGGGCATTGTGGAACGCAGGATTTCTACTGGCGAGAAAACCAATCATATGGCGGTAAAAGCAGCTATTAAAGCCATAAAGCATGCCGAGATTGAGATCAAAGAAATTGATCTGGTAATTTTAGCGACTATTACCCCTGATTTTTTTACTCCTTCCACGGCTAATCTTGTTCAAGGAGAGTTAGGGCTCAAGGATATTACCAGTTTTGATATTTCTGCCGGCTGTACCGGGTTTATTTATGGGATTCAGATTGCTGACCAGTTTATCAAAACCGGTAAGAGCCAATGCGCTCTGGTAATTGGTGCTGAAATATTATCTAAAGTATTGGATTGGCATGATCGAAACACCTGCGTTTTATTTGGAGACGGAGCAGGAGCAGTTATATTAAAAAGAAGTAGCAGAGAGGGAATTATATGTACTTATACTGGTTCACGTGGTGATCTGGAAGGATTATTGCAAGTGCCGGCAATATCTGTAAAGAATCCATTTTTTACCAATGATTCAATTTCAGAAAATCATTCCTATATTTATATGAATGGAAAAGAAATTTTTAAATTTGCTACTAACATTATGTTAAAAAGCATTGAGAAAATTTTAAATCAAAACAAACTATCAATTGATGAAATTGACTATATTATTCCACATCAGGCGAATTATCGCATTATTGACTATGTTGCTAAAAAAATCAAAGCATCACCAGGTAAATTTTTTAAAAACATGGACCGTTTTGGTAATACTTCTGCAGCTAGCATCCCTTTAGCTCTGGATGAGATGATAGCTAAAGGGATAATCCAGGATGGCCATCGAATTATTATGGTCGGTTTTGGTGGAGGATTAACCTGGGGCTCGATTCTGTTAAATTGGACTAGATAAGGGGAATGAAAAATGATACACACAGTTATTAATGAACTTCTTAATATTGATTATCCTATCATACAAGGAGGCATGGCCTGGATAGCTGATGCAGTTTTAGCTTCTGCAGTTTCCAATGCCGGAGGACTGGGTGTAATTGCCTCTGGTTATGCTTCGGAAGACTGGATAAGGGAAGAAATCAGAAAAACCAGGTTACTAACCAAAAGGCCCTTTGCCTTAAATATTATGCTCTTGAATCCAGAGGCGGAAATGATTGGAAAAGTGGCTATGGAAGAGGGTGTGGAAGTTATTATAACTGGTGCTGGTAGTCCGGGCAAATATATTTCTTCCTGGAAGAGTTGTGGAATAAAGGTAATCCCTGTTATTCCATCAGTATCCATCGCCCGCAGAATGGAAAATATGGGAGCAGATGCAGTTATAGCAGAGGGAGGGGAAGCAGGAGGGCATATCGGAGAATTATCTACTATGGCTCTTATCCCTCAGGTGGTAGATGCAGTTAATATTCCAGTGATTGCTGCTGGAGGAATTGGAGATGGACGTGGCCTGGCTGCTGTTCTGATGCTGGGGGCTTTGGGTGTGCAAATTGGAACCCGATTTTTAGTGGCGTATGAATGCAATATTTCCAGAGCATATAAAGAAAAGATTTTACAGGCTAAAGATACCAGTACTATGGTAACTGGCAGAGCTACCGGTCACCCGGTTAGAGTAATAAAGAATCAACTAGCACGAGAATTTCAAAGATTGGAGAAAAGAAATGCCTCACCAGAAGAATATGAAGAATTAGGCCAAGGTTCACTTTATAAAGCAGTACGAGAAGGTGATATGGAAATGGGTTCTATTATGGCTGGCCAGATTGCTGGTTTAGTACAAAGGGAACAGAGTTGTCGGGAAATTATTGCCGATATTTTTCAACAGACTGAACTGGTGATTACAGAGAAAGCCCTTTATTTAAGTGAAAATAAGACTCTACGATAAAGGGGTGATAAAAAATGGGGAAAATTGCCTTTTTATTTTCGGGACAGGGTGCTCAATATGTTGGTATGGGTAAAGAACTTTTTGAAAATTTTTCTTCCTGCCAAAAAATATATAAAATTGCTGAAGAAGCCCTCAACTTGGATATGACAAAACTGTGTTTTGAAGGCAAGGCCCAGGAATTAAATCAGACTGAAAATACCCAACCTGCAATTTTAACTACCAGTATTGCCGCTTGGAAAATATTACAGGAAAGAGGATTTCAGCCAGATGTTACTGCTGGTTTAAGTTTAGGGGAGTATTCTTCTTTAGTCTGTGCAGAGGTTTTGGATTTTACGACTGCGGTTCAGCTAGTCCGGAAAAGAGGCAAATTTATGCAGGAGGCAGTACCATTGGGAGTTGGTAAGATGCTGGCTGTTTTAGGTCTGGCAGATGAAACAGTAGAAAGAATATGTCTTGAAGCAAGTTCAGAGGGGATTGTAGAACCAGCCAATTATAATTACCCGGGACAGGTGGTAATTGGTGGTGAATGCAAAGCGGTCGATATAGCTGGAGCAATAGCAAAAAAAGAAGGCGCTCAGAGAGTTATACCCTTGCAGGTCAGTGCCCCTTTTCATACTTCCATGCTTCGCCCAGCATCAGAAAAATTAGCTCATGAGCTGGAAATGGTAGAGGTGAAAGAAATTCAAATCCCTGTTATCAGCAACGTTATTGCCGACTATATTGAGAAAAAAGAGATGATTAGGGAATTTTTAAGAAAACAGGTAATGTATCCCATTCTCTGGACAAAATGCATTATAAAGATGTTACAGGAAGGCGTAGATACCTTCATTGAAATTGGTCCGGGTAAGGTATTGAGTGGTTTCTTGAAAAAAATTGATAGAAATATAATGGTCAGTAACGTAGAAGATCTGAACTCCCTGAATAATACCTTGAGAATACTGGAGGATTGTTTATGTCAACAGGTTTAAAAGGCAAAGCTGCCGTGATAACAGGAGGGGCGAGAGGGATTGGAAAGGCTATTGCTTTAAGATTAGCTCGCTCCGGTGTTAATTTAATTGTTAACTATAATGAGAATGAAGAGGCAGCTCGATCTTTATCTCAGGAGGTAAGTTCTTTGGGTGGTAGTTGTGTTCCTATTCAAGGAGATGTTAGCTGTCCTGCTGATGCTCAAAAGGTAATTCAATCTTCTCTGGAACACTTCCAGAGTTTGGATATTTTAGTAAATAATGCCGGGATTACCAGAGATAATCTGCTGATAAGAATGAAGGAGGAAGAATTTAATAGTGTTATTGCTGTTAATCTCCTGGGGACCTTTTATTGTACTAAATATGCCAGCAAGATAATGATAAAGGCTCGACAGGGTAGAATTGTAAATATATCTTCAGTGGTGGGAATTAGTGGCAATATTGGGCAGGCAAATTATGCTGCATCTAAAGCAGGTGTTATTGGATTTACAAAATCGGTAGCTAAGGAATTAGCTACCAGAAATATTACAGTTAACGCCATTGCTCCTGGATTTATTAGGACCGATATGACTGATCGACTTTCCACGGAGCAGAAAGAGAAGATATTATCTCACATACCTATGGGCAGACTTGGATTACCTGAGGAGGTAGCCCATATGGCACTTTTTCTGGTTTCTGATGAAGCAAATTATATAACTGGTCAGGTCTTTCAGGTTGATGGCGGCATGGAAATATAAAGGCGGTGAAAGAATGAAGCACAGAGTGGTAATTACTGGAATGGGTGCTGTAACACCTATTGGAAATGATGTACCAACATTCTGGAATAATATTAAAAAAGGTACCTGCGGCATTGATTTTATCAAGTCTTTTGATACTTCCGATTTTAAGGTTAAGATTGCAGCTGAGGTAAAGGAAATAGAGAAAAAGAGCATCTTGGATTACAAAGAGGCTAAAAGAATGGATCGTTATGCTCAGATGGCCATGATAGCAACAGATGAAGCTATAAGGGACGCCAATTTAGAAATTAATAGTAATTCTGAAAATAATTGGGGAGTGATTATAGGAACTGGTATCGGTGGCTTTTCTACCGTGGAAAAGGAAAATGAAAAGATTATTAGGAAGGGTCCCAAAAAAGTATCACCTCTCTTTATTCCCATGGCAATTTCTAATATAGCTTCTGCCAGTATAGCAATTAAATATGGATTAAGAGGGGTATGCGAAAGTGTAGTAAGTGCTTGTGCTTCCGGTGCTTCAGCGATTCATTATACCTTTCGTTTGTTACAACAGGGCATTGCTCCGGTTATTTTAAGTGGAGGAGCCGAAGCTGCTATTACACCTCTGGCTTTAGCAGGATTTACTTCTATGGGAGCTTTATGTTCCCATAATGAACCAGGGCGCGCTTCCATCCCTTTTGATGCAGAAAGAAGCGGATTTGTTATGGGAGAAGGTGCAGGAGTCATAGTAATGGAGTCTTTAGAAAATGCCCAGCAAAGAGGAGCAAAAATATATGCTGAGCTAATTGGTTGTGGAGTAACCTGCGATGCCTATCATATTACTGCTCCCGATCCGGAAGGAGAAGGGGGAGCTCTAGCTATGTATAAAGCAGTAAAGGAAGGAGGTCTAGCTCCTACTGAGGTATCCTATATAAATGCTCATGGCACCAGTACCCCGTATAATGACCTTTGTGAAACAAAGGCCATAAAAAGTGTTTTTGCCGATAGTGCTTACACTATACCTATCAGTTCTACTAAGTCAATGACTGCTCATATGCTGGGAGCAGCCGGTGCAGTGGAAGCTATTATCTGTATTAAAGCCATGCAGGATAGTTTTATTCCTCCTACCATTGGTCTGGAACAGCCAGATCCGAATTGTGATCTGGATTATGTTCCCAAACAGGGTAGAGAAAAAAAATCGACCTACTCCCTATCCAATTCTTTTGGTTTTGGAGGACATAATGTCAGCCTTTTATTTAAAAAATGGCAATCTTAGTAAGGAGTAAATTTAAATTGTTAAAAATCGATGATATTAAGAAAATTATCCCCCATCGCTATCCCTTTCTTCTGATAGATTGTATCGATGAAATTGTGCCAGGAGAAAGAGCAATGGGCTATAAAAATGTTACCGCAAATGAATCCTTTTTTCAGGGACATTTTCCGCAGGAAATGGTGATGCCCGGAGTACTGGTGATTGAATCCCTGGCCCAGGTAGGAGCAGTAGCTATTTTAGTACAGAAAGAAAACAAGGGGAAACTGGTTTATTTTGGAGGAATAAACAAAGCTATTTTTAAAAGGAAAGTAATTCCGGGTGATTGCTTAAGATTGGAAGTTGAGATAATAAAAAGAAAAGGACTCTTTGGCTTAGGTAGGGGTACTGCTACTGTGGATGGCCAGATTGCTGCTAAAGCGGAACTTCTTTTTGCCCTGGAGCATAAATAGAACACAAAGAAAGATTGAAAAGATAAATTATGAAACTAAAAGCAATGCCTAAGTTAAGAATTGGTGATTTGACTATAAATATTCCTATAATTCAGGGTGGTATGGCAGTAGGTATTTCATTATCTGGTTTAGCTTCTGCTGTTGCCAATGCAGGCGGAGTTGGAGTCATTGGCACAGCTGGGATTGGTATGATGGAACCTGATTTTAACACCAATTATAAAAAAGCCAATCAGAGGGCATTGCAAAAGGAAATTAGGAAAGCAAGAAAAAATTCCCCTGGAGTTATCGGTGTAAATATTATGGTAGCGCTTTCTGATTTTGAGGAAATATTAAACGTAGCTCTTAAAGAAAAAGTGGATATAATATTACTGGGTGCTGGATTACCTTTAAAAGGGATGGAGAAGTTGATTCCCCGCTATCCTGGAGAAAAAAAGCCCAAAACTATTCCTATCATTTCTTCTGCCAGAGCAGTAAAACTAATCTTCCAGCATTGGCAAAAAAGTTATAATCATATACCTGATGCAGTTGTTTTAGAGGGACCGTTAGCAGGAGGTCATCTTGGTTTTAAGAGAGAACAGATTGATAACCTTGATTTTACACTGGAAAAAATACTACCTGAGACTATTTCTACCTTAAAGTCATTCGAAGAAAAATATCAAAAGAAAGTTCCTGTCATTACCGCTGGTGGTATCTATACCGGTAAGGATATTTTTCATTTTTTACAGTTAGGAGCACATGGAGTACAAATGGCAACCCGTTTTGTAGCTACAGAAGAATGTGATGCTTCCAAGCTGTTTAAGCAGTCTTATATTAATTGTAAAAAAGATGATCTGATAATTATCGATAGTCCAGTAGGATTGCCAGGAAGGGCAATTAAAAATAAGTTTTTAGAGGATGTTTCTAAAGGAAATAAGCAGCAACCTTTTAAATGTAATTGGAAATGTCTAAAAACCTGTGATTTTAAGACCGTACCTTATTGTATTGCTTCTGCCCTTACTCATGCTCAAAAAGGAGATTTTAATAATGGGTTTGCCTTTGCTGGTACAAATGCTTTCCGCATTAAAGAAATTATATCAGTCAATGAATTAATAGCTAGTTTGAAAAATGAATATTTATTGGCGGCAATGCATTGAATTTGAAAATAAATAATAATCAGAGGAAGATTGCTTGAATAATTTTATTTGACATGAAAGATGTTAAATGGTAATATCCAGTTGAAAAATATCTTTAATTTAGTCCTGAGAGACTAGAAAGGTAATAGCAACTGTGACCACTTTAACCAAAGCATTTTTATACCTAATAAGAATAAAAAAGGAAGTTAATGAAAATCTTCCCCATTTCATTGGGGAAGATTTTTTTATATTTGATTATAAATTAAAGGAAGGTTAGTAAGATGATTATTGACAAACTTTATGAAGAAGCCTTGAGAAGTCCAATATGTGTTGGATTAGATTTTAGATATCATTTATTGCCTGAATACCTAATACATTCTTTGATCAGTCTGGAAGAAAAGATATTTCTTTATAATCGCTATATTATAGAAGCAACCAAAGATATTGTAGCCTGTTATAAACTACAGATAGCTTGTTATGAAGCTTTAGGTATTGAAGGATTAAAAGCATATAGTCGTACCGTACGATATATAAGGGAACAAGGCAAAATAGTCATTGGGGATGTCAAAAGAGGTGATATTCAGATTACTGCAGAATTTTATGCTAAAGCCCATTTTTCAGGAGATTTTGAGGTAGATTTTATAACCATGAATCCCTTTTTAGGGAAAGATAGCATTAGCCCCTATTTTAAATATTTAGAAACGGGAGAAAAAGGAATTTTTATATTGATTCATACCTCAAATGAAAGCTCACGAGATTTTCAAGAATTAATGGTAGAAGGACAACCCTTTTATATTAAGATTGCCCAAAAGGTCAATGAATGGGGAGAACCTTTTATTGGTTCCAGTGGTCTCAGCCTCATTGGTGGTGTTGCCGGCCTTACTTTTCCAGAGGATATGCGCAAAATATGGGAAACCTGTCCCAATTCTTTTTTTCTTATTCCAGGGTATGGGAAGCAAGGGGGAAAATCAATTAATCTTACACCATTGCTACAGAAGAAAAAGAGATTCATTATCAATTCTTCCCGGGATATTATTGGTGCTCATAAAGGTATTAAAGAAGAAGATAATTTTGCTGAATGTGCCAGAGAAAAGGTACAAAAAATGAAAGAAGATATTTTTAAATGGCAAAGATAATTTTTAATCACCAAATAGATAGTAATATCTACCATCTAAAAATTGCTGGCAAATATAAGGGTTCTATGGGGCAATTTTATATGTTACGAGGTTGGAATTCCTATCACCCTGTGCTTGGCAGACCTTTTAGTATCTTCGATCTTGATAATAAATCAGTAAGTTTTATCTATAAGATAGTGGGAGAGGGCACTAATCTATTAAGCAAATTAAAAGAAAACGACAATATAGAACTTTTTGGTCCTTATGGGAGGGGGTTTCCCAAAGCAAAAGGAAGGGTGGCTTTAATTGGGGGAGGAATGGGCTTAGCTTCACTTTATTTTACTGCTCGAGAACTTAAAGTTCAGAGTTCAATAGAGATGGTTCATATTTATTTAGGTTTCAAAGAAAGAGCAATTTTAGTAGATTTATTTGAAAAGGTGTCTCGTAAATTGATTATTGATGTAGGTGGATTTATTTCTCAAAAAGTAACTATCAATAGTTATGATTATGTATTTGCCTGTGGACCAGAAGATATGATGAAGGCAATTGTGCACCAGAAAAGGTCAGAAAAAACCAAAATATTTATTTCTTTAGAAAGAAGAATGGGATGTGGTTTAGGCGCTTGCCTGTCTTGTACTTGTCAAACCAGGGAAGGAAATAAATTAACCTGTCAGGATGGCCCTGTATTTCCTGGGGAGGATATTTATTTTGATTAGTATACTTCAAGTTAAATTTGGAAAAATTATTTTTAAAAACCCGGTTATTGCTGCCTCTGGGACCTTTGGCACAGGATTTGAGCAGCATTTTGACCTTTCTCAAATAGGTGGCATTTGTACCAAAGGATTAACTTTATGTCACCGATCAGGAAACAAAGGGATTAGAATTTGGGAAACTTCCTCAGGAATAATGAACAGTATTGGATTAGAGAATAAGGGAATAGATTTATTTATTAAACAGGATTTACCGATTTTAAAGAAAATAAGGGATGAGGGGGTAAGAATAATTATAAATATAAACGGCTCAACAATTGCAGAGTATGTTGAATTAACTGCTCTTCTTTCTGAAGAAGAGGCAGATATAATTGAGTTAAATATCTCCTGTCCTAATGTAAAGAAAGGAGGAATGCTTTTTGGAATAACTTCTAGTGCTGCCAGAGAATTAGTCAGACAAGTAAGGAGTGTCACTAAATTACCTTTAATAGTCAAGCTATCTCCCAATGCTGATGATATAGTTAAGATTGCCCAGTGCTGTGAGGAAGAGGGAGCAGATGGATTATCATTAGTTAATACCTTTAAGGCTATGGCAATTGATATAAAAAAAAGGATGCCTGTATTTGATAATATATATGCGGGACTTTCTGGTCCAGCTATCAAACCAATTGCACTGCGTATGGTTCATGAGGTATGCCAGAAAGTTAATATACCGGTTATGGGAATGGGTGGTATTTGTAATGGACGAGATGCCCTTGAATTTATTATGGTTGGAGCAACCTGTATTCAAGTTGGGACTGCTAACTTTATAAATCCTAATTCCTGTTTACAGATCATTACTGAGATAGATAATTTTTTAAGAGCAGAAGGCCTTTCATCATTAGATGAGATTCGTGGTATCATATAAAAAGAGGAGAGTGGTAAAATGGGAAATTTATTATTAAAAAATTATAACATGCTGTCTTCTGAAGAAAGAGAGGTTTGGGAAATACTAAACAAAACAGGAGCAATTTTAGACGGACATTTTTTACTTTCATCAGGAATTCACAGTGATGGATACATTCAGTGTGCTAGAATATTGCAATATCCTTCTTATGCTAAGAAGGTTCTGGAATTGGTTGTTGAAAAAGTCAAACACCTGGATATGGAAATTGTAGTAGGACCGGCTTTAGGAGGCATCATTGTAGCCTATGAATTAGGCCGACAATTAAATAAGAAAGCCATGTTTGCAGAGCGTAAAGATGGGATAATGCAATTAAGAAGAGGTTTTGTTATTAAACCCGGTGAGAAGGTATTGATAACAGAGGATGTTGTTACCACCGGCAAATCTACCATAGAAGTGAAGGAATTGGTGGAAAAAAGGGGCGCCAATGTAATTGGGGTAGCCTGTATTGTTGATCGAAGGAGCCAGGAATACCCCTTAAATCTACCTCTATATAGTGCCTTACAAATGAATATAAATACCTATACTGCTGATGTATGTCCTCTCTGCAAGAGTAGTGAACCTCTTGAAAATCCGGGGAGTCGTTTTATCTAAAAAAATTCCAATATTCATTGATAATTTCAAAAAGATATAACATTTAATAAATTAGTTAATAATATATTTGTTAATTCATAAATAAAACTTTATGAAGGAGTGAATTTTGAAAGGTACAAATATTAGCGATATATTTGAGGATGAGAAAGATTTTTTATTCTATCATGCACCAGGGAGAATAAATATTATTGGTGAACATACTGATTATAACAAGGGTGTTGTATTGCCAGCAACTATTGATCGCTGTATTAGAGTAGGCATGAAAAAAAACAATGCCGGGGTGTTAAGGGCATATTCTACGGAGTATCCCGGATTAATTGTGCAAGAATATCCACTTGTACCAATAAAGAGAGAAGATGGTTGGGTGAAATATCTAAAAGCCATTCTATTTATCCTGCAGCAGGAACTGGATTTTACAGATTATCCAGGATTAGATGTTTATGTAACCAGTGACATACCTGTGGGAGCCGGTCTTTCCAGTTCAGCTGCACTGGAGGTCGCTTTTTTATTCGCCCTGAATGAGATATTTAGTCTAAAGATCAATCCCAGAAATATGGCTGAATTAGCTCAAAAAGCAGAAAATGATTTTATAGGTGTAAAGTGCGGCATTATGGATCAATTTGTCTCCATTATGGGCAAGAAAAATCATGCTCTATTTTTAAATGTTCAAAATATGGATTACCAATATATTTATTTACCATTGAGTAATTATACTTTTATATTAATAGATACAATGGTTTCTCGCAGTTTAGAAAAAAGTGATTATAATATAAGGCGTTCCGAATGCCTAACCGGTTTAGAGATACTGAAAGAGTTTCTTAATCCACAGTTAAAATCATTAGGAGAGGTAAAGTTAAAAGATATACTGCAACTCAGGAACAAATTTCCACCTACTATATTTAAAAGAATAATTTTCATTGTTGAAGAGAATTTAAGAGTAAAGAGGATGGTGCGGGCACTACAGAATAAATCATTTAATCAGGTAGGGCAATTACTCTATTCTTCGCATAATGGGCTTAAATACTTTTATGAAGTTAGTTGTCCTGAATTGGATTTTATTGTAGATTATCTTGGTGCAAGTGAAGGAGTGCTAGGCGCCAGAATGATGGGAGCTGGTTTTGGAGGGTGTGTACTGGCATTAATTAAGAAGGAGAAAGTAAACAAGATATTTTCTGCAATTAAGGGAGAATATGAGCTGGTATTTAATAAATTACCTCGTTTTTTATCAGTACAAATTACCGATGGTCTTCTGGAGAAAAAAATTAGTCATATATAAAAGAACTTTGATTGACTAAAAGACGGTAAGACTTTAAAGACAATATACTAAATAATAGCATTGCTTTTCATTCTATTGATATAATGCTATAATGATGCAATAATTGAAGACCCATTTTGAAGTGTCGGAGTTTAAAAATTTTGATACCTAGAAATATCTTTATTGAAATAAGAAACAGTATACTATAAGTTAAATTTTAAGATGAGATTAAAATAGGATTTATTATAAAAGCGTTAAAACTAAAATAATCAGTGGAAGAGTATCCTGAAAAAGTACCCGAAAAATACTTGTTCAAGAAATCCTATCTTGGTTAATAAACAAGATAGGCAGGTATTAATAAAATATAATTTTTAGCTTAACTTAAGGAGTTTTCAAGGGGTAGAATTCTCCTTGAATATCTTGAGAAGGAGGTTGCTATGAACAGATATATTCCCACCAGAGAAGATGCCTTACAATTATTAAAAGAGTACAATCAGGATGATAGTCTTATAAAACATGCTCTGGCGGTGGAAGGGGTAATGCGTTATATAGCCAGGAAAAATGGTGAGGATGAAGAGAAATGGGGCATAATTGGTTTAGTTCATGATCTTGATTATTATAAGTTTCCAGAGCAGCATTGCCAGAAGAGCAAAGAAATACTTGAAGAAAAAGGCTGGCCAGAGGATTATATCCGTGCCGTAATTAGCCATGGCTGGGGAATATGTTCAGATGTAAAACCGGAAACAAAATTGGAAAAGACTCTTTATGCTATTGATGAATTAACGGGATTAGTAGTGACTACTGCTTTAGTGAGACCTTCCAGAAGCGTGATTGATGTGGAGGTTAAATCAGTAAAAAAGAAATGGAAGGATAAACGTTTTGCAGCAGGAGTTAACCGCGATATTATTCTGAAAGGAGCTGAAATGCTTGGTATAGAACTTTCACAAATAATTGATGATACTATCAAAGGTATGCAAGAGGTAGCAGAAGAAATTGGATTAAAAGGTTCTGCTTAAAGAGCGTACCTGAACAATTAGTGGAGGTAAATTGGTATGTTAGTCCGCAAAAATAGTCGCTTTGAAGGTTTTTCTGCCGAAACGGTCTTCTTTCTAAAAAATTTGAAAGAGAATAATAATCGTGAATGGTTTTTAGCACGCAAGAAGGATTATAGCAAAAAAGTGTTACAACCAGCCAGTATTTTTGTAGCAGAGCTGGGGGATATGCTGCAAAAAATATCTCCCGGGATTCAGGCTGATCCACGAGTTAATCGTTCCATATGCCGTATTTATCAGGATGCCAGGTTTGCAAATGACCAGAATCCTTACCGACCATTCTTGGGTCTGTGGTTTTGGCAAGGTATAAGAAGAACAAACAAATCTCCAGGTTATTATTTTGAATTAAGGCCGGAGCAATTATATCTGTCAGCAGGTATCCAAGTATTTTCCCGTAAGGCTTTGCGTTATTTTCGTGAAGCAATTGTTGATCAGGCAAGCGGAGAAGAATTAGGGCAAATAATTGATAAGATAAAAGGAAATCAGGAATATTATATAAGTGAAGACTATTATAAAAATATTCCAGAGGGATACCAGGTAAGCAATGACAAGCTGAAAGATTTAATTCGTTTTAATGGTCTGTTGGTCTATAGAGAGATGTCTATTCCCCCTGAACTATACAATAGAGATCTTCTGAAATTAGTTTATAATATTTACAAAGATTGGTCTCGACTTTACAATTGGGTAACTAAGTATGTCTATAGCGAAAAGCAGTAACCAAAGAAACTTAGTTAAAAATTTTTAATTTTTTAAGGATATTTACTACCCAAAATTATAATCCCTCAGGATCCTATAAAATATATAACTGCGATAACTACTTTATATAGGAAAACCACTATGGTTTATTAAATACCAGATACTAAATAATAATACAGGGATTCTCAGAGGGAAGAATGCCTCTTGATTATCCCGTAGATTATGTTATGATTGAATCCAAAGATAATATCAAATCAAATATATTTTTTACTAAAGATGGTTTAGATGGCATTCCTATTACTCGCTTTCTCGGTTTATCTCAACATGAAGAGATTCTGCATTTCATCACTACCCGACATGGTGGTTACAGTGAAAAACCATTTCATTCTTTTAATTTAGCTTCTCATGTGGGAGATAGAGAGGAACATGTTCTCAAAAACCGTGACCGCTTGGCTAAATCCCTCGGCATATCTACTAAAAGTTTTATTTTTACTCAGCAGGAACATGGAACGAACGTATTTTTAATTAACAACAGAAAAGGATTGCAGAATAACAAGGATTTAACTAATCCAGTGCAAATCAGTGATGCCATGATTACTGCTTATAGAAATATCTGTCTTCTAATTTTTGTTGCTGATTGCGTGCCAGTAATACTTTTTGACTATAGAAAAAAGGTTATTGCTCTGGTTCATGCTGGATGGAAGGGAACAGTCGGCCTGATTACTCAGAAAACTATTCGTTTAATGCAATCTCATTATCACTGCAGAGCCCTGGATATTATCTGTGCTATTGGTCCTTCTATTGGTCCCTGTTGCTATCAGGTGGGAAAGGATGTATTATATAAAGTTAAGGAATCTTTTCCAAAAGAGCAAAATTTAATTCGTTCTTTTTCTAATGGTGAAAGGTTTTTTTTCGATTTGTGGCAGGCTAACAAAATACAATTATTAAGTTGTGGGATACCGGAGGAGCATATCGAAATCGCCTATCTGTGTACTTCCTGTCATTCTAATCTATTTTTTTCCAATAGAAAAGAACATCAATGTACAGGTCGTTTTGCTGTCGGAATTATGTTGAGAGAATAATAGGGAGGGTTTATTTATGATGAAAATATTAATGATTTATCCTTCTTATCCCGAAACATTCTGGAGTTATAAATATGCTCTCAAATTTGTGGCAAAGAAAGCCAGCTTACCCCCATTGGGATTGCTTACTGTAGCTGCTTTACTTCCTGCTGAGTGGGAAAAAAGGTTGATAGATCTTTCTGCTGGTGATTGTCTGACTGAACAGGATATTAAGTGGGCTGATTATGTTTTTATCAGTGCCATGTCTATCCAGCGAAAATCAGTAACCGACCTTATTGGACAATGCAAGAGAATCGGAGCAATTATTGTAGCAGGAGGTCCCCTTTTTACAGCCGCTTATCAGGATTTTCCCCAGGTAGACTACTTAGTTTTGAATGAAGCAGAAGTGACCCTACCTTTGTTTTTAGCAGATTTGCAAAGGGGAAAGCTAAAAAGGATTTACGCCAGTAAAGAAAAAGCTGATCTGGAGCATTCTCCGGTTCCGGCCTGGGAATTAATTAAAGATTTAAAACACTATAACTCTCTTTGTATGCAGTATTCCAGGGGCTGTCCCTTTGATTGTGATTTTTGTGATGTCACCATGCTTTTTGGTCATAAGATCAGGACTAAATCAAAATATCAACTACTGAAAGAGTTAGATAAAATATACCAATTGGGATGGCGAGAAGGAGTTTTTATGGTGGATGATAATTTTATAGCTCATAAGAGTAAATTAAAGAAAGAAATCCTACCTGCCTTGATTAGCTGGAATAAAGAAAAAGGACACTGTTTTTCTTTTAGTACCCAGGCTTCCATTAATATTGCAGATGAAGAGGAACTAATAAATATGATGGTAGAGGCAGGTTTTGATTCAGTTTTTATTGGTATTGAAACTCCTCATGAAGAAAGCCTGGAAGAATGTCATAAAAACCAGAATAGACATCGTAATTTAATTAATGCAGTCCATAAGGTGCAACAAAGTGGACTTCAGGTAACCGGTGGTTTTATTGTGGGATTTGACCATGATCCTCCCAGTATCTTTGATGAAATGATTAATTTTATTCAGAAGAGTGGCATTGTCACAGCTATGGTTGGTCTTCTCAATGCACCGGTAGGAACTAAATTATATCAAAGACTTATCAAAGAGAAACGCTTTTTGAGAATACCCAGTGGTAGCAACACTGATTTTACTATTAATTTTATTCCCAAAATGGATTATCATGAATTGTTAAAGGGTTACCAAAAAATATTACATACCATTTATTCACCAAATTATTATTATAATAGGGTATTATCTTTGATTAAAAGTTTAAATACCAAAAAATTTAAAATACGGATAAATCGCCTGCGCTGGATTTACCTGGCAGCTTTCTTTAAATCAGTTTGGTATCTGGGAATTAAGGAAAGGGGAAGGAAATATTACTGGAAGATGTTTTTCTGGACTCTATTTCATCGACCTAAACTTTTCCCGGCAGCAATTACTTACGCTATAACTGGTTTTCATTTTCGAAAAATTTTTGAGGGGAATAAAGTAGTAACAGAATAACAGAAAATTTTATAGAATTATTTATATCTTACATGATAGCAATAAACGGGGTATTTATCTATTCCTTTCTTGAGGAAGATTTTTTTAAATATCTTTCTTTTATTCTTGAAATACGTGAAATATCAAGCATAATTAATGATATTGCTACAATGGATCCTATTTTCTTTCATTATTTTATCTCACTTTCCTTCCCTCAGTCATTAAAATATAATAGGTATCCCAATGGAACATATTTTTCATAAGGAATTAGAAGATGTTTTCAGAAGGATAGCAACACCTATTTTGATTGTGTTGGATGAAGCCTAAAGATTCGGCCACCCTGCTCTGCTAATCGTTTAGTTCAAGTTACTGCCAGGTCTTTCTTAGTGAATGGTGTTTGCTGTAAAAAGCTATATTACATCAATACACTGGGGAAGGAATTTCTCTACAGCAGTTTGCTAAGTTGAATCAGTCTTATATCCAGTGAAGCGAATTTTATCTTTCTAGATTTCAAACGGTAACAGTATGCTGATATAATGCCATAAGTTAATGAGAGAAGGCATTTTAGCTGTTCTGGTAAAATTTGGCATTGCTCTGCCTATATCAGGATAACAATAGGTACTAGAAAAAATCATAAGATAGTATCCATCTTCGAAAAAACTTCAGGGGAATAATGATCTAAATGCTCATCTGGATTTTTAACGATTAGTCGAGGAATAACCGACAATTTATTCATAGGAAAGATATGGATGCCTGCTATCTCTTTGATAGTCAGAAGTTCTTTAATTAGTTCCTGCGCAATAGTTATACCTTCTTCTAAGCCTGAATTAATCATCCTAGATCTTATACTGTCAGGAATAAAAATATGGGAAAGATTCTTTTCAATATAATCAACCATCTTTTTGCCTCTTAATGGCATTATGCCGATAATTTTAGGAATGGTTATGTGACTGGTAATATTCAGAAAATTTTCCAGCATTTTTATACTAAAAATAGGTTGGGTCTGGATAAAATTTGCTCCAGCAGAGACCTTTTTTCCCAATCTTGATAATTCTTTATCAAATTCTTTAGATCCTGGATTTACTGCTACCCCTGTAAAAAAGTCAGTTTTATAATTAGAAGTTTTATTACTAGAAAAATATCCTTGATTTAATTCCTGAATAATTTTGATTAAGCCTATGGAATCTACATCAAAAACGGCAGTAGCTTGGGTATGATCTCCCATTTTGGGATGATCTCCGGATAGAGCAAGAATATTTTTTACACCCAAAGCATAAGCTCCCAGCAATTCCGCCTTTAAAGCTAACAAGTTTCTGTCTCTACAAGTAATATGAAAGATAGTTTCTAAATGTACCTGTTCTTGAATAATGTGAGAGAGGGCAATGGGGCTCATTCTTAAACAGGCTAAGGGACAATCGGTGATATTAATAGCATCAGTCAGGTTTAAGTATTTTTTAATACTTTCTAGTAGATAGTCAATATTCACATTAAGGGGCGGATCCAATTCTACAGTAAAAACAAATATTTTCTTTTCTAATTTTTCTTTTAGTCTCATTTAGAATAGCTTTCTGAAAATTATATAGTTTTCCAACAAGAAAATCCCTGAGATAGCTTTTATTAATTAAATTGAACAGATATTATCATTTTAAGATAAAGATGTCAATTCATAATGTTTTGTTCAGGTAAAATTTTGCTAAGTATTTATAATAAGCAAGGTAAAATAAAGAAAATATGATTAAGGCAAAATATAACCTGAAATGACAATATAATACCTTACTTTCAAATATATTACTGTATAATAAAAATAAGATTAACTAAATAATCAGTTCTGGGCTAAGAAGTAGTAATTTATTGGATTTCTATAATAACTGTAAAGTAAGGCATAAATATAATTGATTTTGTTCTAATATAAATTAAAATTTTAAAAAGAAAGATATTATATTAGAACCAAATGTTACTTTTACAAGGATTTACTTACAAGATAAGATTACTTTATCCATATTGTTATGATAAAGATTAGCTTAAAAAAATGATCTACTTTCCGAAGGGGATAAATAACATGGTGAAAAATATCACAATCTACTAATTTGTTAACAGCAGCCTTTGTTTTTCACCCTGAGTGGTAGTATAAGAATCATGGTTTATGTTTTGAAAGAGACTTCTTTTATAATTCCAAGGTAAGGATAGAAGCAGATCTGGAGATGCGTAAAATACTACAAGAACGTTTTGGTAGATATGGTATAGAGCATGATACCACATTGGGACCTCTCCCCTGTATTGGAGCAGTACATCTGGCAGCAGGTTACCTTATCTCTGAGATGTTTGGTTGTGAGATTATTTTCTCTAAAGATTCTTCCCCGCATGTTGTGCCAAAAAATATTACAGAGGAAGAAGAAGACCAAATCGAACCAATAAAATTATTAGATAATAAAACATTTCGGGAGTTAAAAAAATTCGTTGAACAGCTTAAAAAAAAGATATGGTTACGTAATGCGAGACATTAACTGGCAGGGTGTTCTGAACGTAGCCCTGGATTTAAGAGATAATAAGATGTTTATGGATATGGTAGAGAATCAAAAAAGAGCCAGGCGCATCCTCTCTGCCATTACCGGAACTATCAAGGAATTTGTTGATTTTATCAGGAGTGAGACTGGAACATCTTCTATTTCGGTAAATCGGACTGTGGAATATGTAGATCCAGTAATAAACCTAATATTCCAACTGTTCAGTAGTAATGATATCTCCTGAGATGTATAAGGATTTACTTTTAGAGTGTGATATTAAACTAAGTGAAGCTTTTATAACCATAGGTATTCATCATTGTGGAAATAATATACAAATTCATGCCGGAAGTTATGCCAGAGTAAAGAGGGCTACTTTTTTTGATGTAGGATGGGGATCAGATAATTCTGCTTGTCTTAAGATACTTCCTGAAGCTTTTTTAAACTTGTGTTATGATCCAGTGATGAAGTCAGTAAGGAGATTCAGGAGATGCTCAATCAATCTTCCCATCCCAAGAAGACTGGTATCTGTTGCATTAATATAGATTGGGATGTACCGGATGAAAATATTCTGGCTATAGTGCAGACTGTAAAAGAATATTGTCAACAAAAGATAAACATTGATTTACTATACACATAATTTAATGTTATCCTATTGACACTATTATGAGGGCATTATCTGGTAAAGTCGTGAAATTACCTCTCATATATATTAAGTGGTGTAACAAATGAGTCAAAAAGAAAATTTTAAAATTATTGAAACTGTAAGATGGCTAATAGATTCCTATTATCGGGCAGTGGGAATAAGCGTGATTTTTGTGCCAGGAAATGGTAAATTTATTTTTCCTACTCATAGTGGTAGATATTTTTGTGAATTTTGTAAGTTAATTCAGAAGAATTCTGCAGGAGAAAAGAACTGTCTCAATACCTTTTATAATAGTGCCGAAAAGAGTAGCGAATTTGGTTTTCCTTATATATATCAATGTCATGCTGGACTAATCGAATGGTCAGCTCCTTTTTGGTGTGCTGGCGAATTATTAGGCAATTTTGTTTCCGGCGGAGTGTTAATGAGAGAGCCAGACACTTCTTTAAGGAAAGAGATGAGGAAAATAAGCAAATCTTTAGGGGTAGAAGCATTACTCCTAAAAAGAGCTCTTAGCAAGATAAAGATAGTATCAGAAGAAAGGGTAAGAGCTGCTGCTGATATTCTTTATATCATAGCAAACTACCTGGTAAAGATGGAATTAATTAATATTAAATTGCGTCAGGAAAAATATTTGCAACAAGCAAAAATTTCTGAAGAGATTCAGCGTATAAAAAGGACAGAAATAGAGTTACTAGAGCAGAACGTAGAAGATGAAAATTCTCCTCTTCCCATCTCTTCGCTTTATCCTTTAGAAACAGAGAGAGAATTGCTGCGTAGGGTGAGATTGGGTGATAAGGAAGGCGCTAAAGAAGTATTAAATGAAATTTTAGGTCAGATATTATTTAAGAATGCCGGTCAGATTGAGTTGGTTAGGGCTCGTATTCTAGAGCTGGCAGTTATTCTTTCTCGAGCTGCTGTAGAAGCCAAGGCTGAATTAGAAATGGTTCTGGGATTAAATTTTGAATATATCCAGGAAATCGGTAAACTAAAATCTATTGAAGAATTGTGTATCTGGATTGTAAAAGTTCTGGATAGATTTACTGAATCGGTCTATGAAAATAGGAATATTAAAAACGTTGATATTATTAGAAAGGTCAGGGAGTTTATTCGATCAAATTATAAGAAGAAGATAACATTACAGGATATCAGTAAAGCAGTATATCTGAGTCCTTATTATTTAAGCCATATTTTTAAAAAAGAAACTGGTTCTACCATATTGGAATATCTTACAAAGGTACGAATTGAGGAAGCAAAGAAATTATTAGAGAATACTTCATGGAGCTCTACACAAATTGCTTTTGAGGTAGGTTACCCCGATCAAAGCTATTTTTGTAAAGTTTTTAAAAAGATAGAAGGAATATCTACTTCTGATTATAAGGAAAAAATGAAGAGATGGTTTTTCTAATCCATTTTACTTTTATTATAATTCCTCTATCTTTCCTCTGACATATTTAAGCTCCTAATTTTCTGTTAACTTATTGTAATAGTAATTGTTTCTTTAAGGTATTTTCCTTTAGGTTAAGTTTCCAAAAGAAGGCTAAATATACAATAATATTCTCAAAAAAAAGCAAGGAATTACCTAACAGGGCAATCCTGATATAGTATTAGATTTTTTTATTCTTTAAAATTAAGAGAAACTATAAATAATAGGGAGGATATAAGATGTTAGATTTGAATGAAATATCTGAAGCACTACAAAGAGGTGATGCAGGTAAAGTAGAAAAATTGGTTCGACTGGCTTTAGCAGAAAAATTGTCTCCAAAAGAGATACTTGAAAATAGTTTAATCAAAGGAATGAATATTATCGGGGTAAAATTTAAGAATAATGAAGTATATGTACCAGAAGTATTAATTGCCGCTCGAGCTATGCATGCCGGAATGGATGTATTAAAGCCTAAATTAGTTGAAACAGGAGTAAAAAATATAGGCAAAGTAGTAATAGGAACCGTAAAAGGAGATCTACATGATATAGGAAAGAATTTAGTAAAAATGATGTTAGAAGGAGCTGGTTTTGAAGTTATAGATCTAGGAGTGGACGTCTCAGCAGATAAGTTTGTATCTGCGGTTAAAGAACACCACCCCGATATATTAGGAATGTCAGCACTCTTAACTACTACTATGGTTAACATGGTGGATGTAATCAAATCCCTTCAATTATCAGATTTGCGTGAGAAGATAAAAGTAATGATTGGAGGAGCTCCCATAACCCAAAATTATGCAGAACAAATTGGCGCTGATGGCTATTCTCCTGATGCTGCCTCTGCAGCCGAAGATGCTAAAAAATTTATTGCTTAGAGTTAAACATTTCAATTCAGCGGAGAATTTTATGATTCATCACATTCGTAACAAGAATTTCCTGGTGGAAGTTTTACCACCAAAACAGGATACAGAAAACCTGGAGTCAGACCTTGAAAAATTTTGCACTAGATATATGAAGGTTATTAACAGTGGATATTGTGTTTGTATTACTGATAATACTATGGGTAATTTATCTTTCCAGGGGACTGAAATAATTGAAGAATTTCAGCTTCCGGTATTGCCAAAACTGGTAATGATTCATCTTAATACTTTTCATAGAAAAGATGACCTGGATAATATTCTTAATGTTTGTCTTCGAAAAGGCATTAAGTATATTCTGGTAATTACTGGAGATGGATCTATTCGTCTTCCCAAGCTTCGACCCATAGATGTGAATTTTACCGATATTAATTCTGTTACTTCAGTAGAATTGCTAAAATATATAAGCAGTGAGTATCCCGGGGCTTTTATTCTGGGGGTGGCCTTTAATCCTTATGAACCGGAGGAGCACGAATTTGAAAAAATGGAAAAAAAGATTAAAGCCGGTGCTGCATTTATCATTACCCAACCATTATTGGGAAGAAATAAGGTGGTAAATAAACTTCTAAAAAAGTATCCCCAAATACCAGTAATAGTAGAAGCATGGATGAGTAAAAAGCTACATCTTCTTTCTGAAGCAGTGGGTTATGAGATAACCATGAACTGTGAATATGATCCTATAGTAAATCTAAAAGTTCTTCATAATTTATATCCAGAGTGTGGTGTTTATTTATCGCTATTAGGATTTAAAAACCAGTTTGATTTGATTAAAGAAACCTTAGTCTAAGCAGCATAAAGGCAGGGAGTAATTATGAAGATAGTAGTTTGTATCAAGCAGGTACCAGCAACTAATGATACCAAAATTGATCCAGAGACAAAAAGAATAGTTAGAGAAGGGGCAAAAGCAATCCTTAATCCTTTTGATACCTATGCAGTGGAAGAAGGAATACAGTTAAGAGATAAATATGGTGGAGAGGTCTTAGCCCTCTCTATGGGTCCTCCTAAAGCTGAACAAGCACTACGAGAAGTCCTTGCTCTGGGAGTGGATAAAGCAATTTTGCTTAGTGACCGGGATTTTGCTGGTTCAGATACCTGGGCAACGAGTTATGTTCTGGCCAGGGCTATAAAAAAAATAGGTGAAGTTGACCTGGTCCTTTGTGGAAAACAGGCCATAGATGGAGATACAGCCCAGGTAGGTCCTGGTATCGCTGCACATTTAAGTTGGGGACAGGCTACTTATGTTATGGCAGTAGAAGAGCTATCCTCTTCTGTTATCAGGGTGAAAAGAATGCATGAAGATGGTTATGATATTTGTGAAATAGCACTGCCTGCAGTGATAACTGTGGTAAAAGATATTAATATTCCTGGGGTACCAACCCTCAAAGGGAGATTAGCTTCCCTTAAGCGGAAAATTCCAGTTTGGAAGCCAGAAGATGTAAAAGTTGAAAAAACAAAGATTGGGCTTGATGGCTCACCAACCAGGGTGGTAAAAATAGAACAGCCTGCTTCAAGGCATACCAGTACTAAGAGGATTGAAGGATCGGCTAGAGAATGTGCCCGAAGCTTGCTGCGGGAATTAAGGATGCGTAATATAATTTGATAAAGGATGAAAGTATGAAAGCTACTACAGAATTTGATAAGAAAAAGTATCGTAATATTTGGGTAATAGCAGAACTCTTATCTGGGAAAATACAAACAGTAACTTATGAATTAATTGGAGTGGCTAGGAATTTGGCTGATTTAAGGAATAGCGAGGTATGGGTCATTGTTCTGAGCTCTAAGTTAGAAGATAATTTGGAACTGCTTTTTGCCTATGGTGCAGATGTAGTAATAATATTAGATAATAAGGAATTTTTTGGATTTATTGATGAAATGGAATCTAAAATATTAAAGAGACTTATTGTTAAATATAAGC
>Ga0334888_1000132_pt1 | contig 119860 bp, 82 predicted proteins | sample GraSluR1_MG_FD_207227 | JGI IMG/M metagenome (GOLD analysis project Ga0334888, IMG submission 207227) | Sludge microbial communities from methane-producing bioreactor in Wageningen University, Netherlands - Granular Sludge_3_08-R1 | ecosystem: Engineered > Bioreactor > Anaerobic > Unclassified ... | reverse complement strand
CCTTCGCGCCGACACAGCAGCGTGGTTGCACTGGATCCCGACGAGAGGTCGGCCACGACTTCCAGACCGGGTTCCTGCTCCGGAGTCACCTCGGCCCGGGTCTTTCCACCACCCTCGGGGCTGATGTCATGGCCGGCGCGGGCTGCCAGCTCGGCGGCATCCTGCCGAGAGTTCCTGCGCGTCGCAGTGGGCAGGCCGGGTTCAACATGCGCCGGGCCGCTCACCTCAGGCTCTCCAGACGCTGGAGGGAAAGCGTGCTGGACTGGGCCGCCCGATACTCCTCCGGTGTACCGAAGGGGATGTGGAAATCGGTTTCGAGGGCCTGCACCTCTCCACCCGCCGCGAGGATCTGGTTGAAGACCCCACTCACGAAGCATTCCTCGCCGCGGCAGTTCTCCAGGTGGCGGCGGGCGGCCTTCTGGAAGGTCTCCTTGTCGCGAAACCAGTAGGCGCCGCAGATGGCGTCCTGGCTCACGACCTCCTTCTCGGCTGTTCCTGCGATCCGCCCGTCCTCGCCGTAGGCCACGAAACTGTAGAGCGGTGAGGACGCCTTGAAGGTGAGCAGCACTCCATCGGGCCTGGGTGGGGGCATTCCTCCCCCGGGCCCTCCCCAGAAGCGCTCGAAGGCGACCGAACGGAACGCGTGGTCGCAATCGTTGAAGATCACGGCCTCGCCGGCTGGCAGGACCGCGGCGCCGGCGAGGCAGGTGTGGGTCGCCCCCGGCGGCGTCCGGGAAAGCACGACCAGTCGGGCCTCGGGAAAGCGGGCCCGGATCCTCCGGTCGATGGCGTACCGGGTCACGTGCTCCTCCAAGGTGACGAAGACGATGGAGGAGAACTCGACATGCTTGGCCAGCGAACGCACCGACCAGAAGAAGAAGGGTTCGCCCGCGATCTCGATCAGGGGCTTGGGCGCGGCGAAACCGCGCCCGGCGAAACGCGTCCCGCCTCCGGCCATCGGCACGACCAGGTGCATCCTATGGCGACTGACCCTCAGATCCATGCGAGTAGTGTAGACTTCCAGAGATGAAAAGGCGACTGATCCTCTGTGACCTCGACGGCACCCTCTACGACACCGGTTCCGTGAACCTCGATTCCTATCGGCGGGCCCTGGCAGAGGAGGGCGTCGTGCTGGAGGCTGGCGACTTCCAGAAGTACGGTCTTGGCGGCCATTACCGCGACTTCCTTCCACGCCTCGCGCCCAGCCTGAGCCGGGAGTCCATCGAACGGGTCCACCAGCGCAAGACCGAACTCTACCCCGAGTGCCTGGTCTGGGCGCGCGAGAACACCGGGCTTTTCAGGCGACTCGAGGCCCTGCGGGAGGACTGCTGGCTGGCCATCGTCACCACCGCCTCACGCGCCTGCACCAGCGCACTCCTGGCGCACTTCGGGCGAACCGACTTCTTCGACCTGATCGTGTGTGGAGAGGACGTCCGGCGCAGCAAACCCGACCCCGAGGGTTTCCTGACCGCCATGGCCCATTTCGGGATCGAGGCGGCGAACACGACCGTCTACGAAGATTCTCCGGCGGGCCTGGCGGCCGCCCGGGCCTCCGGAGCAAGAGTCCTGAAGGTGACATTTCCCGATCTGGACTCGGGCCCTGCCGATCCGCCGACCGGTTGAAGTCCCGCGCCGGGACCGTGGGGGTTCCCCTTCCGGATCGGCGCCGTCGAACCTCCGGGCCGATCGGGGGCCGTGGGGCGGGCCTGCCCGGGAGATGGCCCCGAAGGCGGCGGGCCACCCGGACTGCCGGGCCCCTGGAAACCCGTGTGAATACCGCGCCGGTCGTGCCTCGACGGGTCGTCGAAGGCGCCGGGACTGGACCTGGAGATTTCCTGCCACGCCCTGAGAAGGCCGACCAGGCGGGCATCCTCCCCTCCCCGGCCGAGGAACTCCCGCCAGCACCGCATCGCCTCGTCCAGTCGTCGGTCCTGGGCCAGGGCATGGCCGAGGTTGCGCCACAGAATCGCCCGTTCCGGGGCCAGATCCAGCGCCCGGCGATACTGCTCGACGGCCACGTCGAACTCGGCTCTGAGGAAGGCCACGTGCCCCTGCAAGACCCGGTCGGCCAGCTCCGGATCCACCTTCTGGCGTCGGAGGCCAGCAGCGCAATCCTCGGAATTGCCGAAGGCTTCCAGGTCCAGAGGGTCGTCGGGTCCAACCCGAGCCGGCGCGGTCGGTTCTGGCAGAAGCCCCCGGCTCTTGAGCAGACGGGCCAGGTCCTGAGCGACCGCCCGGTTGGCATGGGGATGCAGGTGACCATAGCTCAGGAAGACCTCCATCCCGAGGACCGGCCCGTAGACCCGACGCAACCCGGCCGGGACATCCAGGAAGAGGGCCCCGGAGGCCGCGGCAGCCCGCTGGACGCACAGGTTCTGAGAGGGCATGGCCCGGATCGGCAGGGGGTCCAGCTCGATCGCCCGCGACAGGTGGGACGCCGCCTCCTGTTTCCGTCCCTCCCTCAACAACCACAGTCCATACGCATGATGAGCCGACGCCCGGTCTGGATTTCGACGACAGGACTCCTTCAGAAGCTCTTCGTGCCCCCCCTCTCGAGAGGCGGCCCGGGATCCAGGACCCGGGTCCACGTTGAATCGGCGGACGGGATCCTTGGGTGGGAACACCTCGTTGACTGCCACCGAGCACAAGACCAGCGGAACCCCCTGTTCCCGACAGACCTCGCCCATCTGCACCAGATTCCGCTCATAGCGACCCTGGACCAGGGGGACATCCTCCCGGGCGATCGTGGAGGGCAGGTCCGAGATGTGCCTCCCGGCCATGTTCAGATGGGGTGAAGGCCGCCGGAAGACGTCTGCCAGCCAGCGATAGAGGGCCAGATGCTGCAAGGTGGCACGAGCCCGCTCGGCGGCAGCCGTCCAGCGGGGATTCTGGTGTTTGTAGATCAAGAGCCTGAAGAACTCGTTGTTGCCACCATAGTGAACCACCAGATCGGGATCGAGCTTCTCGAGGCCCTCCCGCAGCATTCGCAACTGCTGAGCCGAGTCGGAACCAGGAACCCCCCCGTTGATGGTCTCGACCGGGATCCCCTCCTGGTTCAACAGGCGCTGCAGGTGACCCGGAATGCTCTGAAAGGAGACGCTCCCGCTTCCTCGGATCCCCGAACTGCCCAGCAGCAGGATCCGGAAGGGGCCGCCGTCCCGACGTGGCGGGATGAGGTCGCTCATCCGGGTCCACTTGAACCCCGCCTGCTCCAGCCCGATCAGCCGTGGCTGCTGCTGATTGCGCCAGGCCAACAGCTCGGGATCCCTGGCGGGTCCCCAGCGCCCCGCCATCTGCTCGGCCAGGAGGAGGGCTGCCAGGGCGACCAGGAGCGCCAGGAACGGACGACAGGTGGACCAGCGCCGCCGATGGAGCATCCTGTTCTGGTTCTGATGCATCCAGGGGAGTCCTCCTGCCAAGGCCTTTCCCGGTCTGAACGCACCCAGGCGACGAAATCCTGCGGGCCCTGGAAACGCGGCTGGAAACCTCGACCGGGCTCCTGACGTCCCTCCGAGGAAGGGCCCCCTGGGCCGGGGAAGCCGGGCCCTTTGTGTTCAGGCGAGCTCGCCTTCAGTCGCCCCAGAGGTCGAGGAGCGTGGGGTCGGGGAAGAGGGTTTCCTCCAACCCCTTCAGGAGGGTCTTCATGCCGAGCCCACGCAGGTAGTCCGCGGCCTGGGGTGCCACCGGGCGGGGCCGGAACCCGTCCATCGGCATGCCCTCGAAGGGCAGCGGGACATCCAGGCGCACGGTGGCGATCTCCAGATCGCGCAACAGCCGGTCCCGATGCTCGCGCAGGGCCGGGGCAAACTTGCCGCACAGCTCGGGGTGGTCCAGAAGGGTCGGCAGGTCGCCCCCCTCCATCAGGAGCTTGACCGCGGTCTTCTGGCCGATCCCCGCAATCCCCTGGATGTTGTCCACCGGGTCTCCGCGCAGGGCCAGCCAGGAGGGGATCAGCTCGGGCGGAACGCCAAAGACCCCGCAGACCTCGCCCGGGCCGACCTTCTCAGCCTTGGCGTTCTTGCCGGTGCCGGAGAGCCGCAGCAGATCGACCTCGCCCCCCACCGCCAGGACCTGGGCCAGATCCTTGTCGTTGCTGACCAGGGTGGCCCCGTGGCCCGCAGCCCGGGAGCGGGCGGCCAGGGTGGCCATCACGTCATCGGCCTCGAAGCCCTCGACGCTGAGGGTGGGGATCCCCAGAAGCTTGAAGAGTTCCATGACGAGGGGGATCTGGGCCTTCAACTCGGGCGCCGTGGGAGGCCGATGGGCCTTGTACTCCGGGTCCAGGGTCGAGCGGAAGGTGGGCTCGAGCGACTCGAAGACCGCCACGAAGTGCTCGACGTGCTGGGTCCTCCACAGCGAGCGCATGATCCCCAGAACGCCGTAGATGGCGTTGGTCGGACGCCCGTCAGGGGCCGTCAGGGTGGTGGGCAGGGCGTGGAAGGCCCGGAAGATGTGATTGAGGGTATCGAGGATGTAGAGTCTGGCCACGGCCCGGCCCTTCCCCCGCAAAAGGACGGATCCTCCCCCGGGACCTTGTTTGGAAGGGGAAGGATTGGTGCCCAGAGCCGGGGTCGAACCGGCACTCCCTCTCAGGAACGGGTGTTTGAGACCCGCGCGTCTGCCAATTCCGCCATCTGGGCAGGACTCCGGCATCATACACAATGGAAGGCTCGGGCGTCAACGGGAGTCCCGGCCTTTTCCCCGGAGGCCGGAGCGAAGCGTCCCCGGCTCCAGGCGCGTCTCGGCCGCCCTCAGCCGCCCGGCAGGGGGCAGACCGTCTCACTGAGCAGACCATCCTCCATGCGCAGGCAGCGGTCGGCCTGGCCGGCCAGGCGCTGGTCGTGGGTGACCATCAGGAAGGCCACCCCCTCCTGGCGGGCCACGTCCCGAAGCACCTCGAAGACCCGGGCCCCCGAGCGCGAGTCCAGGTTTCCCGTGGGTTCATCCGCCAGAACCAGCCGGGGTGAGGCCGCCATGGCCCGCACCACCGCCGCGCGCTGCTGCTGGCCCCCGGACATCTGGGAAGGCCTCTTGTGCAACTGGTCGGAGAGTTCCACCCGCTCCAGGAGGTCCATGACCCGCCGGACTTCCGCCTTGGAAGGGGACCCTCCCCGCAGGAGGAGGGGCATCAGGGCGTTCTCCAGGCAGGTGAACTCGCCCAGCAGGTGGTGGAACTGGAAGATGAACCCCACCTTGCGGTTGCGCACGTCGGCCAGCTCGTCCGGAGCCAGTCCGGCCAGGTCGATCCCGTCGATCCGGACCGTTCCCGAGGTCGGCACGTCCAGCGCCCCCAACACGTTGAGAAGCGTCGACTTGCCCGAGCCGCTCTGCCCCACCACCGACAGGAACTCACCCGGCAGCACGCGCAGATCGACCCCGCGCAACACGCGAACCTCGCGGGTGGTTCCGGCCTCGTAGACCTGGACCAGGTCTTGGGCCTCGACCACCGGGTCACTCACCGCGCAAGACCTCCACCGGGTTCATCGAAGCCGCCCGACGCGCGGGCAGCAGCGAGGCCAGCATGGTCGAGACGATCGCCGCGGCAGCCGCATACAGGAACAGCGATGGATCGAACGAGACCGGGAACAACTGGTCGGTCTTGCCGAAGCGGGCCACCTGCCGGATTCCGCTGAGGAAGTCCAGCAGAAGCCAGGCCGCCGCGCAGCCCACGGCCGATCCCAACAACGAGACGAAGAGCCCCTGCAGGGTGAAGATCCCCATGATCTGCCGATCGCGCGTCCCCATGCTCTTGAGGATGCCGATCTCGCGCGACTTGCGCACCACCGAGACGATCAGCACCGAGGCGATGCCAAAGGCCGAGGCCAGCAGGCTGAAGAAGCTGATCATCATCCGGGACTGGTCCTGGGCCCGGAATCCGTTGACGAACATGGCCTGCTGCTGCATCCACGAGTCCGCCTCGTAGCCCAGGGAGGAACGGATGGACAAGGCCACCCGGTCGGCCTGGAAGGGCTCGCGCAGCTTCAACTGGACGCTGGAGACGTTGCGGCCCGTCCGGAACAAGGCCTGGGCAGCCCGCAGGGTGAGGAAGACCTGCCCCTGGTCCACGGCGTTGCTGCCCGTGTCGAAGATCCCGGCCACCCGGAAGACCTCGGTCACCCCCTCGGCCGAGACCAGGCGGACCCGGTCTCCCAACCCGACCCCCGCGTCGTCGGCCAGACGGAAACCCATGACCACCTCGTCGGGGCCCAAATCCAGCCAGCGCCCGGCCACCAGGTCGTCCTGCAGGCCCACGATCCGCTCCTGACGGGGCGGGTCGGCCCCCGAGACGGTGACTCCGAAGCGCCGCGAGCCGCGCAGCAGGAAGGCCTGACCCCGAACGGCCGGCGCGAGCACCGTGACCCCTGGAAAGAGGCTCAACTGCGCCACGACCTTCTCGGGATTTTCCAGGTCCCGTCGGGTCTCGGAGAGCTTCTGGATGCGCGAGGTGTGCACCGTGCCGGGCTCAGGCGGGAGCACCTCCTGCAAGGGAACGGGGTCGGGAGGGGCGGGGCGCACGGTGACGTGCGGCACGGAGCCGATATTGTCGCGCAGGAGCCGGATCTGCAGCCCGCCAATCAGGCTGTTGATGAAGACCACGACCGTGACCGCGATGGCAACGGCCCCCACCGTCAGGAAGGTCTGCCCGGGGCTGGCCCGCAGGTAGCGGGCCGCCACGAAGGCCTCGAACCTCACGGGCCGGGCCTCAAGGCCTGAAGCTCCGAACCGTGGTGCGCACGCGTTGGCCCTCCTGCACGCCCGCCGGGTCCAGGATCACCAGATCGGAATCGCTCAAGCCTCGGTGGACCGGCCAGGCGTCGCGTCCCGCCGGCCCGACCTCGACCTCACGCGAAACGACCTGCCCGTCCTGCACCAGCATGACCCGGCTGGTCAGCCCCTGGGCCAGGACGCTCGGCAGGGGGACCACCAGGAGTTCCGTGGCCTCCTGGAAGAGGATGTTCACGCTGACCGTCTGCCCCGGCCTGAGGCCCTCCGGGCTGGAGTCCAGGCGGACCCGGATCTCGACGGTCCCGCGCTGCGGGTCGACGTGCGGGGCGATCTCGGCCACATTGCCCTCCAGGCGGGCCTCGCGGCGGGCTTCCGATGTGACCAGGGCAGGCTGCCCCACGGCCAGCCGGCCCAGGTTGCTCTCGTCCACGTCTGCCCGGATCTCGACCTCGGGCCAGCGCGAGACCGCCAGGACCGGCTGGGAGGGGCCCACGGGGTCGCCCGGTTCGGCCAGCTTCTTCAGGACCAGCCCGTCGTAGGGGGCCCGGATGCGGCCCTGGTCCAGACGCTGGCGCGCCACGTCCAGGGCCCGACGGGCCTCGTCCAACTGGGCCCGGGCGACCTGGACGTCCTCGGGGCGGGGTCGGTCGGAGAGTTCGGCCAGGCGGGCCGTCCGGGTCGCCTGGGCCCCCTGGAGGGAGGCCCGGGCCGCCTGGACCTGAGCCCGGGCCGCCCCGAGGACCTCCGCACGCGGGCCTCGGCGGGCCTCCTGCAGACGGGCCCGGGCCTGCTCTTCAGCCTGTCGGGCCACCTCCGATTCGGTCTGGGCCTTCTCCAGGTCGGCCCGGGGCAGGGCGCCCTGGGCCCAGAGCTGGCGGGCCCGGTCCAGGTCCCGAGCGGCTTGCAGTGTGCGGGCCCGGGCGGCCTGGAACTGGCCCTCGCTGAAGCGAAGCTCTTCAGCGGTGGAGCCGGTCTGCAGCTCTTCAAGCCGGCGCAGGCTCTCCTCCAGGCGGGCCTGCGCCACGGCCACGGCCTGGGAGGTCTCGGCCTGGACGCGGGCCACCTCGGAGGCCAGGGGGGGTGTGGAGACCTGGACCAGACGCGCCTGGGCGGTCTGCAATGAGCGGCGGGCCTGCTCCTCCTGGGCCTGGACGAGGCCCAGATCCAGACGGGCCAGCTCCTCCCCCGCCTGGAAGCGGTCGCCCTCCTCGCGCAGGACCTGCCCCAGGACGCCCTGCACCGGCGGGGCCAGGCGGCTCTCCTGGGTCCCGCGGACCTGGCCCGAGACCGCCAGCGACTCGACCACCTGCCGGCGCACCGGATGCACGGCCTGAACCGCGGTGCCCCGAGGGCAGAAGAGCAAGCCTGCCGCCAGGGCCGCCAGCAGGCCACCAAGAAGAACCCAACGGACCCACCTGCCAGACATCCCTCGTCCACCTTTCAGGGCGGGAACCTTCGTGTCGCGAGGCGGGCCGCCTGCCGGGGCGGGGGGAGGAGGTTGGTCGGGTTCGGCCCAGGATACCCGGCACGCTTCGGAGGAGATTCCGGCGAGACATGCCGGAATCGCCCTCCCGGGGGGGGTGCGGCCGACGCGCTCTTCCGGCGGGCTCCTACACCTTCAGCGTCTCGATCCAGCGGTAGAAGTCCCGCTTGTCGGGGGGAGAGTCCATCCAGCTCGTGTCGGGCGGTGGCTCGGCGAGGAGGTCCTCCACCTTCTTGAAGCGCTCGAAGCGCTCGAAGGCCACCTCGCCGCGCCGGTTGACCCACGCGATGCCGCCGCGCTTCTTGATGGCCAGGACCAGGTGGTTGGTGATGCGGCAATCGCCCAGGACGTAGTCCATCACCTCCTGGAACCGCCCCTGCCTCCAGGCCCGGGGCGCCTCGGCGCCATCCATGCTCTTGCGGATCGGGACCTCCAGGCCCTCGGCCACCTTGGCCAGGGACAGGAAGAAGCCGCGCTGGTTGAAGAACTGGAAGAAGGGATCATAGCTCTTCAAGGCGATCCGGGCGGCATGGGCCAGGTCTCCGGCCTGGTGGCCCAACCACTTGAAGTCGAACTTCAACCCGTTCCAGGCCACGACCGGGAGCCCGCGATTCTGCATCTCCTCGAGATAGTCCAGCATCTCCCGGGCCTTGGCCGGGGTCAGGTTCAAGGCGGGGTGCCCTGGGGACTCCTCGGAATACCAAAGTTTCTCCTCGCCCCCGTTCACGATCGAGGCCGCCACGGACACGTGGAACGGAGCGAAGCTCTCGATGTCCTGACCCGGTTCCACGTCGAAGACGTCGGAAATCTCGATATCGAAGCTGAGGAAGGTCATGGGGCCCCCTTCGCGCCCCCGACGGGAGCCCCTGGCGAGGGGTGAAGAACTCTTCTTCTGAGCCAGGGCGCCGCATGCCGTTCGGCCCCTTCAGCCCAGGACAGCCCTCCTGCGGACTCCCGGGTCCCGGGGCACGCAGGGGTCCCGCTTCGGCGGTGGAAATCCCGCCCCCCATGAGCACCGAGGAGATCCGACAGGCGGTCCAGGCCCTCAAGAAGGGGCTCCTGGTGGCCTTCCCCACCGAGACGGTCTACGGCCTGGGGGCCGATGCCTCCAACCCGCAGGCCCTGGAGCTGCTCTACCGCGTCAAGGGTCGGCCCGGGGATCACCCCGTGATCGTGCACCTGGCCTCGGCCGAGGAGCTGCCCCGCTGGGCCCGGGTCGTGCCGCCGGTAGCCTGGGAGCTGGCCCGCCGCTTCTGGCCCGGCCCGATGACGCTGATCCTGCCGCGCGCCGCCGGCGTCTCGGATCGCCTGACGGGGGGCCAGGACACCATCGGATTGCGGGTCCCCGGCCACCCTGTGGCCCTGCACCTGCTGGAGGCCTTCGGGGGCGGTCTGGCGGCGCCCTCGGCCAACCGCTTCGGCAGCCTGAGCCCCACCACCGCCCAGCACGTCCGCGACGACCTGGGTCCGGACGTGGCCATGGTCCTGGACGGCGGTCCCTGCCCGGTGGGGGTCGAGTCCACGATCCTCGACCTCTCGGGCGAGGATCCCCGGATCCTGCGCCCGGGCTTCCTGCGCGCCCGGGACCTGCAGGAGATCCTCGGCGCCGAGCCGGGTTCGGGCTCCCAGACCCGGGCTCCGGGGACCCTCTCCCGCCACTACTCCCCCCGCACCCCGCTGCGCCTGGTCTCCCCCGCCGAGTTGGAGAAGGAGGCCAGGAGCCTGGCGCAGGCGGGCCTCCCCTTCGTGGTCCTGGCCCGCCGTCCGGCCTTCCCCGGGATGGACCCCGCCGACTGGATCCTGGCCCCCGATTCGGCCCGGGACTATGCCCGCGAGCTGTACGCCTCGCTGCGCCGGATGGACCGGCTGGGCCGCCAGCGGATCCTGGTGGAGGAGGTTCCCGAGGGGCCCGACTGGGAGGCGGTCCGCGACCGCCTGCGCCGGGCCTCGGCGCCGGCCTGACCCGCGACCGGGCAGGTTCGGCTCAATCCCTGGAGCCGAACCCCGGCAGCACCGACTCCAGATCGCAGGGCACATCCAGCCCCTGCTCCTGGATGAAGTCCCCGAGAAGGGCCTGGAATCCGAAGAAGAAGTGGCACTCTCCGGGGTCCGGCACGACCCGCCTCAGCACATACCAGGGCAGGGGCTGAACCCCAAGCAGATGCTGGCGCAACAGATAGAACCCCTCCAGGGCCTCGACCCACAGGAAGGTGGGATGGTTCTCCGGATCGCGAAGCGGAGGCTGATACGAGCAGGCCCTCAGGATGCGCAGCGCCTGCCCCGAGCGCGTCCACGCCGTGTAGGAGGCCCCCATCTCGAAGTGCAGGACCTCGTCCTCCAGGGGGCAGACGCCAAAGCGCGGGGGTTCCATGCACCGGGACTTCTCCCTGGGCCCCTCCGGCTCCCTTCAGGAGGCAGCGCCGCCTTCCCCGCGAAGGCCCCGGCGTGGGATATCCCGACCTTCGCGCCTGCCTGGAAGACCTGGAGCGGACCGGTCAACTCCTCCGAATCGCCGAGGAGGTGGACCCGGACCTGGAAGCCGCCCTGATCCTGCGCCGGGTCTACGCCGCCGGGGGCCCGGCGCTCCTCTTCGAGAACCTCAAGGGGTGCCGCTTTCCGGCGGTGGGCAACCTCTTCGGCACCTTGAAGCGGGCCCGCTTCCTCTTCCGCGACACCTTGACGCGGGTGCGCCGGATCGCCGACCTCAAGGCGGACCCCGCGGATCTGGCGCGCCACCCCTGGCGCTACCTGGACCTGCCCCGGGCGGCCCTGCACGCGCTCCCCCGCTTCGTCCGCCAGGCTCCCGTCCTGGCCCGGCGCTGCCGGGTCTCGGAGCTGCCCGCGATCCGCGGCTGGCCCGAGGACGGCGGGGCCTTCATCACCCTGCCCCAGGTCTACAGCGAGGACCCCGACCGACCGGGCTGGCGGAACTCCAACCTGGGGATGTACCGCGTCCAGCTCGGGGGCGGGACCTACCTTCCGGACCGGGAGGTGGGGCTCCACTACCAGATCCACCGCGGCCTGGGAATCCACCACGCCGCCGCCATCCGGCGCGGCCAGCCCTTGCCTGTGGCCATCAGCGTAGGCGGCCCCCCTGCCCTGGCCCTGGCCGCGATCATGCCCTTGCCCGAAGGGCTGAGCGAGCTGCTCTTCGCGGGCGTGCTGGGCGGGCGCCGGCTGCGCCTGGTGCGGACCCCCGAGGGTATCCTGGCCCCCGCCGAAGCCGACTTCTGCCTGGTGGGCTGGATCGATCCCCAGCGGCGCAAGCCCGAGGGCCCCTTCGGCGACCACCTGGGCTACTACAGCCGGGCCCACGACTTCCCGGTCATGACCGTGCAGGCCGTGTACCACCGCCCCGGAGCCGTCTGGCCCTTCACCAGCGTGGGCCGCCCGCCCCAGGAGGACACGGTCTTCGGCGAGCTGATCCACGAGCTGACCGCCCCGGCCATCCCCTCGGTCCTGCCGGGGGTCCACGCGGTGCATGCGGTCGATGCGGCGGGCGTCCACCCGCTGCTGCTGGCGATAGGCAGCGAGCGCTACACGCCCTACGAACCCCGCCGGACCCCTCGCGAGCTCTTGACCCAGGCCAACGCCATCCTGGGCCAGGGCCAGCTCTCCCTGGCCAAGTACCTGCTGATCGCGGCCCGCGAGGACGCCCCCGACCTGGACCTCCACGACATCCCCGCCTTCCTGCGCCACATGCTGGAGCGGCTGGACCTGCGGCGCGACCTGCACTTCCAGACGCGGACCACGATCGACACCCTGGACTATTCGGGTGAGGCCCTGCACCACGGCTCGAAGGTCGTGCTGGCCGCCGTCGGCCCCCCCATCCGCAAGCTGGCCGGGAACCTGCCGGAGGAACTGCGCCTGCCCCCGGGATTCGGGGATCCCCAGGTCGTCCTGCCGGGAATCCTGGCCGTGCGGGGGCCGCGCTGGCCCAGGCCGGAGGATCCGCTCCTGGAGAGGATCGACGCTGGAGATGGCTTCCCCCTGGTGGTCGTGGTCGAGGACAGCCTTTTCGTGGCCCGGTCGCTGGCCAACTTCCTGTGGGTGGCCTTCACCCGCTCCAGCCCCGCCCCCGACCTGGTCGGTCGGGGTGCCCGGGTGCTTCACAAGCACTGGGGCTGCGCCGGCCCCCTGGTGCTGGACGCCCGGCCCAAGCCCCACCACGCCCCAGCCCTGGGGGAGGACCCGCGAACCGTGCGCCGCGTCGAAGCCCTGGCCGCGCCCGGCGGCCCCCTGCACGGAATCCTCTAGCCCTCCCCCATCCCGAGGCCCGCGGTGGTCTCTGCGCCGGAGGCGTCGTTCCCTTGCGGCCCCAGCCCCCGCCAAAGCTGCAGGCACTGCCCCGCCAGGCTTGGTGGACCGCAGCCTCGGCCAAGGGGATCCCCAGAACCAAATCCTGCTAGTCGCTCAAGGCCAGGACCCTCTCTCGCTACGGGTGGTTTGCTTGCACCCTGGGCCAGCCCTCAAGCAGTCAGCCGCCCGTAGACCTCCTCCAGCATCTGCGCCTCGAAGTATGCCTTGAGGCGCCCGTCGGTGAACAGGTGGTCGATGAACTCGCCGTGCCGGGCGTGGCGGTGAAGGCGAAGAAGCTGAGGTTGGGCTGCGGCCCCCGGGCCAGCGCGGCGCGCAGGGCCAACTGGTCGGGCAGGGCCAGGTCCTCGTCCTCGAGTTCCCGGTCCAGGTTGGCGGCGATGGCCGCGCCCGAGAGGATCTCCTTGACGCTGGCCGCCATTTCGCCGGTCTGGGAGGAGTGCGCCTCGTCCACGATGACCGCGTAGTGCCGGTCCGGCAAGCTGGCGATCTTGTCCTGAAGGAAGCCGAACTTGTGGATCGTGCTGATGAGGACGGGCACGCCCTCCTCGAGCGCCTTGGCAAGCTGCCCGGAGTCCTTGTCGATCTTCTGGACCACCCCGTGCTTGTGCTCGAACTGGTAGATCGTGTCCTGAAGCTGCTGGTCCAGCACGCGGCGATCCATCAGGACCACGACGGCGTGGTACACCTTCCTGTCCGAGGCGTCGTGCAGTCCACAGAGGCGGTGGGCCAGCCAGGCGATGGTGTTGGACTTCCCCGACCCGGCCGAGTGCTGCACCAGGTCGTTGGTGCCCGCGCCGTGCACCCGCGCGGCGTCCACCAGGCGGCGGACCGCGTCCAACTGGTGGTAGCGGGAGAAGATCAGCGACTCCCGGAGTGCACTGGTCCCGTCGGGCGCGGTCCGCTCCTCCTTCTGCAGGTGGAGGAAGCGGCCCACCAGGTCCAACAGGCTGTCCCGCTGCCAGACCTCCTCCCACAGATAGAACGTGCGGTGCTTCCCAGGCACGGCCGGGTTGCCAGCGGCTGTGCCGTCACCCCGGTCGAAGGGGAGGAAGCGCGTGCTCAGGCCAGCCAGCCGGGTGGTCATCGCAGCCTGGTCGGGGTCCACCGCGAAGTGCACCAGGGCGCGGTGCTTGAAGCGGAAGATCGAAGCCTGGGGGTCGCGGTCCAGACGATACTGCCGCTGGGCGTCGACCATGGTCTGCCCGGTCATGGGGTTCTTGAGCTCGGCCGTGACCACCGGGATCCCGTTGAGGAAGAGCACGAGGTCCAGGGTGTTCTGGTTCTTCGGGTCGTGGAGGACCTGGCGGACCATGGCCAGACGGCTGGCGGCGTAGACGGCCTGGACCTCGGGGTTCAGGCCGTGGGAGGGCGCGAACCAGGCCAGGCGCAGCAACTGCCCGTAGAACTTGAAGCCGTGGCGCAGCACGGCCAGGCTGCCCTGCTGGTCCATGGCCTTGCCGAGGGCGTCGAGGAAGAGCCCTTCCAGCTTCGACCCGTGGCGGGCCTGGAGCTTGCCCCAGGCCTGGGGCCGGGTCGCCGCGACGAAGGCCACGACCACGGCCGGCAGGAGCGCCCGCTGCCGGTCGTATTCCGCCGGGGCCCCGCGCCGGCAACCCCCGTGAGTGACCAGGTGCTCCTCGATCGCGCCCTCGAAGGCGCCCTCGCTGTGTGTCTTCAAGCCGGGACCTCCGGGATCTCGAGCTGGCCGGTGACGGCCGCGGTGATCCATGTCGGGGCGGTCTTCGCGCAGGCGGGAGGAAGGACCCGTCCGGAGGGGAGTGAACAGGTCTCAGCGTGCCGACCTTCATCGTGCTGGGCGGGCCAAATGGAGCGGGCAAGAGCACCGCGGCCCCAGCCGTGCTTCGGGACTACCTGGGGGTCCTGGAATTCGTGAACGCCGACACGGTCGCCCAAGGGCTGTCCGGTTTCTCTCCCGACCGGGCAGCCGTGGGGGCTGGCCGAATCGTTCTGCAGAGGGTGCAGGACCTCGTCGAACGGGGGGGCAATTTCGCCCTCGAGTCTACCCTCTCGGGCCGGTCGCTGGCTGGCCTGCTCCGGGCAGCCCAATCCCGGGGGTATCGCGTGCACCTGGTCTACCTGTGGATCCCGTCGGTGGAAGCTTCGATCCAGCGAGTCGAAGAGCGCGTGCGGATGGGAGGGCATAACGTCCCGCTGTCCGACCTGCAGCGGCGCTACCGGCGCAGCGTCCGCAACTTCCTGGAACTCTACCGGCCCCTGGCCGACCGGTGGGACGCCTATGAGAATTCTGGCCCCGCGCCCTTGCTGGTGGCTCGCGGTTCGGGGCATACTGAAGGTGAAATCTGGAGACCCTCGATCTGGAGGCGGCTCTTGGAGGCGGGCGGACATGGACCAGCGCAAGACGATCTCTGAGCTCCTGGACGACGCCGAAGGCATGGAAGCGGCCCTGAGAAGGGGCGTGCGCGCGGCTCTGCGCCAGCACAAGGCCCTGGGCAACCCGGTGGTGTTCTTCGAGGAAGGCCGGACGGTGGTCGTGCCGCCGGAGGAACTCGTGATCCCGGAAGAGGACGAACCCAGCGGCCGCTCCCGGTCGCCATCGCCCGAGTCGCCAGAGCGGTAGCCCCCGCAGCACGGCATGGATCCTTCCCTTCTGGCCTGGACGTTTCGGCAGTCTCGGCGGAGGCGCGGGGGCGGTCCTCTACGGGCGAGTTGGAATCGACCACATTCCGGGCATCTGCCGGGCACAGAGACCTGACAGCGCCTGTCAGGGGGACGGAGGATGATGGTGACGAAGGGGGCCGCCTCTCCGGTGGCTTCTGCGCTGCGCCCTGCGCCGGGTCGGGTCCCTGGAAGCACAGGAAGGAAGCTCTGGCGCCGTGATCCACCTGGAAGACCTCCAACCCAACGCGGCCGTCCGCGGCGTCCTGCCAGCCGGGTTGATCACGGTGGTGAACATCAAGTGGTTCGGCTCTGATGCCCTGGAACTGACCTACAAGGATGTCGCCGGCAAGGTGGCCAACGAGCTGCTCTACCGGCACGACGAATCCCGCCTGGAAATCGTCCAGGAGGGCCGCCCCTGGAGCTTCGACGGCGACGGGCACCTGTTCCGGCTGGTCTCCGAGGCCAACCGCATCCGCCTGGCCCACCTCTTCGACCCGGTCCTGGCCGTCCACACTTCCCTGGTCGAACCCCTCCCCCACCAGATCACCGCAGTCTACGAGGCGATGTTGCCCCGCCAGCCCCTGCGCTTCCTCCTGGCGGACGACCCCGGGGCGGGCAAGACCATCATGGCGGGCCTCCTCATCAAAGAGTTGATCGCCCGTGGCGACCTGGTGCGCTGCCTGGTGGTCTGCCCGGGTAGCCTGGCTGAACAATGGCAGGACGAGCTGAACCGGCGCTTCCAGCTTCCCTTCGAGATTCTGACCTCCGACAAGCTCGAGGCTGCCCGCACCGGCAACTGGTTCATGGAGAACAACCTGGTCATCGCCCGCCTGGACAAGCTCTCCAGGAACGAGGAGGTCCAGAGGAAGCTCCAGGCGCCGGACTGTGGCTGGGACCTGGTGGTCTGCGACGAGGCGCACAAGCTGTCTGCGACCTTCTTCGGTGGCGAGGTGAAGTACACAAAACGCTACCGGCTGGCCCAGATGCTGTCGGGCCTGACCCGCCACTTCCTGTTGATGACGGCCACCCCCCACAACGGCAAGGAGGAGGACTTCCAACTCTTCCTGGCCCTTCTGGATGGCGACCGCTTCGAGGGCCGCTTCCGGGATGGCGTGCACCAAGTGGAAGTCTCCGACCTGATGCGCAGGATGGTCAAGGAGAACCTGCTGAAGTTCGACGGCCGGCCGCTCTTCCCTGAACGCATCGCCCACGCGGTGCCCTACAAGCTCTCCGCCGCCGAGGCTCACCTCTACGAGGAGGTGACCTCCTACGTGCGCGAGGAGTTCAACCGGGCCGAGGCACTGCAGAACGAGAAGAGGGCCGGCACGGTCGGCTTTGCCCTGACCATCCTGCAGCGGCGCCTGGCTTCGTCTCCTGAGGCCATCTATCAGTCCCTGCGGCGCCGGCGCGAGCGCCTGGAGTCCCGCCTGCGCGAACTCGAGCTGCTGCAGCGAGGCCTGAACCCGCCCGGCGGGTTCTCCCAAGCGGATTCTGTGGATGTCGCAACCGTGCTGCTGGACGCCGACGACCTGGACGACCTGGAGGATGCCCCGGACGTCGAGGTGGAGGCCGTCGAGGAGGAGGTCCTGGACCAGGCCACCGCCGCCCGAACCACGGCCGAGCTGAAAGCCGAACTGGGCATCCTGGCCCACCTGGAGTCCCTGGCCCAGGCCGTGCGGCGCAGCGGCGAGGACCGCAAGTGGCGCGAGCTTTCCGGCCTGCTGGCGGAGATCTTCACCCCAGTGGCCGTGGCCGGCGTGGCCGACGACCAGCGCCCCTACGGATCCGGTCCCATCGCCCCCCCGACCCCGTCCCCGCACCAGAAGCTGGTGGTCTTCACCGAGCACCGGGACACCCTGACCTACCTGCAGGGCAAGGTCAACACGTACCTTGGCCGACGCGAGTCCGTGGTGGTCATCCACGGTGGTATGGGCAGGGAGGACCGCTTGAAGGCCCAGGAGGCCTTCAAGCACGACCCCCAGGTCCAGGTCCTGATTGCCACAGACGCGGCTGGCGAGGGCATCAACCTGCAGCGGGCCCACCTGATGGTGAACTACGACCTGCCCTGGAACCCGAATCGCCTGGAGCAGCGCTTCGGCCGCATCCACCGCATCGGCCAGACCGAGGTCTGCCACCTGTGGAACCTGGTGGCCGACGAGACCCGCGAAGGCGACGTCTACCGCCGCCTGCTGGAGAAGCTGGAGCAGGCCCGGGAGGCCTTGGGGGGGCAGGTCTTCGACGTGCTGGGCAAGCTGCAGTTCGAGGGGAAGCCCCTGCGCGAGTTGCTGCTGGAAGCCATCCGCTACGGGGATCGGCCCGACGTGCGGGCTCGCCTGGAGAAGGCTGTTGCCCAAGCCGTGGACCGCGAGCAACTGCTCGCCCTGATGCAGGAGCGCGCCCTGGTCCACGAGGTCATGGACTCAAGCCAGGTGGCCCGGGTGCGCGAGGACATGGAGCGCGCCGAGGCCCGGCGCCTGCAGCCCCACTACATCGAGTCCTTCTTCCTGGAAGCCTTCCGCAGCCTGGGCGGCAGCGCCCACAAACGAGAGGCGGGCCGCTACGAGGTGCGGAACGTCCCCGCCCCGGTGCGCAACCGGGACCGCCAACTGGGGGTAGGCGAGCCGGTCCTGCCCCGCTACGAGCGGATCGCCTTCGACAAATCGGCCCTGACCCCGCCGGGCCAGGCCCTGGCCGCCTTCATCTGCCCCGGCCATCCCCTGTTGGACGCCGTCTTGGACCTGACCATTGAGCGCCACCGGGATCTTCTGCGCCGGGGGACCATCCTGGTGGACGAAGCCGACCCCGGAGAGAACCCCCGGGTGCTCTTCTACCTGGAACACGCCCTGCAGGATGCCAGCCTGACTCGGACCGGCGATCGCCGGATGGTGTCCCGCCAGATGCTCTACGTGGAGCTGGCGGACGGTCGCGCCCCCCGGCACGTCCAGTATGCCCCCTACCTGGACTACCGTCCCCTGAAGGAGGGCGAACTGGAGGTGGACCGGCTCCTGGCCTTGCCAGAGTGCTCCTGGATTACCCGGGACCTGGAGCGCCAGGCGATGGCCCACGCGGTGGCCACGGTCGTCCCGGAACACCTGCAGGAGGTGCGCGATCGCCGGTTGGCCTGGGTGAACAAGACGCGGGCCGCCGTGAAGGACCGCCTGACCAAGGAAATCGGCTACTGGGATCACCGGGCCGAGGACCTGAAGGCCCAGGAGAAGGGTGGCAAGACCAACGCCCGCCTGAACTCCCAAGAGGCCCGCCGCCGTGCGGACGAGCTGCAGGCCCGGCTCTACAAGCGCATGGCCCAACTGGACCAGGAGGCCCAGATTTCCGCCCTGCCTCCTGTCCTCTTGGGCGGCCTGGTAGTGGTGCCCGCGGGACTGCTGGCCAGGCTGGGTGGCCAGGATCCGTCCGCTCCCGTGGCTACTGCTGCCGACACGCAGGCCTCCGCTGCGCGAGCCCGGGCCGCCGTGATAGAGGCGGAGAGGAACCTGGGCTTCGAGCCCACCGACCGCGAGTTCGAGAAACTGGGCTACGACATCGAGTCCCGCGACCCGGGCACGGGCCGCCTTCGCTTCCTGGAGGTGAAGGGCCGCGTGGCCGGGGCGCCGACCCTGACCGTGACCCGCAACGAGATCCTCTACAGTCTGAACAAACCCGAGGACTTCATCCTGGCCATCGTGGAGTTCCTGTCCGACACCGAGCACCGGGTCCTCTACGTGCGCACCCCCTTCCAGCGCGAGCCCGACTTTGCCGCAGCCAGCGTCAACTACGACTTCGCGGACCTCCTGGCCCGGGGGGAGGCGCCCAGGTGAGCGACCGGAAGACGCCCTATGCACCATAAGTCACCATAACTGCACCATAACTTCACCAAAGCCGCTCGGTCCTGGAAGCGCCGGTGCCCGATGAAATCGAGGTCCGCTCGCTAAGTCAGGACAACTGTCCAGCCTAGAGGATGAGCCATAGATGAATAATCGCAAGAAGCTGATCGAGGTGGCCCTGCCGCTGGAGGCCATCAACCGGGCGTCGGCCCGCGAGAAGAGCATCCGGCACGGGCACCCCAGCACGCTGCACCTGTGGTGGGCCCGGCGCCCCCTGGCGGCGGCCCGGGCGGTCATCTTCGCCCAGATGGTGGACGACCCGTCGGAGTACGTCAGCGAGCTTCTGGGGGACCCCAAGCTGAAGCGCGCCGCCCAGGCGCGCCACAAGAAGAACCTGGAGGCCTGGGAGCGGGCCCATGCCCCCAAGGGGGAGGCGGGCGGGAGCGGAGGCGGGAACGGCCAGGCCTCGGACCCGGTCCAGGCGCCGACCCTGGAGGAGGCGGCCGCCGAGGCCGAGCGCGAGCGGCTTTTCAAGCTGATCGAGGAACTGGTGCAGTGGGAGAACACCACCAACGAGGAGGTCCTGGATCGGGCCCGGGCCGAGATCTGGCAGAGCTGGCGGCGCACCTGCGCCCAGAACGCCGACCACCCGCAGGCCCGGGAACTCTTCGACCGGCACAAGCTTCCGGCGTTCCACGACCCCTTTGCCGGCGGCGGGTCGCTTCCCCTGGAGGCCCAGCGGCTGGGGCTGGAGGCCCATGCTTCCGACCTGAACCCGGTGGCCGTGCTGATCAACAAGGCCATGATCGAGATCCCGCCCAAGTTCGCCGGCCGCCCGCCGGTGAACCCCGAGGCGCGCGCGGACCGGCGCCTGTTCGAACGCGAGTGGAAGGGCGCCCAGGGGCTGGCCGAGGACGTGCGCTACTACGGCAAGTGGATGCGCGACGAGGCCGAGAAACGCATCGGGAACCTGTACCCCAAGGTGGAAATCACCGACGAGATGATCTCCACCCCATCGGGGGGGCCGGGGGGGGGCCAAATAGGTCGGCCGGACTTGAAGCCGTACCTGGGGCGCAAGCTGACGGTCATTGCCTGGCTGTGGGCGCGGACGGTGAAGAGCCCGAACCCGGCCTTTGCGCACGTCGACGTGCCGCTGGTGTCGAGCTTCATGCTGGCCACCAAGCCGGGCAAGGAGGCCTACGTCGAGCCAGTGGTGGAGGGGGACACGTATCGCTTCGAGGTGCGGATGGGCAAACCAAAGGACCCGGAGGCGGCCAAGGCGGGGACCAAGCTGGGGCGGGGGGCGAACTTCCGGTGCGTGCTGTCGGGGTCCGTCGTCTCAGGGGACTACATCAAGGCTGAGGGTCAGGCCGGGCGGATGGGCGCCCGGATGATGGCGATCGTGGCGGAAGGAGACAGGGGGCGGGTGTACCTGGCGCCGACGGCCGAACACGAAGAGGTCGCTCGACAGGCCAAGCCAGAGTGGAAGCCGGAGGTGGAATTCTTCCAGCAGGCCCTGGGTTTTCGGGTGGGCAACTACGGAATGACAACGTGGAGCGACCTGTTCACAGAGCGACAACTAGTCGCTCTATCTACTCTCGCCGACTTGGCAGGTGAAGCCCCGGAGCAGATCTGCCTGGACGCGGCCTCGGTCGGGATGAGCGAGGACGGCCTCGGTCTAGACGCAAGCGGATTGGGCGCTCACGCTTATGGTGAGGCGGTTGGCGTATATTTGAATCTCGCGGTCAGCAAATCATCTGACTATTGGTCAAATATCTGTACATGGCGCTCAGATCCAAAGAATTTGGGAGTAGGCCATGTGTTCTCAAGGCAAGCCATCCAGATGACATGGGACTTTGCGGAAGGAAACCCATTTTCATCCTCGTCTGGCAGCTGGCCTGTGACCGTCGACTGGATATATCGAACAGCGCAGACTTTCTACCATGGAACAAGACTTTGCGCCGCACGTCAAATTGATGCCGGACGAAATAGCGAGATCTGGCATCAAGTGATTTCGACCGACCCCCCCTACTATGACAACATCGGCTACGCCGACCTCTCGGACTTCTTCTACGTCTGGCTGCGGCGCTCACTACAGGCGGTCTACCCGAGTCTCTTCGCTACCATGGCGGTGCCCAAGGCCGAGGAACTGGTGGCCACCCCTAACCGTCACGGTGGACGCGAGGCGGCCGAGAGCTTCTTCCTGGAGGGCATGACCCGGGCCATGGGCCGCCTGGCCCAGCAGGCCCACCCGGGGTGCCCGGTCACCATCTACTACGCCTTCAAGCAGTCGGAGAGCGAAGGGGGGGACGGCACCGCCAGCACCGGCTGGGAGACCTTCCTGGACGCGGTGATCCAAGCGGGCTTCGGCATCAGCGGCACCTGGCCGATGCGCACCGAACTTGGCAACCGCACACGCGGGATGGGCTCCAACGCCCTCGCCTCCAGCATCGTCCTGGTCTGCCGCCCCCGCCCCGCCGACGCCCCCACGGCCACCCGGCGGGAGTTCGTCACGGCCCTGAAGGCCGAGTTGCCCGCGGCCCTGAAGCACCTGCAGAAGGGCAACATCGCCCCCGTGGACCTGCAGCAGGCGGCCATCGGCCCGGGGATGGCGGTCTACACCCGCTACGCCAAGGTGCTGGACGCGGCCGGCAACCCGGTCTCGGTGCGCGAGGCCCTGGCGCTGATCAACCAGGTGCTCGACGAGGTGCTGGCCGAGCAGGAGGGCGACTTTGACGGGGACACCCGCTGGGCGCTGGCCTGGTTCGAGCAGTTCGGCTTCGACGAGGGCGAGTTCGGGGTGGCCGAGACCCTGTCCAAGGCCAAGAACACCTCGGTGAACGGCATCGTCGAGGCCGGGGTGGCCGCCTCCAGGGCGGGCAAGGTTCGCCTGCTCAGACCCCGGGAGCTGCCCGCCGACTGGAACCCCTCCACCGACACCCGTCTGACCGTCTGGGAGATGGTGCACCATCTGGTACGCACCCTGGACCACGGCGAGGAGGGCGCCGCCTCGCTGGTCGCGGCCCTGGGCAGCCAGGCCGAGTCGGCCCGCGAGCTGGCCTACCGCCTCTACTCGGTGTGCGAGCGCAAGAAGCGGGCCGCCGAGGCCCTGGACTACAACGCCCTGGTCCAGGCCTGGCCGACCCTGGTCACCCTGGCCCAAAGCCAACAGTCCGCCTCGGCGACGCCGGTCCAGGAGGAGCTGTTCTAGGGCCGTGCAAGGCCACTTCTACCGCCCAGGGGACGAGGAATGAATCGTGCAGATTGAAGGACTGGAAATCCGCAACTACCGCCTCTTCCGCCACGCGAGATTGGACAGGCTGCCCAGCCTGGCAGTGTTCGTGGGGGCCAACGGGTCCGGCAAGACCACGCTCTTCGACGTCTTCAGCTTCCTCAAGGAGTCCTTGACGCACAACGTGGCGCAGGCGGTGGCGCGCCGCGGCGGCTTCCGGGAACTGGTCAGTCGCGGGCAGGAGGGCCCCATCGAGGTCACCGTCAAATTCCGCGAAAGCGGGGGGCGCCTGGCCACCTACCAACTGGCCGTCACCGAGGAGGAAGGGGTTCCGGTCGTGGCCCGGGAGATCTTGAAGTTCCGCCGCGGGCAGACGGGCAAGCCCTGGCACTTCGTCGACTTCTCCCGAGGGCGTGGAACGGCCATCGCCAAAGAGCCAGCCCTGGGGCAGAAGGATGCCGAAGCCGAACGGGAGGAACACGTCCTGGATGATCCCAGCCTCCTGGCCATCAAGGGCTTGGGCCAGTTCAAGCAGTTCCGTGTGGCAGCCGAGTTCCGAAGCATCCTGGAAAACTGGCACATCTCCGACTTCCACATCCAGGAGGCCCGCCCCAGCGCCGAGGCCGGCGAAGCCGCCCACCTGTCCACCCGCGGCGAGAACGTGGCCCAGGTTGCCCAGTTCCTGTTCAGGCACCACCGCCCGACCTTCGACCGAATCCTTCAGGCCATGCACCGCCGGGTCCCCGGGGTGACCGGGGTGGAAGCCAAGGAGATGGAGGACGGGCGCGTCGTCCTGCGCTTCCAGGATGGCAGCTTCAAGGACCCCTTCACCGCCCGGTTCGTCTCGGATGGCACCATCAAGCTCTTCGCCTACCTGGTGCTGTTGTACGACCCCAGGCCCCACCCCCTGCTGGCCATCGAGGAACCGGAGAATCAACTCTACCCCGAGGTCCTTGCCGAACTGGTCGAGGAGTTCCGCGACTACGCCCGACGGGGTGGCCAGGTCCTGGCCTCCACCCACTCACCGAATCTCCTCAACGCCACGAACCTGGAAGAGGTCTATTGGCTCTCGAAGCGCCAGGGGTTCGCCACGATCCACAAAGCGTCGGACTCCGAACTTCTCCGCAGCCTGGTGGCCCAGGGAGACCCGCCCGGGACCCTCTGGAAGCAGGGGTTCCTTGAAGGGGCGGGACTGTCTTGAGCCGCCTGGTCTTCCTCCTGGAGGAACCCTCCATGAAGCAACTCCTGGACGGGTTGCTACCGCGCATCTTCCCGGGCCTGACTGCAGGCCGGGACTTCCTGTGCATCCCCCACGAGGGCAAGCAGGACCTGGCCAAGAGCATCCCGCGAAAGCTTCGCGGCTGGACAGAGCCCGGGACACGGTTTGTGATCCTTCAGGACCAGGATCTTGAGAACTGCCACGACCTCAAGGAACGCCTGTGCGCCCTGGCTCGGGAGGCGGGACGGCCGGAGACCATGGTGCGGCTGGCCTGCCGCGAACTAGAGGCTTGGTATCTTGGGGATCCCGAGGCTTTGGCCGAAGCCTTCGGCCGCGTCTCCCTGAAAGGCCTGGCCGACAAGGCCCGGTTCCGGAACCCCGACCAGGTCCAGAATCCCTCGCAAGAGATCGCGAAGCTGGTGCCCCAATTCCAGAAGGTCGCCGGAGCGAGGCAGATGGCCGGCCACCTGGATCCGGCACACAACCGATCCCGAAGCTTCCAGGTCCTCTTTGAGGGCATCCACAAGCTGCTGGAAACCGGCTGAAGCTCGGGCAGCCCACTCTTCTGAGGCTCTACAACGAGATCCGGACAAGACGGAGGCAGAATGGCGACCACCAACCACGAGCGCGTCGGCAAGGCGATGGAACTCCTCAAGGTGGGGCTGGGGCCCTTCGTCGACCGGGAGGTGAAGGCGGCCGGACCAGAAGCCCTCTCGCCCCAGGTCCGCCAGGACTTCGCCTCGGACCCGATGCTGCTGCAGAAGCCCATCTCGGAGTGGGACGCCTCGGCGCTGTTGAAGCTGATGTGGGGCACCTGGAACGACGTCTTCCGCAAAGTCCTGGGGTTCGCCGAGCGCAGCCTGGTCAGCGAACTGCGCGACAGCCGCAACCGCTGGGCCCACCAGCAGACCTTCTCCTCCGACGACACCTATCGGGTCCTGGACTCGACCTCCAGGCTCCTGACCGCCGTCTCGGCCCCCCAGGCCGACGAGGTGGAGCGCATGAAGATGGAGCTCCTGCGGGTCCGCTTCGACGAGCAGGTGCGCTCGGAGAAGCGCAAGAGCGCCGGCACGGCCATCGAGAGCGCGGTCACCGGGACGCTGAAGCCCTGGCGCGAGGTGGTCACCCCCCACCCGGACGTGGCCTCGGGGCGCTACCAGCAGGCCGAGTTCGCCGCGGACCTGTGGCAGGTCCACCTGGGCGAGGGCTCCGACGAGTACCGCCACCCGGTCGAGTTCTTCCGCCGCACCTACCTGACCGAAAGCCTCCAGCGCCTGCTGGTCAACGGCCTGAAGCGCATCTCCAGGGGCGAGGGCGACCCGGTGGTCCAGTTGCAGACCAACTTCGGGGGCGGCAAGACCCACTCGATGCTGGCCCTGCTGCACCTGTTCGGCGGCGCCCCGGCTTCGGAACTGGCCGGCATCGAAGGCGTCATGGCCGAGGCCGAGGTGCCAACCCTGCCGCGGGCCCGGACGGTGGTCCTGGTGGGCAACAAGATCTCCCCCGGCAACCCGGTGACCAAGCCCGACGGCACCCGGGTCCATACGCTGTGGGGCGAGCTGGCCTGGCAACTGGGGGGTCGGGCCGCCTACGAGCGCATCCGCGCCGACGACGAGCGGGCCACCAGCCCCGGCGACGCCCTGCGCGAGCTGTTCAACGAGTACGGGCCCTGCCTGGTCCTGGTGGACGAGTGGGTGGCCTACGCCCGGCAACTGCACGACCAGGGCGAGCTGCCTGGAGGCGGCTTCGAGACCCAGTTCAGCTTCGCCCAGGCCCTGACCGAGTCGGCGCGGCTTGCGCGGAACTGCCTCTTGGTGGTCAGCCTTCCGGCCTCGGACACGGCCGGCTCGCCGCACACCCGCGCCGACGACGTCGAGGTCGGTGGCCAGCGCGGCCGCGAGGCCCTGGACCGCCTGCGCAACGTGATCGGCCGACTGGAGACCTCCTGGCGCCCGGCCAGCGCCGAGGAGGGCTTCGAGATTGTCCGACGGCGGCTCTTCCAGCCGCTGGCCGACCCCGCCCAGTTCCGGGACCGCGACGTGGTGGCCCGATCCTACGCCGACTTCTACCGCTCCCAGGCCCAGGAGTTCCCCCCCGAGTGCCGGGACTCCGACTACGAGAAGCGCCTGCAGGCCGCCTACCCCATCCACCCCGAGGTCTTCGACCGCCTCTACACCGACTGGTCCACCCTGGTGAAGTTCCAGCGCACCCGGGGCGTGCTGCGCCTGATGGCGGCGGTCATCCACAGCCTCTGGGAGAAGGGCGACCGCAACCCCCTGATCCAGCCCGCCAACATCCCCATCGACGACCCCCGGGTGCAGTTCGAGCTGACCCGCTACCTGTCGGACAACTGGGTGCCCATCCTGGAGAAGGACGTGGACGGGCCCAACTCCTTGCCCCTGCGCACCGACGCCGAGGCCCCCAACCTGGGCCGCCTGGCCGCCTGTCGTCGGGTCGCCCGGACCATCTACCTGGGGTCGGCGCCGATCACCTCGGCCGCCAACCGGGGCCTGGAGGACCGGCGGGTCAAGCTGGGCTGCGCCCTGCCGGGCGAGTCGCCCGCCGTCTTCGGGGACGCCCTGCGCCGCCTGGCCGCCGTGGCCACCTACCTCTACCAGGACGGCCCCCGCTTCTGGTACGACACCCAGCCCACCGTGACCCGGCTGGCCGAGGACCGGGCCGAGCAGCTCAAGCGCGACCCCGACAAGGTGGTCGAGGAGCTGGACCGGCGCCTGCGGGCGGACCTGAAGAAGGTCGGAGACTTCAAGCGCATCCATCCGCTGCCCGGGAGCGGCGCCGACGTGCCGGACCTGGCCGAGGCCCGCCTGGTGGTCCTGGGTCCCGAACAGGCCTGGTCGAAAGAGCCGAACTGCGCCGCCGAGGCCGCAGCCCGCCAGATCCAGGCGAAGTGCGGCAGCAGCCCGCGCCTGCGCCAGAACAGCCTGGTCTTCCTGGCCCCTGACCGCAACCGCCTGCAGGACCTGGACGAGGCCATCCGCCGCTACCTGGCCTGGAGGTCCATCCTGGACGAGAAGGAGAAGCTCGACCTGTCGCCCCACCAGGTGACGCAAGCCGAGACCCAGCTCAAGTCGATGGACAAGACCGTGGAGGTGCGGATCCCCGAGACCTACCAGTGGCTGCTGGTGCCGGTCCAGGACACCCCCCAGTCGGCTGCGGGCTGGCAGTCCCTGCGACTGACGGGGTCCGACGCCCTGGCCGTGCGGGCCAGCAGGAAGCTGCTGAACGACGAGCTGCTGGTCACCCGCCTGGCCCCCACGCGCCTGCGCCTGGAGCTGGACCGGGTTCCCTTGTGGCGCGGCAACCACGTGCCCGTGCACAAGTTGGTCGAGGACTTCTTCCGCTACCTGTACCTGCCCCGGCTGCTGGAGGCCTCGGTCCTGCTGAACGCCATCCAGGCGGGGTTTGGCTTGTTGACCTGGGAGCACGACTCCTTCGCCTACGCCGACGCCCACGACCAGATCGCCAACCGCTACCAGGGCCTGCGCGGGGGAGACGGCCTGGCGGTTGGCGAGGACGACTCAGGGTTGCTGGTGCGCCCCGAGGTGGCCCGCCAGCAACTGGACCGCGAGGCCCCTCCACCGCCGGTCCCGGTCGGCACGGGCGGCGGCTCCCCCGGGGTCACCGGTGGAGGCGATGAAACGCCCGTTGACCCCACCTCCCCGCCGACGCCCCCCACCCCGAAGACCCCGCGCCGCTTCTTCGGCACCGTGACCCTGGACCCCACCCGGGCCGGGCGCGACGCCGGCAAGATCGCCGACGAGGTCATCGCCCACCTGGCCGGCCTGGTCGGCGCGAAGGTGACGGTGGCCCTGGAAATCGAGGCCAAGTTCCCCGACGGCGCCCCCGAGCACCTGGTGCGCACCGTCACCGAGAACGCCACGACGCTGAAGTTCACGAGCCAAGGGTTCGAAGTGGAGTGAGACGATGTGGAATCCGTGGAAGAAGCGCCCCCAAGACGAGAAGTTCTCCGCGCGCGAGGTGACCGTCAACCCGGCGTGGGTGCCTCCACCCGACCTGGTCTTCCAGTACCTGCTCGAGCGCAGCGCGGAGGGAGCCGTGCCGGTCTACTTCGGTTCCATCCCCCTCGCTCGCGTGCGCCCGTTTTCGGAATCCTTCCATCCGGAGAACACGCCCGGGGGCCCGGACGTGGTGGAGCAGATCATGGAACGGTGGCGAACAGGGGACTTCAAGAAAATCTGGGTGTACGAGCGGGGCAACGCCTTCATCTGCTCGGATGACTATTTCACGCTGGCCGCCGTCCGCATCGGACAGCCCGACTTCGTGCCTGCATGGATCTTGGGGCGTCCGATCGTGACCGTGAAGGACCTGCAGGGGCCCATCACCGTCCAGGGCGTTCGGAAGATGCTGAACCTGACCGACTGACCGATGGCTCGATGGGGGTCTTGGCCAGGATCGTCGATCATCAGGCAACAGGAAGACCTGGTATCAGGTCCTCGCGACGGGGTGCAGGGCCAGCGGCCCGGTACGGCCTGGCTGACCGGACAGCGCACGGACGACGGGGGTGAGCGGTCAGGGGTGCCTGGCTCCCGTCTGCGAGCAGAACGGCGGCTCTGCCTGAGAGCCATTCCCCTGACTCAAGCATTGAATCACGAATGAATTGTCAAATCTTTGTGACAGGACCTCTTGAAGGCAAGAACCGGCATTGAAGGATGTCGGTGAAAATTCGGCCCGCAATGCCACATGGAAGAGCCTGGAAGGGCCTGCGCCGGGGCCGGACGAGATTTGTGTCGTCGTGGCCCTGGAGAAGGCCGCAAATCATCGCCTATGAATCGCGCAAACCCCTGCAGCACAGGCGATTGCGCGATCGCCAAATTGGATCTTTCGGGCCCATCCACGGTAGAATGAAGTATGGAGAACCCGGCATCCCAGGCCCATCCCGACCTCCGCCCAGAAGTCCTCGAACTCCTGGAGGACCACCCTCGGGGATTCCGGCCGTCCCGGGCTCGGCAGGTCGTCCTGATGCAGGAGGCCGTGGGTGAACTCACTCGCTTCGGGCCCCTGCTCGAGGTCCGCCTGGGACAGGTCCTCGCCCCCATGATCCGGGGCGGTCACAAGCACCTGGGTTACGTCACGCCCGCAGTCTTCTGTCGCGAGGAGCTGGGAATCTCGGCGACCGCCGCCTGGGACTCGGTTCGCCTGGGCGAGGGGCTCCTGCGCCGGTCGATCCTGCGGCAGGCCTTCCTGGAAGAGGGGTTTCCCCGGACCCACGTTTTGGAGCTGCTGCGCCTGGGCGAAGCAGGCGACGCCGAATGGGCGGCACGGGCCGCGGGGGCGGACCCGGTCACCCGCATCTGGGAGATGGGCTTGGAGGAAGGCAACCCCTGGCGGGTCTGGTGCGACGAGCGACTGGTGGACGGAGAGGCTTTGGATTGGGAGGAGGACGAAGACGAGTCGCTCGATGCCGAGTCTCCAGCCGAAGACCCACCCCCCGCCGCCGACCGGGTCTGCGAGGCCACACCCGAGTACCGATGCGGGCCTGCCACCTCTGCCTCAGAGCCCCGCGCCGCTGAAACTCAGCCATCCCAAGCCCCCCCCCGGGCTCAGACCTCTGGATCCGACCACAAGAGATCCTGCCGTTCAAGAACGGCCCTGGTGCACCGCTTGCTCCGCCAGGGCTTTTCACCAACATTTCGGCCCCCCCGGTCGAGTTGCCTACCGACCGGGGCCCGCGGAGGTTTCTGCACCGGAGGCGTCGTAGAAACCGCGCACCATGCGTATCGGACTTGCTTTCAAGGCGTTCTTCCGAATCTTCTCGGATGAGGGGTTCGCCCAGGCCGTCGAGGCCCTGCTGACCGGGGGCGGCCCGGCCGAACCGGCCCCCGAGAGACCCGCGGTGGACCCGGCCGCCGTCCAGATGCTGAGCCTGCTGCAGAGGGAGGGCCGCCTGGTGGACTTCCTTCAGGAGGACCTGGAGGGGGCTTCGGACGCCCAGATCGGAGCGGTGGTCCGAACCACCGTCTACGAGGGGTGCCGTCGAGCCTTCAAGGAGTATCTGGAGATGGTCCCCGTCCTTCCCAGCGGAGAGGGCGAGACCGTGACCGTGGAATCGGGCTTCGACGCCTCGGCCATCCGCCTGATCGGGCGGGTGGAGGGCGACCCGCCCTTCCAGGGCGTCCTGCGCCACCCCGGGTGGCGGTTGAAGACGGCCCGCCTGCCCGTTCCACCGGAAGGATCGGACAACTCGGTGGTCAGCCCTGCGGAGGTGGAGATTCCATGAGCGAAGCGACCGTCGTCGGCATCGACCTGGGCACCACCAACTGCGCGGTGGCCTGGGCCGACGAAACCGGGCAGGGAGACTTCCCCATCCCGCAGTTGACCCACCCGGGCATGGTCGAGCCCCGGAACACCCTGCCCTCCTTCCTGTACCTGCCGGGCCCGCACGAGCTGCCCGCCGGCAGCACGGCGCTTCCCTGGGAGAAGGAGCCCGCCCGGGTGGTGGGCTGGCTGGCCCGCGAGCAGGGGGCCAAGGTCCCCCACCGGGTCGTCTCTTCGGCCAAGTCCTGGCTGAGCCACGAGGGCGTCGACCGCCGGGCCTCCATCCTGCCCTGGGGCTCGCCCGACGAGGTCCCCCGCTGCTCGCCGGTCGAGGCCTCGGCCGGCTACCTTCGCCACATCCAGGAGGCCTGGGACTCCCAGAACCCCGACCGTCCCCTGGCCGAGCAGGAGATCGTCCTGACGGTCCCGGCCTCCTTCGACGCGGTGGCCCGCGAGCTGACCGCCGAGGCGGCCCGCTCGGCCGGCCTGAAGAACCTGACCCTGCTGGAGGAGCCCCAGGCCGCCTTCTACTCGTGGCTGGACGGCGTGGGCGAGGGCTGGCGCGAGCAGGTGTCGGTCGGAGACCGGATCCTGGTCTGCGATATCGGAGGCGGCACGACCGACTTCAGCCTGATCGTGGTCACCGAAGAGGACGGCGACCTGGCCCTGGAGCGCGTGGCCGTCGGCGACCATATCCTGCTGGGCGGGGACAACATGGACCTCACCCTGGCGGCCACCGTGCAGCAACGGTTGAAGGCCCAGGGCACGAAGTTGGATGCCTGGCAGATGCAGGTGCTGACCCACGGCTGCCGGGTGGGCAAGGAGCAGCTCCTGCAGGAAGAGGCCGACGAGAGCTGGCCTGTGACCATCCCTGGCCGAGGCAGCAGCCTGATCGGCGGATCCCTGCGGGCCGAGCTGAAGCGCTCGGAGGTCGAGACCGTCCTGGTGGACGGCTTCTTCCCCACCTGCAGGCCCTCCGAGGCGGCTCTGCGCGGACGCCGGACCGGCCTGACCGAGCTGGGCCTGCCTTTCGAAGCCGACCCGGCCGTCACGCGGCACCTGGCCCGCTTCCTCTCGGCCCACCGCGGCGCGGTCACGGGCCAGAAGAGCTGGACCTTCCTGCACCCCACGGCGATCCTCTTCAACGGCGGCGTGCTCAAGGCGCCCGTGCTGCGCCGGCGCCTGACCCAGGTGCTGGACTCGTGGTTGAAGGCCGAAGGCTCTCCCCCCATCAAGACGCTGGAGGGTGCGGATCTGGACCTCGCCGTCTCGCGCGGAGCCTCCCGCTACGGGCTGGTGCGCCGCGGCCAGGGCATCCGCATCCGGGGCGGCACCAACCGCGCCTACTACATCGGGGTGGAGGTGGCCCGCCCGGCCATCCCCGGCCTGCCGCCGCCCATCAAGGCCGTCTGCGTGGCCCCCTTCGGCATGGAGGAGGGCACCGCGGCCGACCTGCCGGGCCGGGAATTCGGCCTGGTGGTGGGGCACCCCGTCGAGTTCCGCTTCCTGGGCTCGACCACCCGGCGCGAGGATCCCGTCGGCGAGACCCTGGAGGACTGGGAGGACGACGTCGAGGAGCTGACCTCGATGGGCACCACGCTGCAGACCGAAGCCCAGCCCGGCACCATCGTCCCGGTGCGCCTGCAGAGTCGCGTGACCGAGGTGGGCACCTTGGAGCTGTGGTGCCTGGAGCGCGACGGCGAGGGCCGCTGGAAGCTGGAGTTCGAGGTGCGCGAGAAGCCTGAGGGCTGAACGCTCCGGACTCCGCGGGCTCGAAGCCGCTCAGGGCATGCCCTGGGCCAGGCGCTTCCCGACCGGTCCTGCGGCGTTGCCAGGCGCTCAGGGCCGGCCCGCAGCGCCATGTGCCGAGCCCTCAGGCGCCCGGCTCTTCTACAGGCGCGGGCTTGAGGATCGTGCCCTGACGGCGTCGGCCGTCCAGGATCACGCTCAGGGGCCGCTCCATGCGGATATGCACCAGGTGCCGCGTCCGGTTCCGAATCGGTTGTGCCAGCAACCAATCCTGATCAAAGGCCTCGGCCTCCTCCCGGGACATGGTCAGATAGCCGATCCGCATCGAAGTCAGCTCGTGGAAGAAGTGGGATCCCTGGGAGGGTTCCACCTCGCGGTCTCCAAAGGGGAGCTCGACCACCGCTCGGGCTCCCAGCACCTGGGAGGTCTCGATGGGGATCCCCAGGGAGGGGTCGGAGGACCCCCAACGCCCCGGCCCGATCAGCAGATAGGGCCGCCCCTTGGCGAACAACTGCTGGGTCAGCCCACCCACCTCCTCGGCCAGGACCTTCATCTCGGGCATGCTCAAGACGTCGTTCCAGACGAAGACCACGTCGCGGACGTCTTCCAGCAGACCGTGTCCCAGCGAGCGGGTGCTCTGGCACAGGATCCGCTCGGGAGCCGCCTCGCGCGCCTCCACCGCAGCCTCCAGGGAGGGCCCCGAGAGAGGGCGGATCTGGAGCAGGTACAGGGTCGGCTCGCGTCGGCCCTGGCCGGAGGCCACGCTCTTCCCCAGATCTCCGACATCCACGGCGAACTCGATCTCGACCGGGCAGCCCATGGACCTCTGCAGGCGGGGCAGGAGTTCCCGCATCGCCTCGGCAAAGGGCAGGCTGCCCCACTTCAGGATGTTGTTGAAGGTGACCGCGCGGGGACCGGCCTGCCCCAGGTTCTCGCGCAACTGGTCGTCGTCGATGGAGTACACCGACCCTGCCAGGGCCAGGCTCCCGTCCTCCTCCGCCTCCTCCAGTCCGAATTGGACCAACGCCTCACTCCCCTCGTCCTGCCGGCTCGACAGGTCCACGGCGTAGAACCTCCTCTGGGAGTAGCGCAGGAAGCGCGTCGGAATGGCCAGGTGCGGGAGGACCTCGGGCCACTTCGGCGAGAAGCGGATCGAAAGTCCCCCCTCGGCGACCGTATGGCCCAGGCCCAGGGCCATCAGGACGACCCCGTCGTCGGGTTGCTGGGGGCCCACGGGATAGTAGTTGTAGGACAGGGCGACCCCGGCGAAATCGGGATAGAACCGGTCCCCCCGAGCCTGACCGACCACCTCCTGGATCACCACGGCCATCTTCTCCTCCTCGACCGAGAAGGGGGTGCTCTCCAGATAGGCCCGCGCCCGGGCCGACCAGGTCGAGGCGTAGACCATGCGGATGGCCCGGCTCAGGTGACGGAAGCGCACTTCGGGATCAGGATGGTTGTTGGACAGGAGGCGCGTGGCGTAGATCCCGGCGCAAGACTGATGCTGGGAGTCCTCCAGCAGGCTGGAGGATCGCACCGCCAGGGGTCCCCGCATCTCGCGGGTGGCGGCCCGAAGGTCCACCGCCACGCTGCGGGGCAGTTCGCCCTCCAGGAATCGACGCTGAACCTCCTCCTCGGGCAGCCGCGACGCGTGCAGGGTCCCCAGGCCGTTGTGCTCCAGGAAGCGGTCGAACTCGTCGGTTCCGATCACCACGGTCCGGGGGATGGCCACCGCCATGCCCATCCGGTCGCTGTCCAGGTCGCGTCGGGCCAGACGCGAGTTCAGGAAGGCCACGCCTCGCCCCTTGCCGCCGATGGAGCCTCCGCCGATCTTGACGAAGTGCCGGGTGGGCCCCTCGCTCCGCCTCGAGAAGTCGGCCACCACGCCCTCCTGCTCCTGGCAGGCGGCTCGATGCAGTGCCCCCACCAGGTACTGGCGGAGCTGCTCGGGGTCCGCGAAGGCGGAAGCCTGGACGGCCTCGACCTCGTCGGCCAGTTCGAACATGCTGCGGGCCCGCAACCACACGTTGAAGTGGTTGCGCGAGGCGTGGTAGAAGATGGAGCGCACATCCACCGTTCGCAACACCTGCTCGAGCTCGTACATGTCTCGGGCCCGGGCCACCTCGGTGCGGTCCGGCAGGCGGAAGACGAAGTCGCTGAAGCCCAGGTTCTCCTTCAGGAACCAGGTCAGGCTGCGCAGCAGCGTCTCGGAGTTCTTGTCCACGAACTGCAGGCCCATCTCGTCGGCCTGCTGCGCGTTCTCGGGGTTGGCCGACTGCATGAGGATCGGCAGGTTCGGCTTCACGGCGTGCACCGCCCGGGCCAGCTCGAAGCCAGCCAGGGCATCATCCTGGCCCCCCCGCGGGTATTGGACATCGGTGATCACGGCCAGGGTGTGGCGCTGATAACGCTCGAAGAGCGCCCAGGCCTGCTCGTAGTTCGTGGCCAGGAGGATCTTGGGCCGTGCCATCATCCGCAGCATCCGATGCATGGCGTTGACCCCCTCGGCCACCAGGGACTGCGACTGGATCATCAGCTCGGCATACAACTGGGCCAGGAAGGTCGAGTAGCGACGGACCGAGTCCTCGACCACGATGATGACCTGGACTCCGGTGCGCGCGGTGTCCTCGGCCACGTTCAGGGAATCCTCGATCAGCTTGAGAATGGCCAGCATGATGCGGGTATCCCCGGTCCACAGGAAGACTCCGTCCAACCCACCGGGGAGCTGGCGATGAGGCAGGCGGCGCACCTCGAACTCGTCCAGAACCATCGCGGCGACGGGGAGGTTGGGATACTCACTCTTGACCCGCTCGGCCAGGTTGCGAATCCCGGGGTCGTCCAGCCGCAGGGTCGTCAAGACCAGATCCACCCGACGCTGGCGAAGGAGCTGCATGGCCTCCTCCGGCTCGGAGACGTGCAGGAATCGGGGCGAGGTGGTCAGGTTCAGCTCGGAGTATTCGACGAAGAGACGCTCGCTCAGCCGCCCGTCCTCTTCGATCACGTAGGCGTCGTAGTCCGATGAGACCAGGAGGACCTCCCGGATCCGGTGCGGCATGAGGTCATGGAACTTGAGGATCCAGGAGTCGCGGCGTTCCGCGCGGGTGGGTGGGTTCATCGCAGAGACCTCCGAACGAAATGAAGACCGCACCCGCGGCTCCCGCGACCGGGGAACCGCGGGTGCGGTCATGTCAGAGCCAGGTTGTGCCGGGGGAAGGTTCCTAGACGATGCCCTGGTCGATCATCGCGTCGGCCACCTTGACGAAGCCGGCGATATTGGCCCCCTTGACGTAGTTCACGGTGCCATCCGGCTCCTTGCCGTGCGTCACGCAGGCCGTGTGGATCGACTTCATGATCCCCTTCAGGCGCTCCTCGACCTCCTCCGCCGGCCAGCCCAGGTGCAGGGCATTCTGGGACATCTCCAGACCGGAGGTGGCCACACCGCCGGCGTTGGCAGCCTTGCCCGGCGCATAGAGGACCTTGTGGTGCAGGAAGAGCTCCACGGCGTCGGGCGTGCAAGGCATGTTGGCGGCCTCGGTGACGACCTCCACCCCGTTCTGGATCAGCGTGCGGGCGTCTTCCAGTTCCAGCTCGTTCTGCGTGGCGGCGGGGATGGCCACCTGGCAGGGGACGCTCCAGGGTCGTCGGCCTTCCAGATAACGCGCGCTGCGGAACTGATCGGTGTACTCCTTGATCCGGCCCCGACGGACGTTCTTGAGGTTCATGATCCACTGAAGCTTCTCGGGGGTGATCCCATCCTCGTCGACGATGGTGCCGTTGGAGTCCGACAGCGTGACCACCTTGGCGCCCAGGAGCACGGCCTTCTCGGCGGCGTACTGCGCCGCGTTGCCCGATCCCGAGACGGTGACCGTCTTGCCTTCCAGGCTGTCGCCCCGGGTGGCCAGCATCTCCTGAGCGAAGTAGACCGTTCCGTATCCCGTCGCCTGGGGCCGGATGCGGGAGCCGCCCCAGTTCAGCCCCTTGCCGGTCAGCACCCCGGTGAACTCGTTGCGAATCTTCTTGTACATCCCGAACAGGAAACCGATCTCCCGGCCTCCCACCCCGATATCGCCGGCCGGCACGTCCGTATCAGGTCCGACGTGGCGGAAGAGCTCGGCCATGAACGAATGACAGAAGCGCATCACTTCCATGTCGGACTTGCCTTTGGGATCGAAGTCCGAGCCTCCCTTGCCGCCCCCCATGGGCAGCGTGGTCAGCGAGTTCTTGAACACCTGCTCGAAGGCCAGGAACTTCAGGATGCTGAGGTTGACGCTGGGATGGAAGCGCAATCCGCCCTTGTAGGGCCCGATCGCACTGTTCATCTGGATTCGGAAGCCCCGGTTGATCTGCACGTTCCCCTGGTCATCCACCCAGGGAACCCGGAAGATCAGGACGCGCTCGGGCTCGACCAGGCGCTCGAGGACCTTCATCTTCCGGTAGACCGGATTGGCCTCGACGACCGGCATCACGGATTCGAAGACCTCGCGAACCGCCTGATGGAATTCGTGCTCCCCGGGATTCTTGGCCATGACCTGAGCCATGAACTGCTCGACGGACATCATTGCTGCCACGGGACTCTCCTCCGGATTCGTGACGGATCAGGACAGGTCGCGGAGGTTCTTCGCCCTGAGGAGAGAGTCCTCCAGCCCGGGCTAGTTCGTTCGAACGAGATCAGCCGAGCTGCTGGCGAAAGTGTCCGATGGTCCGGCGCAAGCCTTCCTCCAGGCCGACCCGGACCTGATAGCCGCACGAGCGGATTCTGGTCGTGTCCGCGACCGAGTGACGGATGTCGCCTGGGCGCGGCGGGCCATGCAGGAGGCGAGCCCGGGATCCCGTCAGGCGCAGGATCTCACCGGCCAGGTCCGTGATCGTGACCCCCTGCCCGCCACCGACGTTGTAGGTCCCGCACATGCTGGGGGCGGAAGCTGCCAGGAGATAGGCATCCACCGCGTCGTCGACGTACACGAAGTCCCGGGTCTGCAGTCCATCGCCGTGCACCAGCAGGTCCTCCCCAGCCAGGGAGCGGCCGATGAAGGCGGGGACCGCCGATCCATAGGGGCCACCCGGAGCCTGCCCCGGACCAAAGACGTTGAAGAAGCGCAGACTGACCGTCCCCAGCCCGTAGGTCCGCCTCCAGATCTCCAGGTAGTGCTCGCTGTCCAGCTTGGTGACCCCGTAGGGGCTCAAAGGAGCAGGGAGGTGGTCTTCGCGCTGCGGTGAGACGGGCGAGTCTCCATACACGGCCGCCGAAGACGCGAAGACGACGCGCGGCACCCGGTTGGCCCGAGCCGCCGCCAGCACCGCCAGGGTTCCCCCGACGTTGATCCGCACGCTCTCCTCGGGCAGGGCCAGGGACTCGGGGACACTGACCAACGAAGCCAGATGGAAGATGGCCTCGGCTCCAACCGTCAGGCGGCACACCAGCTCGGCATCGGTCACGCATCCACGCACCACCTCGACCGGGCAGTCCTCCAGAGCCCCCGGGCGACCGGTCCGAAAATCGTCCAGGACCACCACGCGGCAACCCATCCCTGCCAGGCGGCGGGCCAGATGGCTTCCAATGAATCCGGCTCCTCCGGTCACGACCGCAGTTCTCAGGAGACTCACGGTCGGGCCATTTCACGGTGGGACTCGGGGGTCCTGCCGGCCAGTTCCGGCAGGGAAGCCCGGGTGGACGCGCCGAACGCCTCCTCCAACCCCGGAAATCGAGCGATCCGATGCGCCAGTTGCCGCTTTTTCCCGTCACCGTGGTGGGCAGCCTGCCCCGCCCCCCAAGTCTCGTCGAGGCCATGATCCTGGCCCGGCAAGGCCGCCTCGCCCCTGCCGAGCTGGAGACCCGTGTCCAATCGGCGGTCGAGGCGGCCATCCGGCTGCAGGAGGAGTGCGGCGTCGACGTGGTCAGCGACGGTGAACAGGCCCGTCCCGACTTCTACTCATTCATCGCCGAACGGGTGGACGGAGTGGAGCTGCTGGGCCTGAAGGACCTGGCCGGACACGTCGAGGACCGCCCACTCTTCGAGAGGCTCCTGGCCGATCTGGACATCCCCCTCTCCTCGGTGCGCGTCCCTGTGGTCGTCGCTCCCCTTCGGCGCCGGGACTCGCTGGCCGTGCGTGAGCTTCGACGGGCGCAACGATTGACCGACAGGCCGATCAAGGTCGCCCTGCCAGGCCCCTACCTGTTGACCCGCTCGGCCTGGGTCCAGGCCCTGTCCTCGCTGCGTTATCCCGACCAGGAGGCCCTGGGGCGCGACGTCGTGGCCCTGCTGCGCCAGGAGCTGGAGGATCTGGGTCAAGCCGGATGCGCATTCGTCCAGTTCGATGAACCCATGCTGGCCGACGTGGCCTTTGCCGAGCCCGAGGCGCGCGGAAACCGACTGCGCGCCGCCCTGTCTCGGCAGGTCGACCCGGACAGCGAACTGACCTTTGCCGTGGACCTGATCAATCGAGTGGTGGAGGGATTCGAAGGTCTGCGAACCGGCCTGCACGTCTGTCGAGGCCATTGCGCCCCGCAGGACAAGATCCACCTGAGAGGCAGCTACAATCGGCTCCTTCCCTATTTCGCCCAGATGAACATCCGCCAGTTCGTCCTGGAATACGCCTCCGAGCAGGAAGACAACCTGGAGGCCCTGGCCCGCCTGCCCGCCGACCGGGAGATCGGCCTGGGGGTCCTCAATCCCCGAACAGCCGAGATGGAACCCGTCGAAACGGTAATCTCCAAGACCCGCAGGCTGGCCCGGGCCATCGGCCCGGAGCGGATCTTCCTCAACCCCGACTGCGGCTTTGAGGCCTTCGCCAATCGACCCGTCAACACCACCACGGGGGCCGCCGCCAAGCTGCGCGTCCTGACCCTGGCCGCGGCTCGCCTGCGCCGGTCCTTTGCGGATCCCTGAGAGCCAGCGTCTATCTCGAAAGGTCCTTCCGGAGCCACCGTGGAATTTCCGCCCTCCAGGATCCTTCGGACCCACAAGTCCCGACCCGGCGGTCATCCGGGAATTGGACGGAGATTGCCCGATGGAAGCACAGACCCTGATACTCCTCGCCCCCGTCAGCGGGTTCACCCTCCCCATTGAAGAGGTCCCCGATCCGGTCTTCGCCGGGAAGATGGTCGGCGACGGCATCGCAATCGACCCGATCAGCCAATGCCTGGTGGCTCCCTGCGACGGGGCCGTCGTCCAGATCCATCCCTCCTGCCATGCCCTGACGGTGGCCCACCCCTCCGGGGTCGAGATCCTCATGCACGTCGGGTTGGATACGGTGGCCCTGAAGGGGCAGGGATTCCAGCCCCGGGTCCAGGTCGGAGACCAGGTCCGGACCGGCGATCCGCTGCTGGAATTCGAGGCCGATGAGGTCGCCTCGCGAGCCCGAAGCCTCCTGACCGAGATGGTGATCACCAACGGCGAGCTCGTCGCTCGCTACCAGCCTGTCAGCGGGCCAGTGGACGCCGGCCGCGACCCCGTCCTGACCCTCCATCTGGTCTCCGCCGAAGAGCCCGCCGAGAAGGTCGTCGGTCCCAGCTCCGTCTCGGCCCCGGTCGTGGTTCCCAACCCCCAAGGCCTGCACGCCCGTCCGGCCGCCGTCCTGGCCAACCTGGCCAAGCGCTTCCGCTCGGAACTGCAGCTCGTGCGCGGAGACGAGCACGTGAACGCCAAGAGCGTGGTGGCGCTGATGACCATGCAGGTTTCCCACGGCGAGATGGTGCGCTTCCGTGCCACCGGCGAAGACGCCGAAGAGGCCGTGGCCGCACTGGCCGAGGCCCTCTCGGAAGGCCTTGGTGAAGAGGGTTCCGCTCCCCCGGCGCCGGCGGCCGCCCCGGTTGCCTCCCCCCCACCTCCACCCCCCCCGACCATCCCGGAAGAGCCCGGCGTCCTGCGAGGCGTGGGAGCCTCCCCGGGACTGGCGGTCGGCAAGGTCTTCCAACTCCGCCGCCAGGAGATGGAGGTGGCCGAAATCGGCGGGGATCCCGCCCACGAACGCCGCCGCCTGGACGCCGCCCTCGAGCAGGCCAAAGGCGAGTTGGAGATGCTCCAGGCCCGCATGACCGCCGAGGCGGATCCCGCCAAGGCGGGCATCTTCGCAGCCCACCGCGAGCTTCTGGACGATCCGGATCTGGTCGAGGTGGCCCAGGCGGGAATCGCCGCCGGCAAGAGCGCGGGCTACGCCTGGAAGAGGGCCTATTCCGCCCAGGTCGAGCGTCTCTCGACCCTGAAGAACGAGCTTCTGGCCGCCCGAGCCACGGATCTGCGCGACGTGGGCGAACGCGTCCTGCGCCTGGTGGTGGGCGAGAAGACCCGACGGGTCGAGATGCCCGCCGAGACCATCCTGATCGCCGAAGATCTGACCCCCTCCGACACGGCCACCCTGGACCGCAGCAAGGTGCTGGGGTTCGCCACGGTCCTGGGCGGCGCCACCTCGCATGTCGCCATCCTGGCCCGGTCCCTGGATCTGCCGGCCCTGGCCGGGATGGACCCGAGAGCCCTGGAGATCCCGGACGGCACCCCGGTGGTGCTGGACGGCTCGAAGGGGCGCCTGCAGGTCGCCCCCCCCGAAGAGGAGATGGCCAGATGCAAGGCCGACCTGGCCCGCCAGATCGAGCACCGCAAGGCGCTGCTGGAGACGGCCGACCAGCCGGCCATCACCCGGGATGGGCACCAGGTCGAAGTGGCTGCCAACGTCGGCTCGGTGGCCGACGCCGAGCAGGCCGTCAGCCTGGGTGCCGAGGGCGTGGGACTTCTGCGCTCGGAGTTCCTGTTCATGGGCCGCGCCACCCCGCCTTCCGAGGACGAGCAGGCGGAGATCTATGCGGGCGTGGCCAGGGCACTGGGACCCGAACGAACCCTGGTCATCCGCACCCTGGACGTCGGTGGCGACAAGCCCCTGCCCTACCTGCCCATCCCTAAAGAAGAGAATCCCTTCCTGGGAGAGCGCGGCCTGCGCGTGATGCTGACCCGCCCCGACCTGATGCGAACCCAGTTCCGAGCCATCCTCCGGGCCGCCGGTCTGGCCCGACTCATGGTGATGCTGCCGATGGTGACCACCGTCTCGGAGTTCCAGGAGGCCCGCAAGGTCTTCGAAGAGGAGCGCGCCCGCCTGGACGCGCCCCAGGTCCGGTTGGGCCTGATGATCGAGGTTCCTGCCGCGGCCCTGATGGCCGAAGCCTTCGCCCGGGAGGCGGACTTCTTCTCGATCGGCACCAACGATCTGACCCAATACACGCTGGCCATGGACCGCGGACACCCCAAGCTGGCCGCTCAGGTGGACGGCCTGCACCCCGCGGTGCTCCGCCTGATCGATGCCACCGTCCAAGGAGCCCGCAGGCACGGACGATGGGTCGGCGTGTGCGGCGGAATCGCCGGAGACGTCCAGGCGGCCCCCCTGCTGGTGGGTCTGGGCGTCGATGAGCTCTCGGTCGCCGCCCCCGCGGTTCCGGCCATCAAGGCCCGGGTCCGTGAGCTGACGCTGGCCCAGTGCCAGGACCTGGCCCGCCGGGCCCTGGACTGCGAGACCCCGGCGCAGGTGCGCGAGTTGACGGAGGTGCCGAATTGAGCCCGTTCAAGAAAGCCTTCGGCCTGCTGCAGCAGATCGGCAAGTCATTGATGCTGCCGGTCTCGGTGCTGCCCGTGGCCGGCATCCTGCTGGGGGTCGGCTCGTCGAAGTTCTCGTGGATCCCCCTGGTCATCTCCAACATGATGGCCGCCTCGGGCGACGCGATCTTCGCCAACCTGCCCCTGATCTTCGCCATCGGCGTGGCCCTGGGCCTGGCCAACAACGACGGGGTCTCGGCCCTGGCCTCAGTGGTGGGCTACTTCGTCATGGTCGCCACCTTGGGGGTGATGGCGACCCTCCTGAAACTCCCCAAAGAGTTCATCAAGCCGGTCGTGGGGATTCCCTCCATCGACACGGGGGTCTTCGGAGGCATCCTGATCGGCGGCGTGGCCGCCTTCCTCTTCTCGAAGTATTACCGGATCAAGCTGCCACCTTACCTGGGCTTCTTCGCCGGCAAACGTTTCGTGCCGATCGTGACGTCCTTTGCCGCCATCGCCCTGGGCGTGATCCTGAGCTTCATCTGGCCTCCGATCCAGGGCGTCATCCGCACCTTCGGCTCGTGGGCAGCGGAGGGCAACCCGGCCACGGCCGTGTTCCTGTACGGCGTGGTGGAGCGCAGCCTCCTGCCCTTCGGACTGCACCACATCTGGAACGTCCCCTTCTTCTTCGAGATCGGGGACTTCGTCAACGCCCATGGCGAGCATATCCACGGGGACATGAAGCGCTTCTTCGCAGGCGATCCCACCGCCGGAATCCTGGGTGGCGGGTTCCTGTTCAAGATGTGGGGCCTGCCGGCGGCGGCCATTGCCATCTGGCACTGCGCAAAGAAGGAGCGCCGCGCCGAGGTCTTCGGCATCATGATCTCGGCGGCCCTGACCTCGTTCTTGACGGGCATCACCGAACCGATCGAGTTCGCCTTCCTGTTCGTGGCCCCGCTGCTGTATGGTGTCCACGCCCTGCTGGCCGGCATCGGATTCGTCCTGATGTACGAGATGGGTGGCCGCTTGGGCTACACCTTCTCGCACGGATTCATCGACTACGTGCTGTACTTCGCGAAGGACACCAAGCCGTGGCTGGTGCTGATCCTGGGTCCCATCTACGCGGTGTTCTATTACAGCGTCTTCCGTTTCCTGATCACCCGCTTCAACCTCAAGACCCCGGGCCGCGAAGACACCGACCTGGCCGCCGCCGCGACGGGGGCTGCCGCCGAGGCCGGAAGCCTGCCGGCCCAGGTGGTCCTGGCCCTGGGTGGCCGAGGGAACATCGCCGCCCTGGACGCCTGCATCACCCGTTTGCGGGTAGGCCTGGTCGACATCAGCAAGGCCGACCCCAACCGCCTGAAGGCCCTGGGGGCTGCCGGCGTGGTCCAGGTAGGCAACGGCCTGCAGGCCATCTTCGGGACCATGTCCGAGAACCTCAAGACCGACATCGAGGAGTTCCTGCGCTCGACGGGTTCGGACCAGCCGATGGCGGCCGCCCCGACAGCCCCCTCGGCGACCGCGAAGGCCGAACCCGCGCAGATCACCCCCGAGTCGGCCGAGCGGGCCCGGATGCTGCTGGGCGCCCTGGGCGGACGAGAGAACCTGCGCGAGGTCTCCCCCACCGCGCTGACCCGAGTCCGGGTGGTCCTGGTGGACGCCGCCAAGGTGGACCAGGCAGCCCTGAAGGCCGCCGGCATCGGCCTGATGCAGGTGCACCCGGACACGCTGCACCTGCTGGTCGGGGTCGGCCAGGCCGAGGCCACCGCCGCCGCCATGCAGGGCTGAACCGGGTTCAGGTCGACATGGCCCCCGGAGGGGCAGGTCCTGCCGACCTGCCCCTCCGGCTTTCCCAGCAGTTCCCACGCCTCCCCGCAGGGGACTCGGGTCCTGGTTCGCGAAGCGCCTGGAACCGTGCGCCATCTCGCCCCGACCGACCTGACCGGATTCCTCCGGCTCGAGTCCTGCGCGCGTTTCCTCTGGTATCGGCTCCACCCTCCGGAGACCCGCGGGCTCTTCGAGCGCTGGAACCTGGCCGAGCAGTTCCTGACTCCCCTCCTGTCGGTGCGAGGAGCCGAGCGGGAGGTGACCTGCCACCGGATCCTGGAAGGCCAGGGGCACCGAGTGGTGGACCTTCGCCGAGGCTCGCCCGAGGACACCCTGGAACACCTGCGATCCGGCGAGGCCGTCACCCTGGTGGAGGCCCCCGTGCGGGGAACGCTGGGGGAGTTCACCTGCGGGGGCCGGGCGGACATCGTGCAGATCCGCGCACGCAGCCCCAAAGCCGTGGACCTGCACGTGATCGACATCAAGGCCAGCCGCAGGGACCGGCTCGAGCACCGCGTGCAGGTGGCCATCTACTGCGAGTTGCTGGAGCAGATGACCCGCGGAGAGAGCCTGGAAGCCCGCCTGAAGGGCTCGGTGTGGCGCCTGCCGGAACGGAGGTCCGACCAGCCGACGGCCTTCGATCTGCTCCCTTCTCGACGGACCGTGCAGGAGATGGTCGAGGCCCCGAGCGGGGTGGCCTGGCGGATGGCCCGGGCCGCCCGCGAGGAGGCTCGAATCCACCTGACCCGGCGATGCGAGGGCTGCCCCTACAACGCGCTGTGCGTGCGGGAGGCCTTCGAGACCCGCAGCCTCGCGCTGGTGCCCTTCCTGGGCGCCAGCGAGCAGGACATCCTGACCCGATTTGGGATCACGCGGGTCGAGGAGCTGGCCGCCCTGAAGGAGTTGGCTCCGGAGGAGCAGCCCGACGCGACCCTGCGCACCCCCTCCGAGCACGCCGCCCAGGTGGCCGCCCTGAGCGCCGGAGAGGCCCTGGGCACCGACCTGGACCTGCACATCCAGAGGGCCCGGGCGGTCGCTCACAGGTTGGACCCCGGCGTGGAGGCCCGCTCCTGGGTTCAAGGTCCCGGGCTCGGTCGGCTGCCGGCTGGCAGGGCCCATCCAGGAGAAATGAGGGTCTTCCTCGAGGTCTGGTGGGATTACCTGGAGGATCGGGTCTACCTGCTGGGAGCCCTGGTCGTCGGCCCCCAGACCCGCCGGGAGGTGGTGCGCCTGGCCCAGACCCCGCCAGGCGCCGAAGAGGAGCAGGCCTTGCTGAGGGATTGGACCCAGGCGCTTCAGGAGGCCCTGGAAGAGTGCGCCCCGGAGGCGGCAGGACCCGTCCAGCTCCTCCTATACGAACGACGAGACCTCAAGAACCTGGAGAATGCCCTGAACCGGCATGGGGAGCGCCGGGGGCACCCCTTCCTGGCCCGACTCCTGCCCCCGAAGCAGAGCCGGATCTCCTTCCTGGCCGAGGAGGTCGACCGCCGCTACAACCTGGGGTTTCTCGGCCATTCCCTGCCCCAGGTGGCGCGGGAGATGGGGTTCGACTGGACCTTCGAGGGCCGCCCACTGGATCAGGAGTTCCGGCCCCGCCTCTTCGACAACCAAGGCCATCTCCCCGACGGCACCTGCTACGAGGGTGCCGCGCGCTTCAGCTCCCAGGTTCCCCTGGAGTACGCCTACGCGGCCTGGCAACGGCTCCCCCCGCCCGACCAGGACCGCCATCGTGTCCTGGACGGCTTCCGCCGCGCCACCCGGGAGGGCCTCCTGGCCCTGGCCCGCGCCCGACTGCGGGCCCTGGCCCACGTGGAGGAAACGCTTCGCGAAGAGGCCCCTGAGCAGGCCCGGACCGGCCGCGCGACCTCCTCCAGGCGGCTGCCCCGATGGCTGGAAGGGTGGCTGCGGCCGAGGACGGCCGGGGACGAGGATCCCGCCTGGTCCCCCTGGCCCGCGCTGCTGGCCGGCCTGGCCCTGTGCGGTGTGCTGTGGTGGGGGCACCGCCAGGAGATGGAACGCCTGCGGAGCTCTTCGCCCCCACCGGGCGCCGTGACCCGAGTCGGCCGGGTGAGCCATTCCCACACCACCGCCGGAAACGGAGCGATGATCACGCTCAAGACCGACCAGGGATCCCAGACCCTGTTGCTCTCTCCGCGCCTGGGCCTGTTCGACCCGCCGCTGCGAGCCGGGGATCGGGTGAGCGTGGTGGCGGTCCCGCGAACATGGAAGGACCGAGAGTTCCTGATGCCGCTGACCCGAGCCCATCTCCGGGTGCTTGAAAAGGGCGTCCCGGATGTTCGGCTCTCGAATGTCGCCGAGGTCCTGGTGCAACCCGGGGACACTCAGGTGGCCGTGGTGGCCCCGGCCGATGGCTTCTGGGTCTACCGAAGCCAACATGGCCGGACCCACCTGAGGTTCTTCCTGGACGACGGGACCGCGCGGGTGGAGTGCATCATGTTTGAAGGCGTGGCCACCCCCCTGGATCGCCGCCGCCTGGACTCCAGCCGCGTCCTGCGGATCGAGGGCCGAATCCGCCGCCACAAGGGAAAACCCTCCCTGGTGGTCCGATCGGTCTCGGAGACCCGCTGAAATGGACCTCCCCGTCCTCGTCCTGGCCTTCCTGGCGGGAATGGCCACCGGCATCTTGAGCGGTCTGACCCCAGGACTGCACGTGAACGTCGCCGCCGCGCTGTTGGCCGCCTCGGCCCCCGTCTGGACGGGTCTGGGCGTGCCCCCCCTGGCAGCGGCCACGGGCATCGTGACGGCCGCGGTGGCCCACGCCTTCTTCGAAGCGGTGCCCTCGCTCTTCCTCGGGGTCCCCTCCGATGAAGCCTACGCCCTGTTGCCCGCCCATCGTCTGGTCCGCCAGGGACGGGGCCTGGAGGCCCTGCGCTCCACGATGTCCGGTGCGATGGGAGGACTGCTGGCGGGCTTGGCCGTGGTGGCCGGACTCCTGGTCCTGGAGACGCAGGGCCTTCGGGTCGCCGCGTCGCTGGATGGCTTCCTGCGCCCCTGGATGAGCTGGGTCCTGGCGGGGGTTTCGCTCCTGCTGATCGCCACGGACACCAGAAGCGGCTGGGCCCTGGTCGTCTTCCTGGCCAGCGGGGTCCTGGGCCTGATCGCCTTCGCCAGCCCCCTCTTCCCAGGCGAAGGCGCCGCCTTCGGGGCGATCTTCCCGGCCCTGACGGGGCTCTTCGGCGCCAGTGGCCTGCTGCTGGCCCTGCGGGATCCCGGCGCCGGCCTGCCTCGGCAGGACGAGACGGCCCGCCCCTCCCGCGTGCCCTGGGGTGCCGCCGGCGCAGGCCTCCTGGGCGGGATGGCGGTGGGGCTCCTGCCTGGCCTGGGCGCGGGCAACGCCGCAGCCCTGGCCTCTCTGCGCCGACGCGGGCCTGAGACCGAGTCCTCCGGGCGCCGCTACCTGGTGATGGTCTCCTCGATCAACCTCTCGGATGCCCTCTTCGGAATCGCCGCCCTGGTGCTCCTGGGGCGTTCACGCAGCGGAGCCTCGGCGGCCTTGGAGACCTTCTTCCCCGAGCCTGCCCCTGGTCAGTTGCTCACCTTGGGCCTGGCCATGCTGGCGGCGGGACTGGCCTGCCACCGCGTCCTGGCGAGCAACGGCTTGAGGCTGGCGCGCCTGCTCAACCACCTGCACCCGGGAGGACTCAACGGGGCGACGCTCGTCTTCCTGGTCCTGCTGGTGGCCTGGACCACCGGCTTCTGGGGGCTGGTGCTGCTGGCCGCGGCCAGCCTCCTGGGCCTGGTCGCCCCCCTCTCGGGTGCCCGGCGGGCCCAGGCCATGGGCTTCTTCCTGGTGCCCACCATCCTCTTCTTCTCGGGGCGCTCGGCCGAGGTGGCCAGCGCCTTGGGCCTGGAGGGCGCCTCGCTGCCCCCGCCGGAGGCCTCGCCGAGGTGGCTGGCAGCCGGGCTGGTCCTCTCGGTGGCGACCGGATTGGCCACCTACTGCTGGCTGAGGCGCTGGCTGAGGCCCACGAGCGAAGGTCGGCGGATTCCGGACCAGCTCGAGGACCCGGAGACTCCCCCCGTTCCAGAGGCCGCTGCCAGAACCGCCTCCCGCGGCTGGAGGCGGGTGGGAACGATCGGAGCCTTCGTGGCGCTGCTCCTCCTGGCCGGATGGGCCTGGCTGGCCTGGGATGTGACGCGGCCAGGCGCCACCTTCCAGGCCGAGGTCCTGAGCGTCACCGACGGCGACACCGTGTGGGTCCGCGTCTGGCCGAACCGCGTGCTGGAAGTGCGCTTCGAAGGGGTCGACTGCCCGGAGTCTGAGCAGGCCGGCGGACTCGAAGCCCAACGCTTCACGGCGGATCGGGTGCTGGGCAGGGACCTCGAAATCCGCTCCCATGGCTTGGACCGCTACGGTCGAACCCTGGGGCGGGTCTTCGTGGACGGGGTCGATCTGAACCTGGCCCTGGTCCAGGCCGGCCAGGCCTGGCACTCCAAGAGATACTCCAGCGAGGCTGCGCTGGCCAGCGCCGAGACTCAGGCCCGCGTCCAGCGCATCGGACTGTGGAGGCAGGCCAGCCCCATCCCCCCCTGGGAGTTCCGACGCCTCGCACGCGAACCCCAAGCCAAGCCCCCGCCTCCCGAACCGACCGCCCCGAGCGACCCCGCCTCCGCGCCCCCAGAGTCCCCCGACGCCGCCGGCCCCCTGCACGGAAACACCCGGAGCATGGTCTTCCACCGCCCCGGGTGCCGGAACTACGACTGCAAGAACTGCACGGCCGTGTTCAAGAACGCGGCCGAGGCCGCTGCGGCGGGCTACCAACAGGCCGGCTGCTGCCGGCCACGGCAAGAATCCAGGCAAACGCCTCCGACAGGTGCCTCCCCCAGGCCTCCACTCCATGGGCGCTCCGGATTGCCAGGGCTGCACAGGGTCCTGGAGCGAACCTCGTCGAAACCTCCTCCATGAACGCCCGACGGCTTGTCCGCTTCCTGGAGCTGGCCCTGGTCCTGGTGGCGGTCTCGCTGCTGGCCCGATGGGGCCTTCAGTGGGGAGACCGGCTGCCCGAAGTCGCCTCGCCCGCGCCCACCCCCTCGGCCCGGTCTTCGCCGCCGCTGGTCCTGGCCGGGGTCTGGTTGGAGCAGGGCGAGGCCGCCGTGCTCGAAACCCTGGGCGAGCCGACCGAACGGAGCCGACTCGGTGCCTTCCAGACGCTGGAATACCGGACTCCTGGGCAAGAGGGCATGGTCGTGGTGGTCCTGGACCAGGACGGGCGGGTCCTGTCGATCATGGCCGAGCAGCACCCGCTCTTGCTGGGCGAAACGGTGCTGATCCGTCCTGGAGACCCGCCCGAGGTGGTCGAGCGGCTCTTCGGTCCACCTTCACAACGGACCCCAGATTCCTGGACCTGGCGCCAGGTCCCCCGAGAAGCCGGCCAGGAGGTGGCCTTCGGGGAGTTGACCATCCACCTCCAGCAGGCCCGGGTCTCCCAGGTGGTCCTGGTCCGAAACATGCTGGCGGGGCCGCCCTGAAGGAGCGGCGGGCGCGGACCGAGACGTGGCTCGCCGGGCGCGAATCCAGAGGGCTGGTCCCCGGGCCTCAGCCGGGAAGCCGGCGCGCTCAGCAGGCGGCCAGGGCCTCCGCCGGCGGCCTGACCCCGTAGTTCTCGAAGTAGCGCTGGTTGAACTCTTCGACGGTGAAGGTGAAGCTCTGGGTGCCGTAGTTCTCGATGGCGTAGGCTGCGGCCACGCTGCCCTTGCGCCCGCAGACCTCCAGATCCTCGCCGCGCACCAGGCCGTGCACGAAGCCGGCGCGGTAGGCATCCCCGGCACCGGTGGGGTCGACGACCTGCTGGATCCGCACGGGGGCCACCTCGATGTCCCGACCCTCGCGGGTATGGATCCGGCTCCCCCTCTCGCCCAGGGTCACCACGACCAGCTCGATGCGCTGACGCAACTCGTCCAGCGTGAGGCCGGTCTTCTCCAGGAAGACCGCGAACTCATAGTCGTTGAGGATGAGGGCCTTGGCCCCGTCGGCCCCCCGCATCAGCTCCTCTCCGTCCAGGGCGATCACCTGGAAGGAAGGGTCGAAGATGACCGGGACGCCCGCCTCGCGGGCCTCGCAGGCATGGCGAAGCATGGCGGGCGGGTCGTCCGGCGCCACCACGGCGAAGCAGGTGGAAGGAGTGACGCAGGCCTTCAGGCTGATCTCCCGGGCCCGGGCCATGGCCCCGACGTAGAAGCCGGTGATCTGGTTGTTGGACTTGTCAGTGGTGATCATGCACGTGGCGGTCATCTCGTCGGGATGCTGCGCGATGCACGAGGTGTCGACACCCAAGCCTTCCAGGTAGCTGCGATAAGAACCGAAGTCTCCACCGGCCGCCGCCACCAGGCGCGGCTTCTCGCCCAACAGGGCCAGGGTGTAGCCGATGTTCCCGGCGCACCCTCCCCGCTGCTTGCGCATCCGATCGACCAGGAACGAGAGGTTGATGATGTGCAGCTTCTCGGGAAGGATGTGTTCCTGGAAGCGACCCGGGAATCCCATGATGAAGTCGAAGGCCAGGGACCCCGCAACCAGGATTCGCCCCTGCGTGCCGTTGCCGTGATCGCACTTCACCATCGTCGTCTCCTCCAGTCGCATGCGGCGCTCCCTGCAGGCTTCCTGACAGGTCGGGCCATCGGGCAGAAAGCAGAAGATACTAGACCGGGGCCTCAGTCCCTTCTTCAGGAACGCTCCACCTGCCCGAACGCGCCGTGCCGAACCGGGGCAGAAGCACCGGCCCCCGGTTCAGTCCGGAAAGCCCTCAGTGCTCGCCCCGCAGCGGAGGCAACAGCAACCAGGGATTGGCCAGGTAGGTGGCCAGGGAGCGTGGTGCCTCCGAGGTGCCGGATCTCTTCTCGGCAGCCTGGGAGGGAGCGGGGGCCTGCACCGTCCAGGGCAAGGGGACGTTCAAGCCCGTGGCCGAGGCCACCTGACGTGGAACCTGGGAATCCGGCGGGAGGGGGCGCAGGGTCGGACGAGGCGGGAGAGACACCTGCCGGGCCGGAGGCTTTGAAGCCGTGGAAGGCTTCGCCTCCTGCAGGGCGGACATCACCACATCCGGCCTTCCAGGCCGCGCAGCCGCTGACGCGGAGTGCCCCGGGGCCAGGCGAACGGGTTGACCCGGCTGGACCTGCCGGGGCGCCGGCGCAGCCGCCTGAGGCTGGGAAGCCTGCGCTTCGGAATCCGCCGAGAAGGCTTCAACCGCCGGGGGGGTCTCCTGCTCGATCTCTCCCGCAGGGACCGGCTTGTCGTCGGCCGGGGCCTGCGCCGATGACTCTTCGGAAAGGACGGAGGAAGGGGTCTGCGCCACCGGGTCGGTCCGGGCGGGGGCCGGATCCGGGCGGGGAGCCTGCCGCTGTCGTGCCATGGGGATGGGCGAGACCGAGGAGGACGCCGAGGAGGTCCCGGGCACCGGATAGACCGGCAGCGGAGCAACGGAATACGCAGCGGGAGCGAGGGGTGCTGGAGCGGATCCGGAGACGGCGGTCTCGACAGCCTCCTGGCCCGGAGGCAGGCCGGCGGAGCGGACCAGCACCAGACCGAGAAGGGCGACGCCCAGCAGCAGCAGCACCGCCAGCGTGGTCGTGAAGCGGTCATGCGCCGCCCGGGGGCGCACCCTTCCGGCACCCGGAGACTCGGTTTCCTCCCGATCCAGAGGAGCCGGTGCGTGCAACGCCGGCTCTCCGGCTGATTGCGAGGTGGGATCGGTCAGGACGGTCTCGAATCGCTCCTGATCCGCAGAGGCGCCCTCGCCGAGCGGGCGGATCTCCAGGCGTCGGATGGGACGCCTGTCGATCTCGCGCTGCGGGTTGGTCTGGTCGGACATGAGGATTCTCCTTCGCGAGGGAGGCCGGAGGGTGCGGAAGAACTGGACCAGGGGCGCGCAGGCCTCCCCCAAGGATCCTATCCCCCGGGGCTCCTGCGCGGTCTAGCGTTTTGTTGCCATTTCGCCACGATTCCCATGAACAGGGAGTTCTTCCTCGACCTCCAGGGGAGGAGGCCCCCGTCTCCTCCTCCTGGTCGCGGCTCCAAGGCAGGGAGGAAGGGGGCCGCGATGGAACTCTGGAAGCCGGGTTTCGACCCGCTCCGGGCTGCGCGACCTCGCGCGCCACGCGAACCTTCATCCAAGGGGCGAACACATGCTACTGATTGGCAACGGCAGGCTCATCACCCGTGACGACGGAGCCTTCTTTGACGACGGAGCCGTCGTCATCGAGGGGAACCTCATCCAGGAGGTCGGCACCACCGCCGCCATGCGGCAGAAATACCCCCACGCAGAGTTCCTGGACGCCCGTGGCGGCACGATCATGCCGGGCCTGATCAACGCGCACAACCACATCTACAGCGCGTTTGCCCGGGGCCTGTCGATCGACGGCTACAGCCCGAAGAACTTCAACGACATCCTGGAGGGGATGTGGTGGAAGATCGACCGTCAGTTGACCCTGGAGAACGACCACCTCTCGGCCTGCGCGATCTACCTGGACTGCATCAAGAACGGCGTCACCACGGTCTTCGACCACCACGCCTCCTACCACGAGATCCCCGGCTCGCTGGACATGATCGCCCGGCCCGCCGTGGAATACGGGGTGCGCACCTGCCTGTGCTACGAAGTCTCGGACCGCGACGGCGAGGCCAAGATGAGGGAGGCCGTCCTGGAGAACGAGCGCTTCATCCAACGCGCGGCCTCCGATGAGACCGACATGCTCAAGGGCATGATGGGCCTGCACGCCGCCTTCACCCTGAGCGACGAGACCCTGGCCTTCTGCGCCGAGCACCAGGGCCGCGAGGCGGGCTACCACATCCACGTGGCCGAGGGGCCGGGTGACCTGCAGGATTCGCTCAAGCGCTTCAGCAAGCGCATCGTCCATCGCCTCTTCGATGCCGGCATCCTGGGCCCCAAGACCCTGGCCATCCACTGCGTCCACGTCAACCGCGCCGAGATCGAGCTGCTGAAGGCCACCGACACGATGGTCGTCCACAACCCGGAGTCGAACATGGGCAACGCGGTCGGCTGCGGCCCCGTCCTGGACCTCTTCAAGGCCGGGGTCCTGATCGGACTGGGCACCGACGGCTACACCTCGGACATGCTGGAGAGCTACAAGGTGGGCAACCTGATCCACAAGCACCACCTGTGCGACCCGACCGTGGCCTGGGCGGAGATCCCGACCATGCTCTTCGAGAACAACGCCCGCATCGCCGGACGCTTCTTCAGCAAGCCCCTGGGCGTCCTGAAGCCCGGGGCCTGTGCCGACGTGATCGTGACCGACTACGACCCGCTCACGCCGATGAACGGGGCCAACTGCAACGGACACATCCTCTTCGGCATGAACGGGCGGCACGTGACCAGCACCGTGTGCAACGGGAAGGTCCTCATGCGCGACCGGCAGGTCCTGGTGACCGACGAAGCGGACCTGATGGCCCGCTGCCGCGAGAGCGCCCGGAAACTCTGGAATTCCATCAACGGCTGAGGAGAACCCTGATGTCCGATCGAATGACACCCATCCCGTTCCATGAACTGATGCACTGGGTCCTCGAGGAGAGGAAGAAGGGCACCTTCTTCGCCCTGCACCACGGTTTCGTCGCCCCTGCTCAAGAGATGCTGCACCTCTTTGGCGAGCACCTCGAGACGCCCTTCGGACCCGCGGCGGGCCCCCACACCCAACTGGCCCAGAACATCCTGGCTGCCTACTACGCCGGAGCGCGCTTCTTCGAGCTCAAGACCGTGCAGACCCTGGACGGCGAGGACCTTCCCGTCTCCAAGCCCTGCATCCTGGCCGAGGACGAGTGCTACAACGTCGAGTGGTCCACCGAGCTGCGCGTCCAGGAGGCCTTCGACGAGTACGTCAAGGCCTGGTTTGCCCTGAAGCTGCTCAGCCACGAGTTCGGCTGGGGTCAGCCCGACGGGTTCATGTTCAACATGAGCGTGGGCTACAACTACGAGGGCATCACCTCCGAGAAGATCGACTCCTTCATCGAGGGGCTCAAGAACGCCAGCGCCACCCCCATCTGGGCGGAGTGCCTGGCCTGGACCCGAGCCAACATGGACCGCTTCGAGCGGGTGGACGAGGACTACCTGGCGGGCATCTCGCCGCGGGTCTGCACTTCCATCACGCTGTCCACGCTTCACGGGTGCCCCCCCCAGGAGATCGAGCGGATCGCCGCGTACCTCCTCCACACCAAGAAACTGCACACCTTCGTCAAGTGCAACCCGACGCTGCTGGGCTATGACTTCGCCCGCCGCACCATGGACCAGATGGGCTACGACTATCTGGTCTTCGACGACTTCCACTTCAACGACGACCTGCAGTACCGCGACGCGGTGCCCATGTTCCGGCGCCTGCAGGATCTGGCCGCCGAGAACTGCCTGACCTTCGGACTGAAGCTGACCAACACATTCCCGGTCGGCATCGCCCGGGGCGAGCTGCCGGGCGAGGAGATGTACATGAGCGGCCGGTCGCTGTACCCGCTGACCATGGAGCTGGCCCGCCGCATCAGCGAGGATTTCGATGGCCAGATGCGCCTGTCGTTCTCGGGCGGCGTCGAGGCCTTCAACCTCGAGGGTCTGGTCTCGGCCGGCATCTGGCCGGTCACCATGGCCACCACCCTGCTCAAACCCGGCGGTTATCAGCGCTTCACCCAGATGGCCCGCTCCCTGTCCAGCCGAGCGATCCCGCCGTTCCAGGGCGTCTCGGTGGGTCGGGTCACCCGGCTGGCCGAACACGCCCTCCACGATCCCCAGCACCTCAAGGCCCTCAAACCGCCCCCCCGGCGCAAACTGGACACCAAGGTGCCCCTGGTCGACTGCTTCACCGCCCCCTGCACCCACGGCTGCCCGATCCGCCAGGACATCCCGGAGTACATCGAGCTCTTCGGAAAGGGCGACGCCCTGGGCTCGCTGCGGTTGATCACCGAGAAGAACCCCTTGCCGTTCATGACCGGAACGGTCTGCAATCACCGCTGCATGGACAAGTGCACGCGCAATTTCTATGAAGAGCCGGTCTCCATCCGCAACGTCAAGCTGCAGGCTGCCAAGGCCGGCTTCGAAGCGCTCATGGCCGAGCTCTCCGCTCCCCCCAAGACCTCCCCTCATCGGGTGGCCGTGGTGGGCGGAGGGCCGGCCGGAATGTCGACGGCCTTCTTCCTGGGCCGCCAGGGAGTCCCGGTGACCCTCTTCGAGAGGCAGGAGCACCTGGGCGGCATCGTGCGTTACGTGGTCCCGGAATTCCGCATCCCGGACCAGAGCGTGGACTGCGACGTGGCCCTCATGCAGAAGATGGACGTCGAGGTGCGGACCGGCCAGGAGGCCCCCGGTGTGCAGGAACTCCAGAGCCAGGGATTCACGCACGTGGTCCTGACCGTGGGTGCCCAGGCCCCGGGAACCCTGCGCCTGGAGAAGGGCGAGCCCCTCAACGTCATCGACTTCCTCCAGCGCCACCGGGCCGGAACACTCGAGGATCTGGGAACCGACGTGCTGGTCATCGGGGGCGGGAACACCGCCATGGACGCCGCCCGGGCCGCCAAGAGGACCCCGGGAGTCCAGCGTTCGCGGGTGGTGTACCGCCGGACCCGGCGCTTCATGCCCGCCGACGAGGAAGAGCTGCACCTGGCGCTGGCGGACGGGGTCGAGTTCCTGGAGCTCCTGGCCCCGATCTCCTGGGAGAGCGGACAACTCCTGTGCCGCAAGATGGAGCTGGGCCCGCCGGACGCCAGCGGCCGGCGGACTCCGCTGGAGACCGACCAGACCGTCTCGGTCCCCTGCACCACGCTGATCGCCGCCGTCGGCGAGAAGGTGGATCCCCGCTTCTTCCAGGCCAACGGCCTGGCCATGACCGACAAGGGCCGCGTGCAGGTCAACCCGGCGACGTTGGAGACCTCGATCCCCGGGGTCTACGTGGCTGGCGACGCCCACCTGGGTCCGGCCACCATCGTCGAGGCCATCGCCGATGCCCGCCGCGTGGTCGACGCCATCGCCGGCCCCTATCCCCACTCCGTCCCGGGCTGCACCGGCGACTGCCACTCCAAGCACGGCATCCTGAAGCTGTATGACGACAGCTCCAGGGAGGTTGAGCGCTGCCTGCAGTGTGGGGATATCTGCGAGAACTGCGTCCAGGTCTGTCCCAACCGGGCCTACCTGTCGCTGACCGTCAAGGGCTTGGAGAGTCCCCAGATCCTGCACATCGACCGGATGTGCAACGAGTGCGGGAACTGCACGGCCTTCTGCCCCTACGACAGCTCCCCCTACCTCGAGAAGTTGACCCTCTTCTCGACCGAGAAGGAGTTCGAGGAGAGCGCCGTGCCCGGGTTCTTCCACCTGGGCGGCAAGAGGTTCCGCCTGCGGGTGGAGCAGACCCGCGAGGTGGACCTCGAACTGGCCGACCCCGAGATCGACCCGGCGCTCGAGAAGATCCTCTGGGCCGTGCTGACCGACCATGCCTGGCTGCTGCCAGCCGGCCCGGTGAGCGTCGGCTGAGCCGACGGCACATCGGGAAGGGGGGCCTTCCGAACCCATCGCGCCATGCTCCCAGGCAAGCACTGCCTGGGAGCATGGCGTCGACCCGGGCCCGTACCGGGAACCCTTCCAGGGCCAGAACCGTTTTCGGCCTCCAGCGCAGAACCGGCCCGGCCGACCAGAGCAACCCGAATCCGCCGCCTGCTCCGAGAACCGGATGCCACGGGCGGTGGCGGATCCGGAAACAACTCAAGGCCCCCTGGAACCGACCTGACGAGGAGACCTGCCCCTCATGCCGACTGAACCGAACCCACCCCTCCCCTGGCACGCCCGAACCGACGACGACGTCCTCCACGCCCTGGACTCCACCCTGGAGGGGCTCACGGTCGAGCAGGCCAAGGCCCGCCTTGAGAAGCACGGCCCCAACCTGCTTCCCCGACCGCAAGGCGACTCGCTGTGGGTCCTCCTCTGGAGGCAGATCAACAACCCCCTGATCTGGGTGCTCCTGGTGGCCTCGGTGGTGGCCCTGCTGGCGGACCCCCGCGATGGGACCAAGAACGGCCTGGTCATCCTGGCCGTGGTGATCCTCAACGCCGCCATCGGATTCTTCCAGGAGTTCCGGGCCAGCCGGGCCATCGAGGCCCTCTCCGGCATGGTCCCCGACTTCGCCGCCGTCCAGCGCTCGGGGCAGCGCCTCTCGGTGCCCGTAGCCGACCTGGTGCCGGGGGACGTGGTCCTCCTGGCCAGCGGCGACAAGGTCCCGGCCGACCTGCGCCTGCTGGCGAGCCGGACCCTCCAGGTCGAAGAGGCGGCCCTGACGGGCGAATCGGTCCCGGTCGAGAAGGCACCCGGTCCGGTGGACCCCGAGGCCTCTCTGGGGGACCGCCAGTGCCTGGCCTTTGCCGGAACCCTGGTCACCTACGGCACCGGAACCGGAATCGTGGTGGCCACGGGCACCACGACCGAACTGGGGCGCATCTCCACCATGCTGGCGGAAGCCACCGATCTCGTGACCCCCCTGACCCGGGCGCTCCAGGAGATCGGCGGCAAGCTGACCGTGGGGATCGTCGCCCTCTCGGCGCTGATGCTGGCCGTGGGCACGGCCCGCGAGATGCTGGGCAATGGCGCGGCCTTCTTCGAGGCCCTGCGGGGCACCGTCACCTTTGCCATCGCCCTGGCCGTGGGCGCCATCCCCGAGAGCCTGCCGGCCGTGGTGACCATCGCCTTGGCCATCGGAGTGCAACGGATGGCCCGGCGCCAGGCGGTGATCCGCAAGCTGCCCGCCGTCGAGACCCTGGGCAGCACCACGGTGATCTGCACCGACAAGACCGGCACCCTGACCCGCAACGAGATGACGGTCCAGGCCCTGTGGACCCCCCAGGCCGGAACCATCGTCGTCGACGGGGTCGGCTATGAGCCGGTGGGCGGCTTCACCCCCGACCTGCCGGAGGCCGGCCGCCGCCTGCTGCAAGCCGGTGTGTTGTGCAACGACGCCTCGCTGCAGGAGGAATCCGGGCGCTGGACCGTGACGGGAGATCCCACCGAGGGAGCACTCCTGACGGCTGCCGAGAAGGCGGGCATGAAGGCCTCGGAGGTGCGCCAGGAATCCCCCCGGCTGGATGCCATCCCCTTCGAAAGCGAAAACCAGTTCATGGCGACGCTGCACCGGATGGGAGAAGCCAGCGTCCTGTTGCTGAAGGGGGCGCCCGAGGTCATCCTGTCGCGTTGCTCGGAAGTCGCGGCCGAGGAGGTCCACGAGCAGGTGGTGGGAATGGCCTCCCGGGGCATCCGGGTCCTGGCCTTCGCCCGCAAGGAGCTGCCGAGAGACCAGGTCCAGGTCGACCTGGAGGACACCGCCACGGGGTTCAGCTTCCTGGGTCTTCAGGGGATGATCGACCCGCCCCGCTCGGAGGCCATCGAGGCCATCCGGGACTGCCACCAGGCCGGCATCACGGTCAAGATGATCACCGGAGACCATCAGGCGACGGCGCAGTCCATCGGCGAGCAACTCGGCCTGCACTCGGAAATCCCGGTCATTGCCGGCCGGGAGCTCAATCACATGGACGGTCCGGCCCTGGACGACGCGCTGCGCCGCTGCCATGTCTTCGCCCGGGTGGCCCCCGAGCACAAGCTGCGCCTGGTTAAGAGCCTGCAGGCCCAGGGCGAGGTGGTGGCGATGACGGGCGACGGGGTCAACGACGCCCCTGCCCTGAAGCAGGCCAACATCGGCGTGGCCATGGGGATCACGGGAACCTCGGTCAGCAAGCAGGCGGCCGACCTGGTGCTGACCGACGACAACTTCGCCAGCATCCGGGCCGCCGTCGAAGAGGGCCGCCGCGTCTACGACAACCTGATCAAGTCCCTGGCCTTCGTGTTGCCGACCAACCTGGGACTGGCCCTGATCCTGACCTGGGGCGTCGCCTTCTTTCCCTTTGACCCCCGCACGGGCGAGCTGCTGCTCCCCATGCTGCCAGCCCAGTTGCTGTGGGTGAACCTGATCGCCTCCTTCTTCCTGGCCACTCCCCTGGCCTTCGAGGCTCCCGAGAAGGACCTCATGAATCGCCCTCCTCGCCGGCCGGGAGAGCCGATCCTCGGCCCCTTCGTGCTGTACCGGACGGTCATGGTGGCGGTCCTGATGACGGCCGGCGCCCTCCTCATGTTCCTCGACGAGCGATCCGACGCCCTGGCCTCTGGCCTGGCCGCCACCGCAGCCGTCTCCGAGGCGCAGACGATGGCGGTCACCACGGTGGTCATGTTCCAGATCTTCTACCTGTTGAACTGCCGCTCGCTGAAGCACTCCCTCCTGACGGTCGGGATGTGGAGCAACCCCGTGCTCTACCTGGGGATCGCGCTCCTGGTGGTCCTGCAGGCCCTGTTCATCTACTTCCCCCCCATGAACGTGGTCTTCGACACCGTGCCGCTGCAACCGGCCGACCTGGGGAAGGCCACGCTGGTGGGCGCCACCATCCTGCCGGTGGTGGCGGTCGAGAAGGCCTGGCGCAACTGGCGAGCCAGGACCTGATTCCGCCACCTCCCGTGGCATTCGGCCGCGGATTCAGCCAGGACCTGACGTCGGGGGGGGGGGATCCCCCCCGACCCCGCCGAGTGCTCTCAGCCCGCACCCCTCAGCAAGAGGATGGCAACGCCCGCCGTGGCCACGGCTGCCCCCAGGCCGGCCCGCCAGGTGATCCTCTCGCCGTCGAAGACCCTGGTCAGGGGCAGGATGAACAGGGGGCCGGTCGAGTTCAGGGTGGCCGCGATGCTGGCGGGGGCGAACTCCAATGCCAACATGGAAAGCCAGATTCCGAAAAAGGTGCCCAGCAGCGAGGCCCCGACCAGGGTTCTGAGTTCGGGCCAACGACCGAAGGGACGGACCCAGCCCAGCAGGCGCCCAGGTTCCAGGAAACCCCACAGGAACAGCGCCGAGAGGGCGGCCACCTGCCGGACCAGGGAGGCCTCCAGGGCCGGAACCTGCGAGAGCGCATCCTTGGCCAGGATCACCCCCACCGCGTGGCTGCCCACCGCACACAAGCCCCAGGCCACGGCCCTGGCCATCGATCCACGCACCTCGTGGCCCGGAGCGCTTCGGCCCCTCAGCACCCAGGCAACCCCGCCCAGGGTCAGCAGGATCCCCGACCAGGCAACGCCGTCCAGCCGTTCGTGCAGGATCCAGGCCGCCAGGACCGCCGTGAGACCGGGACTCAGCGTATCCAGGAGCAGCGTGCGCCGCGGTCCCAGGGCATTCAAGGCGGTGAAGTAGGCCGTGTCGCCCAGGGTGATCCCCACCAGCCCGCTCAAGGCCAGGAAGAGCCCCTCCCGGAGCGGAACCTCGGCCATGCCTTGGCAGGAGAGGAGCCCGGCACAGGCCGCCACCGCGATGACCGTCTTGGCGAAGTTGAGCCCCAAGGGCGAGACCGAGTGCCCCAGCCTGCGGAAGAGCAGGCTGGCCGAAGCGAACGCCAAGGCCGAGCCCAGGGCGAAGAGACCACCGTTCCAGCCGCTGCCGGGTTCCACGGACTGCTAGGCCAGCTTCCGGGGTGGAACGAACCTGGGCTCGAAGAACTGCATCACCACCTCGTCGGCGAAGAACCGACCTCGAGCCGTGAGCCGCAAGAAGTCCTGGTCCTCCTCCACCAGGTCCAACCCCCGCAGCCGTTCCAAGGTCGGCGCGAAGAGGTCCTGCGGCCACCTCCCCATCCGATCGAAGTAGGCTTGCTTGTCCACGCGGGTGTTCTTCAGCGGAAGGATCAGGGCGCGTCGCTGCGCGGTGGCCTCGTCCAGGACCAGGCCCCGATCGATCGGCAGGCGCCCTTCCGCCAACATCTGACGATACTTCCGGAAGTCGTCCCCGACGTGAAGGAAGTAGGTGCTGTCCAGACTCCCCCACGAGCTGATGCCCGCGGGGATGACGTCGGCGAGATCGTTGTTGACGTCGTGCAGGTAGCCCGAGACATGGCTCGGGTCCCGGGAGAAGATGCGCGTGTAGTCCTGGTGGAAGCCATGTTCCTCGCTGATCAGGATCCCCAGCATCTTCATCACGCTGCCCTCGTCGTAGCCGGGAAAGATCGAGGGATCCTGGCGGTAGTGCCCCAGCACCGTTCCGGGCCGATCCCCGTGGGGCGCGATCCGCAACCGATACAGTTGCCAGGAATCGGCTCCCGAGCGGACCGCCGTCTGCATGGTGTCGATCCACTGCTGCAGGGTCTGGCCTCCCAGCCCGTAGATCAGGTCGATGGCCACGCTCTGGAAGCCGAACTCCCGGATCCGGGCGATGGCCTCCAGGGCCTGAGCCGAGGAGTGGGGGCGGGCCGTCTGGCGAAGCAGGCCGTCGTCGAAGGCCTGGACGCCCATGCTGAGGCGGTGGACCCCGTGGTCGCGCAGAATCCCCAGCAACTCGGCGCCCGAGTCGCCCAGCAGGGTGGAGGGCTCGGCCTCAAACGAGAACTGCCGACATTCCGTGGTATCGACGTGCTTGTCGAGGAGGTGCAGGAACTTCTGCAGGTTGGCAGCGGACAGACAACTGGGGGTCCCCCCGCCGACCAGGATGGAAGCGACCCGGATCCGGTCCAGGGACAGGCGTTCGCGATACAAACGGAGTTCCAGATCCAGGCCATCCAGGTAGCCGGCGACCTCGTCCTCGGCGCTGCCCACGCGCGTGACCCAGTGGCAGAAATGGCACCGCGTCAGGCAGAAGGGCAGGTGCAGATAGAGGGCCACGGGCTGGCGGACCGCTGGATGAACCCCCAACACCTCGTCCGCGTGGGCGGAGGGCATCAGACCCATGGCCGGATAGGTGATGACGGGGACGAAGGGCTCCCCTCGGGGCACGATCCCGGCCTCGAGCAGTTCCTCCATCGCCAGTTCCCGGGTGGCCTGCTGGGCCCGTGCCACCCAATCCAAGTGGTGCAGACGCATGTCGACTTTCGACCTCTTTCACCCCACCACCGGGGAACCGGCGCCCCCCTCCCAAGCGCGCCCCGCAGTCCTGGCGCTTCTGCGAGGGTGCCCGGAGGGCGCCCCCGTGACCGCCAGAGAACCGGGGCAAGTTCCTGGATCTTGTATAGCACAATTCGGGCTGGATTCATCCACCCCCAGCCCGGAACCGTCGGGTCTTTTCCCCTCCTGCCGGGAATCTTCCGGGATCCGACGTGCCCCTCCGGAGGCCCGGGCCCAGACCAGATCTCAGAATTTCGTCTGGAAGTGGGTCTGGATCTGCCAACCGCCCCAGTTGAAGGCGTGGGCCGTGGCCCCGCGGGAGTCGGCTCCCTGACCCGCGGTGACCGAGGCCGGAACGCCATCCCGGGTGTCGTAGTGACTGACGACCAGCTCGCACAGGCTGTCCTTGGCCAGACGGAACTGGGCCCCAAGGTACGGCACCGTCTGCGTCGAGTCGACGTTGACGAAGCCGACGCTGTTGTGGGCCACGGCGTAGCTGTTGTAGAGGCCTGCCGGGTCGTGGTGTCCCCTGACGGCGATGCGGTCGAGGCCTCCCAGCAACGTCCAGTGTTCGGTCAGATCCCAGTTGGCTTCCAGATGCCAGGCATCGATCCCCAGATCGACCTGGTTCTGGCTGCCGCCGAAGTCGGCTGCCAGAGTCGAGGGCCGAACCAGATCCGTGCGGTTGTAGCGGAGTTCGGCTCCCACCTTGGGGTCTTCCCAGCGGTGGGACACCACCAGCCCATAGCCTCTCTCCTGACCACGAACGTCCTCCAAGGGCCGCAGCGCGTCGTCAAAAGACGAGCCGGAGTTGATCCCATACTGCAAAGGGTGGGCATAACCCGAGAAGACGTAGTCGATGAAGCCCGGCGAGAAGCCCAGCACGGGGTAATTCGGAGTGCCGACTCCGACCGAGCCGGGCAGCGCTCGAACGTCGTACAGGGATGTGCGCGCCTGCTCCAGCCAGGAAGCGTTGAGACCCACCCGCCCACGGCCCTGATCGAAGCTCCACGTGCCCTTGATCCCGCATCCTTGCCGGTTGTGCGGATAGTTCTTGAAGTCGTGCAGATGGAAGCGCCCCGCAAAGGCGTAGGTGGACGGCGAACGGAACCCCAGCAGGTTGCTGCTGAAGGACATGGGCCCGTAATCGGGATCCACGTTCAGGTAGAAAGCGGACAGGTCCAGGTTCCCCTGCAGCGTCTTCCCGCCCACCTCCAGCCGGACGGCCTGGCCCTGGGCACTGTGGCTGGAGTTGCGACTGGACTTGTAGTCGCTCAGAGCCCACTCCCCTTTGACGCGTAGCGAGTCCTGGCCCTCGAGCTTCCACTCATGGCGCACCGACAAGCCCACCAGGGTCTGATCCTGCGGACCGAAGTTGCCTCCACCGGTGGTGATGCCCAGGGCGTTGTCGGCCGCGGGATTCCAGCCTGGGATCGGCCGGGTGTCGATGGTGTTGGGGATGAAGACGCCGCCCGCCACGGCAGGATTGCCCTGCTCGATGGCGCTGCGCTGGGCCGCGAAATGGCCCGGAGGGTTCACCCATTGCAGCGGGTTCCATCCGGAGGAGGCGCCATAGCGGACGTTGGCGCCCGTCACCAGGCCCACGACCAGCGGGCCGCCCGGAGGGGCCTCATCGAAGTTGCGGACGAAGTTGGCTCGAACCAGACCCCGGCCCTCCGAGAACCTCCAGCCCAGGGTGGCACCCAGGTTCTGGTGCAGGTAGTTCATGCCCTGGTAGGCGTTCCCTGAACCGGTCCGGGTCCCCAGCGCTTCCCACTCCAGGACGCTGCCCGCGCTCAGAGCGGATTCGCCCGTCACGTCGAAACCGTACCCGGGAAGGCGCGGTGGACCGTAGACGCACAGGTTGCTCTGCCCCAGGAAGACCAGCGGGTCCAGGCGGGTCTTCTCGACGGCGCCCAGATGGATCCGAGTCTTGGAAGGGTTGTGGCGCACCCAGAAGTGGTCCAGGACCAGGCGCGTGTAGGGCTGGTTGTTCAGGGGTTGGGCTCCCCCCGTGCCCGCGTTGGCACCGCTGGGCCCGGCCAGGAAGGGAGGGTTGACGCCCCAGTAGCCGTCGACATTGGCGTCCCCCTGAGACGTATAGGCCGCGAACTCGGCCCCGGCGTCCAGGTCGGCGGAGACCTTGACCTGGAGGCCCAGGATGGCGCGGCTGGTGAAGCCGGCTCCGTTGGTCAGGGCCCGACCTCGCTGATAATCGACCACCGGCAGCACGCCGTGGGTCTGGGGTCGCATCCGCGGGCCGACCGCACTGCCCACCGCGCTGTTGTAGTCCACGTAGGGCACTCCGGCAGCCCGGCCGCCCCCCGCCCGCCCGTTGTCGTTGTCCGACACTCCGGTGTTGGTGAAGGTCTGGGCCACGAAGCGGGCATCCACCGATCCGTAGAAGGTGATGCGCTCCAGTTCGGCGACCCTCCGGTCCAGTCGGGCCGCGGACTGTTCCAGCGCGGTCGTGCGCACGCCCAGGGCCTCCAACTCCTCGCCCAGGGCGGTCGCCAGTTTCCGGATCTCCTCGCGGTCCCGAAGCGTTGCGAAGGTGGCGTGGTCCTGCTCGGCCCTGGCCAGGAGGCGGGCCAGCAGGAGCGCCATTTCCCAGCGGCTGGCGGCCCGGTCACCCTTCCATGTGCCGTCCGGGTATCCCTCGATCAGCCCCCTCGCCACCAGCGAGGCCACCGCGTCTCGAGCCCAGTGGGCCTCCGGGACGTCGGGCAGGACCGGCGCCGCCCAAGCGGGGAACGCGACGGCCAGCAGGAGCAGGAGAGCCACAAAGGCCGTCCCCCCCAGGGGACATGCAGGATGGTTCAGGCGGACGCACGCCGGCCGGCGGTGCTTCCAGCTTGTCATGGAGGGCCAGAGGTGCACGAGATGCTCCCGATTCAAGCAATCTTGGGTCGGTCCGCTCGCTCGGGCCATGTGGCAGGGCGCGCGGACAATGAACCCGCGCGGTGGTCCTGGCACGCCAAGATTCGCACCGGCACGGTCGAAGAGATTCTACGTCGAAACCGGCCCCGAAATCGGTGTCGCCGGACACCGGGAGGACCCCCTGGCATCGGGAATCCCTTCTCCGGAAACAGGGAGAGCCACCAGAAGACCGAAAGCCTCCCCCGATGTCTGCAAACCCGGCCGACTGCTGCCGGCTGTCCTTCCTCCGGGAGGTGGAACCCGAGCATCTGCAGCCCTTCCTGGGGCGCATGCAGGTGCGCGATGTTCCCCGGCGGGCCTTCCTTTTCCGTCAGGGGGAAGTCAGCGACCCGGCCTTCATCGTCGTGTCGGGGCAGATCCGCATCAGCGTCCTGACGGCCGAAGGAGCCGAGATGACCCTGGACATGCTGGGTCCAGGCGATGCCTGCGGAGTCGCCGGACTGGCCGGGGCCATCCCGCGCATCAGCAACGCCGTGGCGGTCCGGCCTTCGCGTGTGCTGGCGATCCCGACGAGGGTCCTGAGCACGCTGTTGGCAGAGCACGCCTGCGTGTACCACCACCTGTTGTCGCAGTTGCTGCGGCGCCTGACCCGGTCCCTCCAGGAACAGGCGACCAGCGCAACCCAGCGCGTCTACGCCAGGGTGGCCCAGAAGCTGTTGGCCCTGTCTGAGGACTGTGCCCCGGGCAGCCCGGCGCGGGCCCTCCCCCGCGAGCTCTCCCACCAGGAACTGGCCAGGATGGTCGGCAGCACGCGCGCGACCGTATCCCGCGTGCTGAAGAAGATGCGTCAACAAGGCATCCTGGATGAGGATCCAACGCGCCGGCACCTCGTGATCCGCGCAGTGGACCGGCTGTTGGAGTTCTCTGAGGGAACCGACCTGCCCCAGACCTCGGGGCTCACCATCCTTCCCTGAGAGAGGAGCCCCCAGCCCGCGGTCCGGGCTCGGCTCCTTGCCCGGTCAGCGCGGGGGCAGAAGCTCCGGCAGCAGGCGGACCACGACGAAGTCCGGGATGCCCCGCTTGAGGAATTCGGAACGGAGATAGGCCAACTGCTCTGCGGTCAGAGCCGCCGCAAACCGGACGGTCGTCGCGTCGTAGCGCTCCACCGCTGCGATCAAGCGCTGCACCAGGGGAAGCATCTGACGAGCCTGGTCGGCGCTGAAGGCCAGGTCCTTCCTGCCGTCCATCACCATCAACCAGCCGGCCAACTGCGGAGGGCGATCCAGGAAGTCCGACCAGCGAGACACCAGGGCCGGTGCGGAGTTCCCCCCAGGTGCGGACGGAACACACACCCCCGCCGCATCGCCCGGCAACGGAGCCACCCGGGCCAGGCCGGCCGGGCTCCGCGCCGGAGCTTCCTGGCCCGGACGCCGACCGGAAGGGTCCGCTTCGGCTGCCCGCGCCTGCAGAGCCTTCAGCAACCTCTTGAAGCTCTCGCTGGGCAGGACGTCGGGTCCGCTGGCCCCGAACAGGTCGCTGGGATGGACCCCTGCGGGGTTGTTGAGGAAGCCGACCTGCTCGGGGGTCAGGACCGCGCGCAGACCCAGGATGCTGTCCTGCTCGGCGCGGGCATCCTCCACCAGCATCTGGACCAGCGGCCGAACCTCCTCGAGCTGAGCCGGGGTCAGATGATGTGGAGCGCTGCTGCGCAGCCTGTCGAGCGTCCAGGCGAAGCCGACCGATCGGCGAACCAGGCAGTAGTCCCTGCCCAGAAAGAGCAGAAGCGCGGAGGAACGGGCGTCGTCGGAGGCCCGGCCGGCACGAGCCTCCCTGGGCTTCCCGGCGGAGGAGGTGCCTGGCGGCTCACCGTCTGCGGGGAGGAGGCCGTGCCCTCGAAGCATCCAAAACGCCTGCGCCCCCAGAAGCACCAGGAGGATCGCCACCAGCCACCTCTTCGAACCGAGGTCGACCGTCCTCTGGCCGGCAGACCGAGGCCCACAAGGAAGCCCGGCGCCCCCGTCATGTCCGGAGCGACGCGCCGAGCCGGTCATCCTTGGAGTCGGCCGGGTGTCATGTGTGCCGGGACGCTTCGCAGCACGAGCGCGGCATCCTTCCCCCAGGACCGCCGGTGGCGGGCGTGCCGAGCGGGAGGCGTCCGCAGGCCCGGGATCGACCGGGCAGGCCCTCCAGCCCGGTTCAACCCCGATCCGATCCCCACCTCAGGGCGTGGTTTCCTCCGGCGCCGGCATGGCCACCCGGAATCCGACGTAATTGTAGAAATACCAGTATTCAGGCGTGGACTTGTCCCGATAGAAACCATTCATGGTGTCTTCCTGATGGTACCAACAACCTCCCCGCAGGACCCGCAAGGCTTTGGGATCCGGCGCCTCGCGCCCGTCCTGGGCTCGGTAGGGGTAGTCCTGGTAGATGGAAGAGCACCACTCCATGGCGTTGCCCAACAGATCCAGCACCCCGTAGGGGCTTGCTCCCGACGGAAAGGATCCGACGGGCGTCGTGCCCCGCCCGACGTCCATTTCGGCCATCTTCTCGACCAGGTTCGGGTCCTCCATGTCCAGGTTGTTGCAGCGATTCTTGTCCCAGTCCTGGCCCCAGGGATACGGCAGACCGGTCGGTCCCCGGGCCGCCTTCTCCCACTCGGCCTCCGTCGGCAAACGCCCCCCGGCCCACGCACAATAGGCTGCGGCGTCGAACCAGCTCACGTAGACGACGGGATGGTCCTCCAGGCCCTGCTCGTAGTGCAGGTCCCAGCGGCTGGCCAGGAGCTGGTGCCCGGTCTGCTCCAGGAACCTCTGGAACTGGGCGTTGGTCACCTCGTGCTTCCCCAGACAGAAGGCGTCCAGGTCGACCTGCTGCTGGGGACGGGTCTCATCCAGGGTCTCGCTCCCCATCAGGAAGCGACCTGCCGGGATCAGGACCATCTCCGAACCATCCTTGGGGTTGAGGTACTCCCGGAACCCGCAGGCGTTCGTCCGCAGATAGCGGAGATCAACCGATGCGGCACCCCTGTGGCCTTGCTGACGAGCCAGGCTCCATGCCGCCAAGGCCAGAAGTGCGGCGACTGCCAGAACCAACCCCACGGAACGGACCTTGTTTTTCATCGAGAAGACTCCTGATCCGGCAATACGCGGTCGGGGGCTCAAGCCCTGTCGCGACCTCCTGGTCTCTGGGACCCGGGATCACACCCAGGAGGACCCCCTCGTGGCTCCTCCGAATCCCTGCGCCGCACCCTGTCCCTCCACGTGCGTCCCGGGACGCCGGTCCTCCCGCAGAATTGGGACCAGGCCGGGGCGGCCCCGGGGAATCTTGGAATCCGCCCCCTGGAAGAGTCTCGCGCGATGAAACCAACCCAACAACGAATCCTCCTGGTCACCCTGCTGATGGCCCTCCTGCTGGGGGTTCAACTCGTCGGTCGCTGGTCCCGGCAGGCCTCTCCGGCCCACCAACCCACCGCGGGGGATCACCCGGCCAGCGACCTTCCCGAGGTGAGGCGGCTGGCCCCTCCCGAAACCACCGGTCCCCTGTTCAAGGGCGGGCGGTTCGGGGATGTTCCGATCGAAGAGCTGATCCGATCCCGGGACGCCTACTACTCCGCCGTCCGCACCCTGATCGACTTCCAACAGTCCAAGAAGAAGGAAGACCTGCTGCAGGCGGCCCAGAGGCTCCGCAGCCTGCAGAAACTCTCCGACAACCTCTATGTCCGCTCGAGCCTTCCGTTCGATGCCTGGTGCCGCGAGCAACTGGGCGACACCTCCCAGCGCGACAAGCTCATCGCCGAAGGCGTCTTCGCCGCCCCCCACTACCGCTTTCTCTTCTCTCAGGGGGTTCCCGAAGGCGCCATCCGCTACCAGATGCGGATGGAGTGCCAGGCCGGCCTCGACCAGCTTGCAAGAGCGCTGCGTTCCTACGAGGCGGCCCACTCTGGCCGCCTTCCGACCCGAATCGAGGACCTGCAAACCGAATCTCCGCTGGGCCTCATCCACTGTCCGGCCAGCCAGGCCAACAGCTATTACCTCATGCAGAACGGCGAAATCCGGTGCAGGAACCACCCGCCGGGACCCGACAGGGGGGATGCCGAGCAGTCCTACAAGGTCTACATGATGATCCTGGACGGATTTACCGAGACCGAGCGGTTGTCCTGGAGATGGGACGACCTGGTCGCCGTGTCCGGAATGCATGAGGGACAGACCATCGCGGACGTCGGCTGCGGCCCGGGGCTCTTCACCTTCCCCATGGCCGAGAAGGTCGGCCCCCGCGGGAAGGTGTACGCCGTCGACATCAACCGGAGCGTGTTGGATTTCGTGGCCTTTGCCGCCGCGGAGAGGCCAACCCTGAATATCGAGACCGTCCTGACGCCCAAGAGCCGACTGAGCCTGCCGCCAGCATCGGTGGAACTGATCACGGTCATCGAGACCTACCATGCCATGCTCCCGATCTCCAACCCCACCGAAGAAAAGAACTTCCGGGAATTCCTGCTGCCCTGGCTGCGCACCGTCCGGACCGCGCTCAGACCCGGCGGCCTGCTGGTGGTCGGGGACGGCAACGTCGATGCCCGCGTCATTCAACAGCAGGTCTCGCAGGCCGGCCTGGAGGTGGTCAAGAATCCGGCTCCGGGCGTCACCTCGCGCGACACGGACTACTTCAGCGTCTTCCGCCGCCCGACGCACGAAGAGTAGCCTCCATCCAGACCGGCTCGCGGTGACCAGGGTCCAGCCCGGAAGGCGTTCGCGTCCTTTTCGTGGGCATGCACCTGAATCCGCCACCGACCGTGGCATTCGGCGGCGGATTCAGGTTTCAAGACGAGCCTTGCCAAGCAGACACGTCCTCAGGCATAATCGACGCAAATCCAGTTCCAAAGGAGTTGCGGCCAACGATGCTTGGTGGGGCGGGGCGTCGACAGCGCATGGTGCGCGCCACATGCTGGCTTCTGGCCTTGCTGGGCCTGCTCAACCTGTTCTGGCTGACCCGACAGGAATCGCAGGTGGACCCGCCGGCGACGCGCGGGCAGGCCAGGGCCTCCGGCTTCCGGGACCTCCGACCACGGGTCCCTGGTCCTGACGACTGTGCCTTCCCCGACCGGAAGCTGAAGCCCTTGCTCCGCGACCAGGGAATGAACCCGCAGGGGTACCGGGAATACCTCGCTGCCGACGGTTCCGTGCTGATCCACATCCCGGCCGGGGACTACCTCGCAGCCGAGGCCCCAGACGCGCGCGGGTGGACCGGACGAAAGACCCGGAAGATCCACCTGGAAGGCTATTATATCGGCAAGTTCGAGGTCACCAACGCGCAGTTTGCCCGCTTCGTCCGCGAAACGGGATACGCCCCCTTCGTCAACGTCTGGGAGACCTACGCCAAGAAGTCGGGCGACGACTTCCCCGTCGTCTACGCCTCGTGGCGGGCAGCCTCCGCCTACTGCAAGTGGGCCGGACTGAGGCTCCCCACCATTCGCGAGTGGGAGCGCGCTGCCCGTGGGACCGACGGACGGACCTATCCCTGGGGCCAGGAATGGGACGCGAACCGCAGCAACAACTTCAAACTTGCCGACCAGAAACGGAAGTCGTGGCGAGCCGACTTCTCGGCCGGAAGGGGCCCCCTCCCGACCGGCCTCTTTCCGGAAGGAGCCAGCCCCTGCGGGGCCCTGGACATGATCGGCAACGTCGCCGAGTGGTGCTCGGACCAGGGGAAGGCCGGCGACCCCTCCAAGGACCCCCACGGATTCGGAGGCTGGTACTGGAGGATGCTGTGCGGCGGCTCCTGGGACGACAGGCCCGCGCGCTGTACCCTCACGCCACCGGTCAGCGTCAAGGCCCCGGACTACGGTTCCACCTATGCCTGGGGATTCCGGGTGGCACGGTCGGAATGAAGGCGATCCTGATGCCTGGCCTGGTGACGGCGCTCATGCTCCTCCTCCTGGCGGGCTGCAGCCCGGATCCGGAGGTTCCCGTCCCCCTCCAAGAGCGGACCAACCCCAGGGACGGCTCGGTCCTGATCGAGATCCCGGCGGGCGAGTTCGTGATGGGTTCCGACGAGTATCGCGACTCCAAACCCAGGTTCGACCTGAACCTGCCCACCTACTGGATCGGCAAGCACGAAGTCACCAACCGGCAGTTCGCCGCCTTCGCCCAGGCGACGGGTTACCAGGCGGAGGGGAACTGGCGCCAGCTCTTCAAGCCGGGCCTGGAGAACCACCCCGTGGCCAGCGTCTCCTGGTACGACGCCCAGGCCTACTGCAGATGGGCCGGACTGCGACTTCCCACCGAGGCTGAGTGGGAGAAGGCCGCCCGAGGACTGGACGGCCGCCTCTTCCCGTGGGGTGACACCTGGGATGCCCAGAAGTGCAACAACCGCGACATGAAGCGCCCCGAGCTGATGGCCAGGATGGCCTCCGTGCACAACGGTCGGGGGACCCTGCCCGTCGGCTCGTTCCCCGAGGGGGCGTCTCCCTTCGGCCTGCTGGATGCCGCCGGAAACGTCTTCGAATGGACCACCTCGCCTTTTGATCCGTATCCCTACCGGGCCGACGACGGACGGGAGGCCAACGACGACCCGGTCGAGGTCTCGCTGCGCGGTGGGGGGTGGGCCTACAGGCACACCGGGTTCTTCAGGACCGATACCCGGAGCCGATGCAAACCCCCGATCTTCACCTTCTTCGTCGGTTTCAGGGTGGCGGACTCCGGCCCCTGAGCTGGGCCGGGACGGCGAACCCAAGAGACAAGACTGAATCCATCGTGAATCCGGAAAGGCGATCGCAAGTGAAGCGTTGGGCAACCATGGCCATCCTGTTCCTGGTCGTGACGAGCTGCGCCGTGGCAGCCGGGATGATCTCAGGCTTCCAGAGGACCATGCCAGCGGCCCATCGGGGGCGCGAGGTCCAAGGCCCGGAGGGGTCCACCCTGGTCCAGGTCGAGGGGGGCGAATTCGTCATGGGCACCGACGAGGAGAGCGTCATCTTCGGCAAGCCGGAGTTCGTCTGCCGGGTCGATCCCTTCTGGATCGGCAAGTATGAGGTGACCAACCGCCAGTTCTCCACGTTCGTCGAGAAGAGCGGGTACGTCCCCCAGGGCAAGTGGCGGACCTATTTCCACGACGGCCTGGACGATCACCCGGTGGTCTGCGTCACCTGGAAGGATGCCGACGCCTACTGCCGGTGGGCCGGTCTGCGCCTGCCCACCGAAGCCGAATGGGAGAAGGCGGCCCGAGGCAACGATGGGCGTGCCTACGTCTGGGGCAACGACTGGCAGCCCGAGTTCAGCAACAACTGGAACCTGCGCCGCCAGGACAAGATGGCCGGGATGGCCGACTTCCTGAAGAAGCGGGGGACCACTCCGGTAGGCTCCTTCCCCGAGAGCGTCTCGGTCTACGGCTGCTGGGACATGGCCGGGAACGTCTGGGAGTGGACCTCGACGGTCTTCCGTCCCCATCCCTATCGAGCCGACGATGGCCGCGAGGATCCCCACTCGGAAGACGGCCGCGTGATGCGCGGGGCCAGTTGGTACAGCGTCGAACAACGCTGCCTGAACTGCGCCGAACGGGTGGCGGCCAGCCCTCCCAGCATGTTCAGCCACTTCATCGGCTTCCGGGTGGCCAGCACCCGCGAACCCCGGCCAGGCCCCGGTGCGGACGCGAGGCCCTCTCCCGCGGCGACCCCCAGAAGCGACGCCTCTCCGAGGTGATCCCCTGGAAGGCGCGGCTGGCCTGGCTGGCTCTGGCCCTCCTGATCGTCGGGGGCACCGAGTTGGCGGCAGGCTTCTGGCCCGCTCCTCGCGAGCGCCTGGAAGCCATCCTGGAGATCTTTGAACTGCACCCCACCCGGATCTGGGCCCTGCGCAAGGGCCTGGACACCCGCTTCATGGGAGCCCCCCTGCACACCGACCATGAAGGGTGGCGCATCGATCCGGCGGCGCCCTCCGGCGGCCCCTTCCGAATCTACGTGCTGGGGGACTCGCTGACCTTCGGCTGGGGCGTCGGCGACAGCCAGACCTGGCCGAGCCTGCTGCAGCGGCGGCTCGGAATCCCCGTGAGGAATGCCTCGGTGCCGGGCTACACGACCTGGCAGGGGATGCGAGTGCTTCACGAGGTGGCGCTGCCGGACCGGCCGGAAGTCGTGATGATCTGCCACGGCGTCAACGACGTCAGCAAACTGCGGTTCTTCGGCGCCGACACCCGCCCCGACGAGGATCAGCGCCCCCAGAGCGAGCTGGCCGTGACCACCTGGAACCTCCTGATGAACACGAACACCTATCGCTTCCTGCGCAATCGCGCCTTCCGCAACCGCGACGGTGCCCTGGAGGGGCAGGCCGCCTTCCTGCGCCTTTCCCAGGAGGCCCCCCCCCGAGTCTCGATGGAGGCCTACGCTGGAAACCTCACGCAGATGGTCGATCAGGTCCGCGCCGCCGGCGCCCTCCCGGTGCTGGTCAAGATGCCGCTGAACCTGCCCCTGCCTCCGCAGGTGTCCCCCGCCTCGCGCAGGCAGGCGGCCGAACTCTTCGCCCAAGCGTCCCGCCGGGTTCAACAGGGAGACTTCGCCCAGGCCACGGCTCGCTACCGGGAGGGCCTGAGCCTGGACCCCTTGGACGCGAAGCGCTGCTGGGAGGCCTACGAACTGGGCCGCAAGTCCGGGGATTCCGCGGTGGCAGAGTTTGCCTTGAGCCTGCTGAGGCGCATGGAGGTCTACCAGAGCAGCGCCCGCCACGTCCAGTCCAACCTCCGGGTCGACCAGGTGGCCCGGGAGACGGGCACCCCCGTGGTCGACGTCGAGGCAACCTTCGCGCGCTTTCCAGGGAGACCGCTTTTCAATGATCCGGTCCTGGACCCCTACCACCCCAACGCCGCCGGACACGCCCTCATCGCCGAAGAGGCGGCCAGGCTCCTGAGTCCGCCTGCCGGAGGTCCTGACCCGCCGAGGTGATCGGCGGAGCCCGGGGGTTCGGCGCGCCCTCGAGATCCTAGCGCGTGCGAGGTCCCAACTGCTGCGCCGCCCACCTGGCGAAGGAGTGGTCCACGATGTCGCTGAGGGGGGGACACTTCTGGACGTAGCCGTGCGCCTGGTACCACTTCAGGTCATCGGCCATCGAGCGGGCATTCAGGTAGCCGTCCTGATTCAGGCCTACGGGGCGCATCCGAGTATACAGGGCCTTGTCCTTCACCGGCACGTGTTTCGTCATGATGGCGATTTCGGGCCCGGGGTCGCGCTTCTGGACGAAGGCCCGGTGGTAATCGCGCACGCCCCGAAGGTAGGCACGCATGAAGCGGCGCGCAGCGCCGGTGTTCAGGCTGAACGTCTCGGAATACAGGATGGCGGCGCTCTGCTGGTAGGGATAGATCTGGCTGGCGGCGCGCACTTCCCGCGCCCATCCCTTGGACAGCGCCTCGGTCAGGAGAGGTTCGATCTGCACGGTGGCGTCCAGGCTGCCTCGAGCCATCGCCATGTTGGTGTCTGCGTAGGGCATCGTCACGATCCTCAGGTCTCCGATTCCCAACCCCCCCGTGCGCAAGAAGCGGTCGGCCACCACCTCCTGCGAGACCCCCTTGCCGGTGAAGGCCACCGTCCGACCCTTCAGGTCCTGGGGGCTGCGAACCTCCAGGCCCGGCCTGACGACCAGGCTCAGGTAGCCGCACCCAGGTGAGTTGCTGCCTTTGTCGGCCACGGCTCTGAGCTTGATGCCCCGACCCAAGGCGTTGTAGAAGCTGGCTCCCAGGTTGCCGCCTCCGACCTCCAGCTTGTCGGTGGCCAGCAGGGGCAGCATCTCGGGGCCCGAGGAACGGAAGGGGATCAAGCGGACCTTCAAGCCTTCGGCCTGGAAGTAGCCCTTGTCCGCGGCCAGGTAGAGGCCCGCGGAGGACATCGTCGGGGCCACGCCGACCCGGACTTCGATGGTCTCGGCCCCGGCGGGGAGCAGGAGCCCGACCAGGAAGACCGCGAGCACCAGAAGGACCACCCCGACCCCTCTTCCTGCTGGCGGCCGTCTCCTGCCGGCAGGGTTCCGCGAGGTGCCACCTTCGTGAACCGCAGGTGGCCCCGGCGCCCCTCTCAAGCCCGCCGCGGGCCGGGGACGCGCAGACATGCGAGGGGAGACGAAGGGAAAGGATCTCACGAAAACCTCCGGAGCAGCACACGAGACTCCTGGCGCCCCGTCCAGGACGGCACCAGAGCTGGCAACATTCTACATCGCCTGTTCGCGGCGATCGGTGTCACCCGACACCAGACTGGATTCGCCGCGGGAAATCCCCGGGGAGGCCGCTCAGAGCCTCATGGTATCTCCACCCGCACCGACTCCACCGCGCCGGCGGGACCAGGCCCGGCACAGGGCCCCGACCAGGGCCTGCAGCAGGGCCCCGGCCACGGCCAGGACCACCAGCCCCGCGTACATGCGGTCGATATCGAAGAGGTCCCAGGAGTTCCACACCACGTAGCCGATGCCCGACTCGGTCGCGGCAAACTCGGCGGCCACCATCAGCACCAGGCAGTACCCGGCCGCCGCCCGGACACCCGTCAGGATCCAGGGCATGGCTCCCAACAGCAGGGTCCGCACCGCGTAGTCCCAGCCTCGGAGTCGCAGATTCCGGGCCACCAGGCTGGTGGAGTCGCGAGCCTCGGTCACCCCTTGCAGGGTGTTCAGAAGGACCAGGTAGAAGGCGCCGATGGCCAGGATCGTGACCCGAGGGATCTCCCCCAGGCCGAAGATCAGAAGCAGGAGCGGCAGGATGGCGATCTTCGGGATCGGGTAGGTCAGGGCCACCACGGGCTCCAGCACGGCTCGCAGTCGCGGCATCATCCCCATCGACAGGCCCAGGACGGTCCCCGCCAGGGAACCCAGGGTGAAGCCCGCGGCCAGGCGCAAGGCGCTGGCCGCCAGGTGCGGCCACAACTCGCCGGAGGTCGTCATCTCCATCAACTTGGACAGGACCTGTAGCGGCCCGGGGAAGAAGCGGGTATCGATCCAGCCCAGGCGGGCGGCAACCTCCCACAGCAGCAACGCGACCAGGGGGGACAGGAGGGTGGCCAGAGCGGGCCGGGTCACCCCAGCGGACCGGGACGGGGTGGACGGATTCGCCGGGCGGGGTTCACGGAAGGCCGCCAGGACCTCCTGCACCGCCGGGTCCTGACTGCCCCCCCCCGCATTCCACGGGTCCCGGGAGCCCGAGCGTTCCATCACCAGCTCTCGAGCCCGCCCCCGTCCATCCATGAGGATCAGGCGCTCTCCCATGAACATGGCCTCGGCCAGGTCATGCGTCACGAAGACGATGGCCGGTCGCTCCCGCTCCCACAGTTCCAGGGTCTCCTGCTGAAGATGACCCCGGGTGGCGGCATCCAGACGAGAGAAGGGCTCATCCATCAGCAGCACCGGCGAGCCCGAGAGGAAGGCCCGCAGGATGCTGAACTGCTGCCGCTGACCTCCGCTCAACTGGGCGGGGAAGCGGTCGACGTGGTCGGCCAGGTCCAGGGTGCGAAGCCACCTGTCCAGGCGCCGGACGTACTCTGCGGGTGCCAGGGCCGAGCGGCGCATCCCCAACAGCAGGTTGTCGCGAGCCGTCAACCAGGGAAACAGATCCGATTCCTGGGGGACCAGATAGGGGCCTCCCCCGCTCTCCGAGGTCCGGACGCGGCCGCCGTCCAGGCGATCCAACCCGGCCAGGATGCGCAGCAGCGTGGACTTGCCGGACCCGTTGGGGCCAACCAGGCACACCCGGTCTCCGGGGTGCACCTCCAGATCCACGCCATCCAGCACCCGGGCCTGCCCTCCCTGGAACGGGAACGAGCGCACCAGGCCTTGAACCTCGACGACGGCTTCGGGCATCCCAGCCCGTTCGCTCCCTCGCCCCGGGTTCCTCGGGGCGGCCCCCTCGCCCCCGGGGCCCACATTCCCGCGCTGAATCCCCCGGCGGCAGGCCCGGAGACCGAGCTCCGGGGAAAGCGAAGCGCCCGGGCCCCCCCTCTTCAGAGAGCCCGGACGGGAGCGTTCATGAGCTCCAGGACCTCCTCCCGGGTCATGCTCCCGCGCTCCAGGAGCGTTTCGGCCACCCCCTCCACCTTCCACCACTGCTCCGGCGAAGCCAGCAACCGGCGGGTGACCCAGCGCATCCAGGTCACGAAGGCCGCCTGGACGTCCAGATCCGCGCCGAGCTCCATGGCGGACTGGAGGATGGCCTCCTCATCGGCCTCGGTCCCCAGCTCGGCAGGGAACCCGGCCAGCTCCTGAGCCACCTCTCCAGCCAACAGGGCCTGGACCCGTCGCTGCAGCGTCTCCTGGAGTCGGGCCGACTCATCGCCCTCCGGCAGTTCTTCGCCGGGGCAGGAGAACCAGGGGATGGGATGGCGCGTGGAGTCGTCCCGAGACAAGGTGACGTCGGAAGACCCGGCCCCGAAAAGGTGACCCACCACGGCGTGCCCCGCCTCGTGAAAGGCCCTGCGTCGTCGAACCTCGGACTCCGCAAGCTGGGGGCGGGGATCCAGCTCCTCCGCCAGGGCGTTGAACTCGTCCGGGTTGCTCCGAGCCAGAAGCCCTCCGGCCTCCGACCCGGCCCAGAGCTCCTGATAGATGGCCAGATCCCTGGCCATCGTGCGCAGGACCCGGGCCTGGACCTCGGGTCTCATCATCCTGCGGGCGATTCCGAGCACTCTCACAGATGTCTTCCTCCATCCGAGCGGCCTGCCCCCCCGAGCCGCTCCCCGATCCAGGGGGTTCGGAGTCCGACATCGACTCTCCTCGATGCTCAGGGCCCCACCCGATCAGAGGCTCTTTCCGGTCCCGTTGCAGAAGTAGCACTTGCCCGAGCCGTTGCAGATCGAGCACGTGTCGCCCGAGCCGTTCTTGCCAGAACCGCCGCACACCGAGCACTTCTTGGACCCCTGGCAGCGCGAGCACTCCCCTTCGGCCATCTGGCGGGGAGTCTCCCCGGACTCCCAGGCGGCCTGGGTCTGGGCGTGCACGTGGTTCCCCGCGCAGCCACGATGGGCCTCCTCCACGGAGGCCAGGACCGGCAGGGCCCGCCCCAGGAGGGCCACGAGGGCCAGGAGGATCAGGACGGAGAAGCGGATGTGGTTCACGGTTGCCTTCCTTCTCGCCGGGCCGGCCGGAAGGCCGGGCGAGGCGCCGGGTTTTCGAACTCTCGAAGGACAGAGACCACCGGAACCGGGTTAAGTTCGCACCTCGCCGAAGAATTTCCGGGACGCCTCCCACCTCGTCTGGATCGGCCCCCAAGAGGGGGATCCGGGCGTGGTAGACTGGAGGCGGAGGCGATTCGGATGACTGAACCCGGCCAGCCTGCCCCCCATCCCGGCCGCTGGTGGACGGCGCTCGAGGACGGCGCCCTCGAATGCCATCTGTGCCCGCGAGCATGCCGGCTCCGAGACGGGAAGCGTGGCTTCTGCTTCGTGCGTCAGAACCAGGGCGGACGCCTGATCCTGACCACCTGGGGTCGCAGCACGGGCTTCTGCGTGGACCCCATCGAGAAGAAGCCCCTGAACCACTTCCTGCCCGGCTCCAGCGTGCTCTCCTTCGGGACGGCCGGATGCAACCTGGGCTGCCGCTTCTGCCAGAACTGGCATATGAGCAAGGCCCACCAGGTCGAGACCCTCTGTGAAGAGGCCACCCCCGGACAGATCGCCCAGGCCGCCCTGCGCCTGGGCTGCCGAAGCGTGGCCTTCACCTACAACGACCCCGTGGCCTGGGCCGAGTATGCCCTGGACACGGCCCGCGAGTGCCGCAGGTCGGGCCTGCGGACCGTGGCGGTCACGGCGGGCTACATCACCCCCGAAGCCCGGCCGGAATTCTTCGCCGGCATGGACGCAGCCAACGTCGACCTGAAGGCCTTCACCGAGCGCTTCTACCACAAGCTCTGCTTCGCCCACCTCCAGCCCGTGCTGGACACCCTGCTCTACCTCAAGCGCGAGACCGAGGTCTGGTTCGAGCTCACCACCCTGGTGATCCCCGGCGAGAACGACTCTCCCGACGAGATCGCCCGCATGTGCGACTGGATCGCCGAGAACCTGGGGGTCGATGTCCCCCTGCACCTGTCGGCCTTCCATCCCGCCTTCAAGATGATGGACCACATGGCCACGCCGCCCGAGACCCTGCAGCGGGCCCGTCGCCAGGCGATGGAGCGAGGATTGCGCTACGTCTACACGGGCAATATCGTCGACCCGGCCGGCCAGACCACCTGGTGCCCGGGCTGCGGACAGGCCGTGATCGAACGCGACTGGTATGAGCTGGGGGCCTGGCGGATGCGGGAGAACCGCTGCGCGACCTGCTCTCACGAGATCGCCGGCCGCTTCGAGGGGCCGCCGGGAGGCTGGGGTCGAAGGCGAGTCCCGATTCGGTTCTGAGCCCGCTGGAGGGGAGGACCCATGCCCCCGCCTGGATAACCTGCTCGGCCATGAGAGCGGAGCGCGGTCGCAACCAGGTGGTCGGCATCGATCTGGGCACCACGAACACGGCGGTGGCCCGGATCGCCATGGAGGAGGAGCGGCTGGAGGACTTCCCCGTCCTGCAGCGGGTCTCCGAGTCGGAAGTCGCAACCCGCCGAACCTTGCCCAGCTTCACGTACCTCCCGGGTCCCCACGAGCTGCCCGAGGGTGCCACGGCCCTGCCCTGGGACGCCGAGAGGCCCTTCCTGGTCGGGGAATACGCGCGCGCCCAGGGCTCCCGCGTGCCGGGCCGGGTGGTCTCCTCCGCCAAGTCCTGGCTGGCCCACCGACGGGCCGACCCCACCGAGCCGATCCTTCCCTGGGAGGCCCTGCGCGACTCGCCCCGGCTCAGTGCGGTCGAGACCTCGCGCCGCTACCTCGCCCACCTGAGGGAAGCCTGGGACCACGCCGACCCGGAACACCCCCTGGCCCTGCAGGACCTGGTCCTGACGGTGCCGGCCTCCTTCGACGAGGTGGCCCGCGAGCTGACGGTCCTGGCGGCCGACCAGGCGGGCCTGGACCGGATCACGCTGTTGGAAGAGCCCCAGGCCGCCTTCTACGCCTGGCTCTGGGAGCGCCCGGATCGATGGCGGAAGGAGCTGGCCGGGGTCCGGCAGATCCTGGTCTGCGACATCGGAGGCGGGACCAGCGACTTCACGGTGATCCGGGTCGGCGAAGAGGCCCTGGAGCGGGTGGCCGTGGGCGAACACCTCATGCTGGGGGGCGACAACCTGGACATCGCCCTGGCCCACCTGGTGGAGGCAAACCTGGGTGGACAGCTCGACCTGCTGCAGTGGGGAGTCCTGCGCCACGAATGCCGCCGCGCCAAGGAGACCCTGCTGGGGGAAGGACCGCCGGAAAGCTGCACCCTCACCATTCCCGGAAGCGGCGCCCGACTTCTGGGCGCCGCGCGCACCGCCGAGTTGAGGCGCACCGAGGTGGAGGAGCTGGTCCTGGAGGGGTTCTTCCCCCGGGTCGCGCTGGACGAGCCCCTGCGCACCGAGACCCGGACGGGCCTGCGCGAGTGGGGGCTGCCCTACGCGGCGGATCCGGCCGTCCCCCGCCACCTGGCGGCCTTCCTGCGACGCCACTCGCTTTCCCCCGACGCGGTCCTCTTCAATGGAGGGGCCTGTCGACCCGCCGCCATCCGGGAACGTCTGCGGGGGATCCTGCAGGACTGGGGGGGGCAGGCCGTCCGCATCCTGGAGAATCCCGCCTCGGACCTGGCCGTGGCCCGCGGCGCGGCGGCCTTCGGATGGCTCAAGGCCCACGGCCGGGAGCGGATCCGGGGTGGCATCGCCCGCTCCTACTACCTGGGGGTGGGCCAGGACCGGACGGTCTGCGTGATCCACCGCAACCAGGAAGAGGGCGAGCGGGTCGAGCTTCGCGAGCCCGAGCTGCGGCTGGTGGTGGATCGCCCCGTGGCCTTTCCCCTCTTTGCCGCCACCGATCGACCGGGGGATCGCCCCGGAGAGGTGGTCGAGCAGGAGCACCTCTCCCCCCTGGGGACCCTGCAGACCGTCGTGGCCGGCACGGGCCAGGGCTCGGGCGAGGTTCCGGTCCACCTCTCGGCCCAGGTGACCGAGGTGGGCACCCTGGCCCTGTGGGCGACCCTGCGCGACGGCTCGCGCCGCTGGGCCCTGGAGCTTCCCCTGCGCGGACGCCGCAGCGTCCCGTCGCTTCCCGAGGTCCCCGCGGAGCGGGTCGAAGAGGCCCGCGCCCGGATCCGACAGACCTTCCTGCAGCGCCCGGGACGCGGTCTGTCCGAAACCCTGCGCCCGCGCACCCTCCTGGCCACGCTGGAGGCCGACCTGGGGCACCGCGATTCCTGGCCCCCCTCCCTGCTCCGCTCGCTGTGGGAGGGATTCTACGAAGTACTGAACCGGCGCCGGGCCGACCCCGAGTCGGAATCCTCCTGGCTGAACGGGGCCGGATTCTGTCTGCGCCCGGGCTTCGGCTATCCCCTGGATGCCTGGCGCGTCGAACAGATGGCGGTGCTGGGGCCCCAATGGTTGCAGTTCCCCCGCGAGGAACGGGTCCGCCGGGAGTGGTGGGTCTTCTGGCGCCGCCTGGCGGCCGGGTTGGGCACGACCTCCCAGGAGGAGCTCTGGGCCCAGATGTCGCCCCATCTCCTGCCCGGCCGACGCCACATCAAGACCCGGGTCAAGTCGCTCCTGGCTTCCGAGACCACCGAGTTCCTGCGCCTGGCCGCCAGTCTGGAACGCCTCCCCCTGGCCGAGAAGGAGGCCCTGGGCACAGTGCTGCGCGCCCGCTTCAAGGCCCGCCCGGAGGACTGCTGGCTCCTGGCCAGGCTGGGCGCCCGGCGCCTTCTGGGTGGTGGCCCCCAACACGTCCTGGATCCGGAGTTCGTCACCCCCTGGGTGGAGGACTTCCTGACCTCCCGCTGGAGGGATTCCCGGGCCGTGGGCTTCGCGTTGGCCGAGATCACCCGGTTCACCGGGGACCGCCGACTGGACCTGGCCGAAGAGACGCGCGGGGCCGTGGCCCGGAGGCTCCGCGCGGAGGACCTCCCGGAAGCCGCCCGGATGGTGGAGGAGATCGTCGAGGTCGAGGCCGAGGACAAGGCCCGCCTCCTGGGCGAATCCCTGCCCGTCGGCCTGCGCCTCTGAGCCCAGGGAGGCCCCGGAGGCCCGGCCGAGGAAGGGTCCAGACGATGCTGTACCTGGGTGTGGACCAGGGCCCGAGAGAGCTCGAGGCCTGGCTGGTGGAGGACTCGGGCCGGGTGCTGGCGCGCAGCCGGGGACCTGAGCTCGAAGAGGTCCTGGCCCCCTGCCTGGAGGCCTGCCAGGGCACGCCGATGCGAGGCCTGAGCGCCCTCCCCGCCGGGCACGAGCCTCCCGCAGGATTCGAAGGCTGCCCACGCGACCAGGCGCTCTTCGCCGGAGCCCTGGGCGGAAATCCGGGGATCCTGATCGACGCAGACTCGCTGGTCCGGGTCCTGGCCCTGGACGTCTCAGGAGTCCTCCGGGTCACCAGGCCAACGGAGGAGATCGGGCTGGAGTTCCTGCGGCGGCGTCTGGAGACCCTCCTGGCCGACGCCGATCACCCTGCGGGCGGTCGCTTGCGAAGGCGGAGAGAGGCGGGCCAGGACCCGGTCTCGGCCTGCCTGGACCTGGCCTCCTGGCCCGGGCCGGACCCGGACCTGCGCGGGCTCCTTCTGACCCAGGCCCGGCGCCTGGTCCAGACCGTCCGCCAGGCCCGCTCCCGCATGCTGGGGGTCCCCGCCCCGCCCGGGTCCTGGTCGGGCGGGTTCATGGTCCCTCCCCTGCCCGACCTCTTCTCAGAGGAGGTCTACCGCTTCCTTCCCGAGGTCTCCTGGCGCCCCCCCTGGCTGCCCTGCGCCGCCGGAGCCGTCCTGCTGGCCCGGGCCGCCTCCCCGGACCCGCGCCGAGGTGGTCTGCGAGGCCTCATGAGCCAGAGAACGGCTTTGAAGGGTTTCCTGAGGAGGCTGCGGGATGCCCTGGAGTGAGGCCTCAGGACGCGAAACGTGGCTTCCCCTGCCCCAGTGTCCGGGGTGCGGTGAGACCCTGCCGCGGGGCACGGACCGCTGCCTGAGATGCGGCCGACCCGCGAGGCTCTCGGTTCGAATGGCCGACTACTCGCGCTGGCTGGGCCGTCGGACCGCCGACCTGGTGATCCTGACCTTCTTCCTGGGGGCCGGGGCCGTGGCCGTCTACTTCTCACCGATTCTGGTCTTGTTCCCGCTGATGCTCCTGCACCAGGATTCCGCGAACTCCCACACCACCCCGCGCCAATCCCGCAAACCCAAGAGCCCGCCTCATCCCCCTCCTCCTCGCTGAATGCCTTGGGCCCTGACGCAGGAGGCCCTGGATTGCGCTGGAATGCCCCCTCACCCCGCGTCCTGCCAGGACGCCTCCTCGCGCCCCAGGCGAGGAGATCCCACCTGCCGGAGAGCCTCATGTCCGAGATCAGCGCCCCACCCGACGAATCCGAGCTCGACCAGAACCTGCCCGAGAACGCCTTCCGCGAGCTGCGCGAGGGGGAGGTCTACCGCCCGGTCGTCCCCGACGAGGCCCAGGTCCGCGAGGTCACGCTCCGCTCGGTGGTCCAGGGCTTCATCTGGTCCTTCCTGTTCTCGGCGGCCTGCACCTACATCGCCCTGAAGCTGGGACAGGGCATCGAGTCGGCCATCCCCATCTCGATCCTGGCGGTGGGCGTGTCCACCCTGATGGTCAAGGTCCTCAAGACCCGGGCTTCAAGCCTGCTGGAGAACGTCAACGTCCTGGCCATCGGCGCCACCTCCGGGATTGTGGCGGGCGGATCGGTCTTCACCATGCCGGCCATCCACATCCTGAACCTGCAGGACCGCTCCTCGTTCTTCCAGATCTTCATCGTGCCCCTGCTGGGGGCCATCCTGGGGATCTTCTTCCTGGCCCCGTTCCGGCGCTACTTCGTGCGCGACCTGCACGGCAAGCTCCCCTTCCCCGAAGCTCGAGCCACCACCGAGATCCTGGTGGCCGGCAAGAAGGGCGGGCACAGCGCCGCGGTCTTGTCCTACGCTGCCCTGCTGGCTGCGGCCTTCGACTTCCTGGGGCCGGCCATGCGGGCCTGGTCGGACATGTTCTCCACCGCCAGCATCGGCCTGATGAACGGCTTCACCCAGAAGTACAAGGCCGTCTTCACCATGAACACTTCCGCAGCGGTGATGGGCCTGGGCTTCATCATGGGGCTGGACTACGCGGCCATCATCATGGCGGGCTCGCTGGTCTCGTTCCTGGTCCTGGTTCCCCTCTTCGCCTGGGTGGGTCAGTACGTCGCCGCCCCCATTCCACCGGGCACCGAACCCCTGGTGGCCATGGCGGCCGAGGACATCTTCTCGTTGTACGTCCGTCCGATCGGCATCGGAGGCATCTTCGCGGCGGGGTTGCTCTCGATTGCCAAGATGTCGCCGGTGATCGTCAGCGCCCTGCGCCAGGCCTTCGGAGAGATCGGCAGGATCCTCAAAGGCAACGCCACCACCAGCACCCACGTCCGCACCGACCGCTCGCTGCCGATGTCGGCCGTGCTGTTGGGCGGACTTCTCACGGGCCTGGCCATCCTGGCCTACTTCCGCTTCTCGGTGCTGGCCCACGAGCCCAACGCCACGCAACTGGCCGTGCTGTGCACGGCGATGACCATGGTGATCGCCTTCCTCTTCACCGCGGTCTCGGCCTGGGCCGTCGCCATGATCTCGGTGACGCCCATCTCGGGGATGACCCTGACCACCCTGATCGTGGCCGCCATCGCCTTGTCGGCGATGGGGCTCTCGGGGGAGAGCGGGATGCTCCAGACGCTGTTGATCGGTGGAGTGGTCTGCACGGCGCTGTCCATGGCCGGCTCCCTGGTGACCCAGTACAAGATCGGCTACTGGTTGGGTTCGACCCCACGCACCATCGAGATCTCCAACATCGTCGGCTGCGTGGCGGCCTCGTTCGCCACCACTGCGGTCATCCTGCTCATGGCCCAGGTCTACGGGTTCAGCAAGACGCCCATGCACCCCACCCCGCTTCCGGCCCCGCAGCCCAACGCCATGGCCGCCGTCCTGACGGGCGTCATGGGCGACGGAGGAGCCCCCTGGTTCCTGTACGTCATCGGCGCGGTCTTCGCCATCGCCTCCGAGATGTGCGGAATCTCGGGTCTGGCCTTCGCCCTGGGGATGTACCTGCCGATGGACCTGAACTCGCCGCTGGTCCTGGGAGCCTTCGTCTCCTGGATGCTGTCTCGCTCCAAGGGCAGCGAGGCGACCCGCAAGGCTCGAATCGACAAGGGGACCCTGGTGGCCTCCGGCTTCATCGCAGGAGGGGCCCTGATCGGGGTCTTCACGGCGCTGTTGAAGTTCCTGGAGGACCAGTGGCGCGTCACCCTGATCCCGGACCTGACGGCGATTCCCGGGATGGGCCTGTGGCTTGCCGAGTGGGCCAACTGGAACGGCCTGGCCCTGTTCTGCATCCTGGGAGCCTGGCTCTACTGGAACTCCTGGAAGGCCCGCTCAGAGGACGCGACCGACTGAGCCGCCGGGTTCCCGGGGCCTCCCCTCCAGCCCCGGGAACCCGGCCCTGCTGCCGACGGTCGAGACGGGTTCCCCCCTTCCAGAGGCTGCGAGCGGCCCCCGGCGTGGCCCCCCCGGCCCCGCCTCAGGCCAGCAGGGAGTCTCCCACGGGAGGCGCTGGAACCTGGAAGACCTGGGCCAAGGTGGCCGCCAGGTCGGCAAAGGTCCCTCGGATCCCGTAGTTCCGGCCTCCAGGCAAGGAGGGCGAGTAGACCACCAGCGGCGCGTACTCGCGGGCGTGGTCGGTGCTGGGCGTGGTCGGGTCATTGCCGTGATCGGCCGTCAGGATCAGCAGATCCGTCGGCCGCATCCGGCCCAGGAGGTCCTCGAGATACCCGTCAAAGGTCTCCAGGGCGCGAGCAAAGCCCGAAGCATCCTGGCGATGACCGTAGAGCATGTCGAAGTCCTCGAAGTTGGTGAAGACCAACCGGCAGTCGGTCTGCATCGCCTCCAGGGTGGCCTGGTAGTGCTCCTGGTTGGTCTGGGTCCGCCGGCTCCAGGCGAAGCCCCTCCCTCCGAAGACTTCGGGAACCACACCGACACCCGCCACCCGGATCCCGGCGGCGGCCAGGTGGTCCAGGACGTTGGTCGGAGGATCCATCGGGAAGTCCTTGCGACGCTCGGTGCGCCGGAAGGCGCCGGGCTCTCCCTCGAACGGGCGCGCGATCACGCGCTGGACGCCATGCTCGCCCTGCAGGATCCCCCGAGCGATCCGACAGATCTCGTAGAGCCTCTCGATGGGCACGGTCCCCTCGTGACAGGCCACCTGGAAGACGCTGTCGGCGCTGGTGTACAGGATCGGCTTGCCGGTCTGGACGTGCTCTGGCCCCAGATCTCGGATGATGTCGGTTCCGGAAGCCGGATAGTTGCCCAGGACTCCCACGCCGATGGCCTTTTCGAAGGCCGCGACCAGATCCGCGGGGAAACCGTCCGGGTAGGTCGGGAAGGGGCGCTCCACCAGGATGCCCATCATCTCCCAGTGCCCGGTCACCGTGTCCTTGCCCCCCATGGAGCGCTCCTGCAGGCGACCGAAGGAGCCAATCGGATCGGGGCAGGGTGCGGCGCCCTCCAGGTCCAGGGCATTCCCCAGACCCAACCTGCGCAGGGTGGGAATCTTCAGGCCTCCGACGGCCTGAGCGACGTGGACCAGCGTGTTTCCGCAGTTGGCGCCCGTATCCCCAAAGAGCTCAGCGTCGGGGGCGGTGCCGGCGCCGCAGCCATCCATGACCAGAAGAAGAACGCGTTCAATCATGTCGAGCCAATACGAGACGGTGCGCGAAGGCTCCTGCGCGCGCGAAGCAGGTGCCGAAGCGCTGGAACGCACCGGCGAGGGCCTCCGACCCCCGGAACATGGACGAGGGCCCGGGATCTCCGATCCCGGGCCCTCGCTGGTCCGGCAGGTCCGGGCTACTCGGCCGCCACCGGCTCTTCAGACTCTTCTTCCTCCGGCTGCTCGGCCCGGGTGAAGAGGAGCTTCTCGGGGTTGTCCGGGTCCACGTCCACCAGCACCGTGGAGTCTTCGGGGAAGGTCCCCCGCAGGAACTCCTCGGCCAGGGGATCCTCCACCATCCGCTGGATGGCGCGACGCAACGGGCGGGCTCCATACTGCGGATCGTAACCGGCCTTGGCCAGGACCTCCTTGGCCGCAGGAGTGACCTCCATCCGGCGCTGCTGGGATTCCACCTCGTGACGCACCTTCTGGATCATCAGATCGACGATCTGCTGGATCTCCTCCATCTCCAGGGAGTGGAAGACCACGATCTCGTCCAGGCGGTTGATGAACTCCGGCTTGAAGACCTTCTTGATCTCGTCCAGGATCTTCTTGCGCATCCGCTCGTGGCGCACCTCGCGAGGGCCCTCGTCCCGGGTTCCCCGGATGCCGATCTGCGGGCCGGCGTCCAGGCCGGCCACGCCGATATTCGAGGTCATCACGATCACGGCGTTCTTGAAGTCCACGGTGCGGCCCTGGGCGTCGGTCAGGCGACCGTCCTCCAGGACCTGCAGCAGGATGTTGAAGACATCGGGGTGGGCCTTCTCGATCTCGTCCAGCAACACCACCGAATAGGGCTTGCGCCGGACCGACTCGGAGAGTTGTCCGCCCTCCTCGAAGCCGACGTATCCAGGAGGTGCGCCGACCAGCCTGGAAACGGCGAACTTCTCCATGTATTCCGACATGTCGATCCGGACCATGGCGTCCTCGTCATCGAAGAGGAACTCGGCCAGGGCTCGGGCCAGCTCGGTCTTGCCGACGCCCGTCGGGCCCAGGAAGAGGAACGAACCGATGGGACGCTTGGGGTCCTTCAGGCCCGCCCGGGCCCGGCGGATGGCCCGGGTGATCACGGTGACCGGCTCTTCCTGGCCGATCACCCGCTCGTGCAGGGAGGATTCCATCCCCAACAGCTTGACGGTCTCGGCCTCTGCCAGCTTGCTGACCGGAACCCCCGTCCACGTCGAGACGATCTGCGCGATGTCCTCCTCAGTGACCTTGTTCACGCTGTCGCGCACGTTGAACTTGCGCTCGCGGAACTCGCGCTCGAGGTCCTCGCGGCGCTTCCGGACCAGCTCTTCCTTCTCGCGAAGCTGGGCGGCCTTCTCATACTCCTGGTTCTTGATGACCGCTTCCTTCTCGCCGCGGATCTTGCGCAGCTCGGCTTCCACCTCACGAAGCTCGACGGGGGGCAGGGTGGCCTGCAGGCGCACACGGCTGGCCGCCTCGTCCATCACGTCGATGGCCTTGTCCGGCAGGAAGCGATCCGAGATGTAGCGATCCGCCAGGCGAGCCGCGGCCGTCAGGGCCTCATCGGTGATCTGCACCTTGTGATGGGCCTCGTAGCGGTCTCGCAGACCTTTGAGGATCTCGATCGCCTCGTCCACCGTGGGTTCCCCGACCTGGATGGGCTGGAAGCGCCGCTCCAGGGCCGAGTCCTTCTCGATGTACTTGCGGTACTCGTCGAGGGTGGTGGCGCCGATGCACTGCAACTCGCCCCGAGCCAGCGAGGGCTTCAGGATGTTGGAAGCATCGATGGCGCCTTCAGCAGCCCCGGCTCCCACGATCGTGTGCAGCTCGTCCACGAACAAGACGATCTCGCCGGCCGCTGCGCGGATCTCCTCCATCACCCTCTTGAGGCGCTCTTCGAACTCGCCGCGGTACTTGGTTCCCGCCACCAGACCCGCCAGATCCAGGGAGATCACCCGCTTGTCGCGCAGCAGTTCGGGAACCTCGCTCTTGAGGATGCGCTGCGCCAGCCCCTCGACGATGGCCGTCTTGCCGACGCCGGGCTCGCCGATCAGGGCCGGGTTGTTCTTGGTGCGCCGGGAGAGAACCTGGATGACCCGCTCGATCTCCTTGTTGCGACCGATGACCGGATCGAGCTTGTTCTCGCGGGCCAGTTGGGTCAGGTCCCGACCGTAGGAGTCCAGGGTCGGAGTCTTGGTCTTCTCGCGAGTCGGCGTCGCGGCGGTCTCGACCCCCAGGAGCTTGGTGATCTCCGAGCGGACCTTGGCGGGCTCGACGCCCAGGTTGGAAAGAACCCTGGCGGCAACACCCTCCCCCTCGCGGACCAGTCCCAGCAGCAGGTGCTCAGTCCCGATGTAGTTGTGGGCCAGCGCGCGCGCCTCCTCGAAGGCCAGCTCGATCACCCGCTTGGCCCGCGGCGTGAAGACCATCTCATGCTGGGTGGGCTGCCCCCCCTTGCCGACGATGGACTCCACCTCGCTGCGGACCTTCTGGAGATTGACACCCAGGGCCTCCAGGACCTTGGCGGCGACGCTCTCGCCCTCCGAGATGATGCCCAGCAACAGATGCTCGGTCCCGATATAGTTGTTCCCGAGCCTCTGGGCCTCTTCCTGGGCCAGCACGATCGAACGCCGCGCCCTCTCCGTAAACGGCTCCCACATAAGTCCTCCTCAATCCGACCTCCAGGAACCCAGCCGGGCTCCTGGCAAAAGGCAGACGCCCTCTTGTCCACCCGGGCCCCAGGCCAACGACATTCCAAGACGCTGGGTGAGAACCCTCCAGGGCTGCCTGCCGGCAACCCCAACTCTGGCGAACCCCGCCTCCTTCTCGCGACACCGGCCGAACCCTGCGCAAGGGAGGATCTGCATTCACACCCGGAGGTCCTCGATTCCCTCGATCAGGAACCGCCCCCGAGGGGCGCTGCGCTCCAGACAACAGATCCACCCGACCTCGCCACCGGCTCCGGGCCCTTCCTTCAAACGCCGGAGCGCCGTCTCACCCAGGCGCGCCAGAAGAGGCGCGGGGATGCCGGGCTGGCCGGCGACCAGGAGGTTCACGTCGGGGGCAGCCACCTCCACCCTTTCTGGAATCCCCAGACTGGCCGCCTCACAAACCCCGGCCAGCAGGCCAGGGTGGCAGGCCAGCGAGGCGGCGTCGCGCCCCACGAAGGCCACCGCCCAGTGCGTCACATCGGCCAGGGCCAGCACCTGGAAGCACCCCCCCGTGCGGTCCAGATCCCGCTCCAGCAGGCTCTCCAGGTCTTCGCGAGCGACCCCGTCGCGCTCCAGATCCGACCAGTCCAGGTAGACCAGATGGTCCGGGCACTCGCGGACGAGGACCTGGACCGGCCCCGGGCTCGAGCGACGGGCCAGGCGCTCCGCCCGTCCGGAAGGGAGGCCCGACAGCCAGGAGGCTCCGCGGACCTTGACGGCCAGGTGGGCAGGCGCCCCGCAGCGACAGGTCTCCAGTGAGGTCGACTCGGGCCCGAGATGGAACCTCAGGGAACGTTCGGCCCCTTCCGGGCTGGCCAGGACCGCGTCCAGGGAGAGTTCGACGAGGTCTCCACCGGGGTGGCGCACGCACAGCCGACGCCGGCGAGGCTCGACCTCCACCTCCCCCTGAGGGACCAGCTTCTCGGCCAGATCGGCGGCGGCCCGCACCTCATGCAGGGTGTGCCGGGCACGTCGGACCGACCCCACGGCCACCTCCTCGGGGTGCAGTCCGATTCGGATCCCCTCCTCCAGGGTGCGGGCCAGATCCAGAGCGGCCCAGGAATGGTGCTCATGCAGCAAGAGCCGTTCCGGGCACTGGTCGTCGGGTTCGTGGACCAGCCCCTCTGCGCCCAGAGCCTGGCGCACCCTCTCGACGTAGCCCGACCAGTCCACCAGGGCAAGGCCCCCCATCCGCCCTCCCTCCAGTCGGGCCGAGAACTCGCCGGCCCAGCTCCGGAATGGAGGGTTCGCCTCCGAGCTCTCGCCCACGATCGAGACCGACCGGGTCGTCCAGCCGCGAATGGGAGCGAGAAGCTCTTGAAGGCGGTGTGCCGTCGCCTCGGGCTCGCCTCCCGGAAGGGCCACCAGCCAGGTCAGCTCGCCCGCCGGGGCCGCCTCGGCCTGACCACTGCGGCTGGCTCGAGCCAGCAGCTCAAGCCAGAGCGAAGACAGTGAGTCGCGCCGCCCCAGGAGGCCATGAAGGGCCTCGACGGAAGGTCTCCCCGGAAGAGTACGGGCCACGCCGGCCGGTTCGTTCACGGACCAGGATTCCACCAGGCGACCATCCGGCCAACGCTGGAGTTCGATGCGCAGATCCACCCCCGGCCAATCCAGGAAACGGGCGAACATCGCGTGTTGAAGGCTGGTCTGGGCCAGCATGCCTCCACACCGGCAAGGCACCTGACGGGCGGAGGCCGCCACCAGGCGGCGGGCTGCCAGACGATCCCGCTCCAGGAAGAGGCCGGAAGCCGGCAGGACCTGCACCTCCTGGTGAAGCCGACCACACCCCGCACACCTCCAGATCCGCGACAACTCGGGAAGGCCCTCCAGCTCGCCGCGGTCCATGAGGGCCAGGCGCCGACCTCGAGCCATCTCGGCCGCCTGGCGCCCCTCTCCGTCAGGGGCCGACTCGGCCGGGGCGGACCACTCGATCCAGGCCAGCATCGCCTCGGTCGGAAAGGCCGAGGGGTCCCTGGCCAGCAGTCCGACGGTCCGGGCCGCGTCCGCCAGCATGCCTCCCCCCTCGGGCCGCAACAGGACCTCCCGGGCCACCTCTCCCGCACGAAGGCGCAACGGACCGGTCCGGGTCTGGAACTCGAAGACCGGCAGACCCTCCTCCAGAATCCGGCTTCCCCCTGGGAGCATCAGGCTGGCGCCCAGGAAGAGACCCAGGGCTCGAGCCGCCGCCGGCAGCGTGGGCAGTTCGGGTTGGGCGCGGGCCAGAGCCATCATCTCGTCGTCCAGGGTGTTCAGGCCGGTCGGATTGCACCGGACCTCACGCCCCAAAGCCTCGGACATGACCTCCTCGATCGAGCCGGCGTCCTGCAAGCGGCCGGCGCCCTCCGCCAGCACCAGCGAGAAATGGAAGCGCCGCCGCACTCCGGGGCGGGACAGGGCGCGGAGCGGGGTCTCCACGGTCCGGCCCAGCTCGTCCAGGAAGAGCAGGGTATCACCGGAGAGCGGGCCCAACACCAGATGCGCCAGCCGTCGCGCGAATCCGGCCGTGCCCACCTCGGGGCCGGAGCTCAACAGGGTGACCCGCTCGCCTCCCAGCAGGACCCGGCCCAATGGCTGAAGGGGGCCATCCGGGGTCGACAAGACCTCCGAACCGGCCTCCATGACCCAGGCCTCCCCCAGGGACGCGAGGAACCGGGAGACCTCCGGGGTGGGAACCAGGCGACGGGCCTTCATCTCAGCGGGTTCTCCAACGCCTGGAGCTCTCGGGTCAGGACCCGAACCGACTCGATCTCCTCCGGAATCTCCTCGAGGCGGGCGCGCGCCTTCTCGACCCGGATCGTGAGTTCCTGGACTTGGCGCCCGCGAGAGGCATCGGATCGGGGGCGCGAAGCGGCCTGCGCCAGCGTGCGCTCCAACCGGGGCAACTCCTCTCGGGAGAGCCGTCGCCTCTCGGATTCGAGATTCCGCAGGACCTGGTCGAGTTCGGCCAGCTTGGCGAGTCGGGCCGCGTGCGAGAACTCCAGGTCCCGGGCCTCCTGGCGGGAGAGGGCCGCAGGACCGCTCAGCGCCGAGCTTCCCGAGGCCAGCAGATGATCCAGCCGATGCCCGTGCATCCGGGTCAGGTGGCTCGCCCCCCACAAGCACAGCAGCAGGCCTCCAACGGCCAGCAGGCCGTGGATCAGCGTCAGGCCGTCGACGGGAAGGCGCCCCAGGAATTCCGGGGCTCCGTCGGATCGCTGGCGGACCCGGTATCGCCCCAGGGGGAGGACGGGCAGGTGCCCCACGATGAACATCAGCCGGGTCTCATACGAGTAGCTGGCCGGGTCCACGCGCTCCATCCCGACCAGGGCCGTCCCCAGGCCCGAGAAGGAGATCACCAGAGGGGGCCGGGAGACCGGCGTCAGTCCCCGACAGACCAGGCGGGTCGCCATCTTGCGCCAGGCATCCTCCACGGCCCGGGCATCTGCAGGCAGGCTGGCCAGGTCGCGGGCGGCCTGGATGGCCGTCTCGACGGCCTCCCGGTCCCCCCGGCGCACCGCCTCCTCCGCCTCCTCCAGGGCGATGAGCATCCCCGCGCGGCGAGCCTGATGGCTGGCGTAACCCACGTCCTCCTGGCCAATCCAGCCGGGACCGAAGAGCGGGATCAGGCCGCCTCCAGAGGCCCCTTGCCGCCCGGGTGACAAGAGGTCCTGAATCTCCCGCGAGAACGAGCGCTCCAGTCGGGCCAGCAGCTCCCTGGCCTGGCCCTGTTGCCCCTCGCCATCCAGGAAGAGAGCCTCCAGGCGTCCCCCATCCACGACGTGGCGCCACCAGACCCGGGCATGCTCAAGGTCGCGAATGGCGGCGGCCGGGCCTCGAGGGGCCGAGAGGGCGCGCGAATGATGGAGCACCGCCAGATTGTGCGCGGCCGTGGTTCGCCATCCCGGCTCCTCCTTCCAGGCGCGCTGCCACAACTCGACGGCGACCTCGAAGCGGCCGGCCCGCGCAGCTTCCAGCGCCTCCCGGTCGGCAGGGGTCCGCTGGTGCGGCCAGAGCAGACGCTCGCGCAGACGCCCCTCCACCTCGGACAGGACCTGGATGGCCCGCCGCAAGGTGGCCTGGTCCTGGCGAACCTCGGGGAGCCAGGGGAGGTCACCGGGCGGGCGTCCAGCGGCTCCCCGGGAAGCCGCCGCCAGGGCCTCGCGCGCCGCCTCCTCCAGGGATTCCGGCGGCGCCTCGGCCGACAGTCCCAGGACCCGGAAGGCCGAGCGCGAGTAGGCACTCTCGCAGAGCGTGGGAATCCTGGAACTCACATCCCCCCCAGACCGGCCAGCCAGGCCGCCGAACGCCGCGGGTCCTCGGGCCAGGCGCGATAGCCCACCACGCCATCCGGCCGCACCAGCAGGACCTCCCCAGGCCTGCCGTTCAGGGCCCTCTGAAGGCTTCCATCGACGTCATGGAGGATTCCCGGGCCACGATTCCTGGCCGAGACGCGGAATCCGCCCAGGGAAGGTCCCTCCCCGAAACGCAGGACCAGGGGGCGTCGCCCCACCAGGTCCAAGAGCCAGCCACGCCGACCCGTCTCATCCTGGAAGCGCACCTCCGGCAGGCGCATTCCCGGTCGGGGCGGAGGGCGGTGCCGGAGGGGACGCTCGTCCAGACACCACTCCGAAGGGCGGTAGCACCCCGTCAACCCACCCAAGGCCTGGCCCAGGGGGTGGCGAAACAAGCCAACGCGCAGGAATGGAACCAGGGCCCGAACCAGGTCCGGGCGACACACGCGCGGGAGCCAGGAACGCGCCAGGCTCACCCGGGCCCGGCTCTGGGCGCTCCGCTCCAGTCCGTAGCCGTCCAGGAGCCTCTCGGGAGCTCCCCGATGCACCGCCGCCATGCGCCAGGCCAGCGCCTCGGCTTCGGCCACGTCGGAATCTGCACTCCGCCAGGCGCCCGCGGGAAGGCTGCGGGCGCCTCCGCCCAGCAAGAAGACCGGGCCCAGACTCCAGGTCGAAGCCGTCCCCACTTCCACCCCCCCCGACTCCGCGCCCAGCAGGAAGTCCCCTGGGAGTTGCAGTTCCTGGCCCAGCTCCACAGAACCGCGCGCCTCCTCCCAGGCCTCGGCGGCCAGGAAGGGGGGCTCGTCGAGCCGGGGGCAGGTCCAGGCCATCCCGGAGGGTCCCAGGTAGAGGCCCAACTCATCCCCAGGAGCACTCGGGGCGCTGCCCGAGGCGCGCCAGGAGAGGCCTGGGTCCGGCAGCAAGGGGATCTCCAGCAGACGGCGGAGCGAGGCACAGGTGGCCGCCAGGAAGCGGAACGTGCGAGTGCTCCCATCTTCCAGCAGGATCCGCACCCGATGCGAGCGGGCCTGGACCCCGACCACCCGAGCGCAGGGCGCCAACTCGACCCGCCCGGAGGACCGGGCGACGTCGGCCAGCAGACGCCGCAGCCTCCCTCGGGTCGGACATGCATGGAAGGGATGCCGGGTCGGCAACTCGGAGGTGGAGACGCACCCCAGCTCCTGGCCCTGATAGAAGGCCCGGATCCGCCGCATCGTAGGGGCCAGTTCCCGGAACTGCCCGGCCAGGCCCCAGCGGGCCATGGCCTCCAACGAGCGCGGCCCCAGGGCCACCGGGTGGTCCTCCTCCGCAGTCGGAAGACCCTGGTCCAGGACCTGGCAGGCCAGTCCCTGGTCGGCCAGCCCGCAGGCCAAGGCCAGACCAGCCACCGTGGCCCCGACGATTCCAACGCTTGCAGGCATCGCGATCGGAATTGGACTGACCGGGCCCGACTCCTGCGCGCTCATGACGGTTCCGGCAGACGGACCCGAACCACCAACCCCCCGGCCGGGAGCTCCAGATGCACTTCCGGGGCACTGGCCGGCACGACCAGGACGTCGCCGGGGACGACCCGCTCGGTCTGCCCCCCGACTTCCAGTCGACCCTCCCCCCGGACCAGCGCCAGGATCTCCAGGCTCAGCCCAGCCGGGCTCCAACGGGCCGACCCGGTCAGCGTCTCCAGGGCGAAATGCGGGCAGGCCAACCGCGGCTGCCCCACCCCTGCGGACGGCAGGTTCCAGAGAGGCTCGGGACGCGAATCCCGCAACGACCGGAGAGCCTCTGGCAGGTGCAGCGTCCGGGGGTGCCCGTCCAATCCGACCCGCCCCCAATCGTAGAGGCGGTAGGTCAGATCGCTGCTCTGCTGGATCTCCAGCAGGAGCAACCCCGGGCCCAGGGCATGGACCGTCCCGGCCGGCGTGTACAGGATCTGGTCGGCGTGGGCCACCTGTCGACGCAGAAAACTCAGGATTTCTCGACCCTGGACCCGGGCCAGGTCCTCGACCGAGACGCCTGCGGCCAGTCCGTGAATCACCTCGGCCCCCTCCTCGGCCTCGACCAGGTACCAGCATTCGGTCTTGCCGCGAGCCAAGGGGTCGCCCGTCAGGCTCCGAGCCACGGCATCGTCGGGATGCACCTGCACAGAAAGCCAATCCCGACAGTCCAACCACTTGACCAGCAATGGAAAGGTCGAAGAAGGCGGGCATCTCTTCCCCAGGAGGGCCTGGCCCTCGCGCCGGGCCAGCTCGTCCAGGGTCAGGCCTTGGTCGGGCCCGTCAGCGACCAGCAGGTCTCCGTGGACCTCCCAGGACTCGCCGACGGGTCCCTCGGTCTGGGCGCAGCGGGAGAAGCGCCGCGCCAGGAGGTCTCCGCCCCAGACGCGCGGGTGGACTTGCGGAATCAAGCGAAGGGCACGCACCGGCATGGTTTCAGGAAGACCTCAGGACCAGGACCGTCACCTCTGGACGGCACAGGAAACGAAACGGAAGCAAGGCCTTCCCCAGGCCCCGATTGACGTAGAGGGAGGTGGCGCCCACCTGGAAGAGCCCGGCGGCATAGCGCCGATAGAATCGAGAGAAGCAATACACCGGGCCCAGGAACGGCAGACACACCTGCCCGCCGTGGGTGTGTCCGCTCAGCATCAAGGGGACCTGACGCTCCGAGACCTCCTCGACCAGGTCCGGATTATGGCACAACAGGATCGTCGCCTCCCCGTCGGGGACACCGCGCAGGGTCCCCTCCAGATCGTCGTGGCCGGTCCCCACGTCGTCCACCCCGGCCAACCACAGGCGCTCGCCCCCCCGATGGAGAGGGAGAGCCTGGTTGCTCAGGAGGGTGATCCGGGCATCCTCCAGGGCCTGGCGCACCGCAGAAGTCTGGGCGAAGTGGTCGTGATTGCCGAGCACTGCGAAGGTCCCCAGGGGCGCCGCCAGAGCAGCCAGCTCGGCGGCCTCCTGGGGTGTGCCGCGCGTCCCCCCCGCGAAGAGGTCCCCCGTCACGACGATCAGGTCGGGACGATGTTCCAGAACCTGCGCGAAGACCCGGCGCAGCCAACCCGCGGAGGCAGCGAAGCCCAGGTGCAGGTCCGAGAGCAGCACGACGCGGGTTCCCTCCCAGACGCGGGGCAGTCCCCGAATCCCGACCGAGACCGTCCGGTAATCAACCCAGAATGGCTCCACCGCATGGGCATAGCCCAGGGCCAGCACCACCAGGACCATGAAGGCTCGGGCCAGCGGCGGGTGAGCCAGCCACAGGAGCAGGAAGATCACCAGGACCAGGACCGCGACCAGGCCGACCATGGCAGCGATCACCGTCTTGCGTCCACCAAGGGGGGAAGAGAACATCCGTCCTCCAGGGGCGATCAGGACTCGAGGGGCAGGCCCAGTTCCTTCCAGCCCTCAGTTCCCCGGGCGACCGTGAACACCTCCGAAAAGCCCTGATCCAACAGGATCCGGGCTCCTTCCAGGGAGCGCTTGCCCTTCATGCAGAACACGTAGACCGGACGCGACGAGTCGAGTTCGCCGACGCGGCGTGGCAATCCGGCCAGAGGGATGGACCGGGCCCCGGGCACGTGGCTGGCCAGGTAGGACTCCGGGTCGCGCACGTCCACCACCTGAATCTCGGGGCGGGCCTGCATCTCGCGCCAGGCCTCTTCCGGGCCGATCTCCAGAATCTCGATTCTCTGCATGGCTGGTCTCCTCGCTTGCGGGTCCGGACCCGCGAATATCTGGTCCTCCGCACGCCTGGCCGGGGTCGGTCGGTTGCCACACACCGGGCAGGCCGGATTCCGCGTCCGCTTCAAGAGCCTCTGCTCCCCCGTCAGACCGTTGAAGAGCAGCAAGCGGTCGGACAGAGGCCGACCCAGGCCCAACAGGACCTTCAGGACCTCCAAGGCCTCCAGGCAACCCATGATCCCGGGCAGGGGGCCCAGGATCCCCTGCATGGCCGCCAGACCGCCGACCTCGTCCGCCTCCGGAGGCTGAGGGAACAGACAGCGCAGACAACCCGAACCCGGGCAGTACAGCGCCAGACGTCCCTCGAAGCGTCGAACCGAGGCGTCCACCAGGGGCAAGGCGGCCCGGACACAGGCATCGTTCAGCACATAACGCGCGGCATGATTGTCGCACGCGGCGACCACCACATGGTAGCCCCGGACGACCTCCCGCGCATTCGTCGCCGTCAGCCTTCCGGGATGGGTCACGAGGTGGATCTCGGGATTCAGCTCGAGAAGAGACCGGCCCGCACTCGCCTCCTTGGAACGTCCCAGGTCCTCCGGACGGTACAGGACCTGCCGGTGCAGGTTGGACAACTCGACCTGGTCGCCATCCATCAGCCCCAGGGTGCCGACTCCAGCCGCAGCCAGGTAGGTGCTGGCCGGACAACCCAGGCCTCCGAGGCCAACCACCAGGACCCGTGAGGCGGCCAGGCGCTCCTGACCTGCGCCCCCGATCTCAGGAAGCAGCAACTGCCGGGCATAGCGCTCCGACTGACGGGCCGTCAGCCGGATCCGTCCGGCAGGTGGAGCGACACCCCCTTCGCGAAAGCGAGCGGTCATGGCGACAGGGAGATTCCCGCCGCAGCAAACCCTCCCTGCTGCCCGCTCGAGGAACTTCGACCCGAGGACTCTGGAGCGCTCCGACACCGGAATCGGGCAGGGCTGGACGAAGGACTTCCATCCCGGACAGGCGAACGCGAAAGGCGATGAAGTCAGTACCCAACGGTGAGCGAGTCCTGATCGTCGACGACGAGACTGCCATGATCGCCCTGGTCCAAGGCTGGGTCGAGACCTTGGGCCTGGGCACGGATTCCGCTGCGAATGGGGCGGAGGCTCTGGAGGTTGCCCGCCGATTCCTCCCCGATGTCATCGTCATGGACGCGATGATGCCCGTGATGGGAGGGTTTGAAGCCCTGGCTGCCTTCAAGCAGGACCCCCAGCTTCGGGAGATCCCCGTGCTCTTCCTGACGGTTCGCGACGACATCCAGGACGTCATGACGGCTCTGGACATGGGAGCCTGCGACTACCTCAGGAAGCCCTTCAAGCCGCAGGAGTTCCTGGCCCGCCTCAAGTCCATCCTCCGTCAGAAGCGGGACCACGACCAGTTGCGCCAGGAGGCCGACGAGTTCCGGCGCGACCGGGATCACCTGGCCTCCTGGCTGGAGCAGCTTTCCGCAGGGGTCATGAGGCTGGATGCCAGCGGGCGGGTCGTGTCCTGGCGTGGCCCGGTCCTCTCGGAAGACGAGGTGCGGGGCCGACCGGCCACGCAAATCCTGGAGTGCCAGGGCGCCAACCCCTGGCAGAGGGCCACCCTGTACGACGGGCCCGCCCTGGTCCTGGCAGGTTCCACCCGGCTTGAAGGCCGGGCCCTGGGGCGACCCGTGCAGGGAGGCTACGAACTTCTGCTGATTCCATCCTGAGCCCCCCCGGCCCCAGGAACCCGGCCCGAAACCCCTCGGTCGCCTCGCCCGCGCCCCCCCCGGAGAACGGGGTTACTTCTTGCCCTTCCCCTTCTTCCTGGGCGTCTTGACAGCACTCCCCCTGCCCGCTTTGGAGTCCTTCTTGGATCCAGGGGCCGACGCTGCTGGCTTGGGCTCCTTCACGGCCGGAGCCGCCCGCTCGACCACCGGCTTGGGCTCCTTCACGGCCGGAGCCGCCTGCTCGACCACCGGCTTGGGCTCCTTCACGGCCGGAGCCGCCTGCTCGACCACCGGCTTGGGCTCCTCTGCGGCCGGAGCCGCCTGCTCGACCACCGGCTTGGGTTCCTCTGCGGCCGGAGCCGCCTGCTCGACCACCGGCTTGGGCTCCTCCACTGCAGGCGCAGGTCTGGCGGGGGCAGCCTTCCGACGCGTGCGCGGGGACTCCACCGGCGCCTGGGCCAGTTCCGGGAACTGCCCGACCAGCCATTCGCCTTCCGCCGGATCCAAGCCGCGGAGCTGCTTCATCACCTGGGCGGCCTGAAGCGCCTTCTCTCGCAGACCCGCCTCCAGGCAGACCTCGACCAGGGCGCGGTGTGCCGGGGCAAACCCCGGGTCCAGCTCCAGGGCCCGTCGGGCCGCCCGCTGGGCCGCCTGCAGCTTGCCCAGCCGGACATAGGCTCGGGCCAGGCGGACACAGGCTTGCGGATTCGGGTCTCGCTTCAGCAGGCGCTGATAGTTGACCACGGCCAGGGAATCCTTCCCCACATCCTCGCAGGCCCGGGCCAGATTCTCCAGGCGCGCGGGAGTCTCGGGGTCGGCCTCCAACAGGCTGCGATAGAAGGCCACCAGCTCCACCGCGCGGGTGCCCGGGTCATAGATCCTGCGGATTCCCTGATGCGAACGGGAATTCGCGGGGTCCAGCATGAGCTGATTGCGGTAGAAGTCCCGAGCCTCTGGCTCGCGCCCTTCGCGGAAGCGCTTGTCGGCCAGGTCCATCCGGAGTTCTTCGATCCGGGCATGCGTCTCGCGATCCTCAGGCTGGAGTTGCAGGATCTGCTCGCAGACCCGGATGGCCTCCTCCGGACGGTCCTCCGCCTGGGCCCGGGCGGCCAGGGCGCGGTTCACGCGCACCATCCCAGCCAGCGCCTCGCCGCCGGATTCCGAAGAGGACACCGCCTGGAAGAGGGCCAGGGCCTCTTCCAGCAGTCCCGCGGACTCCAGACGACGGGCCTCCACGACCTTCAGCTCGGCAATCCGCCGACCTGCCTCCGGGTGATCGGGCACCCGGCGCAGCAGGTCCTCGAGCACCGCGACCGCCTCCAGGGGTTGCCCCTTCTCCTCCAGATCCCGAGCCCACTCCTGGCAGGTTGCAGCGATCTCCCCCGAAACCGAGACCCGGCCGGGGTCCGCCTGAAGGAGGGCCTCCAGGATGCCGATGGCGTCCTCGAAGCGCCCCTGGGCCCGCGCCTGGTCCGCCCGCAGCGCGTGCAGACGGGAGATGGCCTCCCGGGCCTGGACGTTCTCGGGTTGGAGGGCCGCCAGGCGCTCCTGGATCTCCAGGGCCTGATCCAGTCGTCCCCTGGACTCTTCGAGCGACGAACGCAGGCCATAGAGTCGAGCCATCTCCGAGGTCAGCTCCGAATCCCCGGGTCGAGCCTGCAGGGCGCGCCCCAGAACCTCCAGAGCTTCCTCATACTGCTCGTGCCGGGCGTAGCGGTCGGCCCAACGGAGGAAGAGCTGCGTCTGGGCACGGCGCGCTTCGTCCAGGTCCGGTTCCCTCTCGACGAGAGCCTGCAGGACGGCCAGGGCCTCCTCCTCGAGGTTCTCGGCCTGCAGGGCATCCGCCCAGGCCAGATGGATTCTCCGGATCTCCCGGACCGGGTTCTGGTCCGCGGGGTCGAGTTCGGCCAGGCGCTCGAAAACGGCCACGGCCGCCTCGAACTCTCCATCCCTCTCCAGGCCCGACGCCCAGTCCAGGAAGATCTGCAGGCGCAAGTCCTGCGCCTGTTCCAGGTCGGCGCCGTGGGCCTGGAACTCGGCCACCCGGGCCAGGGCCTCCTCGTGTCGACCCTCCGCCTGCAACCTTTGGATCCACGCGTGGAAGAGGCGAGGGAGCCCTTCCAGGGCCAGGGAACTCTCCGGCTGGGACTCGAGCAGATGCCGCAGGGCGGCGATGGACTCCTGGAAGTCGCCCCGCTCCTCGGCAGAACGCGACCAAGCCTCGTGAAGCCGGAAGATCTCACCCCGCACCATCTCGTTGGCCGGTTGGATCTCCAGGAGCTCCTGGAAGCAGGCCACGGCCTGAAGGTAGTCTCCCTGAGCTTCAAAGGAATCGGCCCAGGTTCCGTACGAGCGCGCCACGGCCACCAAGGCCTGGACATTCTCGGGCTGGCCTGCCGCCCAATCGCGCGCCACGGCGATGGCGGACTGGAAACGACCCTCCCCGGTCTCGGCGGCAACCCAGGCGGCGTACAGCCGGCCCAGCTCCTCCTCGATCCCCGGGGAACCGGGGTGCTCGGCCCGCAGGGTCCGACAGGCCAGGATGGCCGGTTCAAAGGACCCTTCGGCCTCCAGGGCACGAACCCGGACCCCGACCAGGCGAGCCATTTCCGCCAGGGCACGCGCGTTCTCGGGCTGCTCACCCAGCAGTCGTCGCAGCACTTCCTGGGCCGGCTCGAGCTGCCCATCGGCCTCGAGCTCTGTCGACCAGGCCAGACAGATCCGGGCCACGCGCTGGCGGGCCTCCGAACTCTGCGGCTGCTCGGCGCGCAGGCGCTGGAGGATCTCCAGGGCGCTCTCGAACTCGCCCCGCTGCTCTTGAGTCGAGGCCCAGTTGTCATACAGCCGGGCGATCTCGCGTTGGATGTCGGGACCCGGTGCGCGCTCGGCGAGCTTGTGGTAGACCTCGACGGCCTCCTCGAAGCGGCCCTTCTCCTCACAATCCTCCGCCCACTCTTCGTGCAGGCGGACGATCTCGTCCCGCCCGGTGGGGTGGTCGGGCTGGTCGGCCACAAGCCCCTCGAAAACCGAGATGGCCTGCTCGAAATCCCCATCGGCCTCGAAGCGGGCCGACCACTCGGCGTACATCCTGGAGATCTCCGAACGGGCCCGTTCGGCCTGCAGACCGGCCGCCATCTGCTCGCGGTAGACCTTGATGACGTCCTCGAAGCGGGACTGCTCCTCCAGCACCCCGGCGCGCTCGCCGAAAATCCGGACCATCTCCGACTCGGCGCGGGAACTGCGGGGCAGGATCCCGCGCAAGCGCGACCAGACTGCCAGCGCCCCGTCCAGGTCGCCCCCCTCCTCCAAGGCCAGGGCCTGCCCCGCCAGAATCCGCTCGATCCCGGGCTCCACCCGTTCCTCCTCGGGCGCGATCTGCTGCAGCCGCAGCAGGGTCTCCAACGCCTGCTCCGGCCGGGCCATCCGCTCCTGGCTGGTGGCCAGCCGGAAGCAGACGTCCGGGCGCTCCTCCAAGGCCAGACCACGCTGCCACCACCCGGCGGCGTTCTCCCAATCCTCCTCGACCGCATGGGTGTCGCCCATCAGGAAATGAGCGTCGGCGTTCTGGGGGTGCACCAGGAGCACCCTCTCCAGACGCTGGCGGGCCTTCTCGACGCGCCCCAGCTCCAGGAAGTCGGCGGCCATTTCGAGGGTGTCCTGGATCTCGTCGAGCGAGGCCGGGCCAGGGCCGGGAACCGGGGCCACCGGTGTCGGGACGGGCTCTCCCGTCGAGGCCACCTGAGCGGGCGGAACGGGTTGCGCCACGACCTGCGGAGCCGGTGGCGCAGGTGCGGGTTCCGCAGCCACCGGGGATGGCACGGGGGTCTGGGGTTCTTCGGGTGCCGCGATGGGCTGGGGAGTGTCCGCGGTGATCGGGAGCGACTCGACCTGCGCGGGCTCCGAGACGACGGCTTCCGGCGGATGCTCCACCTCCGGGGAGGGAGACGCCACCGTCTGGGCAGACGAAGCCGCAGCAGGCCGCATCCCGCGCATCTCGTCGTCAAACATCCGCGTCATGACCTGGTCGCCGGCATCCTGGGCCAGGCGGCGTCCCTGTTCGAGCATGGCCTCGGCTCGAGAACGCTCACCGGCCGCCGCCGCCAGACGCCCCAGATGCAGATACGACGGGTAATGACGCGAGTCGCGCGACAGTGCGCGCAGGAAGAGCTTGCGAGCGTGCTCCAGGCGGCCCGTGGCCTGGGCCACCACGGCCTCCTGGAAGAGCTCCACGGCTGTCCGCTCGCGCGTCTCCGAGTCTCGGAAACCGGGGACCATCGGGACGTGGGGTTCCTCGTCCTGAACGAGGGAGGCTTCCTCGCCCTCGGCCCCTGCCGACATCGGGGTCGCCTCGGACTCGCCGCCCGGAAGCGGCTCGGACTCGGGAGCGACCTCCTCCGGAGCCGCGAAGAGCGCCTCCAGGTGCTCGGTGGCCTCGGGGTGCTCGGGGTCCAGCTTGAGAACCTGCGAGAAGGACTTCTTGGCCTCTTCACGATGCCCCGCCTTCTCCTGCAGGAGTCCTGCCGCCAACCAGAAGTCCCGGTTCTCCGGAGCCATCAGCGTCAGACGCTGGTACTGGTCCATGGCGTCGGCAAAGTCGCCCTGGTCCAAGGTCAACTGCGCCATGGTGGCTCGAGCGAAGATGTTCTCGGGGGCCTGGATCAAGGCCACCTGAATCTCTTCAAAGGCCGCGTCATAGCGATCCATTCGTCCCAGGACCTGGGCGTAGCGGCTGCGCAGCTCGACGTTCTCAGGCTGGACCTTGATGGCCTTCTGGAACTGCTCGAGGGCCATCTCTCCCTGGTCCACCTGGATGTAGGCCTCGCCCAGGTCGGTCAGGGCCTCCAGCAGATCCGGCTGGACGTCCAGCGCCTGTTTGAAGAAGTCGACGGCCACGATGGCCTTGTCCAGGCTGCGGAGATACATCCGGCCGATGGCATGCAAGGCGCGGGCATGCTCGGGCTCGACCTTGACCACCTTCTGGAAGGCGTCGAAGGCATAGGTGGGCTCATCCAGCTCCAGATAGGCCATTCCGATGCGGAACTGAGCCTCCACCTGGGTCGGGTCCAGCTCCAGGATGTGCTCAAAGTACTGAATCGCCTGGTCGTAGTTGCGCGCCTGGAGATTGGTCTCGGCCAACAGGCGGTTGGTGTCCAGATCGTTGGGGTTCAGACGAAGCGCCGCCTCCAACTCGCTGATGGCCTCGGACAGGCGCTGACCGCGCACCAGGGTCTTGGCCAGGCTCAAGTGGTACTGGGCATCGGCGGGCTTCAACTCGACGGCGTGACGCAGGGCCTGGATGGCGTCCTCCACGCGTCCCAGCTCCTCGCAGACCACTCCCAGGTTGTAGAAGCCGAAGCTGTCCCGCGGGTTCAAGCCGACTGCGCTGCGATAGGCGTCGGCCGCCTTCTCCAGGTCCCCCATCCTCTGGTGGGCCTGGGCCAGGTTGTAATACACGTAGGGGTCGCTGGGATTGAGCTCCAGGGCCTTGCCCAGGGCCTCGGCGGCCTTGGGGAGCTCACCAAGCTGGACGGCGATTTGCCCCAACTCCGCCAGTGCGTCCGCGTGCCTGGGGTTGAGGGCGACGGCCTGCTCGAAGCACTGCATGGCCAGGTCCGGGCGGTAGATCTCCTTGCAGCAGCGCGCCAGTTGATAGTGGACATCCGCGCTCTTGGGGTCGACGTCCAGGGACTTCTGGAACTGCATCATGGCGGGCTTGAAGCGCCCCGCCTTCATGAGGACCTTGCCGTTGGCGAAAAGGAACCGGGGGTTGGCGGGTTCCAGCTCCAGAGCCCGCTCCAACTGCTTCAGGGCCAGGGCCGTCATGTTCTCCTGGTCGTAGATCATCCCCAACTGGAAGTGGGAGTCGGCGAACCGGGGATTGGCCTCAACCGCCCGCTGCAGATGCATGATGGCCAGCTTGTTCTGACCCAGCTCGGCGTAGATCTGCCCGGCCTGGTCGAAGGCTTCCCAGAGACGCGGGTTGATCTCGATCGACTTCTTCAGGTTCTGCAGCGCCAGCTCGGGGCGTCCGAAGAAGCGGTTGGCGCGGCCCATCTGCAGATGCGCGAAACCGTCGTTGGGATTCAGCAGCAGAGGCCTCTCGAAGGCCTGCAAGGCTTCGTCGATGCGGCGTTTGTAGAGGGCCGCGGTGGAGGGGTCCGTGAAGAGGTTGTCCAGGTGGGGGTCCAGATCGAAGGCCTTCTGCCACTCGTCCAGGGCTCCCCCCAGTTCGGTGTTGCGAGCGAAGAGGAACCCTCGATGCAGGTAGGCCCGGGCGTAGGCAGGGGCGATCCGGGTCACCTGCTCCAACGAGCGGATGGCATCCGCAAGATTCCCTTGTTCCTCGTAGGCCAGCCCCAACCCGAAGTGCGCGTCGGGGTCATCCGGATGCAGCTTGACCATGGTCTGGTATTTCTGCAGGGAATGAATTGCCAGCTCTGCCATCAGTCACTCCTCGCGGGCTCGCGGGCCCCAGGGGTCACGCCCCCTGGACCGGTCGGTTCGCTTCCCCTGTCCACGCGGCTGGACTCCCGAAACCGGGAATCCAACCAGCCCGGACGCCTTCGCCCGGGGAAAGAAGCTTTCCTCCCGTCCGACAGAGCGCCGGGATGGAAGCTCCGCTCCAGATCGGCAGGGGATTCCCTGAAGGGATGCGCGAAGGGGAGGCACGCTCATCCCAGACATCCCGGAGGTTCGCCCGTGATTCAAGGAGACCTGATCCGACTCTGGCCCCTGGAGCGCCACGACCTGCTCAAGAACTACCAGTGGGCCAACGACCGGGAGCTGGCCCGCTTTGCGGGGATGAACCCCAGCCCGCGATCGGTGCTGGAAATCGAACGATGGTTTGAGGGTGTCGCCAACAACCCGGAGATCCGAATCTTCTCGATCAAGACCGCCGAGGGCGACTATCTGGGCAACATCGAACTGCGCGAACTGGACCTGCGCTGCGGTTGCGCCGAGATCGGCATCCTTCTGGGCGAGCGCGCCTGGTGGGGGCGGGGCTGCGGAACCGAGGCCCTCCGGCTGCTGCTCGCCTTTGCCTTCCAGGACCTGCGGCTCCACCGCCTGTCCGCGCGGGTCCTGGAGAGCAACCCTCGCGCGCTCCATTGCTTCGAGAAGTGCGGCTTCCTGCGCGAAGGAATCGAGCGGGAGGCACACTACCAGGATGGCCGTTTCTGGGACGTCCATCTGCTGGGCCTGCTGGCCTCCGAATGGGAATGCAGCCGACCTGTCTGACGAAGGCCTTCCCCCGGACCATCGGGGAGGAAGCTCTCCCCGGACAAGGAAGGGAGCGCCACCCCCGAACCAAAGGAGTCTTCGATGCGCCCCATCCTCTGGTGTGATGACCACGTCGAGATGATCGACCAGACCGCCCTCCCGGGGAGGGTGGACTGGCTCAGGTCCGGGACCTCCCGCGAGGTGGCCGAGGCGATCCGGTCGATGAAGATCCGGGGGGCTCCCGCCATCGGAATCGCGGCTGCCTACGGAGTCGCCCTGGCCGCCCTGGGTTCGGCGGCCACCGAGGCCACCGACCTGCGCCGCGAACTGGAGGAAGCCTCCGAGTTCCTGGCCGCCACCCGGCCGACAGCGGTCAACCTCTTCTGGGCCCTGCAGCGGATGAAGGCCACCTGGGAACGCCAGGCGGACGTCGCCGGGATGCGCCGGGCCCTGGTCGAGGAGGCCCGGGCCCTGGCCGCCGAGGACGAGCAGATGTGCCGGGACATCGGACGGCACGGCGCCAGCCTGGTTCCCCAGGACGCGCGAATCCTGACCCACTGCAATGCCGGCGCCCTGGCGACCGGGGACTACGGGACGGCCCTGGGGGTGATCCGGGCCGCCCACGAGGCCGGGAAGGTCCGCCAGGTTTGGGTGGACGAGACGCGCCCCTTCCTGCAGGGTGCCCGGCTGACGGCCTGGGAGCTGATGCAGGACGGGATCCCCTGCCGGTTGATCTGCGACAACATGGCCGGCCATTTCATGCAGAGGGGCCAGGTGGACATGGTGGTCGTGGGGGCAGACCGCATCACGGCCCACGGGGACGTCGCCAACAAGATCGGGACCTACAGCGTGGCCGTCCTGTGCCGAGAGCACGGAATTCCCTTCTACGTGGCGGCCCCCTACTCCACGATCGATCCCAAGCTGGTGGAGGGACGCGACATCCCCATCGAGGAGCGCAGCGGGGACGAGGTGACTGCCATCGCGGGGCACCGCATCGCGCCGGAAGGAGTCCCCGTCGCCAACCCGGCCTTCGACGTCACTCCGGCCCGCCTGGTCAGCGCCATCATCACCGAACGAGGCGTCTTCCGTCCGCCCTACCCCGAATCCCTGTCTCGTGCCCTGAAGACCGTGGGCCGACCCGATTGAGCGCGGCCGTGGCTTCGCCCAGGGCCTCGCGAAGCGGAGGGGCCCGCGCGGCCATGGAGGTCCTGGCCGCGCCTCGCCTGCCGGAGGCCTCTGTATTCCTGTTGGCAGGACCCGACGACTTCCTGCGCGAGCAGGTCCTGGACCGCCTGCGTCATGAAGTCCTGGACCCGGGGTTCGCCGACTTCAACCATTGCCGGATCCACTGCACCTCGGGGACGAAATCCGCCGCAATCCTGGCTGCGCTCTCGGAACTGCCCATGATGACCGACCGGCGCCTGGTGGAGATCCACGAAGCCCAGAGCTTGCCGGCCGACGTCGCCAAGGCGCTGATCGAGCCGCTGGAAGAGACCCGCCGCACGGGAGGGACCGTGGTCGCCCTGTGCTGGCGGCCCGCAGGGCGGGGCGGAGGGGCCTCTCCCCTGAAGGAGGCAGCCGCCCGAATGGGACTCCACCTGGACTGCACCCTGGCCGACGCCGACCGACCCGCCTGGGTCCAGGCCGCGCTCCAGCGGCTGAAGGTCCAGGCCGACGGGGCGGCGGTCTCCGAGATCCTGCAGCGCACGGGTTCGGACCTGCGCCACCTGGCCTCGCAGCTCGAGAAGCTGGCTCTGTACGCCGGCCCCGGAGCCCGCATCAACCGAGAGGATGTCCGCAAGGTGGTGTTGCGGAGCACCGAGGTCAAGACCTGGGAGTTGACCGCCGCGATCGGCAAACGCGACCTTCGCAGCGCGGTCCGCCTGGCGGAGATCCTCTTGGAAGAGGGTGAGCAGCCGGGTGGGCTCTTGAGCTACCTCAACAGCTACCTGCGGTCCCTGGCCCAAATCCAGGCCCTGGCTGCCCGGCACGGCTCGTCGGCTGCGAACCTGGCCCGAGAAGTCCCCGGCAAGAAGGAGTTCCAGATCCGAAAGACCCTGGAGGAACTCCGCACCTGGTCGACCCGCGACCTGCAAAGAGCCTTCGAACTGGTCTGCCGCGCGGATCTGAGGATCAAGACCGGCCAGGACCCGCGGTTGATCCTGGAGCTGCTCCTGGTGGACCTGTGCCACCGCCGAGGCCCGCAACGCCCGGGGTAGCCCCCTCCCCCGGAGCCCCCCGTCCGGGCGACATGGTGTAAATGTCCCAGGTGTCATGGAACGTCCGGACACAGGAACGCCTCCCGGGACCCCGAATTCCTCCTTCCAGGCAGGGGACGACGTGTTCCCCTGACAGCCCACATTGGACCTCCCGTCGGAGCCTTCCGGTTGGAGGTCCACCTGCACACAGTCAGCCTGGAGACTTGAAGGTCCCCCCCTCGAGTCTGGACGGAGGTCCCCCATGTCAGACAGCCGGGTTCTGGTGATCGGAGCGTCGAATCTGGACATCAAGGGCCAGACGGATTCCTATCACATCGCCAAGACCTCCAACCCGGGAAGCGTCCAGAGCACCGCCGGCGGAGTCGCCCGAAACATCGCCGAGAACCTGGCTCGCCTGGGTCTGTCGACCACCCTGTTGAGCGTGGTGGGCGACGACATCCACTCGCGCCACGTCCTGGACGTGACGGCTGCAGCCGGGGTCGACCTCCAGTATGTGGCCATGACCCCCGAGGCCTCGACGGGGATGTTCCTGGCGCTGCTCAACCAGTACGGGGACCTGGAATCGGCCGTGGCCGACATGTCGATCCTCTCCCGGCTGACTCCGGAGTATCTGGCTTCCCACCAGGACCTCTTCAAGTCGGCCTCCTTCGTCGTCGTGGACGCGGACATCCCTGAACCCAGCCTGATCTTCTGCATCGAAGAGTGCGAGAAGAACCGCATCCCCCTGTGCGTCGAACCGATCTCGGTGGCCCGCTCTCACCAGATCCTGCCCTACCTCGATCGGATGACCATGGTGACCCCCAACCGCGAGGAGGCAGAAGTCCTGGCCGGATTCCCCCTGCGTTCGGCAGAGGATGTCCGCCGGGCAGGCGCCCGCCTGGTCGAGAGAGGGGTCCGCTGGGCGATCATCACCCTGGGCCCGGAAGGAGTCCTGGCTGCCACGAGCGAGCGCGTCGAGTTCCTTCCCTCCATCTCGACCGTGGTCACGGACACCGTGGGAGCCGGCGACGCCCTGACCGCCGGAACCGTCTGCGGACTGGTGGAGGGCCTGGACTTCGTGCCGGCCGTCCGCCAGGGCATCGCCTGCGCCACATTGACCCTGACCACACGCCTGGCCGTGCACCCGGATCTCAACAAGCAACGGGTTCTCGCGCACCAGAAACGCGGCGAGACCGAGCATTGCCCGACTCGCTGACCGGGACGGGATGATTTTCACGTCACGGTAACACTTTCACCCCGACCGGCTGATAAAGTGTCAGGTGGGGGCAGACTCGGACGGACCACCGAAAAGGGAGAGCTGATTGATGTTTACGGTTGGTAGCAAGGTGATACACCCCCTCCACGGCCTGGGAACGGTTGAGAAGGTCGAAGAGAAGACCATCCTCGGCCAACTGAGCAAGTTCGCGTGTATCTCCTTCCAGAACGACCGGCTCAAGATCATGGTGAACCTCGAGCAGAGGAACTCGATGATCCGCCCCCTGGTCGAGGCCTCCGAAATCGACCAGGTGATGGACCACCTGCGCAACTGTGAAGGCAACCTCCCCACCAAGTCTTCCGAGCGCTACAACATCAACCTCAAGAAGATCAAGAGCTGCGACATCTACCAACTGGCGGAGGTCGTCCGCGACCTGACCGGTCTTTCCCGCCAGAAGAAGCTCTCTCCGAAAGAGCAGCAGATGCTCAAGCAGTCGCGCAAGATGCTCTCTGTCGAGTTCAGCTACGTGACCAGCCGCGACGAGGAAGAGATGGAAGCCCTGGTCGACGCCACCTGTCGGAACGAAGAGACCGAAGTCCTCATCGCCACCGCCTGAAGCCTCGACCCTCAGGACCCGTCCCCAGCGACCTCCCGACCAGGGAGGTCGCCGTGCTTTCCAGCCCACCTCAACGAAGGCCTGCCAACCAGGCCAAAGCCCGGTCCAGAGCCTCCGCGCCCGCCGGAACCACCTGATCCGGCTGCAGACCGACCTTGTCCAACGAGGCTCCATCCCGCCCCCGATAGCGCCCCGTGGTGATGCGGACGCCGTAGCCTCCGGGAAGGGGATGGAGCGTCTGGATCACGGCCTTGCCGAAAGTCCGCCGCCCAAAAATCCGGATCCCCGGCGTCCCCTTCAAGGCCTGGGCCACGATCTCGCCGGCGCTGGCAGTTCCCTGGTCGACCAGGACGGCCACGGGAGCCCTCCAGACGGGCTCGGCCGGAGCCAGGACCTTCCGAGTGCCGGCCCGGGTCTGGACACGGAGCAGCTCTCCGCCCCGAAACAAGCCCGCGACCTGAAGCCCTTGCTGAAAGTCGCCCCCGGGGTTCGTCCGCAGATCCAGGACCAGGCGACTCGCCCCCCGGGCCGCCAGGGCTTCCAGGGCCTTTCTCGTCTGCCCCCCCGCCTCGGGCCCGAAGTACCCCAGGCGAACCAGCCCGACTCGGGAACCCAGCAGGCGGGCCTGGACTCCGGGGATTCGAAAACGCCGGCGCGGAACGGGGATCTTCAGGAAGCGGCCCCGCCGCTCGACCTCCAGAAGCACCGAGGATCCCTCGGGACCGGTCAACAGGTCGCCAGCCCGGTAGAAGGACAACCCCCGCACGGCGCGCCCGTCGACGGCGACGATCCGGTCCCCGGAGAGCACTCCCGCGGCGCGGGCCGACGATCCGTCCAGGCAGGCCACCACCACCAGGGTCGAATCCCAGGCCAGCTCGACTCCGATCCCGGTCAAGGTCCCCTGCTCGCGCGCCTGTCGGTCCGCCACCATGTCCTGGCGGTTCAGCAGGGCCGTGTAGGGATCCGCAACCGCCTCGACCATGCGCAGGATGGCCCTCTCGGCTGCTGCGCCCAGGGCTTGCGGTTCCCGAGCCTGCAACGCCTGCAGGGCCTCCTCCAACGCAGGCCATCCCCCGGAAGCAGGGACGTGATCCGGCCGGATTTCGCACAGCCCAGCCAACGCACCAGCCGAGAGCCGGGCTTCGGAGGGGGCATCGACGTGCTCTTCCAAGAGCAGATCGCGGACCTGGCGCAGGGTCGCCAGGACGTAGTCGCCGCGGGCATCCGCACCGGCCCCCGAAGTGAAGGACCCCAACAGAAGAACGAAGAAGAGGAGGCCCCACAGGCTGGCAGACCAGGTCCGCGCAAGCGGCCAGGATGACGGAGCCTGATTCGACCTCTTGAGGAAGAGCGAAGACCTGTCTGAGCGCACGGGTGAACCTTCTGCACCCGTCCCGGAGCCCCTGTGCTTGTCCCCAGGAGCCTGGAAGGCGGGTCCAGCAGCGCCAACGGATGCAGGGGAATCGCCACCCGGCCAGAAGCCGGGGACCGGGATCGGCTCGAGGATGCACCGGGCCGATGGAACCGATACGGCAGGACGTGCCTTCAAGAGTGAAGTCAGGAAACGGCACTCGTGGCCCCGAGGAAGGCCCGGCTCAGCGATCGAGCGCCGCGTCGGAAGGATTCAGGAGGCAGCCAACTCATTGACCAGGTGTCGGACACTGCGGATCGGAATTCTCGTCCTGGCGCTGGCGGGCTGGTTTGCCTTCGCGTCCCCTGCAGAGGCCCGGACTTCAGACCCCGACGCCATTGAGGCCATCGCGTCGGTCTACTCCAAGTCCATCCGCATCACATCCTTCCAGGCGGACTTCAACCTGCTCCGCCAGGATCAGACCTTTCTCGAGAAGTTCTTCCCCGAGAACCCCTTCTACGACAACCTGAGCCTGAACGGAATCGTCAACTTCGACGCGCGTTCCGGCCAGTACAACCTGTATTTCCGTCTGGCCGGTGCGGACTACCACCATTTCGCTCTCCGTGGAAACGCCGTCACCTACCTGGGTGCAGAGCGGATCTTCAACCTGATGTCGGACCCCACCCCGATCCGACTGGATCCTTCGCCTTCGCCTTCGCCTTCAGCATCGCCCCTGGAAGACCCCTCCCCATCCCCCTCGGCGTCCCCCCAGGAGGATCCCTCCCCCTCGCCGACCCCTTCCCTCGCGCCCACCGGGATCACGGACCTCGACCCCGCGGCCAGGGTCCCGGTCCCTGGGCACCCGTTGCTCTTCCTGTGGCCCTACGCCCTGCACCCTTCGTCCCAGACCTACACCTATACCGTGGTCTCCCGGGACGAGATCGTCTATGGGCGCAAATGCCTGCGCATCCAGGCCACCCCACGAGATTCCCGGAATCCCGTCCTGATCTGGGTCGACCCCAGGGCCGGGGTGATTACCCAGGTCCAGGTCACCGATTCCCGGACCGGGAAGAAGATCCGAACGACCTACGCGGGCTTCCATCCTCCCGACCGCAAGACCGGCTTCACCATGTACAGCCGGGCCCAGGTGGATGTCGAAGACCAGCCCCTGTACCTGGTGGTCCTGAGCAGCCTGGTGATCAACCCCGAGAAGATCATGATCACCCGCACGACGCAGGGCCGCCCGGGCTCGGACGAGCGGACTCCGGCTCCCAACACGGATGTCGGACCGGCCGTCCACATGCTGACCCGCGGGCTGCTCGTCCTGGTCTCGATCCTGGCGCTGGTCCTGGCCATCCTGGGCTACCGCTATCTCCGCTTCGCGGTCTCGCGCCAGGAGTTCTCGGACGAACTGCTGGTCATCGACGAAGAGGATGGCCGCTTCACCGAGCTTCTGAACAACCTGGGCTACGCGGTGACCCCTTTCAACGCCGAGATCCTGACCCAGGAGCGCATGCTCCTGGGCAAAGGAGCGACCGCAGACACCACCCGGCGGCCCCGCGGGGTCCTGGTCGCTCCCGACTCCTTCGCCGAGGCCAAGTCCTACTTCTACCTGGTGCGCGCCTTCGTCGAAGAGGGCGGCCGGGTGCTGGTCATGTACCACTCGCCCCGCTCTGCCGCCGGGATGCCCTTCACGGCCTCATTCCTGCCCATGTCGCCTTCGGACGTCGCAACGGAATACGTCTCAAAATCGGGATTGTTCCAGACCATCTCGGAGGACGACGTGGCCCGGCTGGGTGGAGCCCTGGCTGCGCCAGAGCTCTACAACCTGGGCAACCAGCGCCCCCCGAACCAGGAATTCCTGATCGGAAGGAACAAGAGCACCGGGGTCAAGGGTGTGGTGATCGGGGTGATCCGACAGGGCAAGGGCGAATACATCCTCTGCCAGATGAAGTTCGAGCCGGAGGTCACCCTCAACAGCGCACCGGTCCGCCGGGCTTTGAGCGATTTGATCCTGTTCCTGCAGGCGCGCAAGCCCGCCCGCGAGGACGAAGCTTCAAGCCTGACCTGATTCCAGGAAGGCCTTCAGGCGATTCAAAGCGAAAACCGCTTCAGGGACGGACCCCGTCCCTGGCTGTTGAGAGCGACCGTTGGGGGGAATGCTGGTCTTCAGTCTGCGAGGAGGAACGTCGTCCGTGCCGACCTACCGGTACCAGGCCCAGACCCGTGACGGCCGACTTGTCACCAACACGATCGAGGCTGTCAACCTGAACCTGGCCATCGACACCCTGACAGCCAGCAAGCTGAAGATCCTGGAAATCAAACCGGTCCGCTTCGATCCCTTCGCGGTCTTCGCGGCGCTGGGCAAGGTGGACCGCGAGTCCATCGTCATGATGACCCGGCGGATGGTGGCCCTGGTCCGCAGCGGTCTGGCCGTCGATCGCTCACTGCAGGTCCTGCACGAGCAGGAAGAGGACCAGAGGCTCAAGCCCATCCTGGCCTCGGTCCTGCACGACATCCGGGTCGGCTCCACCCTCTCCTGGGCGATGGCCAAGCATCCTGTGGTCTTTGATTCCCTCTACATCTCGATGGTCAAGGTGGGTGAGACCACGGGCGACCTGGGCGGGATGCTGGACAAGCTGGGCGAGTTCCTGGAACGGGATCTCCGGGTCCGCAAGAAGGCCAAGGCCGCCCTGACCTATCCCGCCTTCATCCTGGTCTTCTGCATCCTGGTCATTGCCGGCATCTTCATGTTCGTGCTGCCAGGGCTTCTGGACGTCTTCTCGCAGATGGCCAGCGGCGAGCTTCCGCTGCCCACCCGGATCATGTTCATGGTCGTCTCGCTGGCCCGGAACCCCTATGTCTTCCTGGGGCTCCTCCTGGCCATCCTGTACTACCTGGTCTATTTCCAGGACTACCTCAAGACGCCGGCGGGCAAGTACAAGTTCGACCGCTTGAAGCTGACGGTCCCGTTGTTCGGGGACATCAACAAGAAGATGCTGGTGGCCCACTTCTGCCGGGTGATGGGAACCCTGCTCTCGACCGGCATCCCTCTGACCCGCGGCCTGGAAATCCTGATGGAGTTCTCGGAGAACGAGTTCTTCCGGACCTCGATCGTCACCCCGCTCTACGACGGGGTCCGGGAGGGTCAAGGCGTCTCCCAGGTCATGCTGGAGTTGGAGTTCTTCCCGGACATGGTGGCCAACATGGTGGCCGTGGGCGAGAGCACCGGCGAGGTGCCCCGGATGCTGTTGCGCATCTCACAGTTCTATGACGAGGAGGTCATCTACACCCTGGATGGCCTCCTGGCCCTGATCGAGCCGATCATGGTCGCGGGCATGGGCCTGCTGGTCTGCTTCGTGTTGTTGTCGGTCTTCCTGCCCCTGTATCAGGTGATCATGAGCATGAGCGCCTGAGTCGGGGAGATGGCGGAGTGCCGGGCCTGAGACGGATGCGAAGGCCCGCGCCGTCGAAGCACGACGCGGGCCTCGGAGGAGAGAGGGCCTGCGCGGTCGCCGAACGACGCGCAGGCTCGGAGGTGGATCAGGCCTTCTCGATCAGACCCAGTTCCAGGACGGCCCGACGCTCCTCTTCCAGCTCACGCGTCGTGGCATCCATCCGGGCCTGCGAGAAGGGGTTGATCTCCAGGCCCTGCACGATGCTCCAGGCCCCGTCCCGACAAACGCAGGGGAAGCTGTAGACCAGCCCCTCGGGAACCCCGTAGCTGCCATCACTCCAGACGGCCATCGACACCCAGTCCCCCTCGGGGGTGCCGTGCACCCAGTCGTGGATGTGGTCGATGGCGGCATTGGCGGCCGAGGCCGCCGAAGACAGACCGCGGGCGTCGATGATGGCGGCTCCGCGTTTGGCCACGGTGGGGATGAAGGTCTTCTCATACCATCCCGGATCCGCCACCAGATCCATGGCCGGGCGACCGTCGACCCGGCAATGGTGCAGGTCGGGATACTGCGTGGAGGAGTGGTTTCCCCACACCGTCATCTGACGGATGGAGGCCACCGGCGCGCCCAGCCGGGCCGCCAGTTGGGAGATGGCCCGGTTGTGATCCAGCCGGGTCAACGCCGTGAACTGCCGGGGATCCAGCCCGGAAGCGTTGCTCAAGGCCACCAGGGCATTGGTGTTGGCGGGGTTGCCCACCACGACGACCTTGACGTGCTTGCGGGCATTGCGGCCCAAGGCCTGCCCCTGAGGCTTGAAGATCGCGCCGTTGAGGGAGAGCAGCTCCGACCTCTCCATGCCGGCGCGACGCGGGCTGGCGCCCACCAGGAGGGCCACGTCCACATCGGCGAAGGCCACCTCCGGGTCGTCGGTGCACTCCACCCCCGCCAGAAGCGGGAAGGTGCAATCCTCCAGCTCCATCACGACGCCCTCCAGGCCCCTCATGCCCAGCCCCACCTCGGCCAGATGAAGGATGACGGGTTGTTCGGGCCCGAGCATGTCGCCGGCGGCGATCCGGAAAAGAAGACTGTAGCCGATCTGGCCGGCCGCACCGGTGACAGCTACGCGAACTGGCGCTTTCATGACGCCTCCTCGTACCTCGTGGTAGCCCAGCAACTGGGCAGGATTCGGAGCCTGTGGGCACCTGTCCAGCCCCGGGGAGAGACAGGACACGGCCCGACCGAACCCGGCGAATCCGAGCGAGACCCCAGCCCCTGCCGGGTTTGGACAGGGAAATGCGGGGGCCCGAGACCGCCGTGCAGGGATGGTCCCCAAAACCCGACCCGGTCAAACTCCTCCGGAACGATCTTCGGGCCGAATCTGGGGTTCGGGTGGCCAGGCCGCTGGCCGCCCGGGGCTGGCTTGCGGTGAGAATGCGTCAGCGACTTCCAGAGACCACCTGGATCTGGCGGACCCGGTCTCCCTGGAACCAGAATCCGATGCCCCGGACGTCATACCAGATCCGCTCCGGTTCGGCCCGGTAGGAAGTCCCGAACGCGCGCAGGACCTCGGCCCGGGTGGATCCCACCTTGACCCCCTCCCGGGTGATGAAGTCCCCGGTCTCCAGGATCACGCCCTGGATGCGCCCGGCCAGCACGACCACGCCGATGGCCTCCTCCTTGAAGCTGTGCAACCTCTCCTGACTGCCCTGCCCCAGGGGAAGGACCCGATCGGCTCGGCCCCAGGCGTCCTCCACCCGGGAGATGGGGTCGCCGAGAAGGATCTGGCCGACCCGTCGCCCCGGTTCGATCAGGCGGTCTCCCATCAACGCCCGGTCCTCCTCACGCTGGAAGACGTAGATCGTGTGGACCTTGCCACTTCGGAAGCTGAAAGCCAGGCCTCGATCGGGGTAGGTCAGGTTGCCCTCCCCTCGGACCAGGCCCTTGCCGAAGGCTTTCGTGACCCGCCCCTGAGGCGTCCCGACCGCAACCCCTTCAGGGGTCCGCCACGAGCGGCCGCGCACCACGACCCCGATGACGGCTCCACTGGACCCCAGGAAGACCGAGATCCCTCGCTTCGGATAGTCCATCAGCCTGGAGTTGGGATCGTTGGGCGAAGCCGTGACCCGGGCCGGCGGGCCCAGAGCCTTGCGGAGCTCTCCCAGGGTCTGGCCCAGGCGGACGACTCCAACTCCCTGCCCGCCACGGATCAGGTTCGACTGGGCCGACCCGGGCCGGGCGCCCAGCAGACCGAATACGACGAGCACAAGAACGAGGATGCGGGCGGGGCCGGTTCGGCGCTGCCTGTGGGGCCGGAAGCCCGAGAGGCGATGGGATTTCGAGGCGCTGGAAGGCTGGGGAGTCCACACAATCCATCTAATTCCCAAAGCCGCCCCGGTGTTCCTCTGCCCGACAGACCCGCGGAGCCCCGAGAGGCGGTCGGCGCCGGGTGGCAGGGTCCCTCCCCAGGGCCCTCAACAGCGCGTCCCGCACCTGCGAGGGAGCGTGGGGCCAGCGCAACGGCAGAACCCCCGCCTCCTCCAAGGCGGACGGGTCCTGCACCGCGCGTCCCAACAGGACCACGACTGGAATGGACCAGCCCCCGGCCAGTCGCAAGGCTTCCTGTTCACGGGCCTGAACAGGCCCCAGGGCGCAGACCGCGACGTCCGCCCGAGGCGCGCTGGGAGCCTCCGCCACGACCCGCCAGGCCAGGCCCAGGGGCTCCAGGGTCGAGGCCACCAGCCAGGAGGCCAGGGCCCGATCCTGGGTCAGGATCAGCACGATCGGAGGTCCGTCCGGCCGCTCACCCCAAAGGGTGCCGCTCGATTCCCTCATCGCTCCCCTCCGCAACGGCTGCCAGTTCCCGGACCGGAATCCCGAACTCCCCGGAGAGCCGGGCATTGAAGAGATTCACATCGCCGGCCACCCGCACCAGCCGCTCCTCGGGTTCCTGGGGTCCGACGTCCCCGACCGGACGCACGGCCAGCACGTGGACTTCCAGCGCCACCGTGGCCAGGGCGGCGCAGACCATCTCGGCGTTCAGGTCCGGCAGGCGCCGGTCGAGGGCCGGGTCCACGCCCTGCGCGGGGAGCGAGAGGAGGGGCGGCTTCAACCCGAACCACCTCCCGGGGGTCCCGGGCCGGAGACGAGGACCCTGGCGGATTCGACGCGCCGGGCGCGGCTCCCTGGAGAGGTAGGAGGCTTCCGAGAGGACGCGAACCCCGACCCTCGCCCCGGTTCCCGGGGGGCCAAGAGCCGAGGGCGGGAAGGAGCATTCCATGATCACCGGAGTCAGCCATATCGCCATCGCCGTCCGCAGCCTGGAGGAGACCATCCCCTTCTATCGGGACGTCCTGGGCCTGACCTTGGAGGGGACCGAGGTGGTCCCCGACCAGAAGGTGAAGGTCGCCTTCTTCCTGGCCGGCCAGACCCGCATCGAGCTGCTCGAGGCGACCACCGAGGATTCCCCCATCAGCAAGTTCGTCGCCGAGCGCGGCGGTGGAATCCACCATCTGGCCCTGCGCACCGAGGATGTGTCGGCCGAGATCGGACGGATGCAGGAGCATCAGATCCGGATGATCGACTCGACCCCCCGGGGAGGCGCCCACCACACCCGTATCGCCTTCATGCACCCCAAGGCCGCCCATGGAGTGCTCCTGGAACTGACCGAGGAATCCGGCGGGCACTGACGTCCTCCGAGGGGAGGCGGCCCCTTCCCTGGTCCGGCTCAAGAAGCCGGAGTTGGGAGTGGCCCCTCCACATCGAGCCGTCGAGCCTGCCGGTACTGACTTGCCTTCTCGACGTACTGGAGGGCCCCATGGGCGATCCGTTCGCGCTCGTCGTCCCGGAGGGCTCGGACCGGGCGGGCCGGAATCCCCATGTAGACCTGGCCGGAGACCAGGCGGGCCCGCTCGGGAACCAGGGCGCCGGCCCCGATCACGACGTCGTCCTCGACCACGGCACCATCCAGGACCCGAGCTCCGATCCCCACCAGGACACGGTCCCCCAGGGTGCAGCCGTGCAGGACGGCGGCGTGGCCCACGACGCAGTCCGAGCCCAGGGTGACCGGGAGGCCCTCGTCCACGTGGACCACGCAGTTGTCCTGGATGTTGCTCCGGGGCCCGACCCGGATCGGGGCGTTGTCGGCGCGCAAGACGGCACCGAACCAGGCCGAGGCGCCCTCGCCCAACTCCACCTCTCCGACCAGCACCGCGGTGGGAGCCGCGTAGGCCTCGCGGGCCAGCCGCGGGGTCTTTCCTCTGTATTCCAAGATCATCCGCCACCTCCAGCAGGCGCCTTCCCCGCGGCCCGCGCGGCGACCTCCCCGGCGGCTCCGAACGCCAGGACTTCCCTGGGGCTCCGCGAAGCCGGGCGCGCAGCATCTACCCTGGAGGTCGCCATGATCCAGTTGTCCGACCGCGTCACGAAACTCAAACCTTCCTCAACCCTGGCTGTCACGGCCCGGGCGCGGGCCCTGAAGGCTGAAGGCGTGGACGTGGTCAGCTTCGGGGCGGGAGAGCCGGATTTCGGGACGCCCGAGCATATCTCGGCGGCGGCCTGGGAGGCCTTGCAGGCCGGGCGCACCCGCTACGAGGATACGGCCGGGACCCCGGAGGCCCGCCAGGCCGTCGCCCGTTACATGAAGACCCGTCACGGCCTGGAGGTCACCGCCCAGAACGTGATCCTCTCCACCGGCGCGAAGCACGCGCTGTATCTGGCCTTCATGGCGATCATGAACCCCGGCGACGAGCTGGTCCTGCCCTCACCCTACTGGGTCAGCTACCCCGAGCAGGCGGCCCTGGCCGGAGCCTCGTGCCGGGTGGTCCCGGGCTCGGTGGACCAGGACTTCAAGATCACCCCGCGTCAGTTGGAGGAAGCCCTGACCGAGCGGAGTCGGGTCCTGATGCTCTGCTCGCCCTCCAACCCGGCCGGGACCACCTACACCCGCGCCGAGCTCCAGGCCCTGGCCGAAGTGGTCCTTCGCCACCCCCGATTGCTGGTCTTCTCGGACGAGATCTACGAGCGGCTGGTCTATGGAGGGGACCCCTTCACCTGCTTTGCCTCGCTGGGCCCCGAGGTGGCCGCGCGCACGGTGGTCTTCAACGGCGTGAGCAAGGCCTATGCGATGACGGGCTGGCGCGTGGGCTATGCGGTGGGTCCGACCGAGGTCATCTCGGCGATGGCCAAGCTGCAGGGTCAGATGACCTCCAGCATCACCAGCTTCACGATGCCGGCCGTGGTGACCGCGCTGGAGGGGCCCCAGGAGCCCGTGGAGCGCATGGTGGCCGAATTTGCCCGGCGGGCCGAACACATCCACCGCCGGATGAGCGCGGTCCCGGGGGTGAAGTGCCCTCGCCCGACCGGTGCCTTCTACATCTTTCCGGACATCTCCCAGGCGGTCTTCGGCCGACGGGACCCGGCAGGCCGGCTCCTGGACACGGCCCAGGCCTTCGCCGAATCCCTCCTGGAGCACGCCCGGGTGGCCGTGGTTCCGGGCGAGGACTTCGGCGCCCCCGACCACGTGCGGTTGAGCTTCGCCACCAGCATGGAGCAGATCGACAAGGGGATGGATCGCTTCGTCGAGTTCGTGGCCCGACTGCAGGCCGGCACCCCGGTCCCTGCCGTCAACCCATAGGCGTCGACAACCCCAGGTCCTCCAGGATTCTCCGCATGTCCTGGGGGACCGGGGCCTGGATCCGGAGACCCGCCTCCGGGACTTCCAGAAGCCAGGCGTGCAACATCAGTCGGCGCACTCCGTAACGTTCGCGGAAGAAGCGATTGTGGTGGGTGTCGCCATAGTCGGGGTCCCCCACCAGGGGATGGCGCAGATGCTTGAAGTGGCGCCGGATCTGATGGCGCCTGCCGGTCACCGGACTGGCCTCCACCAGCGAATAACGCGCCGTGGCGTAGCGGCCCACCGGATGGTCGACCTCGGTCTGCCCCAGGCACCGGTAGCGGGTCCGGGCCTCGACCTTCTCGCCCGGGTGGGCCCCCTCGACGGGGTGGTCGATCTCCCCCTCCGCCTCGACCCACCCCCGGACCAGGGCCAGATAGGCCTTGTGGGCCAGCCGCTCTCGGAACCAGGCGGCGATCCGCCCAGCGGAGCTCGAGTCCCGCGCAAAGAGCAGAACGCCCGAGGTGGC